>Ga0310694_10003134_pt1 | contig 16357 bp, 12 predicted proteins | sample 174DNAGHGhighgp2_FD_203884 | JGI IMG/M metagenome (GOLD analysis project Ga0310694, IMG submission 203884) | Sheep rumen microbial communities from Palmerston North, Manawatu-Wanganui, New Zealand - 1742 DNA GHGhigh gp2 (v2) (version 2) | ecosystem: Host-associated > Mammals > Digestive system... | reverse complement strand
CTTAATGAACGAGCACCGAGTAGGTGCGGTTGAGCCCCCTCCCGATGTCGGGAGGGGGACGGGGGGTGGGTAGGTACCCCTCCTTAGGATAAGGAGGGGGCGGGGTGGTTGTGAATCATCCAAGCCAAAGGCTTGGGAAAAACGTTATTCGAGGCTTCATTTTGTGTGATGCCCAATTCGTTACTCGGAAAAGCTCAAATAAATTTGGCTTTTCACTCGCTTATTCGTACCTTTGGCTTCGCCGAAGGTACTTCTGCTCGGAAAAGCTCAAATAAATTTGGCTTTTCACTCGCTTATTCGTACCTTTGCCCTTAAAATGAGAACGAAGTCGGTTGTCATACTGCTTTTCGCAGTCATATTGGCCATGTTGGCCTCCACATCCATGCCCTCATGGCATAGGGTGGATGATTCTATGTCCCCTTCCGGCATCGCCCCTTTGAAAGACACCGTCCCCCCGACAAAACCCTTGACACTCACCCCAGACACCACCCTCCCCCGCGCCGTGACTGGTGACAGTCTCGTGGCATCCCGCGACAGTCTTGTGTTATCCAATGACAGTCTCAATGGCATCGGCGACAGTCTCGTTGTATCTACATCCAACGAGCCCGACACACTCTCCATGGACTCACTGCAACTGGCCATCTACCACCATAACAAGGCGATAGACGACTCGTTGCGCCTCGACTCCATCAACCGTGCAAAGCCCAATGGCATCAACTCCCCCGTCACCTTCACCGCCAACGACTCCATCGTCTACGACGCCATCACGAAGAATGCCTACCTTTACGGCACTTCCAAAGTGGAATACGAGGAAATGAACCTCACGAGCGAGCGCGTGCATATGAATATGGACGACAACCTGGTGTATGCCTATGGCGTTCCCGACAGCACAGAGGCGAAAGGGCAGCGCGGCACTCCGGTTTTCAAGATGGGCAAGGATGAGTATGAGAGCGACAGCATGGCTTATAATTTCAAGAGCAAGAAAGGCTTCATCGACAACGCATACACGGAGCAGGAAGACGGCTACCTCTTCAGCCAGCACGCCAAGCGCGACGCCAACGGCAATCTCTATATGGAGCACGGGCGCTACACCACCTGCGATGAAGAGCACCCCGACTTCTACATCGCACTCTCACGGGCGAAGGTGCGCCCCGGCAAAGACGTGGTGTTTGGTTCCGCATACCTCGTGGTGGCCGACGTGCCACTGCCGCTGGCCATACCCTATGGCTTCTTCCCCTTCACCAAAAACTATTCCAGCGGATTCATCATGCCTTCCTACGGCGACGAGAACACCCAAGGTTTCTATTTGCGAGACGGAGGCTACTACTTCGCCGTCAACGACAAATGGGATCTCAAACTCCTGGGTGAAATCTACACCAAAGGCTCTTGGGGCATCTCTGCTGCAAGCAATTACAAGAAGCGCTACCGCTATAGTGGAAGCGTCTTCTTCAGCTACCAAGACACAAAAACCGGTGACAAGGGAATGCCCGACTACACTGAGAAGGAAAGCTTCAAGTTGCAATGGAGCCATCGCCAAGACCCCAAGGCGAACCCCTTCAGCACCCTCACTGCAAGCATTAACTTCGCCACGTCGAGCTATGAGCGCAACAACCTCACCAGCATGTACAACCCGCAGACGGTGACCCAGAGCACGCGCACATCATCGGTGGGCTACACTACCCAGTTCTCCAGCTTAGGCATGAACTTGAGCACCACGGCCAACATCTCCCAAAACATGCGCGACTCCACCCTCTCATTGTCACTTCCCGACCTAAACATCACCATCAGCCGCTTCAACCCCTTCCGACGAAAGAAGATGGTGGGCAAGGAACGTTGGTATGAGAAGATTGCAATGTCGTATACTGGTCATTTCAGCAACTCCATCACGACGAAAGAAGACCTGGTGTTGAAATCCAACCTCATCAAAGACTGGCAAAACGGCATGCAGCACAGCATTCCCATCAGCGGTAGTTTCACACTGTTCGACTACTTGAACGTCAACCCTTCGTTCAATTTCACCGACCGCACCTACTCCAGCAAGGTTCGTCGTTCTTGGGACGAGAACCGTCAAGTGGAGGTGGCCGACACCACCTATGGTTTTTACAACGTTTATGATTGGAGTTTAAACCTGGGCCTCTCCACGAAGCTCTATGGCACCTGGACCCCCAGCCGCAAAATCTTCGGCGACAAAATCCAAGCCATCCGCCACGTCATCACACCCACCATCTCCTTCTCCTACCACCCCGACTTCGGCTCAAGCCGTTATGGCTACGTGTCCACCTACCAGAAGACCGACGCAGAGGGCAATGTATCGCTGGTGGAATACTCCCCTTTCGATCACACACTATGGCGTGCGCCAGGCAAAGGATTGTCGGAGAGCGTTCAATTCGACATCGGCAACAACTTGGAGATGAAGGTGAAGTCGGAAGACGACACCTTAGGTTACAAGAAAATCAGCCTCATCGACGAACTCAGCCTCCGCATGGGCTACAACATGGCAGCGAAGTATCACCCTCTGAGCGACCTTGACATGACCATTCGTTTGAAATGGTGGAAGCGCTACACATTCAACTTGAACGCCCGCTTCGCCACCTATGCCTACGAATTGGACGAGAACGGTCGACCCTACGTGGGCAACCACACAGAATACGGCTTCGGGCGTTTCGGTCGTTTCCAAGGAATGTCCCAAAACGTCTCCTTCACGCTGACCCCCGAAAAACTGAAAAAGTGGCTGAGCGGTGACTGGAAGAAGAGCAAGGATGAGGATGAAGACGAAGACAAGGATGATGACGAAGGAATAGACACCGACATCGAGTCCAACGTTGACGAAAACCTTGTCAATGGCCAGCATAGCACCAAGTCGAAAAGCGGGGGCAAGGCGGAAACAGACGAAGACGGTTACATGACGTTCAGCCTGCCCTGGTCGCTCACTTTCGGATATGGCATCACCATGCGCGAGAACACAAGAGGAAAGTTCAACACACGCACGATGCGCTATCCCTACAAGTTCACCCAGACACTCAACGTGAGCGGCAACATCCGCTTGAGCGAGGGATGGAACATCAGTTTCTCATCTGGTTATGACTTCGAGAACAAGGAGATGTCGATGACGACGGCCTCCCTGTCACGCGACCTCCATTGCTTCAGCATGTCGTGCTCCGTGGTGCTGGCTCCCTACACCAGCTACAATTTCACCTTCCGTTGCAACGCCTCCACCCTCACCGACGCCTTGAAATACGACAAGCGCAGCGGATACAGCAATGCCGTGCAGTGGTATTGATGAAGAAGAGATGATGCTACTATCTTATATTATTAAGGTGGATTCTGCTTTGTGGGAAACAAGAACCGTCCAGAAAAAAACTTTTGCCGTCACAAAAACGATAATTCATTCCTCTACAATCAAATAATCAGTGAGGGCGCGCTTTTCGACAGAGAATCCCATTCCTATTTTTACGATGCTGCGGCCATCGGTGGCGTAACGCAGGGCGTAGCCCTTGTCGTTGATTTGGTCGAGAGCATCCTGTGCCGTGCCGTTAAGTTTCAACTCCATCACATAGATGGTGCCGGGCATGAACACCACCATGTCGGCACGCCCACGAGCACACTTCACCTGCGTCTGCACATAGACGTTGAGCATGGAGAATATCAAATAAAAAGTCCACTCATAGAAGCCTTCAGCCACGACGACCTCATCCAATTTCTTCTTGAAGCCCTCGATATAGGGAAGCCCCTCAAGATAAGCTCGCAACTCACGCAATGCCAAGTCGGTGTCGTTGTCACGAAGAGCCTTCCAGAAGCGAGCAGCAAAGCCTGACTGCACTTCAAAACCTTCGATGCCAGTGACGACGGGCAACAGTCCCTCGGTGAATCCCACGCGCACCTCTTTGTTGGGAATGCTCAGGGTATATTCCTCCAAATCCCAGTCATAACCTTTGATGGTGAGGTATCCGCTTTGGTAAAGCAGCGGCAGTGCGTTGCGCATATTCTCCGTAGGTTGGTCGAAAGCAGAGGATGGCACATGCAAGTCATCCAACTTCGTGATGTCGGTCTTGAAACGACGCATCTGCCGTAAAAGGTAGGAGGGTGTGCCGCTTTCAAACCACCAGTTGCGCAGCGCACGTTGATTGAACGCCTTCATCAGGCTGAAGGGATTGTAGATGTCGGGCGACTCCCCGGAAAAATGATAACCATCGTAAGTATCACGCAGTTTTTGGCGCATCTCTGCAGGAGGGCATTTGTAACGTTCGGCCAACCAAGTCACGTCGGGTTGCATCTGCTCGTCGATTTCCTCGCCAGTGATGCCGCAGATGGCTGCGAATTCGGTGTCAAGCGAAATGTTGGTGATGTTGTTCAGCGTGGAGAAGATGCTCAACTGCGAGAACTTCGTGATGCCGGTAATGAAGCAGAAACGAATCATCGCCTCATTGGCTTTCAGGCATTGGTAAAACTCCTGCATCACACGACGGAAGGCGGGCAACTGTTCCTCTTCGTGGAGCACATCGAGCAATGGCGCGTCATATTCGTCGATGACGACCACCACTTGTTCGCCCGTCTGCTGGTAGGCACGGCGGATGAGGCCGGAAAACAATGCTCCCGGAGTGGTTTCCATAGGATTGTTGCCATACACTTCTGCAAGAGGTAGCAATTGCCTTATCAAGGCTCGTCGCAACTCCTCCTTGTTTTCCTGTCCCTTCGCCATGCTCACGTCGACGTGGAGCACGGGATAGCGTTTCCACTCTTTCTCCAATTCCATCACCTTCAAACCCTCGAAGAGTTCGCGTTCGCCTTTGAAGAACGAGCATAGAGTGGTGGCGAGCAACGACTTGCCAAACCGGCGGGGACGACTCAAGAAGACGAAGGGACTAACCCTCGTCATCCTCCACATCAGGTCGGTCTTGTCAACATACACATAACCTTCTCTTCTGAGCCGTGAAAAGGTTTGGATACCTACCGGATAACGTCTTTCCTCTTTCATATTCCAAGCACTCTGCTAAAACCAATTCGCGAGACAAAGATAGTGAAAATCACCTTATTTGCAAAAAGAACTCACCGTTTTTTAACAATTGGCATTGCGAAGCGAAATAAGACTTTCAATATTTAGCTCTTCCTATTCTTGAGCCAGCGTGTTGAGGTCATCTTCCTCGCCAACCACCCAGATGATGTCCCCCTTCTCAAACTTGTATGACGGACTCACCTGGGTGAGATTCTCCAAGCCTTCCTCAAGTCCCACCACCATGCAGTTGAAGACTGGGCGTATGCCACTTTCCTCCATCGTCTTGCCCACCAGTTTGCTACTTCCATCAATCACCAGCCTGCGGAGTTTCATCTCGCGTTTCTCCAACTCGTTGTCTCCCTCATCGATTTCTGATGCAATCGCCTTGCCAAAGATGGCCAGTTGGTCATCACTCCCGATTACCTGCAACTTGTCACCGGGGAAGACGACCGACTCCCCATCGGGGATGTTCAACCGCCTTCCAGCCCTTAGGATGCTGCTCACATGCACTCCGTATTTGCTTCCCAGTGCCAACTCCTTGAGCGTATGTCCGGTCCAAAGAGAATCAAGAGGTACGTCGAAGTCGGCAATGTGAATATCCCTGTCAAGCAGCTTGCCCTCAAAAAGCGGCCGTCTGCGACCATGCACACGCGCCTCGATGTCGCGTGAACGCAAATTCATGATGAACAATCTCTCAAGTTTGATGCTACGATGCTTGATGGCTCTCGACATGATGACATACAACACGACAGCCAATCCCAGACAGACAAGGACGGCGTTGGAGAAATTTGTGAACTTCTTGCAAATGATGAAGACAAAAGCCAAAGCTATGGCAATCCTGATGATGATGGTGAACACCAACGGCATACGATTGAGCCTGTTCTCCGTCCACAAGGCCTTGAACTCCTCGCTGTGGTTCTTCTTCATCATGATTGCCCTGAGGAAGGGTGAGACAAAGAGCAGGGTGAGAATGGCGCACACCGCATCTGACGCCCAAGCCAAAGGTATCATCCTCTTGATGAAAGGAGTGACGATGGTGAACATGACAGAGATGGAGGCCGCCGACAAGATGGAATAGATGACGGTGGATACTGCCAGTTGAGAGAGCAGGCTTTTCCATTTCTTGTCCTCCACTTTCGTGGTGGACTGGCTCATGGTAAGATGGTTGAGTCTCCTTACCCAGGTCTTGGGCAAGTGTCTTTCCAACATATCGTAGGCTGGCAGGGCCGCCTTTATCATATAAGGTGTGAGGAACGTCGTGATGACCGACACTGCGACGACGACAGGATAGAGGAATCCCTCAATGACATGGAGAGACAACCCCATGGTGGCGATGATGAACGAGAACTCACCGATTTGCGCCATGGAAAAGCCGCAACGCATGGCCGACTTGAGCGACTGCCCGCTGAAAAGGAATCCCATGCTCCCGAAGAATGCCTGCCCAAGAAGGATGGTGACCACGAGAACGAGAATGGGGATGGCATAATCGACGATGATTTGCGGTTGCACCAACATGCCCACCGAGACGAAGAAAATGGCGCCGAAGAGGTTTTTCACCGGTTCCACCACCTTGATGATTTTCTCCGCCTCTATGGTTTCAGCCAATATGGAGCCCATGACAAACGCCCCGAATGCGCTGCTGAAGCCTGCCGTCGTGGAGACGACTGCCATGAGGCAGCATAGTCCGAGTGATACGATGAGCAATGTCTCCGCATTGGTGAACCTCCTTGCCGAGCGCAGGATGAGCGGTATGATGAAGATGCCCACCACGAACCACAACACGAGGAAGAATCCCAATTTGAGTATGCTCATGAGCATGGTGTCGCCTCCTTCTCCACCGCCGCTGATGGCAGCCAGCATGACCATCATGACAATGGCGAGAATATCCTCAAGTATGAGCACGCTCATCACCAGGCCGGCGAACTTCTGCTGCCGCAACCCCAAATCGTCGAATGCCTTGTAAATGATGGTGGTGGAACTCATGGCCAACATTCCCCCAAGGAAGATGCAGTTCATCTTCGTCCACCCGAAAAGGTGCCCCACCAGCATGCCGAGCGTCATCATGCAAAACACAATGGTGATGGTGGCGATGAAGGGTGCAGCGCCCATCTTGAAGATTTTCTTGAAGGAGAAGTCGAGTCCCAATGAAAAAAGGGTGAACATCACACCGATGTCGGCCCATACCTTGATGTCCTCGGAGTCGGTGACCGACATGGTGTAGGGCATATGGGGGCTGACAAGGAATCCAGCCACGATGTATCCAAGCACCAAAGGCTGTTTCAGTTTTTTGAATACGATGGTCACCACGCCCGCCACGACGAGGATGAGGGCGAGGTCTTTGACAAGTGGTGTCAGTTCAGCCATTTTTCAGAAATTGAAGGGGAGTTAAAGGGGAGTTAAAGGGACATATGTTTACTTGTCCACCTCATTCTCTTTACTTGTAAAAATTGCGACAGTTGAGATAAGACACCATTGATTCCAAAGCTCTTTAGACTTTGGCTTAGACTTTGGTTTTATACTTTTAGGCATCCACGAAAGTGGCGACGACCGGCATAAGCCGGTCGCTGCCAAATGGTTGTCAATCGTTATACTGTGCTGTAAGCTCGCATATCTTCACGATGACCGCCTTTGCCTTCTCCATGACCTGGATGGAAACGAACTCATACGGTCCGTGGAAATTAACTCCTCCCGCGAAGATGTTGGGACATGGCAGCCCTTTGAAAGAAAGCTGCGCCCCGTCGGTGCCACCTCGTATGGGCATCACCTTTTGCGGCACGCCGCACTGTTGCATGGCCTGTAGGACAAGGTCGATGACATGCATGTTGGGGTCTATCTTCTCTTTCATATTATAATATTGGTCGTTGACCTCAATTTCGCAAGTCCCCTCTCCGTATTTGTCGTTGATGGCCTTTGCACACTGCTTGATGGTGTTTTTGCGAGCCTCGAACTTTTCCCTGTCATGGTCGCGTATGATGTATGAGAGTTGTGCATTCTCAATGTTCGCCTGCATGCCAATGAGATGGAAGAAGCCTTGATACCCTTCCGTGCATTCCGGTGTCTCTTCCGCTGGTAGCAAAGAAGCAAACTCCACCGCCAACCTGTTGGCATTGACCATCTTTCCCTTGGCATAACCAGGGTGCACGCTCACCCCTCGCATCCTCACCTTGGCAGAGGCAGCATTGAAATTCTCATACTCCAATTCGCCGAGGTCTCCTCCGTCGATGGTGTACGCCCATTGGCATCCGAATTTCTCCACGTCGAAATGGTGAGCGCCCATGCCAATCTCCTCATCCGGGTTGAAAGCCACCCTGATGTCGCCGTGGCTGATTTCCGGATGGTCTCTCAAGTAGCACATGGCTTGCAAGATTTCTGCAATGCCCGCCTTGTCGTCGGCACCCAGCAACGTCGTTCCATCGGTGACGATGAGCTGTTCTCCCTTGTGTGCGAGCAGTTCGGGAAATTTCGTCGGCGACAGCACGATGCCCTCGGAGAGGATGACATCCCCTCCATCATAATTATCGACGATGCGTGGCTTGACATGCTCGCCACTGCAATCGGGACTGGTGTCATAATGTGAGATGAAACCTATTGTGGGCACCTGCTTTTCCATATTCGACTTGAGGGTGGCGTAGATGTAACCTTTTTCATCCATCTCCACATCCTCTAATCCCTCACGCTCCAATTCCTGCTTCAGGTATTCGGCAAAGACGAGTTGCTTGGGCGTGCTTGGCACCGTCTGCGAGTCCTCGCTCGACTGTGTGTCGAATTGCGTGTAGGAAAGGAATCTTTTCACCAACTTGTTTTCCATATCCTATTGCTCTTTTCTGTCGTCGATGTTGTCGCCCTCGGTAGGTTGCAAGTCATCCTCAAACTCGGTGATGCCATTGGTGACGAGGATGTCATACCATTGCAAGAGTTTCCTGATGTCGCTGTCGTGCACCCTTTCCCTATCGAATTCGGGAAGGACTTCAGCGAAATATTCACGGAGCTCATCCCCGGAAGCCTTCCTGAAATTGACAGAGCAAGCCTTTGCCTGTTCCTTGTCTCTCACAGCGACCATCACTTTCATGAGTGGCACGTCTTCGGTTTCGGTATAGATGGCGATGTCAGCGAGGCTGATGATTTTGTTGGAATTGAAGACGGGCATTCTCTTGTGTGCCTGGTCCACAGTTTCCACAATGAGATTGTTTTTTGCTCTCGACACCAGTTTGTATAGCCCTGGCTTTCCAGCTATTGACAGAATGGTTTCTTTCATTTTCTTTTAATAGTTAAAATATTGAATATCAGGGATATTCCCTGTTAAAATAAATCCAACTTGGAGCGGTTATGTGACCAGCTGCGAAACCACCACCTGCGGAGAATCGCCAGGCGGTTCATACGTATCCGACGAAGGCCAGCATTTGTGAGATTTGCTTGTCGATGTCGGCTTTCCCGTCATTGACGATGACGAAATCGCTTCTTTTTGCAACGAGGCGTTGCGGCCACTGCTTCGCCATCCATTCCAGCACCTTTTCCCTTTGTATGCCGTCACGTTCCATCACCCTTTTGATGCGAGTTTCTTTTGGTGCGGTGACACACACCACAACGTCGGCATATTTTTGGAATCCGCTTTCAAAGAGGATGGCACATTCCATCCATGTCATTCCTGAAAGGATGAAGTCCTGCCCGACAGCAGGATGGACAAGCTGGTTGACTTTACGGGTGTTTTCTTCCGACGCCATCATATAGCATGCTATGGCGGACTTGTTGAGCTTCCCGTCGATGTATGCCTCTTCTCCCACGAGCCTCACCAGGCTGTCGATGAGAGGCTGCGACGTGCGCATCAGCCTTTTGGCCGACGCATCACAATCGAAGACCTCGATTCCATAATCCCGCAACTTGTTGCATACGAGGGATTTCCCGCTCCCAATGCCCCCGGTGATGGCCACTTTCTTTTTCAAGTCGCTCCCCATGTCAACGTTTCTCTATGGAGTATTCCACCCTGTCGTTGGCCAATCTGGGTCTTTTCACCAACGCAGGATAAGAGTTAAGTTTCAGAGGAATCTTGTCCGACGCCATCCCTCTTTCTATGTCTTTGTAGTCGGCCACGACTTTGAAGTCCTCACTACTGATGGCTTCAATATTTGATGCTCCGGTGACATACAAGACAGTGACGGATTTTGGCGAAAAATGCAGTGTAAGGGTGTCAGGAACGTTGATGGCTTCTATGGGAACTTCTGTGGAAGCATCCCTCCTGACATCAGCGTTAACCTCTACGGTCACGACATTGGGCACACAACTGACTCCGCTGATTTTCTTCAAGTACACCTTCCTGGTCTCACTCTTTGAGATGTCGGTGATACGCAAATATTGAGTCATGACGGAGTCGATGATGCCCAACTGGGCCTTTGTAGCATAGACTTTCACACTGTCGGGTGTGATTTTTGTATTCGTAATGAAATACCTGTCAGCCTCCTTGATTTCTCCGTTGAAGACCACTTTCACTGTTTTGGCATCTCCGTAATTGTAATACGCTTCCAGTTTTTCAGGCTTTACCACGAGGATTTCCGTGGAGCGTTTCAGGTTTTTCTTGAGCAACTTGGTGAGTTCCGAATTGGACACGACGATTTTCCCCTCTTCCTTGGCATACGACAAGAATCTGATATCTATGGGATTGACCTTGTCGAAATAGTAGCCTATAAGGTTGTAGCCTTTGTCTCTGACCGTGACTTTCAACGTGTCCGACCAGATGTCGGTGACGACCACGCTCTTAGGTTTACCCACCAAGCGCACAATGACGTCCATCTCCATCTCCGCCGGTTCCTTGATAGCCAGCATCCCCCAGAAGAAGCCGCTGACAATGAGGAAAAACAAAAAAACCAGAAACTCCTTGCTCCTGATCCAGAGAAAGAAGTTCCTGAATATTTTGTTGGCAACCTTCGTTGATCCTTTCATGGAAACGCGTGGATGTTATTTCTACTGCGGTTGCATGGCCGCTGCAGATGTATCTTTGAAGACGTATGACTTGTCGACTTCGATTACGACATCCCTTGCGATGCTCAACTTTATTTTTCCAGTCTGGATATCGATGTGTTTGACAGTACCATAGATACCCCCTCCTGTAACCACTTTGTCACCTTCCTTGAGGGCATTCTGGAATTCCCTGATTTGCTTCTGTTTCTTCTGCTGTGGACGAATCATGAGAAACCACATGACGGCAAAGAGCAACACCATCATAATGATAAACTCCAAACCTCCACCTCTTGCGGCCTGTGCAGCCAATACGAAAGAAATGTTCATTTTTACTAATTACTAATAATAATATGTATTCTTTATTTATAATGCTTAAGTCCCAGATGCCTTAGATGATCGAGGAAACCTAGAATTTCCTGGGTTTCGGTGGGTCCATTACCTTATGCAACTCTCCACAGTCGATGAGGAACCTGGCGATGGTGTCGAGCATGCCGTTGATGTATCCTCCACTCTTGGCTGTGCTGTATAGCTTGGCCAAATCGACATACTCGTTGATGGTGACGCTGATGGGTATGTTGGGGAACGTCATCATCTCGGCGATGGCGATTTGCATGATGACGACATCCATGTAGGCCAGCCTTGAGAAGTCCCAGTTTCTCGATGCGTCGCTCATGTAACGCTGATATTGGTCGGCATTGAGGATGGTGGCCCTGAAGAGTTTGCATGCAAAAGCCTTGTCCTCTTCATCATCATACTCCGGGAGGAGTTCCTGCCTCTTCCCGTTGGCCATCTCGAAGCGCTTGATGGTTTTGAGCACGAAGGTGTCCACCACCTCCTTGTCATCGTTCCAATAGAGGCTTTTCTCCTCCAGCAATGCGTCGAGGTCGGCATTGTCTTGAATGATGGCTTTGTAGAGTTTTCTCCACACTTCACGGTCGGCCTCGTAAGAGTCCTCCTCGTCGGCCATGTAATCCTGGTAGATCTGGCTTTGCTCCACGATGGTGCATAATTTTCTTACAAACTCGATGTCTTCGGCCCATGAGAGTTTTTGCTCATCGGCGAAATCGAGCAGCATGAGGTTGTCTTCCAGTTGCCTAGCAAACCTATTGTCGACGAACTTTGTACTTGGCGGCTCCGTTCCTTCCCTACCGGCCCTTGTGGTTGCCACTTCCACACGATGCCTCATCTCCTTTGACACAGCTACGACGAGCATCAGCATGTAGTTGTAGAGCGAGTATGCCATTGACAGGCTGTATATCAGTTCGTTCTCAGCTTTGGTAAGGTTATTGCTTCCATTCTGATAGTATGCATAGGTTAACTGAACGATTTTAATCCTTATTAATTCCCTGTTTATCATATGAAAATGAGAAATTTGACGTTTGCGTGTTTTAGTTTTGCGAAACAATGATGCAAAAATAAGGCTTTTTCGCGTTATTTGCAAGAAATCTTCTTAAAATATGGTTGTTTTTTGGATTTTTTCATCATTTGGTTTCTATTGTTCGGAAATATTTGATTACCTTTGCACCGCTTTTTTGCACACCGACGCACTAAAAGTATCGTGTGATGGTGAATTAAGCAATCCAATCACTTAATTTAGAGTAACACAAAATTAAAGAAAATGAAAGAAATCAGTTTGAAAGGCCAGAAGCGTGCAGACACCGGCAAGAAGGCCACCAAGCAATTGCGTAAAGACGGTTTCGTGCCTTGCAACCTTTATGGTGAGACCAAGGACGAGAATGGCAAACCCAAGGCCATAGCATTCGCCATTGCCACCACCGACCTGCGCAAGGTGATCTACACTCCCCATGTCTACGTGATCAACCTTGACATCGACGGCGAGCATCACACCGCCGTGATGAAGGAGTTGCAGTTCCACCCCACCACCGATGCATGCTTGCACATCGACTTCTATGAGATCAATGAGGAGAAGCCATTGACCATCGGCATTCCCGTACATCTCGTTGGCCTTGCACAAGGTATCCGCGATGGTGGCCGTATGAACCTCTCCATCCGCAAGATCGAGGTTACCGCTCCTTACCGCCAGATTCCCGAGCAACTCGACGTCGACGTCACCGAACTTCGCATTGGCAAGAGCATCAAGGTTGGCGACCTGAACTTCGAGGGTCTTGAATTCGCCACCAGCAAGGAAGTTGTGGTATGCTCAGTGAAGATGACCCGTGCCGCTTCGAAGGCCGCCGCTACAGAGACCGAAGAGGAAAGCGCCGAGGAGTAATCTCTTACTCGCATTGAGCTGCGAAAAGAAGAAGAGCAATGGACAAATACCTGATTGTGGGTCTTGGCAACCCCGGAAGGGAATATGCAGAGACCCGTCACAACATAGGTTACATGGTATTGGACGCCTTCGCCAAGGCGTCCAATATTGTTTTCGACGACCGCCGTTACGGCTACGTGGCAGAGACCTCGTTGAAAGGGCGCAAGCTCTACCTGCTGAAGCCCACCACCTATATGAACCTCAGCGGCAATGCCGTACGCTATTGGTTGAACAAGGAAAACATCGACGAGTCACGCATGCTGGTGGTGGTCGACGATATCTCCCTTCCCCTCGGTGCGCTGCGCCTGAAGGCGAACGGCAGTGCCGGCACCCACAACGGCCTGGGGCACATCCAGCAACTCATCGGCCAGCAATATGCCCGCCTGCGTGTGGGCATAGGCAATGACTTTCCCCGCGGCAGCCAGGTGGACTATGTGTTAGGGTGTTTCAGCGACGAAGAACGCAAAATCCTCCAACCCGGCATCGACACCGCCGTAGACATCATCAAAAGTTTCGTGCTTGCGGGTGTCAACATCACGATGAACCAATACAACAAGCGCAAGCTTTCCCCACCACCATCATCCGAGACGAGCAATGAACAGCAACAATGAGGCAAGGATAGACAAATGGCTGTGGGCTGCCCGCATCTTCAAGACGCGGTCGATAGCAGCCGAGGCCTGCAAGAACGGTCGTGTGACCATCGGCGGGATGAACGTCAAGCCATCCCGCCCCGTCAAGGTGGGCGAGGTGGTCGACGTGAAGAAGCCTCCGGTGACCTATTCGTTCCGCATCCTGAAATGCATAGAGAACCGAGTTGGTGCCAAACTCATCCCCGAGATTTATGAGAATGTGACCGACCCGAAGCAATACGAGATTTTGGAAATGAGCCGCATCAGCGGTTTTGTGGACCGCGCCCGCGGCACCGGCCGTCCGACAAAGAAAGACCGTCGCCAGATGGAAGCGTTTGTAGAGCCTGCACTCTTCGGCTTCTTTGACGATGACGAGGATGAAGAGTGAGAACTTTAATAAAAAACCGGCCATCGATTGATGACCGGTTTTTTATGATGAAGTTAAATAGTTAAGAAGTTAGTGAAGTTAAAGAAGTTATCGCTTCGCTAGAAGTTAAAGACATTAGCCTTGCTGAGTTTGGAACTAATGTCTCTAACTTCTCTAACTTCTTTAACTTCTTCAACTTCTCTAACTTCTTTAACTTCTCTAACTTCTTTAACTTCTCTAACTTCTTTAACTAAGCTATTCGGAGTGATCAGAACGGTCGTCCGCCACCGAAGCCACCGCCGAAGCCGCCGCCACCGAAGCCGCCGCCGCCACCGAAGCCGCCGGGACGACCACCACCGGGACGACCACCGCCGTTACCACCGGGACGACCACCACCTGGAGGCATTCCCATGCCTGGCATCATACCGGGCATCATGCCGGGCATCGGACTCTGTTGCCTTGCCTGCCTGCCACCGAATGCATTGAAACGGTAGATGACGTGCAGCATGGCGTAGCTGTTGATGGAGTTGTATTCCGTATCACTTCTCTGCATGGCGTTGATGACGCGGGAGAAACTGCTCTGCTGATGGAGGATGTCATAGAGTTGGAGGCTGACAGTCAGAGCCTTGCCCTTGAGGAAGCCATGGCTCACCTGTGCGTTCCACAACAACTCGTCGTTGTTCATTGATTCATCGTTGTAACCTCTACGTGAGTTCATGCTGATGCCGGAGGAGATACTTGTACCCCAAGGCATGTAGAGGTTGACATTGACACCGTAGGAGAACATCCAAGTGTCGAGGTCGCTGCTGCTCTGCAACTTGTTGCGTGCATGTGTATAGGTGAGCGAACCGTTGGGTTCCACTTCCAGCCAGGCATTGCGGTATGACAGTGAGAGTCGCTCCATCACCGTGGTTGTGCGTGTGGTGTTCTTCCTGTTCACATTATCCAAGAAGAGGTAGCTCACATTGTTGGCATAATTCAGGTTGGTGAAGGTGTTGATGTTCCAATAACCTACGCTGTCAAGAGCGGTGTTGAACATGAAGGCTGAATTGACGTTCCAGTTGCCGTTGATGTTCTCCGGTCGTGTGATTCGTCCACCAGTCTTTTCGTTGTAAGTCACCATGTTGCTGATGTTGTTGCGTGTGCTGCTGAAGTTGACGAACGACATGATCGACTGCTGGTGAGCTTGGATATAAGTGTTGTAGAAGAGCTGGAAGCTGTTGGTGAACGAGGGTTTCAGTCCGGGATTACCCTTGGTGATGTTCATCGGGTTGCTGTCGTCGGTGATGTCGAGCAGGTCGGAAATGTTTGGCTGTGATGTCGTTCCACGATATTGTATGCGGAGGTTGCTCAACTGGTTGAAACGATAGCGGAAGTCGAGTGTCGGCGACACGTTGGTCACGTTCCTGATGGTGTCGGCATAGATGCCCTGATAGTTCTGAACATAATGTGAGCGAAGTGGCTGCACCATGAATCCGGCGTTGAGTTGGAACTTGGGCTGAATCCAACGATAAGTGAGCTGGATGTCGTGGGTGTAGTTGGTATATTCGGAAAAACGGCTCAAACTATCATTCTTTAGTCCTCCTGTTTCCAATCCACCCAAAGAAGGATACTTGGTTGCTGTACCATTAAGTAATGCATCCACAAGGTTAAGAGAAGTCAAATCATAGGTGGAGCGATCGCTTTCATTCACGCTGTAGCTATATTTGTAGCTCAACTGTAAGAACATGGTTCTTGCTATAGGCTCTGTATAGGTGGTTTGTAAAGAGTATCCCTTCCTTGTACTCGGCGTGAGGCTAAAACGGTTTGTTCTTGTCGCAGGCATGGTCGTATAGGTTGAATCGAGACCGAGAGCGAGTTGTTGATAATAATTCACCCTGTTGATGGCAAAGCTGGTGTTGTCATTGTCGCTGTAGTTGCCATCGACTCTGAGTGTGACGTTTCGTCCGTAGTTGTTGAGTTTGCGGTTGAACTGCAACATTCCGTTGAGGGATTTTGACTCGCCATTGGAGATATTGATGGTTTTCTGATCATTGACAATGATGCCATTTTTCTCAAGCACAGCCAATTCCAGAGAGTCAAGCGGATTTTCCACATAGTTGTAGGGATCCTCGTTGAATGTGGCCGACCTGTTGTTCTGGTTT
>Ga0310694_10003133_pt1 | contig 16358 bp, 7 predicted proteins | sample 174DNAGHGhighgp2_FD_203884 | JGI IMG/M metagenome (GOLD analysis project Ga0310694, IMG submission 203884) | Sheep rumen microbial communities from Palmerston North, Manawatu-Wanganui, New Zealand - 1742 DNA GHGhigh gp2 (v2) (version 2) | ecosystem: Host-associated > Mammals > Digestive system >... | reverse complement strand
TGGACGTCACTTATCAGTTTGGTGGGCGATTCTCAGGGCCTCTATGTTCGGTAAGAGCGTACACGCTTTTATCGTATATAGAGGCTTTGATGTATTTAGCCCAAAGAATCCGATAGGTGCTTTTGTCCGAAGCTATAAGCGCTGGGACATGCCAGACAAAGATTTTGAGCTGTCGCCAGAGGTGTTAGCCATACTTCTGCGCGACCCATCCAGGGTCGTTGTATATGAGCCAGTTACCGTCCGAGGGTGCTCGCGGTGCTCGTACTCGTACAGTACTTCGTCATTGTTGTACTTGATCCGCCACAATACTTGTAGGTGTTCCAATTGTAAGTGCTTTTTGCAGTAGTCTCGCCCCAAGCGAAATAGTCACCGTAATCCTCCGGCTTCTCTGCACCTACGTTGCACGTCGCCCACAATGTTCCGCTCGGCAAACCAAGGTCAACCCATTCGTGGCCGTTGGTATAGCCATTATTAACTACTACCACTGAACAAATGGCTGCCACATCACTACCGTCTGTAGCACAGCATGTAATTGTGCAGGTGCCGATGCCGTTTGCTATTACTCGACCTCTTCCATTCACTTCAGCCACATCTCCGTCGCTGCTTTCCCATGTCACGGCTGGATTATCGGCATCTTCAGGAAGCACAGTGGCAGTTAAGGTCTTCATTTCGTCTGGCTGAAGACCGAGCAATGTTTCGCTTAAGACAATCTCCCTGACAAGCACAATGGGCTGTGTGCGGGTCATAACGTAGAAATTGTTGTTGCCAGGCGTACTGACTATCATCTCCTCTGCCGTCACCTTATACACCTTGAGGAAATGACAGGTGTGTCGGAACCTTTATGATAGATGATAATGGAACCCTGATATGGAAGGAACTCGTAGGTAGCTCCTTCCATATAGTCCGTTGTGCCGTCCTCGTTGAAAGTTATCGTTTCAGACTTCGACTTGTACCAAGTGCCTACGATACATTGGTTGACGGGGGTGAATGGCCCTAAGTCTTCATCGCTACCGCCGCTGTAAATAGCTATACTGTCCTTATGTAGGCTAAACTGACTATTGTTCCGTCACTTTTATAGACACGGAAGCCCTGCGCCCTTGCTGTCTGCAATCCTGCTACCAGCAAGAGCAGGATTGCAATAAACTCTTTCTTCTTCCTGACTATTGTTTTTGTAAATAGTACGAATGTCCGTCAATTCTTTGTAACCCCTTTATTTCTTGATTACAGGACGGATGGGTTCACCGCAGCAGCGAGTGCCGCTATTATCAAATATGATGGTTGTCGAGTAAAAATACAGATTCTGAGCAGAGGCAAAGATGGGTGCAGAGCCAGAGTACGTCACAGACGTGTTGAGGTTATATGACCAGTACCAGCCACTGCTGCCATCACTATCGAGAGTCGTGTTTCGGTAACCCGCAGCAGGCAGGAAGAGCGTATTACCGTTGCTCTTGCTCTTTATCAGCAAGCCTTTTACGCTGTTTTTCGTCGTCCACTCTGTTGTCGTGTAGCTGCTGTTGACGAGTTCTTTCAGTTGGGTGAGGCTTGGCATCTGCCAGCTGCTACCCCAGTTCGCTGTCGCAGCATCATCTGCAGAATCAAGTACTGTCTTGTTATCACCCGTATAATATTCATTACTTAATTTGTACTTGGTTATGTTTTTGTAAGTGCCGTATTTGTAATTATCCCAAGTGTACGTTGACTTCGTGCTTGTCTCGCCCCATGCGTAGTAATTACCATAAGCCTCAGGGGAGCTTGCGCCAATATTGCATGTTGCCCAAAGTGTACCACTCGGCAATCCAAGGTCAACCCATTCGTGACCGTTGGTATAGCCATGAGTAGGATCATTTACTGTAACAGCACAAGTAGCTTTCACTCCGCTACCATCTGTGGCAGTACAGGAAATAGTACATGAGCCAGCGGCTACTGCTGTCACTTTGCCTGCTTGGTCAACAGTAGCAATGCTTGTACTGCTGCTTGACCATGTAACGCTCTTGTTCGTTGCATTGGTGGGTGTAACAGTTGCCGTAAGCGTCTGGGTCTTATTGTTGGGAAGTGTAAGCGTGAGTGAAGTCTGACTGAGCGTTATGCTTGTTACTAATTGAGTAACCGTTACTGCACAAGTAGCCTTCACACCGCTGCCGTCTTCTGCCGTGGCTGTAATAGTACATGAGCCGGCGGCTACAGCTGTCACCTTGCCACTCTGGTCAACGGTAGCAACGCTCGTATTACTGCTTGACCAAGTGACATTCTTGTTCGTCGCATTTGTTGGCGAGACAGTGGCTGTGAGAGTCTTGGTCGTATTGTTTGGAAGAGAAAGCGATAGTGAAGTCTGGCTGAGTGTAATGCCTGTGACTGGTTGAAAATCCCTAACTGTAACGAAACACTCGGCATATACGCCGCTACCATCAGTAGCTCGGCATGTAATTGTGCAGGTGCCGATACCGTTTGCTATTACTCGACCTCTTCCATTCACTTCAGCCACATCACCGTCGCTACTTTCCCATGTCACGGCTGGATTATCGGCATCTTCAGGAAGCACGGTGGCTGTTAAGGTCTTCAATTCATCTGGCTGTAGAGTGAGTGATGTTTCACTCAAAGTGATTCCCGATACTAATACAACAGGCTTTGCACGGGTTAGGACTTCATATCCGCTGCCGTCGAGAGGACCGACAATCATCCTCTCTGCCGTTGCCTTATAAACTTTAAGGATGTTTGTTGGTGCGTCGGAAGCATTATAGAAGATGATAGTTCCCTGATAAGGTAGGAACTCGTAGGTTGCGCCTTCGACGTAGTCCGTTGTGCCATCCTCGCCAAAGGTAATAGTCTCACTCTTCGTTTTGTACCATGTACCTATAATCATCTGGTTGACAGGTGTGAAGGGGCCGAAGTCCACGTCTTCGCCTGCGCCTTCATAAAACACGATACTGTCCGTACGGAAGCTGAATTGGGTGAATGTGCCATCGCTCTTGTAAACGCGGAAGCCCTGGGCTGATGCTGTCTGCAAGCCTGCTACCATCAGGAGCAAGGCTGCTATGAGACTTTTTGTTCTCATTATTTGATAAGTTTTCGTGCCCCCTCAGTTCCTCAAAGAGCGGTTATTAGATATGTGAAGCGTGGAACTGTATCCACTCCTCCAGCTTGAGGTCCTGAGAAAACCTTGAATGAAAGAAATGGCTGGTAGTCCACGCTTACGCATGGAAGCCATCATGTTCTCATGTCATTCATTGAAATTTCTCAGGTTTCAAGCTGCAAGACGAGCATAACGCTTCGTTTATTTCCGATAAGTTTCGATTGGGCACCTCCGCTGAGGTCTATTCGCCCCTACCCGAGGAGCATTTCACGCCCTTTCGCCCGCAAAGTTAGCGAATTATCCGATACGAACAAAGAAATCGGGGAATTATTTTAGTTTTTCCGTAAGGTTCTGCGTCAATCAATCTACTTAATTATTTGAAAACGTCATTTGTTCGTTTCCTTGTACTGATGTCGCTAAGTGCAATTAATTTATCAAAATTAGTGTTTTCTTTTGTTCCTCTTCAAGACTTTAGCAAGCCTTGGACGGACGAAGAACTCTATAAGAAATACAACCTAACGGAAGAGGAAATCCAATTCATCGAGTCGATGATAAAGCCAATGGATTAAGCATAACAGGCAAAAGGCCACATGCGTCGCTACCCATGCAAGATGTAGGGAAGGGAAATAAAGCTGTGGCCTCCTTTCATTTTTTCATTTTTCATTTTTTTCATTTTTCATTTATTTGTCGTACCTTTGCAGCGCAAATCATTAAATTGTCTAATAGTCAAACAGTCAAATTACATGTTGAATTTCGTTGAAGAACTTAAATGGAGGGGCATGATTCACCAGATGATGCCCGGCACAGAAGAACTATTACTTAAGGAACAAGTGTCGGCATACGTCGGCATTGACCCGACGGCAGACAGCCTGCACATCGGCCACCTTTGCGGCGTGATGATGCTGCGCCACCTGCAGCGTTGCGGCCACAAGCCCATCGCGCTCGTCGGCGGTGCAACGGGTATGATAGGCGACCCCAGCGGAAAGAGCCAGGAACGCAACCTCTTGAACGAGGAGACCTTGCGCCACAACGTGGAGTGCATCAAGAAACAGCTGGCCCGTTTCCTCGACTTCGAGAGCGACGCGCCCAACCGCGCCGAGCTGGTCAACAACTACGACTGGATGAAGGACTTCACCTTCCTCGACTTCGCACGCGACATCGGCAAGTGCATCACCGTGAACTACATGATGGCTAAGGACAGCGTGAAGCGCCGCCTCAACGGAGAATTCCAGGACGGCATGTCGTTCACCGAGTTCACCTACCAGCTGCTGCAAGGCTACGACTTCCTGCACCTCTACCAGACCAAGAACTGCAAGCTGCAGATGGGCGGCAGCGACCAGTGGGGCAACATCACGACCGGCACGGAACTCATCCGCCGCAAGCTCGGCGTGGAGAACGAGGCCTTTGCCCTCACCTGCCCGCTCATCACGAAGGCCGACGGCAAGAAGTTCGGCAAGACGGAGAAAGGCAACATCTGGCTCGACCGCAACCGCACGTCGCCCTACGCCTTCTACCAGTTCTGGCTCAACGTGGCCGACGAGGACGCGGAGCGCTACATCAAGATATTCACTTCTCTGGACAAGCCCACCATCGACGCCCTCATCGAGGAGCACCGCCAAGACCCAGGTCGTCGCGTCCTTCAGAAGCGTCTGGCCGAGGAGCTGACCGTCATGGTACACAGCCGCGAGGACTACGAGCTTGCCCTCGAAGCCAGCAACATCCTCTTCGGCAAAGCCACGAAGGAGAGCCTCGTGAAGCTCGACGAACAGACGCTGCTTGACGTCTTCAGCGGCGTGCCGCAGTTCGAGATAGGCAGGGAGTTACTTGCAGGCGAAGGCACAAAGGCCGTTGACCTCTTCGCGGAGCACACAGGGTGCTTCCCCAGCAAGGGCGAGATGCGCAAGCTCACCCAGGGCGGCGGCGTCAGCCTCAACAAGGAGAAGCTCGCTTCCTTCGACCAGATGGTGACGGAAGCCGACCTCATCGACGACAAGTACCTGCTCGTGCAACAAGGCAAGAAGAAGTACTTCCTGCTCATTGCTAAGTAAAGGTTATGCCGAAGAGGCAAGTGTCGCCCGGAAATACAGACAATAATTTATAGAAATAATTTATAGACAACGGATTGCGGATTACGGTCGCCATTACAAACGAGGCCAAAATCTGTTTAATCCGACCTCCCAGGGCGCCCCAGAGGGGCAAGACAAAGGTAGCCTGCCATTTTAATGACTGGCTACCTTTGTCTGATGCCTACGGCATCTCGTGGGGTCAGTTTGCCTCTTAAGCCTGGAAGGCTTTAACTTTAAGACACCGGCTTTGCCGCCTGACCGAAGGGAAGAACCGAGGTGACAGTACTGTCACAGTACTGTCCCTCTCTCGTCACCTCGTATCCTGATGAATCACAATGCAATATGTGGAAAGGTGACGGGGTGACAGGCCATTAAGGAGTCAGCCCAGGGTACGTCCCTGGGCTGACATCCTTTCTGCCCCTTTGGGGCGTTGACTTCATCGACCTTCGGTTCGATGGCCTTACTTTACCAGTATCTTTTTGCCGCCAACGATGTTGATGCCCTTTTGCATCTTGCTCATGCGCTGCCCGGTGAGGTTGTAGCATTTGCCATTTACCATTTCCTCCTCCTCGGGGGAGGTTAGGAGGGGGCTTATGCCGTCGGCATCGTCGAGGTCGAAGGAGAATATGTAGAACTTGTTGTCGTTGTTGAAGAAGTGTTCGTTTCCCTCTTCATCTTCTGCCCGGAGGAAGAACTGGAAGGTCTTATTCGTCTTCAGGTTCTGGAGGAGCCATTCCTCATCGATGAGTTCCTTGTATATGTCGATGGCCCAGTAGTTGTTGTCCTGTTGCACGAGGTTGTATGTCACCCAATCATTTAAGTCAAAGCTGACACCGTCGGCTGTGTTGAATAAGGTATAGAAGAGGGTGACAGACTTCATTGGCTTGTATGTGTTGACTTCCGCCTTCAGTATCTTAAAGGAATATAATGGGATTGGTAATTGTACCCATTCGACGCCAGATTCAGGCATGTCCAAGGGGCCTTCTTCGCCGTTAACGTCAACTCTCAGCCTAAAGTTCTTTATGGCTTTGGCTGGATCTGGGGCGCAAGTGAACGTGAACTTGTAGCCTTCTCCGCCGTTGTCGAGAGTGACGGGGTTGCCATTCTGGTCTGTTCCCTCAACGGTTAACACATAGGTTATTCTCTTGTGTTCATCCTGCCATCTATCCATCATGAGTTCTTCTGGTTTGGGCAATTCGATTGTCCACATGCCGAAGCCATTGTCGGTGAAAGGAATCACACGCCAAACTTGAGCGGCTGGAGAATTTTCTTCTATAATCGTGGTAAGCAACTCAAGATTCTGTATCCTGTCATCAGTCACCGCCTCGCCGCCATAGATTTTGAAGGAAGATACTGGCTCTTGCATGACTACTTCCGGAAATTCGCTTTCCGGCATCTCCTGATACACAATGTCATTGTTATTCAGACTGTATGCCAGCATCAGGCTCTTGATGGGTCCCTCTATTATCTGCGCAGTTCTGGTGGTGAACTTGAGCTTGGTACCTTCGTCTTCCTTTTTGCCAAGAGTGTAACATTTCTCGTCGGCAATGACCTGATAATACACCTCTAACACATAGTTCTTGTTCAGTTCCAAACCTTCTGTGAAGTTTATCAAAGGATTCCCATCAGGATCGTAAATACTAGCACGTGTATCATTGTAATAATAATTATCATACAACTCAACAAAATCCAGTTTATTCCAGTCCACTTCGTTTCCGTGTCCTTCCTCATAGACCTTGTACATGAAGCTTGCATCTACGTCATTCAGTCCAAGGCCTTCAGCACGTTTGAATGCGACATAGATGTTATATAAGGATAGAGAAGAGATTTGCCCAAAATCATCTGGTGCGGGCATGACTCCACCATGATCATACGTTGTAAAATTTCCCTCATCATCAAAGTAAATATCTGCATCGTACCAATCTGCGCGGTTGACGTGATAGGATAAACCTAAACCGGATTTATATTCTCCCCCGCAGAACTTAATTATATTATCACTTTTGGCAACAGTGAAGTTCAGTTTGTAGTTTTCTCCGCCATTGTTTAAGCTGCGGGTATTACCCATTCGGTCCTTTCCCTCAACATAGAACATTATGGTCTTAGGCGTGTCATGTCTGAGCCATTCCCCTTCTATGATTTCACGTTCACCTTTTTGAGGGTAGAGGGCGGGGATATAGCCATATGGATTTACGTAAAAATCAAAGGATTTCCATACACAGTTTTCTGACGGGCCGCCGTCCTGAGTGTTATAAACTGTGTACCATAACTTGAGTTCTCTCAGTTGTTCTGCGAATTCGCATTCGGAATCATTGTAACCCACGTGTATATAAATGACTTCTAATGAATTTAACTGTTCTTCAATCTTCACATCTTCTGCACCGGTTTGTGGTAAAGAAAAATAATAACGGTCTCGAAAAGTCTTATGCTGAGCATAGAACTCAATCGAGAAGTTAGTAAAATCGAAATCAGCCTTTGCGCTTTCTGCGAAGACAAACAACGCCATTAAGAGGAAAATAACTTTTGCTTTCATAGCTATATGTGTTATAATGTTTCTTTGAATTTTTGGAAGTAGTTAAGTGGTCAGTAGTTAAGTAGTTAAGCCAAATGTCTTGGCAACCTGGTATCAGGCGAGGCAGGTAATGGCTTAACTACCAGCGAAGCGTTAACTACTTAACTACAAAAGGGGTGAAACTCGCAACAGATGTAATGCTTAATTGCTTAACCCATCAGGTCTTGGCTTGTTCGACACGACGTAGTTCACGACGGGATATATATTGTCGCCTTGCCTTACATAGTACCAGACGAGATTCCAATAGAACTGCGGGCCTGCGTCGTAGGCCACGCCTGGCACGGTGCCTGACACGTTTAGCTCAGAGCCGATGGTGCGTGTTGTCTCTTTGCTGTTGCCGTAACTGACGCCCACACCTGCCTTCACGCCGTTGACTTTTCCCACAAGCTCGGTCTCTACGTTAAACTCCACGGTCTTTGTCTCGGATACGTACTTCTCCAGACTGATGGTGCGTGTGGATTTGGAGCCGAGGCCTGTGCCTACATTCTGGCTTTCTTCGCTGCCACCTATCCTACCTATCAGGAATGGATAGTTATTGTTTCCCCTGATGGCACCGGGGAAGCTGTTGTAGTCGCTTGGGTAGCTCCAGGGGTCGCCCGGTGTTGAGGTAAGCACGATCTGTGGCCTGGCCGAATCCCAGCGGTTGCCCATCATCTGCACATAGTCTCGAAGACTTATGTTGATAAAGGAACTTGTGCCGGGCATGGACACTCGGAAGGTCATGCCGAGGTCGTCGGGGTCGCCGCTGTCAACAATCCTATAGATATAGGTGTCGTAGAGCGTTGCCTTCATCAGCACCTGATGTTCCGCTCCGGAGCCGAAGCTGTTGCCATACGACACGACGGTCTCTTCTCCTGTGGCTGCGGAGTATGACGCGCCGACCTTTGCCGTAAACTCCACACCCGCATTCACGGAGCTGAAGAAAGGCATACTGAATTCATACTCGTAGCCCACAATGACCGAGCCGCCCCATTTGTCGGATTTGAGTTCGCTATCGCTTGTCGATTCGGTCTTGCCCCATGTGGTGTCGGCATTGTCGTAGCCTGCAGCGGCATAGTAGGGCGCAGCGGCAACGACGGCATAGATGATAGGCTCGCTCAACGATTGCTCATGGCCGACGTACTCAAAGTGCTTGGTCATGTCGCGGTCGGCAAACTTGCAGATTACGGGATGGGCAAGCTCTTCTATACCATTGCCAGTACTCATGATTCTTGTGGACTGCAAATTGCCCCATCCGCAGAGAGAGGAACATAGCGACCAGTTTGTCTTCACGGTCTTGCCGTCATCTGCCAGCCAGCGCTCCACCAGTGTGGAAGAGGTACGAGGTACCGTGCGTCCAGTATAGGGATAACGGTCCAAGAAGAACATGAGGGATTCCTTGTCGTTTTTTGCTGTCTGCACAGCTACAATGGCATCTGCGGAGATGGTGCTGCAAAAGAAAATCTTTTTACTTGAACCCATATCGTAGTCAACCCTAGTTTCCGGCAGCATCTGGAACTGATAAACAGGTTTGTCTTTATTAATGTCCCAACGCCAGAGGCCGTCGCCCACAATCAGGTCCTGGTTGTAACTGTGGCCACGGAAATAGCCGAACACCAGATTCATGTTACCTGTAAGTCCTTCAACGTCAACCCACGAAATCTTGTCTGTAAAACAATCGACCTTCGTCAATAAAATCTGGTTTGCCTTGAGTTGATTGTTGCCGTCGTAATACATGCGTAATACTTCGAGGTTGCCATAATAATTTATTGTTTTCAAGGTGCCATTACTGTTGTTTGTGCCTCCACGCATGAGAATGGCAATTTCGGGCATTTTGTTACCGCTCATGTAGCCCACCTTTATGTCGCAGTATCTGGAGTGTATTGGGGTTTTCTGGTAATAGATGGGATTTTGATCAATGTCTCCCTTGTCGTAGATATACATCCATGTATAGTCCTTGGCATCGGAAGTCGCTACCACGATGTCCTCGTAGCCGTCGGCATTCACGTCCGCCACATCGAAGCGCGTACATACGCTCTTGAAATTGTTCCTCTGGTGGATACGACGGAGCGTAACGCCATCGAAGATGGCTATCATGTGACCTACGTTCATTACGATTTCGTCCACTCCGTCGCCTGTCATGTCCTGAATGCAGTTGATGTTGAAGGCACGGGCATAGTGTTGGTACAGGAAATCGGACAAATAATAGCCGTTCGGTACTTCAATTGTCCACGGGCTATCGCTGGAAAACCCTGATGTTGGCATATACCAGATGTATTCGCTGCCATCTGCATCCAGTAGGGGAGCTTTGTTGACCAGCATTTCGTGATTGTGGTCGGCATCGCCGAATATAGAGATATACACCACTCCTTCGCTGCCGGAAATGGTGGGCGAAAGGTGTACCTTGAATGGCTGGCTCCAGCTGGCATAGACAACATTCTCGTAGCCGTAGGCATTAACCTGGGAAGTCACTTTGCGCAGATGGTGCGTGAAGTCGGCGCCATTTACGTCCAAAGGCACGAACTGCTTCTTCTGGCACACCCAGCTCTCCGAGCCATCGTCATTAGATACCTTATTAAGTATGGCTGAACGCTGTTCGCGCAGGGGTTGGTCGTCGGTGCCGTGCGACAAGCCTCCGTAGTCGAAGAATACGCTGAAACGCTCTGGGCCGAAGGTGTAGTACTGACCAAGCGGGCCGTTGACTGCATGCATTGGTGGATTGCCCTCATCCTGCCCTATAAAGAATTTATTTAATACTGCCTCATACTCGGTGGGAGCAGGGCAGCAGCCGCGAACCGTGAAGCCCATATCCCTTTCGTGCTCAACGGCAAATTTTAGTGGATAATAGTTTTTAGTAATCTCGAATGTTGCGGGATGTCCGTGTTTGATGGTATTGCGGAGAAGCCATGCACCCGTTTCTCCGGCTTGGAGCACGTTGCCGTCGGCATCAACGAAGCCGTTGGGGCGCAGTAGGATAGACATAGTATCTGGCTCGTGGAATGGATAGCCCCAGTTGTAGCTTTGGTCCTTCATGGATTCGCTTATCCAGGGCGCCCTGAACACCGGGTTATTGTCGTCTGGATAGTACACCGGAACCTTAAGTCCATCGCGGACGTAACTACGGAACTCATCGACGGAAGGCAAGTGCCATCCTTCGGGCAGAGCCATGCGGGCGGCCTGGAGATTATAGTAAGCCCTGCCTTGGGTAACGAATATAGCAGGCTCCTTGCTGACTTTGGACTTCCAGAGTGTAACCATGCCGGTTCTGGTAATGCCTGGCATCGCCACTGCACGGAGATCTTCCATCATCCAAAGCATGTTGCCGGAGCGGACGATGGGATAGTTGTAGCCGTTGGCGTCCTGACAACGGAACAAGTCGATGCACACGGTGCCGGATACTTTGGGCGACATGTGCATGATGGTGCGCATCTCTCCGCTCCTGCCGTCGAAGCGCAGGATGTCGCCCTCGTTGTACTCCAGGAACTTCTCACGCACCTGTGCAGCCCTTGTCGTGCTGGTGGGTGCCTCGAACTTCATGGGCAAGACGACATCTGCCCACTGGTCTGCACCGCCCAGTGCAATGCCGCTGAAGGACTTCGAGCCGCCGCATATCCAGCGGGTGCTTGCCTTGATGCCCTGGCCCTCAATGTGAACGATGAAAATGCCCGTGCCTTGCGAGGGGATGCGTGCCGTGTTGCGGCCTTTGCTGACGTTCAGCGTGGCTGCATCCAGAAGCATGCCGCTCTGGTTGTAGATGCTCACGCGCACCGGGCCTTCGTCCTGTGCGTCGAAGATGAGCGTGCCGTCGCCCATCGAGGGGTTTGGCGTGAGGATGGGCTGGGCGATGCCCTTGGCCTCCTTGATGCTTTCGATGGGAGTGATGACATCCGCGCTCACAAGGCGCAGGATGTCCGTGCCGCTCATCGTAATCGGCTCAATCTCAGAATGCGAGAGGTTCGTCACTGTTACGCTCTCGACCGTTGTGGCATCACCTATGGCCGTAAAGGTGAGGTCGATGGAAGCGAAATCGTCCTGTGCAGAGACAGAAGGACACAGGGTCACGAGCAACATGGCTGCAGGTAGCCAGACGTTGTTGAGTATAAAATGTTTCATCCTGATGTTATAAGATTTATGGTTTTTGCGTCACAATTCGACAACAAAGTTACGAAAACTTTTTGCCTTTTTGCTCATCAGGAGGCAAAAAATGACGGTAAAAGAATAATTTTTTACTTTTCGCTTCTCACTTTTCACTTTTTGTTGTACCTTTGCAGCGCAATTTTCAGGATTGCCCTGCGAAATCAGGTACGGGATTGGGCTATGGTGTAATGGCAGCACAAGAGGTTTTGGTTCTCTTAGTCTTGGTTCGAATCCAGGTAGTCCAACTTTCTCGTTGAGCCAAAGGGGTATTGCTCAACGTTTGAGCAATGGCTTGACGAGAGAAAGTTGAAGGGAGCACGGCTTCGTTCAACGTCCAAGGAGCGCGACGCACAGCAGTGTGTCGCGCTGTTTCGTCCGAGGGCTTTGCTTCGGCTCTTCCCTTCGGTCAGGCGGCAAAGCCGGTGTCCTCAAGGTAAAGCCTTTTAGGCTTAAGATGCCCCCTGACTCTACTCTGGTGGCAAAGCAGACAGCATGATTTTAGCGGACAGCAATGACAATTTTACGATTTTCCGTTTATTCTTCACGCTTCATTTCTCTCTTTGCGCTTTTTTTCGTACCTTTGCAGCCGAAATAGAGAGTTACACATTATATATTTTATATAGAAGCATGAAATTGAACATCATCGTACTTGCCAAACAAGTACCTGACACGCGCAACGTGGGGCCGGACGCCATGACGCCGGAAGGCACCGTGAACCGTAGCGCGTTGCCTGCCATCTTCAATCCAGAGGACTTGAACGCCCTGGAGCAGGCTTTGAGACTGAAAGACCAGTTCCCCGGCACGACCGTCACCGTCATCACGATGGGGCCGGGCCGTGCCGCTGAAGTGATTCGCGAAGCCATGTACCGTGGTGCCGACGGAGGCTATCTGCTCACCGACCGCGCCTTTGCCGGTGCCGACACGCTGGCCACAAGCTATGCCCTCGCCACTGCCATCAAGCACGTCTGCCCAAGTGTTGACCTCATCATCGGCGGTCGTCAGGCCATCGACGGCGACACAGCACAGGTCGGCCCACAGGTTGCAGAGAAGCTCGGGCTGAATCAGATCACATACGTGGAAGAGGTAAAGACCCTCTCTAACTCTCCCTTAAAGGGAGAGGACTCTGTCAACAAGAAGTCTCCCTTTAAGGGAGATTTAGAGGGTCTGTCTATCGTAGTCAAGCGCCACATCGACGGCGGCGTAGAGACGGTGGAGAGCCCTCTGCCCTGCGTCCTGACCGTCAACGGAAGCGCAGCTCCCTGTCGTCCGCGCAATGTGAAGCGGGTGATGAAGTACAAGCGTTGCCTCGCTCCTATGGAGCTGGCACAAGGCACAGGTTTTGGTGACCTGCCCTACGCAAGCGAGTACGAGAAGAAGCCTTACCTGAAGCTCGGCCAGCTGAGCTGTGCCGACGTGAACGCCGACCTCAACCAATGCGGCTTGGCAGGTTCGCCCACCAAGGTGAAGAACGTGGAGAACATCGTCTTCAAGGCAAAGGAAAGCAAGGTATTAACCGGCAGCGACGAGGACGTGAACGGCTTAATTAAGGAACTCCTCGCAAACCATACAATCGGGTAAAAAGACCCACCCCCTTCCCCTCCCTTGCATGGAGGGGAGTAAATAGTTGTACAACGTAAAAATGATAAATATGCAAGATAGTAAATCTTCAACAGTAACCTCTCCCTCCCTACAAGGGAGGGCCGGGGGAGGGTCTGTTTTTGTTTATTGTGAAATAGAAGGTACGCAAGTACAGGAAGTGTCCCAAGAACTTCTGACGAAGGGTCGCAAGCTGGCCAACACGCTGGGCGTACAGCTCGAAGCAGTGGCTGCAGGCTGCGGCATCACAGGAAAAGTGGAGAGCCAAATCCTTCCCTATGGCGTAGATAAACTTCATATCTTCGATGCTCCTGGCCTCGCTCCCTACACGAGCAAGCCACATACGGCTGTGCTCGTCAACCTCTTCAAGCAGGAACAGCCACAGATTTGTCTGATGGGCGCAGACGTCGTAGGCCGTGACCTCGGCCCGCGTGTCTCGTCGGCATTGCACAGCGGACTCACCGCCGACTGCACAAGTCTTGAGATAGGACCCCATGAGGACAAGAGGACAGGCAAGACTTACGAGAATCTTTTGTATCAGATACGCCCTGCCTTCGGTGGCAACATCGTGGCAACGATTGTCAATCCCGAGAACCGTCCGCAGATGGCAACTGTGCGAAGCGGCGTGATGAAGGCAGAGGTGCTCGACCCGAACTACAAGGGCGAGGTCATCATCGAAGATGTTGCCAAGTTCGTTCCCGAGGCAGAATATGTCACCAAGGTGCTCGACCGCCATGTGGAGGCTGCAAAGAACAACCTGAAGGGCGCCAGCATCATCGTGGCCGGCGGCTATGGCATGGGTTCGAAGGAAGGCTTCGACCAACTCTTTGAGCTTGCTAAAGTGCTTCATGCAGAAGTGGGAGCGAGCCGTGCTGCTGTGGATGCAGGCTTTGCCGACCACGACCTGCAGATTGGTCAGACAGGCGTCACCGTCCGCCCGAAGGTTTATATTGCCTGCGGCATCAGCGGAGCCATTCAGCATGTGGCAGGCATGAAGGAGTCGGGCATCATCATCTCCATCAACAGCGACGAGAACGCCCCCATCAACACCATTGCCGACTACGTCATCAACGGCACAGTAGAAGAAGTGGTACCAAAGTTGATTAAGTATTATAAGCAAAATAGTAAATAATTATCAGGGAGTTAAAGAAGTTAAGGAAGTTAAAGAAGTTAAAGGACGATAGCTTGGGGTGCGGATATGGGAAACGCCGTAACATATAGTTTTGAGAACATCATTGCATGGCAAAAGGCTCATAACTTTGTTCTTTTAACTTATAGGGTTACACAACATTTACCAGAAGACGAGAGATTCGGACTCACGCAACAATTCCGCCGAGCCGCAGTATCCATAGAAGCCAACATTGCAGAAGGATATAAGAAATTAGGCAAGGCAGACAAACTACGTTTCTTCAACATTGCCCAAGGAAGTTTAGAAGAATGTAGGGACTATCATGTTCTTTCACGTGATTTAGGCTACTTAAATCCTTCCGAATTTGAAAGTCTTCATCAAAGTATCGAAGAAACCAGCAAGTTCCTTAATTCATACTGCAAAGCTATCATCAATAATGTAGCAATGAAAGGTGAAAAATATAAATAACAAAGTAAACAAGGGGCTAAAGGTATCGTCCTTTAACTTCTTTAACTTCCTTAACTTCTTTAACTCCCCCAAAACGAATTGATTATGGCAAACTATTATAACGACATAAAAGAGATTAAGTTCGAGCTTGAGAACAGCCCTTTGATGGAGCGGATTGTTGAGCTTAAGGAACGTCAGTACGTGGACAAGGACCAGTACGACGAGGCGCCGCAGGACTTCGCGGACGCGATGGACACTTACGACAAGGTGCTTGACATCGTGGGCGACATCACGGCGAATGTGGTTGCCCCCAATGCCGAGACCGTCGATGCCGAGGGGCCTCACCATGAGAACGGCAGGGTACGTTATGCCTCGAAGACCTACGAGAACCTCGAGGCAATGCGTCAGGCAGGCATGAACGGTATGACGATGCCTCGCCGCTATGGCGGTTTGAACCTGCCCGTCACGGTCTATACAGCAGCCAACGAGATTGTCTCAACAGGCGACGCTGGCTTTGAGAACATCTGGAGCCTGCAGGACTGCATCGAGACACTCTATTGCTTCGGCAACGAGGAACAGCGCGAGAAGTTCATCCCTCGCGTCTGCAAGGGCGAAACCATGTCGATGGACCTGACAGAACCCGATGCAGGCAGCGACCTTCAGAGCGTGATGCTCAAGGCAACCTTCGACGAGGAGAACAACTGCTGGCGTCTGAACGGCTCGAAGCGCTTCATCACCAATGGCGACAGCGACATCCATCTGGTGCTGGCCCGCAGCGAGGCAGGAACAAGGGACGGCCGTGGCCTCTCGATGTTCATCTACGACAAGCGCGACGGCGGCGTCGATGTGCGTCGCATCGAGAACAAACTCGGCATCCACGGCTCGCCAACCTGCGAGCTGGTCTATAAGAATGCGAAGTGCGAGCTGTGCGGCGACCGCAAACTCGGCCTTATCAAGTACGTCATGTCCTTGATGAATGGAGCCCGTCTGGGCATTGCTGCACAGAGTGTCGGCCTTTCGCAGGCTGCCTACAACGAAGCCATTGCCTACGCCCTCGACCGCAAACAGTTCGGCAAAGCCATTATTGAGTTTCCCGCTGTGGCTGAGATGATTAGCAATATCAAGGCGCGTCTCGATGCAGGTCGTGCTCTGCTCTACCAGACGGCACGTTATGTGGATATCTACAAGGCACTCGAGGACATCAGCCGTGACCGTAAGCTGGAACCCGAGGAGCGTGCCGAGCTGAAGCAGTACAGCCGCCTCGCCGATGCCTTCACGCCGTTGGCAAAGGGCATGAACAGTGAGTATGCCAACCAGAACGCCTACGACTGCATTCAGGTTCACGGCGGCTCGGGCTTCATGCTG
>Ga0310694_10003132_pt1 | contig 16358 bp, 13 predicted proteins | sample 174DNAGHGhighgp2_FD_203884 | JGI IMG/M metagenome (GOLD analysis project Ga0310694, IMG submission 203884) | Sheep rumen microbial communities from Palmerston North, Manawatu-Wanganui, New Zealand - 1742 DNA GHGhigh gp2 (v2) (version 2) | ecosystem: Host-associated > Mammals > Digestive system... | reverse complement strand
CTCCGCGTCTTCCCAGAACTGTTGCGCCACGTTCTTCTGGAGGGGTTTTTTGTCATTGTCCGTCATGCACCAGTTATTTTCCTTCAGTCCCCAGCCGGTTTTCCCGAAATAACCCTGAATCGTGTCATTGAAGCGCTGCGCGACCTTTGCGCACAGCTTGCTCATCTTCGGATCGCCGAAAGAGAAATCGCGCCATTTTCCGACGTCCTTCGAGAAAAGCTCCATATCTTCCTCGTATAGGTTATTCTGGGCCAGGCGGCTGACGATGTAGTTTGAAAGCACGTTCAGGTTCTTGGAGGGCATCTTCTTGCCGTATTCCATGAGGCAATTCGCGGCCAGTTCCTTTTGCTCTTCGCTGAGCTTGGCCCCACCTTTGAGCTTGACTATGCTCGCGGATTTGTCGATCATCTCCCGCGCCTGCTGCATGCTCAAGCTCTTGACCGGCCTCAGTTCCGCGGCGTTGCTCGTCTTTATCTTCGTCGCCGTCGCCATGAGATTGATCCCGTTCTCGGCGGGACTAGACTTTCTTCCGTAGTCGTTTATGCCCGGCTTTGTGCTGCCGGGATCCACCAGTTTGTTCTTTGGCTGCGCGGCAAACGCCTCTATCGCCACCTTTACGGCAAGGATGCGGCGGGCGGTCAGCGGCTTGCCGGTTTCCGCATTGGTGAAGTTGTCGAACCTCATCGCCTTCCTGACGTTTTCGGGGATCTTCGACTCGCCGCCGAACATTTCCTTGACCGCGTCGAAGAAGAGGGCGCGCGTGGTGTTGTTGATGTCCTTGTGTATGCCGCTGCGCTTGATCATCGCGATGAAGCCGCTGCCGTCGCCGAGCTTGGTATCGACCACGAGCCCTTCGCCGACCATGTTGGACGCGCCGGCGATTGCAGAGCTGTTGGCGTCGAACTGCTTCGCCCAATCAATGAATTTGTTGTAGTTGGCGTTGAGAGTTACGTCTGCCATTGTTTTACTCCATTGTTAAGCATTTGGCTTTTTGGTTGTCCTTCTTTGCCATGTTTACACACAAGAGACGAAAAGGTTACAATGTCGTGGTTCGTGTCTGTCGCTATCGGTCTCATCACGGCGTATCATACCAAAAATCAGGCCGCCGTGCCACCGCCGGAGCAAGAAATTGCGAGGCAAACTGCGTCGGCGAGTTTGACATCAAGGACAAGGAAATACTGGCGTAAGTCCTTGTCCCCGCTCACTTCAAGCCGGTTACCCTCTGCTTGACGTGGTTGACCATCGACGTGCCGACTACACGTTCACGCTGAACCCGCGCTCCTTGAGGAAACGCTTGAGCTCCGGAATCGCTATGAGGTTGAAGTGGAACACGCTCGCGCCAAGCAGAATCGTGGCACCGGCCTCCGCCGCCTCCGCGAAGTGCTCCATTGTGCCCGCACCGCCGGACGCGACAACGTCCGCCGACGTCGCAGCGCGGATCTGGCGTATGAGGGGAAGGTCGAATCCAGTGCGCGCGCCGTCCGTCGATTTGGACGTGGGGAGGATGCATTTGACGCCGTAGCCATCAACCTGCTTCGCCCACTCGAGTGCGTCCTTGCCGGTTGCCGTGCGTCCGCCGTCGATGAACACTTCGTAGCCGCTCGGCATCGCCGCGTTCTGGGCCACGTCGATCGCCACGGTCACCTTGTCCGCACCGAAAGCCGAAATCATTTCGCCGATCATCTCGGGATGGCGGAATACGGCGGACGAGGTGGAGATTTTGTCCGCACCGGCCTTAAGCACGGCCTCGGCGGCCTGGACGGACGAAATGCCGCCGCCCATGGTGAACGGGACGGTCTTGACGTCCGCAACCTTGCGCACTACGTCGAGCATCGTGGCACGGCTTTCGACCGTGGCCGTGATGTCCAGCATCGCAATTTCGTCCGCACCCGCCGCGCAGTACGCCCGGCAGCATTCGACGGGATCGCCCGCGTCGCGTATGTTCACGAAGTTCACGCCTTTCACCACCCTGCCGTTCATCATGTCGAGGCAGGGCATTATAGACAATGTTTTACTCATAACTCTTCCTTTGTTTGCTTTACAAAACTTGCACCAGTTCGCTGCCGTCCAGCAGGTCACGCAACTTTCCAGTCAGCAGGGAGCGCGGCAAGGACGGCATCGACCACCTGGTCGAGCGTGAGGGACGTTGAATCGACCTCAAGTACTCCGTCCGCCTTGCGCAGCGGGGCGTACTTGCGGGTGGAGTCGATTTTGTCCCGCGCGAGCAGGGATGCCTTCACGGCCTCTGCGGACTGGTTCGCAATGCCCTTCTCCACCTCCTCTTTCTGGCGGCGCGCGGCGCGAGCCTCGGCGGAGGCTGTGAGGTAGAAACGTGCGGGCGAATCGGGGAAAACGGCAGTCGTGATGTCGCGTCCCTCAACGACGAGGTCGCCGTACTGCGTCATGCCGCGCAGGATCGCGGTGATGCGCTCGCGCACTTCCTTGACGGTGGCGACGTGCGATGCGTGCGCGTTGATCTCTGGCGTACGGATACGGTCGCCAGGCACCTCGCCCTTTACGTAGTAGGCGATGGCGCCGTCCTCTGGACGGCACTCCACCTCGACGCCTTGCGCGAACGCGGCGACGGCCGCCGGGTCCGACGTGTCAATGCCGTTTTCAAGGCACTGCCACGTCATTATGCGGTAGAGCGCGCCGGAGTCAACGTGCAGGAAACCAAGCTGCTTGCCGACGCGCTTCGACACGGAACTCTTCCCTGCGCCACTAGGCCCGTCAATTGCGATCACTCGATTATCCATTTTCACCTCCATTCGGCTCAGTACGTTGCTGGCTGCGTCACGGGCACGGTGGTCGGCTGCGTCACGGGCACTGTGGCTGGCTGCACAACGGTCTGGACGGGCTGCACCACCGTAGGCGCAACGGGCACTACGCCCGGAGCCGGCACTGGAGGCGGAGGCGGAGGCTGTCCCTGCCACTTGCCGCCTTGCAGGATCTGGGCGGCTTCGATTATGGCGCGTACGCGCCTGTGGCCCTTGGCGTCTTCAAGCGCGGAAGACCACGCCGTGAACGCGGCTTCTGCCACATCCTCGCTGGGGTCGGCGATGAAGTAAACGAAGTCGGACGGGGAATGCTCGTCAATCCTATCAAGGGCGTCAACCATCGCCGCGCGAACGTCTTCTTCGCGCGAAGCCGCCGCCTCCTGCATGTAGCGGCGGAGTTCGCGCATGGAATCCGCTTCTTCAATCCTGTCCAGCAGGTGTTGGTCGTGCTTGCTCATACGCGAACGACGGTCGTCGCGGCGATCGTTGCGACGCGTCACGGTACCGCGTTTTACGGTCGTCTTGTGAGTGGTCTTGACAGGGGCTGCCTTATGCATGCGCGGCGCACCACCGCCCGCAGGACGTGCGGCTGGCGGTCTGCCGGCGTTCGGCGCGGCTTCAACTGCGAATGTGGCGAGACACGCCACGGCGGCTATGATGAGTTTCTTCATTTCTGTTTTCCTTTCCGGTTAATCTATCTTCAACGCGTTCTCGGACGCGGCGAAAAACGCCTGGTACGCGCACTTCGTGTTCCAGCAGTCTTCAGCGGACGCCAGTTCCCACGGGGCGTGCATGTTGAGCAGCGGCGTGCCGAAGTCGATTACGTCCATGCCGAAACGCGCCATGAACTTCGCGATCGTGCCGCCGCCGCCCTTCTCTGCGCGGCCCAGTTCGCCCATCTGCCATGTCACCTTCGCGCCGTCAAGGACGCCGCGAAGCGCGGCTATGAACTCGGCGCGGGCGTCGTTCGCGCCGCTCTTCGTGGCGGGGCCGGTGTACTTGATCACGCAGGGGCCCTTGCCGAGGTGCGCCTCGTTGCCGATGGAGTCGGAGTCGGTATAATGCGGGTCGCTTGCGGCGCACACGTCCGCGCTGAGCATCTGCGACGCCTCGAGCGCACGGCGAACGTCGATGTCGCGCGCTCCGCCGCCTTCGCGGTCGATGAGTTCGGCGACGGTGTTCTCAAAGAACGAGCTATCCATGCCGCTTGCGCCTACGCTGCCAATCTCCTCCTTGTCGCACAGCACCACGGCGCACGTCCTCGCGGGAGCGCCCTTTGCGCGCGACACGTCGAGGAGCGCGGCGAGTCCTGCGTATGCGCACACGCGGTCGTCGTGTCCGTATGCGGCCACGAGCGAACGGTCGAGGCCCACGTCACGCGGAGCGCCGGCGGGGACGATCTCCAGTTCCGCGCTCATGAGGTCGTCCTTCTCGATGCCATAGCGGTCCTTGAGCACTTCCTCTATCTTGCCGAGGCCTGAAATCACGTCCATATCCTCGGCGGCGACGAGGTCCTTCGCCTTCTTCTCAAGCTGTTCCTTGCCGAAGTGCGGTAGAATGTCGGAAATCATGAACACCGGATCGCTTGGATCGTCGCCGATCGCGATTTCAACGCGCTTGCCGTCCTTCTTCACGACAGTTCCGTACAGCGCGAGCGGCAGCACGAGCCACTGGTACTTCTTGATGCCGCCGTAGATGTGGGTGTCGAAAAAGACGATGCCGCCCTTTTCGTAGATCGGCTTCGGCTTGAGGTCGAGGCGCGGGGCGTCTGTGTGACCGCCCACCACGCGCACGCCGGCAGCGGTTCCGGCCTTGCCGACAACAGCGGCGAAGAGGGTCTTGCCGTGGTAGCCACGGTATATCTTGTCGCCAGCCTTTAGGCGCTTGACGCCCTTGATATCGCGGAAACCCGCTTTTTCGAGCAGCTCGACGGCCGCCGCGTATGCTCTCCGTTCGGTCTTCCCCTTCGCGAGGAACGCCTTGTATCCTTCAACGTATTTTTTTGCTTCCTTGTTCATGGGCGCGTATTATACCACAATCGCGTCCGCCTTGCACGGACGCTTTTGCATTGCGTTGAAGTTCAGTGATTTGGTATAATTCCGTCTGCAACTGCATAATAGAAGGAGAAGAAGCAAATGAACGCAACAACTTGTTTTCTCGCGGAGCTTGCCGGAACGGCGCTGCTCATACTGCTCGGCAACGGAGTGGTGGCGAACGTGCTGCTGGAGAAGTCCGGCATGAAAGGCGGCGGCACGGTGCAGATCACCTTCGGGTGGGGCCTTGCCGTCCTGATGCCGGTGTTCATCTTCGGCGCGGCGTCTGGGGCGCACTTCAACCCCGCCCTCACGCTCGCGTTGGCGGCGGACGGCAGCCTCGCGCCGGGGCTTGTCGGCTGGTACATCGCAGGGCAGATGCTCGGCGCAATGCTCGGCGCGTTCCTCGTGTGGGCGCTCTACTACACCCATTTCGCCGCCACGTCCGACGGACTCGCCAAGCGCGCCTGCTTCTGCACGACGCCCAGTATCCCGTGCGCGCCGTGCAACTTCTTCGCCGAGGCGCTCGGCACGTTTGTGCTGGTGTTCGCGATCAAGGGCATCGCGCAGGTGCCGGGAATCGCCGGCGGCGTGGGCTACCTCCTCGTTTTCACGATCATCGTATCCATCGGCATGTCGATGGGCGGACTCACCGGGTACGCGATCAACCCCGCCCGCGACATCGGCCCGCGAATCGTATATTCCCTTCTGCCGATGGCGAACAAGGCGCCGGCAAACTGGCGCTACGCATGGGTACCCGCGTTCGCGCCGTTCGTTGGCGCGCTCGCGGCGGTAGGTCTCTACAAGGTCTTCCCGTGGCCCTCGTGATTGAGATGAAAGGAAAAACGATGAAAGCAAAATACGTATTGGCGCTTGACGCGGGAACGTCGTCGAGCAGGGCAATCCTCTTCGACCATGCAGGGCACATCGTATCGGTTTCCCAAAAGGAGTTCCGCCAGATATACCCGAAACCGGGCTGGGTAGAGCACGATCCACTTGAAATCTGGGAGACGCAACGCGCCGTCGTGCGTGAGGCAATTGAAAAAGCCGGCGCGACGGTTGAAGACGTCTCCGCCATCGGCATCACCAACCAGCGCGAAACGACGGTAGTGTGGAACCGCGAGACGGGGAAGCCCGTCTATAACGCAATCGTGTGGCAATGCCGCCGCACTAGCGAATACTGCGATGAACTAAAACGCCGCGGGCTCGCGGACTCCATCCGCGAAAAGACCGGGCTCGTCCCCGACGCATACTTCTCCGGCACGAAGATCAGGTGGATCCTCGAAAACGTCCCCGGCGCGCGCGCGGACGCCGAGGCAGGACGTCTCATCTTCGGCACAATCGACACGTGGCTCATCTGGAACCTCACCGGCGGGAAGGTCCACGCGACCGACTACTCCAACGCCTCGCGCACGATGCTCTACGACATCGGCGCGCTCAAGTGGGACGACGACATCCTCCACGAGTTCAACATTCCGAAAACAATGCTTCCGCAGGTGCTGCCGTCCAGCGGCGCGTTTGGCGAGACCGCGCCCGAGATTTTCGGCGCACCCCTTCCCATCGCGGGCGTTGCGGGCGACCAGCAAAGCGCACTCTTCGGCCAGACCTGCTTCGAGGCAGGAGATGCAAAGAACACCTACGGCACTGGCTGCTTCATGCTGATGAACACGGGTGACAGACGCGTTCCCTCACGGAACGGACTCCTCACCACCATCGCATGGGGACTTGACGGCAAGGTGTCGTATGCGCTTGAAGGCAGCGTCTTCACCGCCGGCGCGGCGATTCAGTGGCTTCGCGATGAGTTGGGGTTGCTCGCCCGTGCGTCAGATTCCGAGGCGATGGCCAAATCGGTTCCGAACACCAACGGATGCTACGTGGTGCCGGCCTTCACCGGACTCGGCGCTCCGTACTGGGACCAGTACGCTCGCGGCGCGGTCCTCGGCCTCACTCGCGGCGTGAACAAGAACCACGTCGTCCGCGCCACGCTAGAATCGCTTGCGTACCAGACGGCTGACGTTCTCGAGTCGATGAAGAAGGATGCCGGAATCGCGCTCAACGCATTGCGCGTCGATGGCGGCGCATCTGCGAACGACTTCCTCATGCAGTTCCAGAGCGATGTAATCGGCGTTCCCGTTGAACGGCCCGAATGCGTCGAAACAACCGCCCTCGGCGCAGCATACCTCGCTGGACTCGCAACGGGATTCTGGGGCGGTTCCTCTGAACTGAAGGCCAACGTCGGCGGACTCCGCCGCTTCACGCCGTCAATCGGCGACCTTGAACGCGCCGCCGCCCTTTCCGGCTGGCACAACGCCGTCGCCCGCGTCAGAAGCACCTGATCCACCAGCGGATCCACCGCGCCAAGACGGCAAACTTCCCGACATCTTGGCGGCGGAACCGGGAGGATCGCGCCCCATCGCGGCCAGTTGGCGTTTCACATTAGCTTTATCCTAAATTCGGCAGTTGAGGAGTAAGTTTTTAGCCACAATTGCTGAATTTAGGTCTAATGTTGCAGGATTTCAACGGCAACTGGGCCGAGCAACCCGGAAGGGAGAAGTTTGTCCTCTTTCGTCCAGTGCTTCCATGTCGTGAAAGTGTGGCGGCCCGTTGGCGAACGGCGACCATCCTTCACCCATTGCGGAATCTCCTTGATGCCAGGCTCGTTGAGCTTCTGCCAGCCGTGCCACCGCAGTTCCCATTCGCAATCTGGGGGATAGAGCACGTCGTCGCCGATGAGCCTATTGGGCCATAGATTTGTAATGCGGATTTCAAAATCGACTTGCTGTTGTACGCTTGCTGTCGTCAGCGCGTCCGTTATATCGACCCTGAACGGAGGCCTCCAAAGCGGCGCAAATACTTTGCCGTTGACCTTCACCTCGGCGAAATCCTTCACCTCGCCAAGGTCGAGGATGATGCGCGTTCCCGGTGTGACACGAGACAAGAGATGTGAGACGCGATAGGTGGCGGTACCGGAGAAGTACTTGATATCGGGATCGGCGTCGGTGGTCCAATCCTTGAGCATGGGCCAGTCGATGCTCTTCACTACGCTCCCACCCGTGTACCAGTCAACCGGGAACGAAACCTGCCACGGCCCCGCAATTTCTTGTTGTTGTACGCTTGTTGTCGGCGCGGCTGGAATCCGAGCCCTACCGCCAATTCCCCGTTCCCCATTCCCCATTTCCCTCCTAAACACCACAAACTCGCTCCCGCTTGGCGGGAAATCAAGCGCGACCACAGTGCGGTCCCCTTCCACACGCCATTCCGCCGCATCGTGAATCTTGCCCGTCTCGGCATTCCAAATCTCCGGCACCTTTCCCGCGATTCTGAACGACGCCTCGAAAGAAACGTTCGTAGCGTTTCCACAGGCGACGAAATACCAATCGGCGGAACCGTCACGGCGGTGAATCCATGCCACATCCTTCCTGCCACACGTGAAATCTGGCGCAACGCCAAGACGCTTCAAAGCATCGGTCGGCGAACATTCCATCACGCCCTTCGCCCACACGGAATCGACAAGTACACGGTATTCTTGCGGCGCGCTCGGTGATCGCGCCCCACCGTCGGTAGGGGCCGACCACCGGGCGACCCACATGAGTCCAGGCACGCGAACCGGACGCCGCTGCGCGACGACCTTCGCGCCCGCATCAACCAATTCGCCGACTCTCTTCACCATACGTTCGCTCATCGTATCCGTATCCGGCAGCACGAGTATCTCGTACTCCACCCCGCCCGGAACTACGACCTTCCCGTTCTTAACCTTCAACTGCTCGACGGCTTTCGTCGCGCAGACATCAAACTCGTATCCACTCGGAAGGTTGATCTTCGGCCAGCCGTGCTTTGGCGCTTCCTCTCCGTTCCAGAAAAGAGCGTCGGCGACGAACTTACCCTCCTGGAGCATCCACTGGCATCGCGCCTGATAGCGGAACCATCCGCCAACGAGCGGCCACCAAGTCTGCGTGCGATCAAGGTGCATTCCCCACCGCCCCATGGTCATGCCGGGAAGATATTTGTCGTCCGCCCACGGCTGGTGCGTGAAACGGTGATAGACGATCAAGTTGCAGCCCTTGGCGAACGCGCGGTCGTTTTGCCACTTGATCGAGAACGGCGTTTCAAGCCAGCGTCCGCCATTCGGCGGACCGGAAGTGAAAGCCTCGTCTGCGGCATAGCGCCTACCCCACACATGCGCAAGAGACGCTGCGTAGTGGCTGTTGTCCATGCACGGGAACTTTCCCGGGCCGCATGTGCCGTCCATCCAGAAACACGACATCGGCAAATCGACGACCTCGCCGTACTGCAGGTCGTCGGCGTTGCTGGGTCCGTACGGCTCGGCTGTCATAATGAGCCCGTACTCGTGGCAGCGCTTTGCAAAACTGGCGGCGTAATTCTCGGCAAGGAGATCGGCGAGCAGACGGCGGAAGTCCTCGCAGAACCTTTCGCTCTCTTCCACGGACCCGACTACGTGTCCTGCGAGAATCGGCAGATACGGAACAATCGAATATCCCATGCGCCGCTCAAACGTCTTTTCAAGCCCGTGCGTCCAGTTCTGGTTGCCGACTTCCCAGCTATCGACATGTATGTTGCTAAGCCCCGTCTCATGTACATCGCCAGCGCGAAACCCAAGTTCACGACAGAGCCGTCCCATGTATGCGTCAAAGTGCCGGTTGAACGCCTCCGCCGAAAACTTGTCCACCTCAAGGCCATAGCCGTCCTTCGACGGCAGACGATTCACGCGCCCGTTGCAGATGTAGCCGAGACGGAAAATCGACCAACGCCCGGCGGGGACGTCCCATGTCAGAGTTCCATCCTTCGCCATCTTGCCGGTGATGTCGATTATTTTATCCTTGGCGATTACCTTCGCAGCGGGAAATTCCTTCGTGTCGCGGGCAATTGAAGAAAGCTCTATACTCATCCCCTTGCGGACGCGCCCCGTCTTCACATTGGCATTTGATAGCGTCGCGCCCGGTTCCGGCGTCGGGTATGCAAGCACCGCTATGTCGGCGTAAAAGCCGTTGTCCTTCTTGATGCGGTGCAGGCGTTTTGAAAAACTTACGGGACCCGTCACGACCATCTCGGAATGCATCGTCACCTTCATCGCGTCGGCGGGCTTCACCCACGGTCCGCCGGAACACGACCAACCGGAGCAGTTATGGATGCCGAGTGTGAGGCCAAGCCGTTTTGCCTCGTTGTGGGCGTGGCGAAGGATGTCGAACCACTCTGGCGAACCGAACTTGACGTCGCCTGGCGGGATGTCGCATCCAACGTCGAATATCTGCACTCCGCCTAGGCCCGCCTTCGCGATTTCCTCGAAGTCGCGCGTGATTCCAGCCTTCGTGACGTTGCCGTTCATCAGATGGTACCACGTCTGCGGCTTTGCCGAATCCGGAGGCGAACGGAAGCCTGCCTCCAGCGCAATCCCGTCCGCAAACGCCGCAAACGCCGTCACGGCGCAAGCACATACAAACGGGCAGTTAAGATTCATGCAAGGAAACCTTTGGCAAGGGCGATGTCGCTTGGCACGTGCCAGGCGGACGGCGAAAGATACACCGGAAACACCTGCACGCCGTCCGGAGCGCAGTTGCGCTTGAACGACTGCGAAAATAGCCTGCGGAAAAAGACGTTGAGCCACTTGCCGATTTCAGCCGCGCTGTACGCTCCCTTAAACGCCTTTTTCGCAGCCTTCAATATCTCCGCCGGAGAACTCTGCTCTGCGATGAAGTGCCAGAGGAAAAAGTCATGCAGCTCGTAGGGACCTACCTTGTCCTCGGTCTTCTGCGCGATCTTGCCGCGTTTCGACGGCAACAGCTCTGGGCTCACGGGCGTCGCGATGATGTCGAGGAGCGCCTTTGCGGACAACCCAGGATTTCCATCGGCCCACCATCGGCATACCTCGCGCACAATGGTCTTAGGCACGCCCGCGTTCACGCCGAACATGCTCATGTGGTCGCCGTTGTACGTACACCAGCCGAGTGCGATTTCGCTCATGTCGCCCGTGCCCACCACGATGCCACCCACCTGATTGGCCTTGTCCATGAGAATCTGCGTGCGCTCGCGCGCCTGCGCGTTCTCGTAGGTGATGTCGTGGACGCGCTCGCTCTGTCCGATGTCCTTGAAGTGCTGACGGCAGGCGGGCGTGATGTCTATGGTCTCAAGCTTGAGGCCAAGCCCCTCCGCAAGATCCTCCGCGTTGCCGCGCGTACGCTTCGTGGTGCCGAATCCGGGCATCGTGAAGACGTGGACGCCCGCACGGTCGAGACCCAACCGGTCAAACGCCGCCACCGTCACGAGCAGCGCTAGCGCACTGTCGAGTCCACCGGAAAGACCAATTACCGCATGGCGGCAACCGATTGCGTCGAGACGGCGCTCAAGCCCCGTTACCTGTCGGAGGAACACCTCGCCGGGACGTCCGCCGAACGGGAAGCGCGGATCTGGGCCAATGCCCGAGAGTGGAGGATGACAAAGACTGGCTTGCGTGAACTTGACCTTCGGCGCACCCTTCACCTTCGCAGCGGCCTTTAGGAACTTCTCCTGCGCGGCGGCGAGCGCCACCTGGAACGCTGGATGGTCGTTAAGCGATCCACAATCGCCACCGCGGATGAAGTCGGCTGGCACCACGATCTCCGCATTGCCAGCCTTTGCTGCGGCCTTCATGAAATCGAGCAGAAGCGCAGCGTTTTCCGCGAACGCACCGGGGCGCACCTTGAGCGCGACATCGAACAGAACGGAACTAACGCCGCACCCTTCAGTTTTGGACGTCTTCATCGACTTCACTTTACTTTCAGCACTTCGGCGACAGGCTTGCGCGGACGCTTCATGTACTTCTGCGCAGACTTGCCAACGGCAATCACCGACATCAGAATCTCGCTTTCAGGGATGCCGAGAATCGCCTTCACCTTCGCTACGTCGCGCATGCCCATGATGAGCGTGTCCCATCCGCGGTTCTTCGCCGCAAGGATGAAGTACGAGCTTGCGAGTCCGCAGTCGTACGCGCCCCACGTGTTACCGAGGTTGTCCACTGCCTTGCCGTCGTTGAAGCCGCTCTCGCCGGGCACGTAGGTGACGGCCACGAGCGCAGCGGCGTTCGCGGAGCTGGCGGCGTTGAATCCGGGAAGAGCCTCCTTCCACATCCGCTCCTTCGCAGCGGCGGTGGCTGCGGCGTAGTAGCGCGTCGTCTCCGTGTTCTTCCAGCTGGGCGCGTTCAGCGCGTCCTTGACGATCTTCTCCAGCTCATCCTTGGTGATTTCGCTCTTCGCGTACTGGCGCACGCTCCGACGCGCCTCCTTCAGTTCGTCAAAGTCCATTCCAGTCTTCTCCTTTTTGTTCGTTGCTTTATCCTTTGAATCGTCGCCGCCGGAACATCCAGCGGCCAGAAGGAGCGCCGCTGCGGACGCGACCTTCGCGAATTGCCGGCGGCTCGCCGCCAGACGGGTTGTTGTTGGTTGTTGTTTTATCATTTGCTTTTTCCTCACATGCCAAGTAGCCTATTGGTTCACGAGCCAATCACAGAAAGATGACAACTGGTTGTCATTTGTCAGATTTGCCGCATAGTCCAAAAGACCACTTTGAAACTGGGTGTAGATTTCCTCCGCCATTGCCTTTTCAATTGCACCGCCGACAAATGCGATATAGACCTTCTTGAATGTGGCGCGAATCCTATCCAGCGCAGCCCGTGCCGTTTTCCAGTGTTCATCCGCCCCGGCAGGATCGATGCCGCCCTTCAACTCACCCATGACGACATAGTTCTTCTGGTCGGCAAGTATCGCATCAAGCGATTTCTTGTCAATCTTGTCCGTAAACTTGTTGAACACGACCATGTCGACGTTCTTCGACACGCCCGGAACGTTCACGTTGTGTACTAGCATCCGCTGGTATTCGCCGTTCTGCCACTTGATGGCCTTTGCCGTGGCCAAGTCCGAAACAGGACATTTGAAACCGTCGATCCACACCCCTCTCGTGCCACACACCGCATGGGGAAAATGCCTCAATCGCAATTGGGCTGTAGTCCACTGCGACAAGCGCCCATGGGCTACAATGGCATCAGCGTCTTTCATGTTCCGGTCAATACGTGCCCCTCGCCACCGCAAATGTCGATAGGCCTCCACGCAATGAGCACTTCCTGTCCGTGAAACTTTCAACGCTATCGCGAGATCCCCTGCCTCCTCGATGAAAGACCTAGCAAGTCCCTCTCGGAACACCGCCACCCTAGCCTCCCATGCCCGACAGTCAACAGCATGAGTGACGAAATTGTCCGCACATGAAACAAAGGGAATGTCGGTACGACTCACCGTGTTATCTCCTCGACGGAATAAAGACGGAACAACTCTTCGTTACTGACCTTAAAATGAAACTCTGTTGCCCGCAATTCCGCAATCCGCGTCAACACTTCACGCGCCATCTCTTCGGAGGCGTGGTGTACTACGCTATGGCAATAAGGACATAGACAACATAAGTTGTCGAGAGAGTCCAAATTGCGCTTGTAGTGTCTCTGAAGGCCGTTTGGAATTATATGATGAACTTCCAGATAAGGGCATCCCGTGGCGCGCGCAATGAACAACTTATGCGACGGATCGAATTCACACTTATACTTACTCAACTTCAAACGTCTGTCAACGAGCTCTTTGCTACGATTCTGCCGTTTCGTCTTTTTCTCGTGTTCGCTTTCCGGCGGATCGAATTCCGCTGCCTCCCCCTCGCGATATGACGAATTCTCCTGACGCCACTCTCGCTCCGGCATAGCCCCAATCCAAAGTTCATTCTGCCTTGACACAAACAGAAACCACACATCACCTCGTCTCGGCATGAATCCGGCACGGGACGAGAGATAAAGGCGTAATTCCGTACGTAGCAACTTCGGATATACCAAATTGAGCGCAATCCTCTTCCCTGACGGATAAAGGCGAAATGTCTTTTTCGCCGCCTCTCGGTTTGACGCGACATTTCCGCGATATATGGTTTCACCGCGAGAACGGAAATAAGACTCGAGAAGAAGCACCTCCGCGTCAGTCGCCGTAATTTGAGAATCATAAAGTTCCCGATCCGTGACAATCGAATAGGAACCTCCGAGCGCGTTAAAACGATCTGTCTGCACTATTCCAAACTTCATTCTCTATTCTCCGTCCACGTTTAATACCTGTTTGCATATCTGGGCTGCTATCACTTTCAGCACAGGGACTGCAACTGAATTACCCATTTGTTTGTACGCCTTGCTTTTTGAAGGCGGCAATAGGAATTGTTCAGGAAAACCTTGCAATCTCGCACATTCACGGGGCGTGAGCATTCTGGGGTTCTTTCCTCTCTGCGGTATCAGACATTCTTTGCCATCCTTGTAATAGCGTGCAACAAGAGTGTGTGCTGGTCTATCAAGGTCTGCGGTAAAGGCCGTAAAACCTGTGCCGCGAGCGATGTTGTTTTGCGTACGACGTCTATGTCCGGCCCACAACCGATCAGACAGGGTAAAACTATCGGACGGAGACTCTTCAAGTATAGACGACAGTTTCTTTTCAGGGCCTTCTACCTTCGGAAATGAGAACTTGCCATTGTCCTTGACACATACCATGTAACACCTTACGCGCTTTTGCGGGACAAGGGGGCTTGCGTCTATCACGCTATAGTTGAATGAATAACCTTCATGCTCAATTGAGTCCTTAATGACTTGAAAAGTGCGCCCTTCATCGTGGTTCACGAGGTTGCGGACATTCTCAAGAAACAGTACCTTAGGATGGTGTTTCCTTACTATCTGGATGATATCAAAAAACAATGTCCCCTGTGTTTTATCTTCAAAACCATGTTTTTTGTTCAGCGACATTCTGGCGGACACTCCAGCAAGCGAGAATGGCTGGCATGGGAAGCCCGCGCAAAGGACATCGAAATCACGTGGTATGGCCGCCTTGGTTGCCTCCTGTGTTATGTCTCCGTATGGAATCTCCCCATAGTTGCGGTAATATGTATCCTTCGCAGCGGAATCCCACTCGGAGGAAAACACGCATTTACCGCCGTACTCCTGCATAGCCAGGCGAAATCCACCGACGCCGGCAAACAAATCGATAAAAGTGAACGCACCTTTTTCGGGTGTGGGGAACGGCACGTCGGCATCGCGGAAGCCGATGTCGAGACCTCCCGCACCACTGAACAGCGATATGACCTTACCCGTCATTCCTTCTTCTCCGCTTCAATCACTACGTAGGCCGGGACGCCCTTGATGTCGAGGCCGGACAGTTCGGGATGTTTTTCAAGATCGTCGAAAGTGTTGATCTCGATGTGCTTCACGTTGAAGCGCGCGAGCGCCTCCACGACGGACTTTTCCTTCAGCGTGGATTTTTCCATCGCCGTGCAGTTCTTGCACCACGGCGCACCGACAATCACCAGGGTCGGACGCGTGGAGTCCGCCGCGTTCACAGCGACCTTCTCCTGCGTCGGCGGGGGCGTAGTCTCGGAGCGCGCCGTGAACCCCTCCCACGCGAGCCAGCCATACCACGCCGCAAGGCAGAACAGGACTACTGCAAAAACGCGATTCACCCACCGCATCCACGCGCCAGGCTTCGGCAGCACGGACATCCCGGCGGTAATGAACGGCCACGGGAGCCCCATCCCCGCGCCCAGCACGAACGGGAGCGCGACGGCCCACACGCGTCCCGCCGCAAACCACTTCGCCGTTAGGACAAGCGTCGCAAGCAGTATCGGCGCAACGCACGCACCCGCGAGCACCGCAGTCCCCGAACCAAGGAGAAACGGCCCAAGCAACCCGCGCTTCGCGGCGTCGCCGCCGGCCTTTGGACGTGGACGGAACCGCGAAAAGTCAATGAAGAACACCTCGCTCGTCGCGAGTCCAAGCAGCATGAACACCACCGCGACGGCAACGTTGAACCACGGGCTCGACTGTATCGCGCCGAAGGCGAGTCCTCCGAAGGCCGTTGCGACGCCCAACGCCCCATACGCGAGCGTCATGCCGAGCCCGTACGCGGTTCCACGCGCGACACCGCGTCCAACGAGGGCAAGGCTCACCGGCACGAGCGGCAGCACGCAGGGCGTGAGGTTCATCAGCAGTCCGCCAAGTAGCACAAGAAGGAACACCATCGCAACCGGTTCCTTCGCAAGCGATTCGGACGAATCCTCCGCCCCTGCGAGAAACGCCTTGAATTCCCGGGGCGCCATGTAGCCCATGGCCAGCCGGCGATTCATCTCCGCAGGTTTCTCATCGTCCGCTGGACCAAGAAGGGATTTGAAATCTGGCAGGGCGTCGTCACGCAAGGCCCCTGCCGCCCGCGCGGCTTCCTCGTCGGGATAGCACACGCCGTTGACGCACACCGGTTCGGAATTGCCCGCCAGCGCAAGCAACACCGCAAATAAAGCAATGCCTATTTTTCTCATGGCGTAGATTATACCATACTTCTGCGCCACATGCCAACCACGACTTTAATCGCGGCGTGACGAAAGGAGGGCGATTTCGTCGCGGTAGCCGTCAAGGTCGTTCGGAGTCTCAAGGTAGAACGGCAAATCGCGCAGACGCGGATGGTTGATCACGCGCACAAGCGCGTCGAGGCCGATCTTGCCCTTC
>Ga0310694_10003130_pt1 | contig 16374 bp, 15 predicted proteins | sample 174DNAGHGhighgp2_FD_203884 | JGI IMG/M metagenome (GOLD analysis project Ga0310694, IMG submission 203884) | Sheep rumen microbial communities from Palmerston North, Manawatu-Wanganui, New Zealand - 1742 DNA GHGhigh gp2 (v2) (version 2) | ecosystem: Host-associated > Mammals > Digestive system... | reverse complement strand
AAGGTTAAGCATTAATAAGATGCGGAGCCGAAGCGAAAGCGAGTCTGAATAGGGCAACTTAAGTCATGTATAATAGACCCGAAACTGAGTGACCTAACCATGGTCAGGATGAAGCTTGAGTAAAATCAAGTGGAGGTCCGAACTGATTGTCGTTAAAAAGGCACCGGATGAACTGTGGTTAGCGGAGAAATTCCAATCGAACTCAGAGATAGCTGGTTCTCCTCGAAATAGCTTTAGGGCTAGCCTTGAGGTAAAAGATTCATGGGGGTAGAGCACTGAAGAAGCTAGGGGCCTAAACCAGGTTACTGAACTTTATCAAACTCCGAATACCGTGAATTGTTTCTCAGGAGTCAGACTGCGGGAGCTAAGTTCCGTGGTCAAAAGGGAAAGAGCCCAGATCGTCAATTAAGGTCCCAAAGAGATAGCTAAGTGGAAAACGATGTGATTTTGCGTAAACAACCAGGATGTTGGCTTAGAAGCAGCCATTCATTCAAAGAGTGCGTAATAGCTCACTGGTCGAGTGAAGTTGCGCGGAAAATTACCGGGGCTAAGCTATCCACCGAAATTGCGAATTCATAGTTTTAAATTATGAGTGGTAGAGGAGCATTCTATAGTAGGACGAAGGTAGATCGAAAGGACTGCTGGACGAGATAGAAGAGAGAATGCCGGAATAAGTAGCGAGAGCAAGGTGAGAATCCTTGCCGTCGAAAGTCTCAGGTTTCCTGGGGAAGGTTCGTCCGCCCAGGGTTAGTCGGGTCCTAAGGAGAGGCCGAAAAGCGTATCCGATGGATAGCAGGCAAAAAATTCCTGCACTATATATGTAATTAAAAAGCGCTTATGACACAGTAGAGGAAGATATGCGAGGAAGTGGAAATACTCGTACCGCAAGGTATAGTGAAATTTTTAGTAACGAATTATCAAGAATCACACTGGCGAGAAAAGTAAGTGAGTCTTTTACATAGATACCCGTACCGCAAACCGACACAGGTAGATGGGGAGAGGATCCCAAGACGAACGGGAGAAGCATTGTTAAGGAACTCGGCAAAATGACCCCGTAACTTCGGGAGAAGGGGTGCTGGTGTAACAGCCAGTCGCAGAGAAGAGTCTCAAGCAACTGTTTAACAAAAACACAGGTTTCTGCTAAATCGAAAGATGAAGTATAGGAGCTGACGCCTGCCCAGTGCTGGAAGGTCAAGGGGAAGAGTTAGATTATATCAAAGCCCTGAACCAAAGCCCCAGTGAACGGCGGCCGTAACTATAACGGTCCTAAGGTAGCGAAATTCCTTGTCAGGTAAGTTCTGACCCGCACGAAAGGCGTAATGATTTGAGAGCTGTCTCGACAATGTCCCCGGCGAAATTGTAGTACTAGTGAAGATGCTAGTTACCTGCGACAAGACAGAAAGACCCCATGGAGCTTTACTGTAGCTTGATACTGGGTTTCGGTAGTTTATGTACAGGATAGGTAGGAGGCATTGAGTACAAGGCGTCAGCTTTGTAGGAGCCATTGTTGGGATACTACCCTTAAATTATTGGAATTCTAACTTGTGATCGTAATCCGGTCAGAGGACAATGTCAGGCGGGCAGTTTGACTGGGGCGGTCGCCTCCTAAAGAGTAACGGAGGCGCTCAAAGGTTTCCTCAGCCTGGTCAGAAATCAGGCGTAAGAGTGCAAAGGCAGAAGGAAGCTTAACTGACAGACAGACATGTCGAACAGATACGAAAGTAGGACTTAGTGATCCGGTGGTTTGTAAATGGAAATGCCATCGCTCAACGGACAAAAGTTACCCTGGGGATAACAGGCTTATCTCTCCCAAGAGTTCACATCGACGGGGAGGTTTGGCACCTCGATGTCGGCTCATCGCATCCTGGAGCGGAAGTACGTTCCAAGGGTTGGGCTGTTCGCCCATTAAAGCGGTACGCGAGCTGGGTTCAGAACGTCGTGAGACAGTTCGGTCCTTATCTGTCGCAGGCGCAGGATATTTGAAGGGAGCTGTCCTTAGTACGAGAGGACCAGGATGGACATACCGATGGTGTATCAGTTGTCATACCAATGGCATGGCTGAGTAGCTAAGTATGGACGGGATAAACGCTGAAAGCATCTAAGTGTGAAGCCCACCCTAAGATAAGATATCCCATATCGTAAGATAGTAAGATTCCAGGAAGACGACCTGGTTGATAGGATGGAGGTGGAAGTGTAGTGATACATGTAGCTGACCATTACTAATAGATCGAGGGCTTAACCACAAAGTTTTGCTCATCGAGATGAGTAGTATTTATCTATGTATTTTTGAGTGTGCTAAGCACACGAAAATTTTCTGGTGATTATGACGAGGAGGAAATACCTGTTCCCATGCCGAACACAGAAGTCAAGCTCCTTGGTGCCGAAGATACTTGCGAGTTACCTTGCTGGGAAAATAGGAAGTTGCCAGATTTTTTTATGCCTTTTTACTCAGTTGGGAGTATTAAATGTTCGAATCATAGAAAGGTGCCATTAAAAAGCATTGCAATTTGCAATGCTTTTTATATTGTTATAAAAAATATTTAATGATATAATCAAAAGGTATTGGAGGAAACAGTGAATACATATATAAAAAAAGTAAACAATTTGTTTTTAAGATTAAAGAAAGATAATGTTGCAGAATATGCTGCAGAATGTGCTTTTTTCATGATTTTATCATTTATGCCATTTTGTATGTTACTTCTTACTTTAGTAAAGTTTGCTAATGTAGATCAAAATAGTTTGTATCATTATTTATCTTTAGTTGTTCCAGTAAATATGAAAGATTATATTATTTCAATTTTAGAAGAAATATATTCAAAGTCTTATACTACGGTTTCTATCACTGCATTGATTGCATTATGGTCTGCAAGCAGAGGGGTATATTCTCTGTGTAAGGGACTTAGAACTATATACAAATCAAGGGCTAGAAAAGCTAATACTATAACAAGACTAGAAGGATTAATATATACATTATTACTTATAATTGGAGTTATACTATTTTTAATTTTGATGGTATTTGGAAAAAGAATTTATAAAGCTTATTTGGCAGAGTTTGTTACTTTTAGTAGTGTTATATCATTATTATTAAGACTTCGTGGCTTATTTTTGATTATAATGATTTTTATTTTATTTTCACTTATGTATAAACTTTTTGTTCCTAGAAAACAGCTTCCTATAAAGGCTCAGCTGTATGGAGCTGCTTTTTCTGCAATTGCGTGGTTTGTGCTATCTTGGATTTTTTCTATATATATAAATATATTTTCTGGATTCACAAATACATATGGAAGTTTGACAACAATGGTTTTAATAATGATGTGGGTTTATGCATGTATGTATTCTGTGTTACTTGGAGCAGAGATAAATGTATTTTTATACAATAAGAATAAACAAAATGGCAAAAATAATTCTAAAAATACTGAAAAATAGTAATTAATGTGAAAATATTTTCAAAAAAAGTATTGAATATAATTATACCTATATGGTATACTAATATCCGGTTGAAAAATCTTGATAAGAGAGAGAGGATGACTATATGAAATCAAATTTAAAGAAAACTAAAATAGTTGGTACTATTGGACCAGCAAGTGAGAATATGTTGGAGGAATTGTTTGACGCAGGACTAAATGTTTGTAGAATAAACTATTCACATGGTAGCTATGCAGAACAAGAATTCAAAACAAATGAAATTATAAGAATTAGAAATGAAAAAGAATTACCAATTCCAATGATACTTGATATGCAAGGACCAGAAATAAGAACAGGTATGCTATCAGTTGGTAAAACAGAAAAAATACCATTGGTAGATGGACAAAAATTTGTATTGGTAAATGAAGATATTGTTGGTGACTCTGAAAGAGTCTCTGTATCTTATAAGGGATTATATCAAGATGTTGAGCCAGGAACAAAAATATTAATAGATGATGGTGCTATTGAACTTAGAGTAGATCAAATAGTAGATAAAGATATAGAATGTACTGTAGTTCATGGAAATCCTTTAGGATCTAGAAAAACTATGAATTTACCAGGTACAATTATCCGTTTACCTGCACTAAAACAAAAAGATATAGATGACTTAATTACAGCATGCGAACATGAATATGATTATGTTGCTATTTCTTTTGCAAGAAATGTTAAAGATATTGCTGAAGTTAGAAAAGTTTTAGATGAGCATGGTGGACATGATATTAAATTAATAACAAAAATTGAAAATGTTGAAGGTATCCAAAACTATGAAGAAATAGTTAAAGTTGCTGATGCACAAATGATTGCTCGTGGCGATATGGCTACTGAAACTGATTTTACTGAACCACCAGTAATGCAAAAGAAATTAATAAGATTAGCTAATAGATTAGATAAACCAGTTATTACAGCAACTCAAATGTTAGAGTCTATGATGAATAATCCATTACCAACAAGAGCTGAAGCTTCTGACGTTGCTAATGCTATTTATGATAGAGCAAGTGCTGTTATGCTTTCTGGAGAATGTGCTATGGGTAAATATCCTTTAGAGTGTGTAAAAGCTATGACTAAAATTGCTTTAAGAGTTGAACCAGAAATTAATTATTGGTCAAGATTTGATGCTAAGGATAAAGTTCTACTAAACAACTTAGAGGATAACATTGCGTATTCAACATGTATTATTGCCAAAAATACTGCAGCTGATGCTGTTGTATGCTATACACATACAGGTGATTCAGCAAGAAGATTATCTGGTATGGGTTGTGCTTGTCCAATATTTGCAATTTGTGATGACAAGAGAACATTCCGTCAATTAGGATTAGCTTGGAACGTTCACCCAATATATGTTGAAGCACAAGAATCTAAGGACATTACAGTAGATCTAGGTATCAAAAAATTAAAAGAAAAGGGATACTTAGCAAAAGGAGACAAGATAGTTTTAAGCGGAGGAAAAAGTTATATTTCTGATGTTAGTGAAAGTAAAATTATCGGTGGTTTCATAGAAGTTTAATAAAAGAAAATACTTAAAAGCCTTGAAAAAACAAGGCTTTTAATTTTTTTAAAAAAATTAGCACTCTACTATTGACATTGCTAAAATTAGTGTTATAATATAATTGAAAAAAGGAAAAGTACTTTTAAATAAGGTTTGATTAGCTAGCAAATTAAATCTAAAAAATAATATGTGCTACCTCAATAAGGTATCTACACATACATTAAAAAAGGAGTGATTATTATGATGATGATACCAAGAAAAAGAAATGAGTTTGATATTTGGGACGATATGTTTAGAGGTGATCCATTTTTCAGTGAAAAGAATACTACTAAAATAATGAAGACAGATATTAAAGATAAAGGAGATAACTATGTAATTGATATGGATTTGCCAGGATATGAAAAAGACAACATTGAAATATCTATTGAGCAAGGTTATCTAACAGTTAATGCAAAAGTTTCAGAAGATAATAATGAAGAAGAAGAGAACTACATTAGAAAAGAAAGATATTATGGCGAGTGTTCAAGAAGCTTCTTTGTAGGCGAAGATGTTAAAGAAGAAGACATAAAGGCTGCATTTAAAAATGGTAAATTAACTCTTACCGTTCCAAAAGAAGATAAAAAGAAAATCGAAGGTAAAAAATTAATTCAAATTGATTAATGTAGCGAACTTTTATAAAAAACTTGGCAATTTGTTTATTTGCCAAGTTTTTTTGTTTTTGCCTTGGAAAATGGATAAAAGCGTGTTATAATATTTGTGCACTACGTATGTATAGTGTAGAGATCATAGAATTATGGCTCTTAAAGAAAGGAGGTATTGTGTAGGTATTAAAGTGTTAGGTAGCACAAAAGGGAAGGCAAAAAGGAGGAATGGCATATGATTTAGCTACATAGAACATTGATCTGGCACCCAAAGGAGGGATAAAATGCAATATAACTTTAAAGCATATGTGAGCGCATATCACCAAGAAGTCACAGGCTCTAGGTTCTTACTTCGGATTGAATTTCCAGATGGAGTAAAGAAAACTATCCTGATTGACTGCGGATATTTCCAGGAGATTGAGTACCGAGTTCTTAACTATGTGTATGACATCGATCCTGCGATCATTGACGCTGTGATATTGACTCATAACCACATCGACCATACTGGCCTGGTACCGAAGCTTGTAAGGGAAGGTTACAATGGTCCCGTGTATATGACGGCGATAACACGAGAGCTGGTTGGAAATTTCTGGAAGGACTGTGCCTCCATGCAAGAGGAGAACGCAGAATACCTTAAGCAGAAATTCCCTAACGATGCTTGGCAGTTCAAACCGTTGTACTATGCGGAGGACGCCTCTAAAGCGGTTTCTCTTTCAGTGGGGCTTCCATTTAGAAAGGAAATCGAGATTATTCCTGGACGTGTTTATATGACCTATTATGAGAATGGACATTTGCTTGGAGCCGGAATGGTTCACTTAAGAATCACGGCTTATCGCAAACAGGACATTGAATACTTCTTCACAGGAGATTTCAAGCCGTCTAATCCATTTTTCAAGGTTCCACCGTTACCAAGGAAACTTTTAAGGCGCAACCTTGTGATTATGTGCGAGTCAACGTACGGATCAACACAGTCTAAAGACATTAAGAAGTGCCTGAAATCTAATCTGGCGAAAGCCTTTAGAGAAGGAAAAAATATCCTGATTGGAGCATTTGCACAGGGAAGAATGCAAGAGATCTTGTATCTGCTCAAACAAATGCAAGAAGAAGGACTGATTCCATCTAGATACAGGATTAGAGTAGATGGTAACCTTGGTCTGAAGACAACAGCACTTTACAGAGAGATCTTGAGCTGGTATAATCCTTCCATGAAGGACTTCTTACCGGAAGGTCTTGAGATTGTCGACTGCAAGTCGCGTGAGAATATTTTGGAAGATGAGAATCCAGTCGTCCTGGTAACTACTTCCGGAATGCTTTCCAACGGCCCGGCAGTGACTTATGTACCAATCTTTATCCAAGATCCGAATTCTCTCATTCACCTTGTAGGTTATGCTGCTGAAGAGACTTTGGCACGCGAACTTCTTGAGGCAAGAGAGAAGGACGAGATTACGATACGAGGCGAGGTATGCAAGAAGAGAGCAACAGTCTTGACTACTCGTGAATGCACCTCGCATGCAACCGAAGACCAATTGTTTGAGGAACTTCTTGATAAGTTTGAAAATCCAGTTGCCATATACATTAACCATGGGGCTGCTGATGTTCAGACACACTTCTTGAAAGATGTCAGGGACAGGTACCCCGATATGGAACATGTGGATTGTATTAACAGAAATGTTATGTATCAGTTCACAATGAATGGTAATAGAAGACACTGGGATCTTACAATCAAGAAGATGCCGAGCGGCCTTTCAAAGTTTGGACTCACTAAGAAGAGCAGAGACATGCTCAAGGAGAGAAAGAAAGAGAAAGGTTACACAAGAGGTCGTTCTACCAAGAAAATATCATCCAAGCACCAGAGATGCTCTAGAGGCAAAGGTATGCGGAGAAGATAATATCGAGGTAGTAGCCTACACAGCATGAGGAAAACGTGGAAATCTGTCAAGGATTGAAATGTGTTCCTTAGGAATCTCGGAGGCGTGCAGCTAATGCACGCCTCTTTTATTTTTTGTATTGACTATAGAGTTGTTTTATAATATAATGTTAACCGAAGTTAACAAAAGGAGAAATATATGGTTTCAAAGGCGTTAGAAGAATATTTAAAGAATATGTATATTATAGAAAAACAAAATCGGTAATATTAGAGTTACCGATGTTGCTAATAGAATGAATTGTACTAAACCAAGTGTAAATAAAGCTTTAAAGAATTTAAAAGAAGAAGGCTTGGTAAATTATGAAACATATGGTGAAATAAGTATAACTAAAAAGGGAGAAGATTTAGCAAGAAAAATAATAGAGGCATATGATATTTCTTATGTATTCTTGAAGGATGTTCTGAATATTGATGAGGAAAAAGCTAAAGTTGAAGCAGAAGTATTAAAGTCATCTATGTCAGATGATACACTTAACAGCCTGGCTAAATATGTACATAAGGAATTAGATTTAAATTCACTTGATTGCGCCTATGATATAAATAAAGAAAAATGTAGAACTTGTTTAAGAAGTTCTTTAAAGAAAATAATATAGAGGGAGAGACTATTGTGAAAAGCTTATTAAAAGTTGAAAAACTATTTGTAAATGCAGGAGAAAAAGAAATATTAAAAGGAATGGATCTTAACATTAATAAGGGAGAAATTCATGTAATAATGGGTCCAAATGGTTCTGGTAAATCAACAACAGCAAATGCTATTTTGAATAATCCTGAATATCAAAAAATATCTGGAAAAGTAACATTTGATGGAGAGGATATAACAAATGCGAAAACCGATGAAATAGCTAGAAAAGGTATTTTTATGTCATTCCAATTACCTGAAGAGATACCAGGAATCTCAGTAACAAATTTCTTGAAATATGCAAAAAATAAAGTAACTGGAGAACCAGTAAAATTTTTTGAATTTAGAGAAGAAATAAAAAAATATACTGAAGAGTTAAAAATGAATCCTAAGAATATGGATAGAAGCTTAAATGTTGGTTTTTCAGGTGGAGAAAAGAAGAAAAACGAAATTTTGCAACTTCTAGTATTAAATCCTAAACTTGCAATACTTGATGAAACAGATTCTGGACTAGATGTTGATGCTATAAAAACAGTATCAAAAGGTATAGAAATGTTTAAAAATGACAATAATGCAGTTTTAATAATTACACATAATACAAAGATTTTAAATAGCTTAAAAGTCGACTATGTTCATGTATTAGTAGATGGTAGAATTGTTAAAACAGGCGGACAAGAACTAGCCAAAGAAATAGAAGATGAAGGTTATGAAAAATACAAAAATTGTTAATAGAGAGGACTAAAAAATGGCTAAGACTCAAGTAGAAGAGATTAATAGAAATATATATGACTTCAAGAATAAAGATGAATATGATTATAAAATAAAAAAAGGATTGACTAAAGAGATTGTTCTTGAAATATCTAAACAAAAAAATGATCCAGATTGGATGAGAGATATAAGACTTAAAGCATTAGAAGAGTATCAAAAAATTGATCTTCCAACATGGGGACCAGATTTATCAGAATTAGATATGAATGATATAGCAACATATGTTAGACCAAAATCTAAGCTAAATACTTCTTGGGATGATGTCCCTGATGATATTAAAAATACATTTGATAAACTTGGAATACCAGAAGCAGAAAAAAAGTCTTTAGCAGGAGTTGGGGCACAATATGATTCAGAAGTTGTATATCACTCAATGAAAGATGAACTAATAAAACAAGGTGTTATTTACACAGATATGGAGACTGCAGTAAGAGAATATCCTGATATTGTAAAAGAGCATTTTATGAAATGTGTTCCAATAACAGATCATAAATTTACAGCATTACATGCAGCAGTTTGGTCTGGTGGTTCATTTGTTTATGTTCCAAAAGGAGTAAAACTTGATTATCCACTTCAATCATATTTTAGATTGAATTCTCCAGAATCTGGACAATTTGAGCATACATTAATAATAGTAGAAGAAGGCGCATCACTTCATTTTATAGAAGGTTGTAGTGCACCTAAATATAATAAAGTTAATTTACATGCTGGGTGCGTTGAATTATACGTAAAAGATAATGCATATTTAAGGTATTCAACAATTGAAAATTGGTCAAAAAATATGATGAACTTAAATACTAAAAAAGCAATTGTTGGAAAAAATGCTTCAATGATATGGGTATCTGGTTCTTTTGGATCACATGTTTCAATGTTATATCCATTAAGTGTTTTAAATGGTGAAGGTGCTAAGACAGAGTATACAGGTATATCATTTGCAGGAGCTACTCAAAATTTAGATACAGGATTTAAAGTAATACATAATGCTCCTAGAACATCAAGTGTTATTAATTCAAAATCAATATCTAAGAATGGTGGAAAATGTACTTATAGATCTTTGGTTAGGATAACAGAGAATGCTAAAAAATCAAAATCAACAGTATCCTGTGAATCACTTATGCTAGATGATATTTCTGTTTCAGATACAATACCAGTAAATGATATTAGAGCAGATGATGTGGAATTTTCACATGAAGCTACTATTGGAAAATTAAGTGATAAAACAATTTTCTATTTAATGAGTAGAGGTATTTCTGAAGAGGATGCGAAAGCAATGATAGTAAGAGGTTTTGCATATCCAATATCTAAGGAGTTACCAGTAGAATATGCTGTTGAAATGAACAATTTGATTAACCTAGAACTTGAAGGAGCTATAGGATAAGAGAGGAAAGTTTAATGAAAGATTTAGTTTTAAACGAAACATCAATTAGAACATCTAAGAACTATAAAATTAATAATATAACTATTTCTGATTATTTAAATCCAAAATATGGTAAGTTTAATAATACTAAGATATCTTTTGAATCTGAAAAGGATAGCGTATCTCAAGATGTTTCAAAAGAAGAACTTACTTATGGAATAAGTAAAGAAAAAAATGATGAAGTATTTAAAAAATCTAATAGTAATATTAAAATTAATGTTAATACTAAAACAAACAAGAGTGTTCTAATAAAAAATACATTTGATAAAGATAATACTTGTTTGATTGATAATATTGATATTGAAGCCGAAGAGGGATGCAAAGAGACAATTACAATAATTTACGAATCAGATAATAAAGGGAAGTATTATCACAATGGAATAATTAGAGTAAATGCAAAAAAAGATTCTGCAATTAAAATCAATATATTGAATCTATTAAACAATAACTCTGATAACTTTTTATCAATACAAAATGTTGTTGAAGATAGAGCTTTTGTAGATTATACATATGTTGAATTTGGCGGACATAATAGTATTTCAAATTATTATTCTAATGTATTGGGAAAAGAAGGAAAAACAAATATCGATACAATATTCTTAGGAAGTGATAACCAAATCTTTGATGCTAATTATTTGACAGACTTAAGAGGTGAAAAGTCAGAGACAAGAATGAATGTGCAAGGTGCATTAAATGATAAAGCGGTAAATCACTTTAAAGGAATAATTGATTTCAAAAAAGGCTGTAAAAAAGCTAAAGGAAATGAAGAAGAATCATGTTTGTTACTTTCAGAAAATGCAAAATCACTTGCGATGCCAGTCCTTTTATGTAGTGAAGAAGATGTTGAAGGAAGTCATGGAAATTCTGCAGGAAAAGTCAATGAAAAAGAGTTGTTTTACATTATGACAAGAGGCTTCAATGAAAGAGAAGCAATGAAACTTCTTGTAAAAGCTAAGTTTAATAAGATTATGGATAAGTTTTCTAATGACGAATACAAAAATCGTATTATTTATGAAATTGATCAAAGGATGGAATAATTAATGGAGCCAAACAAAAGAATTGAGTATATGGATGTAGCTAGAGGATTAGCAATGTTGCTAATTTTCTTAGGGCATACTCATACAATCTATAGCATTAGTAGATTCTGCTATTTATTAAATTTATCAACATTTATAATTATTTCTGGTTACTTTTTTAATAAAAATGAATCATTAAAATTATTATTAAAGAAATCATTAAAAATAATGATTCCTGCACTTATAGTGTTTTGGATAACAAGAGCTGTTGATATTTATTATTTAGGAAAAGATTATAATTTTGTTAAAGACACAATATTTGCTCTTTCTAAAAATACAATTTTTGATGGTGTAAATAGTGTTGGAATTGTGTGGTATATTCCATTTCTAGTTATGCTAAGACTGGTCTTTTATTTAATAAGTAAAATATCAAAAAATAATATATACATACAAGGTGGAATAACAATAGTTCTAACAGGTCTTGGAATTTATCTTGCTAATAAGGCAATTTATTTACCATGGAGTTTTGACCTAGTGTTATGTACTTTAGTTTTGTTCTACATCGGATATATACTTAAAGAGAAAGATATCTTGAATAAGTATATAGATGAAAAAATACCATGGATTGTAATAACTATAGTTTTTTGGACTATATTCCTTTTTATAAATAGAAAGTATTGGAATTTTGAAATAGCTACAAGAAGAATTAATCCATTTGGATTATTCTTGTCTGTATCTGGATGTTTAATGTTAATTAAAGTTAGTTATTTGATTGAGAAATACTTGGGTATTATTTCAAAACCAATAAAGTTTATTGGAAAGAATAGTTATTGGTATTTCCTTTCACACTCTGTGGAATCAAAATACGCAGTTCCTAACTATTGGATAAATGTAATGCCAATATTTGCTTTTTCAATTAAGATTGCGTTAAATACAATAATTGTTGAAGGAATACTATTTATTAAAAATTTGATTAATAAAGATCTAACGAAAGGTAAAGAAGAGGTTAAAGATGAATAGTTATAAAGAAGATTTCCCACTTTTAAAAAATAGAAATATTACATATTTAGATAGTGGTGCAACAACTCAAAAACCACAATATGTACTAGATAAAATAAATGAATATTATGAAAAGTATAATGCAAATCCTCATAGAGGAGCATATTCTTTAAGTATGGAAGCAACTGAGGAATATGAGAATACTAGAACTAAAATAGCTAAATTTATTAATGCTAGAAATAGAGAAGAAATCATTTTTTCTAAAAATGCAACAGAGAGTTTGAACTTAATAGCATATTCTTATGGCTTAAACAATATTGGTGAAAACGATGAAATTGTTATTTCTATAATGGAGCATCATTCTAATTTAGTTCCTTGGCAAAAAGTAGCAAAAGTAAAAGGTGCTAAGCTAAATTATTTTTATATGAATGATAATTATGAGATTTCTGATGAAGAGATAGAATCAAAAATTACTGATAAAACAAAAGTAGTAGGAATCACACATGTATCTAATGTTTTAGGAACAATTAATAATGTGCAAAAGGTAATAAAACTAGCTCATAAAAAAGGGGCTATAGTTGTTCTTGATTGTTCTCAAAGTATCCCACATATGAAAATTGATGTTCAAGAATTAGATGCTGATTTTATAGTTTTTTCAGGACACAAGATGTTGGCACCTTTAGGAATTGGTGTTTTATACGGAAAGAAAGAGCTATTAAACAAGATGGAACCATTCTTAATGGGTGGAGATATGATTGAGTACGTTTATGAGCAAGACACTACATTTGCTCCATTACCAAACAAATTTGAAGCAGGAACTCAAAACGTTGAAGGGGTAATAGGATTAGGAGCAGCAATCGACTATATTGAAAAAATTGGATATGATGAGATTCAAAGAATAGAAAAAGAAGTAATAACATATGCAATAGAAGAACTATCTAAATTAGATTATTTAGATTTATATTTAACTAAAAATTTAGAAAATCATAATGGAGTTATTTCATTTAATATAAAGGGAGTTCATCCACATGATGTGGCAAGTATTCTAGATTCTGAGGGAGTGTGTGTCCGTTCAGGAAACCATTGTGCACAACCATTATTAAGAAGTATTGGCATTGATTCAACTTGTAGAGCAAGCTTTTATTTATACAATACTAAAGAAGATGTTGACAATTTAGTTAAAGCTTTAAATAAATCATACGATATGTTTAAAAAATATATAAAAGTGTAGAGGAAATTGATATGGAGAAAATTGAAAGTTTTAAAGTAAATCATGTATTATTAAAAAGAGGTATATATGTTTCTAGAAAAGACTATGATAATGAGACTGGAAAAGTGATGGCAACGACTTTTGATATTAGAATGAAAGAACCAAATCGTGAACCAGTTATTAATATAGCAGAGCTTCATACTATAGAACATTTAGGTGCTACATTTTTAAGAAATCATGAAAAATATAAAAATGAAACAATTTATTTTGGACCTATGGGATGTAGAACTGGATTCTATGTAATCTTCAAAGGAGATCTAAAATCAGAGGATGTTAAAGATATAATTACTGAAATGTTTGAATTTATGGCGACATTTGAAGGAGATATTCCGGGAGCTGACCCATATTCATGTGGTAATTATTTAGATCAAAATTTACCAAATGCGAGATATGAATCAAAAAAATATTTGGAAGAAGTACTATATAATTTAAAAGAAGAAAATATGGTTTATCCAAATTAAGTAAGGGAGAAATAAAAACTAATGGACGAATTAGACGAGATATATAACGATTTAATTATGGAACATAGTATGAACTCATACAATAAGAAAAAACTAGACAAACCAGACTATTGTGAACTTGGTCATAATCCAAATTGTGGAGATGAGATTAGTATAGAAATAAAACTAAATGGGGATACAATAGAAGACATGGCTTTTTCTGGACATGGGTGTGCTATTAGTCAAGCTTCAACTTCTATTATGATTGATACCCTTAAAGGTAAAACTATTTCTGAAGCAAAGACAATAATTGATACATTTATAGGAATGATTAAAAGAGAAATAACCGATGAAGAAGAATTAAGAAAATTAGAAGATGCTATTGCATTTAAAAATGTTTCTCATATGCCAGCTAGAGTTAAATGCGCTTTGCTTGCGTGGCACACACTGGAGAAAGTATTAAATGAAAGAGAGAATAATAATTCTAAAGAAACTATAACAGAGACAATGAAAAATAATCATTGTGATATATAAAGAAAGGGATAATAAATGGAAAAGAAAGTCCTTTTAGGAATGAGTGGTGGAGTTGATAGTAGTACATCTGCTTTATTACTTAAGCAAAATGGATATGAAGTAATAGGGTGTACTCTAGAACTATATGCCGGCAGTAGTTGTTGTAATATTAATACATATTTGGATGCCAAAATGGTATGTAATCAAATAGGAATTCCTCATTTTACATTTAATATGCAAGATGAATTTAGAAAATATGTAATAGACGATTTTATTGATTGTTATGCTAATTGCAAAACTCCAAATCCATGTATTGAGTGTAATAAGTACATGAAGTTTGGAATAATGTATGAAAAAGCAAAAGAATTGGGATGTGATTATATTTCTACTGGCCACTATGCAAAAATTGAATATAGTGAAAAGTATTCTAGATATGTGCTAAAAAAATCTAAAGCTGGCAAAAAAGATCAAAGTTATGTTCTTTGGAACATTCCTAAAGAACTATTAGAGCACATTGTTTTCCCACTTGGAGATTTTGAATCTAAGGATGAGATAAGAAAAATAGCTGCTGAAAATAATATAAAAACGGCATCAAAACCTGATTCAGAAGATATATGCTTTGTACCAGATGGTAATTATAAAAGATTCTTAGAAGAGAATTCTGATATTAAACCAAATCCAGGAAACATCGTAGACAAAGGTGGAAATGTATTAGGAAAACATAATGGATTATATTACTATACTATTGGCCAAAGAAGAGGACTTGGTATAGCTTATAAGGTTCCATTATTTGTAATAGGATTTAATAGAGAAAGAAACGAAGTAATAGTAGGGGAAGAGTCTGAATTATACCAAAAAGAAATACTGGTTAAAGACGTTAATCTACTATTAGTAGATAATATAGAAGATTATATGGATGTGGAAGTGAAGACAAGATATTCTTCAAAAGTTGCTAAAGCAAAAATAATTGAAAACCAAGATAAGACAATTAAAGTAATATTTGAAGAACCACAAAGAGCAATTACACCTGGCCAATCAGCTGTGTTTTACATTGATGATATAGTTTTAGGAGGAGGAAAAATCTGTTAAACAGATTGATAGTCAATGAGAAAAGAAAAGTATAACGTAATAGGTATGACTTGCAGTGCATGTCAAGCTCATGTTGACAAAGCTGTTAGAGAAATGAAGGGTATTAATGATGTAAATGTAAATTTACTTTCTAATAGCATGGATGTCGAGTTCGACGAAAATATAGTATCTGAATCAGACATTTTCAAAGCTGTTGAAAATGCAGGGTACGGATTATCTAAAGAAAGTATTAAAGATCCAAAAAAGAAATATAGTAATGATGACGTAATTGAAAAAATGAGAAAAAGACTAATTACTTCTTTAATTTTTTGGATTCCACTTATGTATGTATCTATGCACAAGATGGTGAATTTGCCGGCACCAAGTTTCATGGAAAATGCTGTAATATTTGGCTTTATGCAAATATTACTTTTGATACCTATAATTATAGTTAATAGAAACTATTTTAGTAGCGGATTTAAGAAATTAGCAAAAAGAAACCCTAATATGGATTCACTAATTGCTATTGGATCATCCGCTGCAATTGTATATGGAATTTATGCTATGACGATGATTGTATATGGGCATATGCATAACAATATGGAACTAGTACATAGATTTATGCATGACTTATATTTTGAATCTGCAGGTACTATTCTAACTTTGATTACTGTGGGAAAATATTTAGAAACTAGGTCTAAAGGAAAAACAGGAGATGCAATTAATAAATTAATAGATTTAGCTC
>Ga0310694_10003127_pt1 | contig 16383 bp, 12 predicted proteins | sample 174DNAGHGhighgp2_FD_203884 | JGI IMG/M metagenome (GOLD analysis project Ga0310694, IMG submission 203884) | Sheep rumen microbial communities from Palmerston North, Manawatu-Wanganui, New Zealand - 1742 DNA GHGhigh gp2 (v2) (version 2) | ecosystem: Host-associated > Mammals > Digestive system... | reverse complement strand
CGCATCCCTCACCGCGGAGCAGAAGGACTTCCTGCAGGCGCTGGAAGGCCTGACCGACCTGCTGGCGGAAATCCTGGGCCTGTATGAGGAACAGTTCCGGCAGCTGACGGCAGGCGGCGCGGATCCCGCGCAGGTGCAGCCGGTGCTGGACAGCCTGGCGCGGCTGAAGGCCGGCGCGCCGGCCTGCTTCCGCGACGCGCTGCAGCTGGTGTGGATCTATTCCGCGATGACCGGCGGGCGGGACTTCGGCCGGATGGACGTATACCTGGGCGACCTGTACGCGCAGGACATCGACCGCGGCACAATGACGGAGGAGGAGGCAATTGAACTGCTGCTGTCCTTCTACCGCCTGATGAAGGAAACGGACAGCCGCGACGGACGGATCGTGATGGGCGGCCTCGGGCGGCGGAACCCGGAAAACGCGGACCGCGTTTCCATGGCGATCATGAAGGCGGGACTGAGGTTCCGCGAGCTGAAGCCGGAATTCTCCCTGCGGATGTACAAGGGGCTTTCCGAAGAAGTGATTGATTTTGCCATGAAGATGCTCGGGGACGGGATGACCTACCCGCTGCTGTTCAACGACGAGGCGTCCGTGCACGCGGTGGAGAACACGATGCATGTTTCCCCCTGCGAGGCGGAGCAGTACGGCTTCTTCGGATGCGGGGAATACGTGCTGGGCCACCGCAGCATCGGCACGCCCAACGACATCATCAACCTGGCCAAGGCGCTGGAGGTGACGCTGCACGAAGGGACCGACCCGGTGCGCGGATGCCCCCACGGGCTGAACCTCGGCGCCCCCGAAAGCTTCGATACCTTTGAGAAGCTGCTGGACGCCTATAAGCGCCAGGTGGAATACTTTACGGAAATTGCCGCGCGGCACCAGCGCCTGGTGTATGACACCGTGCGCGAAAACGGCGCGATGCTGATGATGAGCCTGCTGATGGACGACTGCGTGGAACGGGCCAAAGCGCTGGCGGACGGCGGCGTGCGGTACCTGGCGGGCACATACGAAACCTACGGAAACACCACGGTTTCCGACAGCCTGACCGCCATCCGGGAATACGTGTACGAGAAGAAGGAACTGACGCTGCGGGAACTGGTGGACATCCTGGACGCGGACTTCGCCGGGCATGAGGAGCTGCGCCTGAAACTGCAGAAATGCCCGAAGTTCGGCAATGACGACCCGGAGGCGGACGGCATGGCCCGGATTGTGAACACCCACGTGTTTGAGACGACGGCGGCCCAGGCGAAGGCCCAGGGGCTGAGCTCCTACCTGGTGGTGATGATCAACAACGGCGCGAACGTGGACCTGGGGCGGAACACCCTGGCCACAGCGGACGGCCGGCACGCGTATACCTACCTTTCCAACGGCAACAACCCGATGGCCGGCATGGACCATAACGGCCTGCCGGCGCTGCTGCGCTCGCTGGCCTCCACCCGGATGGACCTGACGGCCGGCACGGCGCAGAACCTGAAGCTGAGCGCGGACCTGTTCCGGAAGCATCCGGACGTGGTGCGGGACCTGATTGACACCGCGTTTGACATGGGAATCCTTTCCCTGAATATCAGCGTGATGGACAGGGGCGAGATGGAGGACGCCATGATCCATCCGGAACTGCACCAGAACCTGTTTGTGCGCGTGGGCGGATTCAGCGCGCGGTTTGTGAACCTGGACAGCGGCACCCAGGCGGATATGCTTTCCCGTGCCCTGTACTGAGATGCGCGGAATCGTAACGGACATTATCCCGTTTTCCGTCAACGACGGGCCGGGAATCCGCACCAGCGTGTTCCTGAAGGGATGCCGGCTCCGCTGCCGGTGGTGCCACAATCCGGAAGCGCAGCGGCCCGGACCGCAGGTCATGGTGAACGAATCCCGCTGCATCCGCTGCGGGGCGTGCGCCGTATGCCCCGCGGGAGCGCGGGGCGCCCGCGGGGAGCTGGACACTTCCCGCTGCACCGGATGCGGGACGTGCGTTTCCGTATGCCCGGCAGAGGCCTGCCGGATCAGCGGGAAGGAGATGACACCGGAAGAGGTGGTGGCGCGGATCCTGCCGGACCGGCCCTTTTTCCGGAAGCGCGGCGGCGTGACCCTCTCGGGCGGGGAACCGATGGAGCAGCCGGCCTTCGCGGCCGCGCTGGCCGCCCTGCTGCACCGGGAGAGTATCCACGTGGCGGTGGAGACCTGCGGATACGCGGCCCCGGAAGCGTACAAAGCCATCCTGCCGTATACGGGGCTGTTCCTGTTCGACTGGAAGGTTACGGATCCCGAAGAACACCGGAAATGGACCGGGCAGGACAACCGCCTGATCCGGGAGAACCTGGAGATGCTGTACCGGGAAGGCGCGGAGATTATCCTCCGCTGCCCCGTGATCCCCGGCGTGAACGATACGCCGGAGCACTTCCGGGGCATTGCGGAACTGACGGAAGCGTTCCCCCGGATCCGGCAGGTGGACCTGCTGCCGTATCACGCCCTGGGCAACAACAAGCGCCGGCAGCTGGGCCTGCCGGAAGACGGGTTCCGGGCGCCGGACGAGGAAACCGCGGCGCGGTGGCAGAAGGAACTGCAGGCCGCCTGCCGGGCGCCGGTTTGCCGGTGACCCCCGGGGCGGCGGAACGATCCGTGTTATCTGCAGGAGAAGGAACCTGATGAACGAATAAGGCAGTGACAGAACAGTCCCGGAAGCGAAGGCTTCCGGGACTGTTTCCGCCTGCGGGACCGCGGGGACGAACTTACCCCCCGGACGGGCCGCAGACCAGGTCCGCGTCGACCAGGTGCAGGTATTCCAGGCCGAGTTCCTCATATTTGTCCAGGCAGCCGGTGGCGGTGATATCGGTCAATTCCTCCGGATAGTCATCCGGCCAGGTATGATCCCCCTTCCAGACAAACTCGAGCCCCTGGGCGCAGCAGGCGGCCGCGTCGGGGATGACGCAGGCATGGTATACCTTATTCAGCTCCGTATCCACGTACACGCTGCAGTAACCGGCAATCCGGATGGTTTTTCCGATGTATTCATCCGGACTGGAAAGAAGGTTGAAGACCCGGGAGCAGACCACGGTTCCGCTCATGCCGGACAGGTCCATGTCCGCCGGGGCGGGAGTTATTGTCACAGCCCGCTTTCCATGGTATGATGGACAGGCGGAAAAACGGGACAAAACGAGAGGACACGGGACTCCCGGAGGGTTCCGCTGTATTCTTTATATGCGGCCATGCGCCGGGGCACAGCTTTCCGGGCGGCGGCTGCGCACAGGAGAAAAAACAGATGATTGAATGGACGGCAATCGGGGACTCATTCACCTACCTGAATGACCACCTGGATGAGACGGGGTACCGGGTGAGCCGGGGATACCTTTCGCGGATCGCGGACCGGATTCCGGAGCTGAAGCTGAACAATGCCGGAATCAACGGATCGACCTTTGCCGACTGGATCCGGCAGCCCATCCCGAAGGCGGACCTGTATACCGTGCTGCTGGGGACCAACGACTGGCATCACGGGTTCCCGCTGGGGGACGACGCCTGCTTCCGGAACCGGAAGGAAGGGACCATCCTCGGGAACCTGGGGATCCTGCTGGACCATATCCGGCAGGCGAATCCGGCGGCGAAGATCGTGGCGGGGAACCCGGTGGAGCGGGCGGACTTTGTGTACCTGCTGGACCCGGCGAACAACGCCCCGGGCAGCTACGCGCCGGAGCACGGGCAGGAGCTTTCGGACGTGGCGGCGGCAATCCTGCGGTGCTGGGAAGCGGAAGGGGCGGAGACGGTGAACTGCCACGACCTTTCCGGATTCACCCAGGAAAAGCTGGTCCGCTTCAAGCGGGTCCGGCAGGGGAGCGGATACGCGGACCTGCCGTATCCGGACTATATCGGGCAGCCGTTCGACCCGGCGCGGGACGCGTACCCGTATCCGCCGGAGGCGGCGGCCCTGACCTATGACGGCCTGCACCCGACGGACGAGGGATGCCGGATCCTGGCGGACCTGTTCGCGGACCGGATTGAAAAGATCCTGCCGCGGGACGGCGCCGGCGGGAAAACCCGCCGGGCTTCATCCGGGAGGGAAGCGGGAACACGGGCAACGGGAAGGAGATGACGGCGGCAGTGGCGGCCAGGATTATTACAGTGAGCCGGCAGTTCGGCAGCGGGGGACGGGAGTTGGGAAAGCGGCTTTCGGACATCCTGGGATGGGACTACTATGACCGGGAGATTATCCAGACACTGTCGGAACAGCAGGGAATGGACCCGGACTATGTGCACCGGGTGCTGAACGGCCACGGATGGCACCATTACCAGCTGACCTACCGGAACAGTTTCCGGCAGCCGATGGGAGCGGGCTGGCGGAACACGGAGGTGCTGGTGAAGCAGCGGGAGATCATCCGGAAAATCGCGGAAGAGGGCAATGACTGTGTGATCGTCGGGCGGGACGCGGACGTGATCCTGCACGACGCGAATCCCTTCCGGATTTTTGTGTGCGCGGAGATCGAAAGCCGGCTGGAGCGGTGTGCCCGGTACGAGGAGAAAAAGGAGCCCGGGGAGCGCCTGACGGAAAAGGAAATCCTGCGGAACATCCGGAGGATTGACCGGGAACGGCGGCAGATCCGGGAGATCCTGACCGGGAAGAGCGCGGCGGACGGCAGCGGGTTTGACCTGACGGTGAACGCGACCGGCTGGGACATCAAAAAGCTGGCGGAGGCCGTGGCGGAATTCTCCGGGCGGTGGTTTGAAAGATGAAGATGAACGCAAGGGAAAAGACCAACCTGACGGAAGGCAGCGTATGGAAAAAGCTGCTGGCCTTCTTCCTGCCGATCGCGGCGGGGACGATTATCCAGCAGCTGTACAACGCGGTGGACGGGCTGATTGTGGGCCGCTTTGTGGGCACCGGCGCCCTGGCGGCTGTCGGCGGAAGCTCCGCCCAGATCATCAACGTGCTGGTGGGCTTCTTTGTGGCGATGACCGCCGGCGCGTCCGTCGTGATCGGGCAGATCTACGGAGCCGGCCGGCGGGAGGACCTGAACCGGGCCATCGGCAACGCGGTGACGGTGATGGGCCTGTTCGGAATTGCCCTGATGATCCTGGGGTTCATCGCGTCACCGGCGCTGCTGCGGCTGCTGAACACGCCGGAGGAGACGATGGAAGGCGCGGTGCTGTACCTGCGGATCTACTTCCTGGGCGTGCCGTGCCTGATGGTGCTGAACATGGAATCCAGCATCCTGCGGGCAGTGGGGGATTCCTTCCATCCATTCCTGTTTATGGTGGCGGGCTGCGTGCTGAACATCGTGATGGACGCGGTGTTCGTGGTCGTGTTCGGATGGGGAATCGCCGGGGTGGCCGTGGCCACGGTGGCGGCCCAGGTGGTGAACACCGCGCTGCTGACCCGGCAGCTGAACCGGAAGGGGCAGGAATACCGGCTGACAATCCGGGAGCTGGGCGTCAAAGGCGTTTACCTGGCCAACATGCTGCGGCTGGGCGTCCCGGCGGGACTGCAGTCCTCCATGTACAGCGTTTCCAACATGATCATCCAGGTGGGCGTGAACTCCCTGGGGACCGTGGTGGTGGCGTCCTGGGCGATGAGCGGCAAGACCGACGGATTCTACTGGGCCATCAGCAACGCGATGGGCGCGGCCATCACCAGCTTTATCGCGCAGAACTACGGGGCCGGGCGGACGGACCGGGTGCGGCAGTGCGTGAAACAGGGACTGATCATGCACCTGGCCATCACCCTGGCGGTGAGCGCGGCACTGATGCTGACCGCGATCCCGGCGCTGCGGCTGCTGACGCCGGATGAGGCGGTGGTGGAAACCACCTACCGGATCATGGCCTATTTCGTGCCGTTCTACTTTACCTGGGTCCTGGTGGAGGTGCTGTCCGCGGTGCTGCGGGGCGCCGGGGACGCGGTTTACCCGGTGGTGATCATCGGCATCGGCGTATGCCTGTTCCGGGTGATCTGGATCCTGACGGTGTTCCGGTACTTCGGCACCCTGCTGTCGCTGTGCCTCTCCTATACGGTATCGTGGACGATTACGAGCATCGCGCTGGTGATCTATTACCGGAAGGGCGGATGGATGAACCGGCGGCAGATTGTGGACCGCTGAGGAAACGGAAGGACGGCATAAGGGCCGGGCGGAGATGCCCGGACGGGAGGAATGCGGATGCGGCTGAAAGAGAATAAGGTGTATTTCAAGGCGGGGGTGACCGCCTTCCTGGTGATCGCGGCGGGGATCCTCTGCTGGTTCCTGATCGACCGGATGGACCAGGTGAACGGCGCGTTCAACAAGGTGATGGCCATCCTGCGGCCGTTCATCATCGGCGGGGCGCTGGCTTACCTGCTGGCGCCGGCCTGCAACGCGCTGGACCGCGTTTTCCTGGGCTGGACCCGCGGCCGGGCGGAAAAGCTGTGCAAAGGCCTGTCCATCGCGGTTTCCCTGATCCTGACGATCGCGGTGATCACCCTGCTGACGTCGATCCTGGTGCCGCAGGTGATCCGGAGCCTGGTGAGCGTGGTGAACGCCCTGCCGGGCCAGATCAACAGCGCACGGCAGCAGATTGACCAGTGGCTGGCGAACGAGCCGGACCTCCGGTCCTGGTGGGACCGGATTTTCACCCAGGTTTCCGGCAGCATTGCCAGCTGGCAGGAGAACGGCCTGATGCCCGTAGTCGGCACCGTGCTTTCCGGCACGGCCACCTATGTGACCGGGTTTGCCGTGGCGGTGAAGGATTCGCTGCTGGGACTGATTGTGACCATCTACCTGCTGGCGGCCCGCAAGCGCTTTGCGGCGCAGGGCCGGCTGGCGCTGCAGGGGGTCTGCCCGGAACGGTGGCTGCCCAAGGTGGAAGAGGAGGTTCATTTTATCGACCATATCTTCCATGGCTTCCTGCTGGGGAAACTGCTGGATTCCGCGATTGTCGGCGTCCTCTGCTTCCTGGGCTGCCTGCTGATGGGATTCTCCTCGCCGGCGCTGATCGGCGTGGTGGTCGGCGTGACGAACATTATCCCCTTTGTCGGGCCGTTTATCGGGGCGATTCCCTGCGCGCTGATCCTGCTGCTGGAAAACCCGGTGCACTGCCTGATGTTCGTGATTTTCATCCTGGTGCTGCAGCAGTTTGACGGCAACGTGCTGGGCCCCCGGATCATCGGGAATACGACCGGGATATCCGGCTTCTGGATTACGTTTGCGATCCTGTTCTTCGGCGGCCTGTGGGGCCTGGTGGGCATGCTGGTGGCGGTGCCGCTGTTTGCCGTGATCTATGACATCATCCGGAAGCTCCTCTTCCGCAAGCTGCGGAGGAAAGGGCAGGAAGGGATGATTGCGGAATACGAGGCGGCCTACCATACGCCGCCGGAGCCGGTGAAGAAGGAGAGCCGGGTCCGGAAGGGCCGCGCCCCGAAGGACGGGGAGTGAACCCGGGCAAAGAACAGAAGGCAGGAAGGAAAGAAACCAATGAACGGATATGTGCTGCTGGACGCGGGCGGGACTGAAATCAAAAGCGCGGCTTTTTCCGGTGACGGAAGCCGCCTGGATGAAATTCATTCAGCGCCTTCTCACGCGCGGGAGGGCAGGGAGCAGATCCTCGGGAACCTGCTGGAAGTGATCAGCCGGGAAAAGAAAATCCTGGAAACCGGCGGATACCGCCTGGGGACCGTCGGGATGGCGTTCCCGGGGCCGTTTGACTATCCGAACGGGATCAGCCATATCCGGGGACTGGACAAATATGACGCGATTGAGGGCGTCGCGGTGGAAGAAGCGCTGAAGGGCCTGCCGGGGCAGGACGTCCTGGAACCCGGCGTGCGGTTTTTCTTCCGGCACGACGTGGATTCCTTCGCGCTGGGGACCGCGGCGCGGGAGCCGGCATGCGCAGGCGGACGGACGATCTGCCTGGTCATCGGGACGGGCACGGGATCGGCGTTCCTGGACGGGGGACGACTAGTGAAAAATGGGAAAGGGGCACCGGACGACGGCTGGATCTATCCGTTCCCGTTCCGCGGGGGAATCATCGACGACTGGGTTTCCGTGCGCGGCCTGGCAAAGCTGACCGCGGAGGCGGGATTCCCGGCCGGGACTTCCGGAAAGGACCTTTCCGGAATGACCGCGGAGGGGAACAGGCAGGCAGCCGCGGTATGGGAGACATTCGGGAGCCTCATCGCGGAGGCGCTCGGACCGTTTATCGCTTCCTTCCGGCCGGACCGGCTGGTGCTGGGCGGGCAGATCTCCAAAGCGGAGAAATATTTCGGGAGCGAAATCCGGAAACGGTATCCGGAGCTGGAAATCCTGGTGATCAGCGATACGACAGAATATATCCTGGAGGGGCTGCTGGCATCCGGACGGGAGAAGCCGGAACGGCCGGGCAGCGGTGGCAATGCATGAAATACAGCAGTTTTCACAACTACGATCCATATCCTTCCATCCGGGTGACGGGGGACGCCCGCGCCGCGGAGGGATGGGAAGCGGTTCGGGCGGAAATCCGGAAGCATCTTTCCGGAGACCGGTGTGTGGCGGTATGCGAACTGTACCCGGGTGTGGATCCGGACGGCGTGATCCGGGAACTGGAAAAGCTTTCGCCCGCCGCGGTGATCGATACGCGGGACCTCCTGCTGCCGAAGGAAAAACTGTTTGAACGGGTGTACGGCGACCAGGGGGATGACCGGGTTTTCGGCCTGATGACCCACCGGACGCTGGATGCCTGCTTCGACGCGGAAAAGCTCAGTGCGGCCCGGAAGCGGATCGCGGGAATCCGGGACGGCCTGGTGCTGGTTTGCGGCACCGGGGCTTCGCTGGCGGCGGAGGGGGACGTCCTGCTGTATTTCAACATCACGCGGTGGGAAATCCAGCTGCGGTACCGGAAGGGCCAGGGCAACTGGGGCCTGGACAACGGGGACGCGCCGCTGCTGACCAAATACAAATACGGCTACTTTGTGCTGTGGCGGATGGCTGACCGGCTGAAGACGAAGCTGCTGCCCAAAGTGGACCTGATGATCGACGCGAATGACCGGGAAGCGCCAAAGGCAGTGGCCGGGGCCGCCTACCTGGATGCGCTGGACCAGGCGGCGGGGCAGCCCTTCCGCGTACGCCCCTATTTCGATCCCGGGGTATGGGGCGGCCAGTGGATCCGGAAGCAGCTGGAGATCCCGACGGAGGCGGCCAACCTGGCCTGGGGCTTTGACGGCGTGCCGGAGGAGAACGGGCTGGGACTGACCTTCGGGGATATCACGCTGGAGTTTCCCGCCATCGACCTGGTGCTGACCCATCCGCACGAGCTGCTGGGGGAACGGGTGCACGGGCGGTTCGGCGCGGAATTCCCGATCCGCTTTGACCTGCTGGACACGATGGAGGGCGGGAACCTCTCCCTGCAGGTGCACCCGCTGACGGAATACATCCAGGAGCAGTTCGGCATGCACTATACCCAGGATGAGAGCTACTACATCCTGGAGGCGGACGGGGAAAAGGATCCGGCGGTGTACCTGGGCGTGAAAACCGGGATATGCCCGGAGGAAATGACGGACGCGCTGGAGACCGCGCAGAAGGGCGGCCCCGCGTTTGACGCCGGGAAGTACGTGAACCGCATTCCGGTGAAAAAGCATGACCACCTGCTGATTCCCGCCGGAACGGTCCACTGCTCCGGGGCGGATACGGTGGTGCTGGAGATCAGCGCGACGCCGTATATCTTTACCTTCAAGCTGTGGGACTGGGGCCGGGTCGGCCTGGACGGGCTGCCGCGCCCGATCCATATCCGCCACGGGAAAAACAACATCCAGTGGGACCGGAACACGGAATGGGTGAAGCGGGAGCTGGTGAACCGGACTGAAACAATCCGGCAGGAAGACGGCATCCTGGCGGAGCGCACGGGCCTGCATCCCCGGGAATTCCTGGAAACCATCCGGTATACGCTGAGCCGGCCGGTTACCTGCGCGTGCAATGACAGCGTGCACGTACTCAACCTGGTGGAAGGAAAGGAAATGACCATCGAAAGCCCGGACGGGTCCTTCCGGCCGTTCACCGTCCACTATGCGGAAACGGTAATCCTGCCCGCCGCTGTTGGAGAATACCGCCTCTGCCCGACGGAAGGCAGCCCGGAAATCCGGGTGATTGACGCCGGCGTAAGACCATAAAAAACCGAAGAAAAACAATGCCGCAGGGCCAAAACCACGGATCCTGCGGTTTTTTTGCGGAAAAAAGCGGCAAAATTCCGGAAGGAAGGCGCAAACGGCCCCGCGGGTGACGGACATCTGATGGACATCCTGTGATAGGCTTGTTACCGGAACAGATCCACGCTGTGCCGCGGCCGTCCGGGCTTTTTCCGGACGCATTCCCCGGCCGGGAAAACCGGCAGGGGGAGCGGACAGGCCGCAACGCGGGAACAGGAACAGATACGGAGGGATCCATATGGCAGGAACGGTCCAGGCCCTGATTGCGCCGGACAACCACTGGGCTTTGCTGGCAATCCTGTTTGCATCCACCTTCCTGGCCATCTGGCTGGAACAGAAGTACCGGTGGGCATCCAAAATCTCCGGCGCGATCATCACGCTGGTGATCGCGATCGCCCTGGTGAACCTGCATGTGATTCCGGCGGAGGCGGCCGTATTTGACGATATCGTATGGGGCTACGCGGTGCCGATGGCCATTCCGCTGCTGCTGATCCGGACGAACCTGCGGAAGATGTACCGGGAAGCCGGCCGCTTCCTGGCCATCTTCCTGATCGGAGCCGCCGGAACGGTGGCCGGCGCGGTCCTGGCCACCCTGCTGCTGGGCGGCACGCTGGAAGGGCTCCCCGGCGTCGGCGCGATGATGACCGGCTCCTACATCGGCGGCGGCGTGAACTTTACCGCCCTGTCCGACGCGTTCCACGTGGAGCCGACCCTGAAGGCATCGGCCACGGTGGCGGACAACCTGAACATGGCCATCTATTTCCTGGTGCTGATGGGCACCGCGGGCAGCCTGTGGTTCCGGAAACGGTACAGTCATCCGCATATTGACGACGTGCGGGAGAACGGGAAGAGCGGCGAGGGGGAAACCCTGGCGGCGCAGTACTGGAGCCGGAAGGAAATCTCGCTGAAGGATATCGCCGCGGACCTGGCATTTGCGGTAATCGTCGTATTCCTTTCCAAAGCCGCAGGCAGTTTCTTTGCCGGGTTGATCCCGACGGACAACTGGTTCCTGAAGATGCTGAACACCTTCTTCGGCAGCCAGTACGTCTGGATTACCAACTTCTCGCTGGTCTGGTCCACCTGCTTTGAAAAGCAGGCGGCGGAAATGCGCGGGGCCCAGGAAATCGGCACATGGCTGATCTACCTGTTCTTCTTCGCCATCGGCGTGCCGGCATCCATCGGGATCCTGGTCCGGAGCGCCCCGATCCTGCTGCTGTTCTGCATGATCATCGTGCTGGTGAACATGCTGTTCTGCTTCCTGGGCGGGAAGCTGTTCCGGTTCGACCTGGAAGAAATCATCCTGGCATCCAACGCCAATATCGGCGGGCCGACCACGGCCGCCGGCATGGCGATTTCCCAGGGATGGGTGAAGCTGATCGGGCCCTGCATGCTGGTCGGTACCTTCGGGTATGTGATCGGCACCTGGCTGGGGATCCTGGTCGGATCCATACTCGGCGCCTGAGGGCAGGAAGGAAGCATGGAAATGATTTCGAACAACGTGTGGGGATTTGTCTCCGTCCCGGATATGATTCCGGACGTGATCCTGGAGATCCGCTACTATTCCATTTTCAACTTCGTCGGCGAGCGCATCGACGGCTATGAACAGCCGGCCGCGCTGCTGACCGCGGAAGCGGCTTCCGCCCTGAAACGGGCCAGCGACGACGCCCGCGCCCGGGGATACCGGCTGAAGATATTCGACGCGTACCGCCCGCAGAAGGCGGTGGACCATTTCATGCGCTGGGCCGGGGATTCCTCCGACACCCGCATGAAACGCTACTTCTACCCGGGAATCGACAAGGAAGCCCTGATTCCCGGCGGGTACATCGCGGAACGCTCCGGCCACAGCCGGGGCAGCACGGTGGACCTGACGCTGTACGATATGCGGACGCAGAAAGAGCTGGACATGGGCAGCCCCTTCGACTTTTTCGGGGAGGTGAGCCATCCGGATTACCGGGGGATTACGGAACAGCAGTATGCCAACCGGATGCTGCTGCGGGACATCATGGTTTCCAACGGATTCCTTCCCCTGGACGAGGAATGGTGGCACTTTACCCTGGCCGGCGAGCCCTGGCCGGACACCTACTTCACCTTCCCGGTCCGCTGCTGAAGGCGGGACAGGGGCACGCACTGAATTCAAAAACCGGCTGTGAAAACAGCCGGCTTTTTTGTGCAAAGGGTTGGCGGGGTTTAAAGTGCAGGCGCTTCTTCCGGGCCATCGCCCTTCAGGATTTCATCCAGTTTTGCGGCGATTTCCGGTTCCAGGCATACGGCGGCCGCAACCGGGGAGAACCGGCTTCCATCGCCCGCACTGATTTCCCGCAGGATCTCCGCCATCGGCGCTTCGGGCGTTTCCAGCAGGCGCGCGGCCAGGGCCACCGCGTCCGTCATCTGCCGGTATGGCGAACGGTTCCGTTCATAGAAGGCCGGATAGCCGCCGGCACCGTTATACCAGGCATGGTGTCCCAGCGCCACATCCGCGTACCGGCGCGTGGACGGCCGGCTTTTCAGGTCTTCCCAGCCGGAAACGCAGTGCAGCTGGTAGATCTCCAGCTCCTCGTCAAAGAGGTTCCGCGTCTGCTCCGTCCGGATTATATTGATCTTCAGCAGCCCGTAGTCATAATACAGGCCGCAGCCTTCAGCGTATTCCAGGAGCGCTTTCCGCTTTTCCTCCGGGGTTTCCAGGTTCCGCAGGAAGGGAAGCTCATCAAAGCAGTCCGGGAACCGCTCCAGCATGGCCCCGCAGAGCACCTGCAGGATCCGGCCGGCTTTCCGGCCACGCCGGTAAAGCGCGCCCGCGAACCGCTGAAGCAGATGGCGGCTCAGGTCCAGGTAGGTCACACAGCCCGGGAACTCATGGTATTCCGCCACTGTGTCCCGGACCAGGTAGAAGAAGTGGGTGTCCTGGTTCTCCAGCGGACAGGTGAGTATCGTCTCCAGCATCCTTTCCGAGGCGTACGCCATAAAGCGGAGGCGGATCGGATCGTCCGCCAGGCGGGGATTGTCGCGCAGCATATGGCTGTAGTAAAGCGGAAGGCGGATGCCGGCATAGAGCCCGGACATATCGTACGTCCCGGCCGGCGTCCGGGTGATCAGCTTTTCCATCCGGTCCAGCGTCGTTTCGGCATCGGCATATCCGCAGCTGTATTCCATCTCATACAGCGGCCAGAGCCACCGGACGCTGGGACGTTCCTGCCCCTGCTGGGCCTTGAACACTTCATAGCAGGAATCCAGGACCGCGGCCAGCTCTTCCCGGTCCAGGTTTCCCGTGGAAAGCTCCACCCGGCAGGAACTCATCTGCTGGTGCGTCCGGCTGAGGAACACATCCCACGGAAGACCGGGGGCCAGGGCGCGGTAATACGGATCGCGGACGATATCCAGGATCCGGCGGCCGATGGCAATCTTCCTTTTCCGGTCCTTGGTGCACAGGGCGATATTGGCCATGGAACGGATGATGTAGCCGCGGCTTTCCTCATCTTCGATTTCCTCAAAGAAGCGAAGATAGGACGCCGCTTCCGTAAACAGCATTTCATTGCGGAAATTCATCGTCCGGACTGTATCGGTATCCATGCCCGAGACATACATATGCAGATAATAATATCCCATGCCCAGCTGATAGAGCTCCCGCAGGAGCCCCGCCCGGTCCTGGCGAACCCGCTGCAGGCTCAGCAGGGCTTTGTGGATGACCACATACAGGCCGCAGTCCAGGTTGGTTTTCCAGTCCATGAGCCGGCCGGCAAATTCCTCCAGCCCGTCCGTGACCTCCCGGGACGCGCCGAAAAGCGAATCCAGCGCCGGGAAAAGATATTCATTCAGCAGCCGGATATTGTCCTGCCGCAGCTCCGCAATCCGGGCTTCCGCCTCCCGGTATTCCGGGACCGTATCCGCGGAGCCAGGAGCGCTGACCCGATACAGATCGGAAAGCTCCGCAATTTTCTGTGTGTTGGCAAGGTACTGCTCCTGGTATGCTTCCACCGGACCGCCTCCTTTCTCCCGGATTGCGCGTCAGTTCAGCTCTTTCCGCAGGACGTGCATCAGTGTCCCGATATCCAGCGGCTTTGCGATATGCCCGTTCATTCCCGCTTCCCGGGCTTTGGCCACGTCCTCCGCGAAGGTGTTGGCCGTCATGGCGTAAATCGGGACCCCGGCCGCGTCCGCCCGGGCGGAGGAGCGGATCATCCGGACAGCGCCGTAGCCGTCCAGCACCGGCATCTGGATATCCATCAGGATGAGATCGTAGGTTCCTTCCGGGGAGGACAGGAACTTCTCCGCGCCCTCCCGGCCGTTTTCCGCCGTATCCACCGCGGCATTTGTCATTTTCAGCACTTCCACGGCGATTTCCCGGTTGATGGCATTATCCTCCACCAGCAGGATCCGCTTTCCTTCCAGGTTCGGGCTGCCGGCGGACGAACTTTCATCCGCTTCGCCCTCCAGCGCGGCGTTCAGGCCGTTCACCAGCGTTTTGCGGAAAACCGGAACCGGGATAAAATGCCGGACACCGGCCCGGTTTGCCCGGTATTCAATCCGCGGCCAGTCATCCTCGCTGATCAGCACCAGGGTGACTCCGGGCCAGGATTCATGCAGGTAGGCGGCCAGGTCCAGCATCCGGGCACTGCCTTCCTTCATTCCGCCGATCAGCACCAGGTGATAGGGCTGCTGGCGGAAATCCGCTTCCGTCAGAGCGGAAAGCGCCTCCGGCATCTCTGCAACCACGGTATGTTCCAGGTTGAATTCCCCGAGGTATTTGGCGTAGATTTCCCGCCGCTTTTCATCCTGCTCCACCACCAGGAGCCGTTTCCCGCGCAGCGCGCCGGTTTCGGCATGGATTTTCTCCACCTTCAGCGGAAGGCGGATCCGCACCTCGGTTCCTTCCCCGGGGGTGCTGTCAATCCGGATTTCGCCTTCCATCGCATCCACCAGCCGGCGGACAATGCTCATTCCCAGGCCGGTTCCCTCGATCCGGGAAATGGTGGAGCTGTTGACCCGCTCAAAAGGTTCGAATATCCGCTCGAGGAACTCTTTGCTCATGCCGATGCCGTTGTCCCGGCAGGTAAAATCCAGCAGGTACCGTTCCGGTCCCGCTTCCTCTGAGACGGTAAATTCAACACGGCCGCCGTCCTCGGTATACTTTGCGGCGTTGGAAAGGATGTTGACCAGGATCTGGCGGATCCGCAGGGGGTCGCCCAGGAAGCTTTCCGCCTCGATATGGCCCAGGTGCAGGCGAAAAACATGCTTCCGGCTTTCCATCTGCGGCCGGATAATGATCAGGATATCATGAATCAGGTCGCTGAGGGAAAAAGGTTCGCTGGTCAGCTTCAGCCGGCCGGAATTGATCCTGGACATGTCCAGCATATCGTTGATCAGGTTGAGCAGATGCCCGCTGGCCGTTTCGATTTTGTCCAGCGCGTCCATCACGCGGCTTTTCTCATCGATATAGCGCTTGGCCAGCGCGGTCATGCCGACGATCGCGTTCATGGGCGTGCGGATATCGTGGGACATATTGCTCAGGAAGGTTTCCTTCGCGGCGCTGGCCTCCAGGGCCTGCTGCAGCTGAAGGCGAAGCTCCCGGTTTTCCGCGAGCAGTTCCTCATAACCCCGGCTGTTTTCGGCTTTATCGTTTTCCATCGGATCACCTCTGTCCGGTGCATATTTATATTATTATGTCACAGATGGAGCCGGGATTCAACAGGCAGGAAGCCAAAGGCTCCAAAAACGGACCGGCAGGACCCGGCTGCTTTATCCTTTTGTTTACTTGCCCGCACGATGCCGGATATGGCATCCCCGGTCCGGCTGCCGGGAGAAGGCTATTGCCATATCCGACGGTCGTTGGTATACTGTTTCCGGAAAATACGGGCAGTCATATCTTATCCGCAAACAGAAAGAGAGGGATCCATATGAAAAAGCAGGTCTGTGCCCTGGTACTGCTCCTTGTTCTCCTCCTGCCGGCCTTTCCCGTATTCGCTGACGGCGTCAGCATCACGGCAATCGAACCCCGGAGCAACGGAAACGTGCTGGTCCGCTGGGAGGATCCCGCCGGCAGCGGCCCCTATATCGTCGCGTACCAGCATATGGAAGGGGACCGCTTATTCTCCATCCAGCTGGTGGAGCGGGACGTCCAGGGCAGGGAAATCGAGATCAACGCCCTGATCCCGGGAGAAAAGTACTCCATCCTTGTCCTGGACAAGGATTTCAATATCGCGCGGAAGGAAACCAGCAGCGAAACCCGGCTGTTCGGCGGGGACAACAGCTCCGC
>Ga0310694_10003126_pt1 | contig 16387 bp, 15 predicted proteins | sample 174DNAGHGhighgp2_FD_203884 | JGI IMG/M metagenome (GOLD analysis project Ga0310694, IMG submission 203884) | Sheep rumen microbial communities from Palmerston North, Manawatu-Wanganui, New Zealand - 1742 DNA GHGhigh gp2 (v2) (version 2) | ecosystem: Host-associated > Mammals > Digestive system... | reverse complement strand
TGCGGGATGGGTCTCTTTCGGTTCTTCGGGCAACACGAGGAATTCAGCGACGGGAGAAGGCGCAGGTTCATCATCGGTTTCTTCATCCCAATCGTCGAGATCAAAGAAGTCTTCCATCGTGGTTTCGATTTCTTTGAGTTTCTGATCGTTATACGAGGACTTTTGATATTTGGGATCCAGGTATTTTATTGACGAATCACGATGCTGAATTTCAATACTTTCTTCATACTCTTCTTCATCGATATTTTGATAGGCGCCTTCAGGGATTTCCCGGCTGAAAACAGCGCCTTTGGCTTGGACTCTCTTTAAGCCATCATCTTCTGCGGCTGCGGTCTTACGCTTCTTAACGATGAAGACGATGCGGGGGTTTCCTTTATCGGGCACATCAGTGTACAAAACGTGATTTGGATAATGGCGGAGGAGGAGACGCTCCAAAGATTCAGGGACCGTAAGCGCCAAAAGGATTTTCCAATCATCATTCTGATTGCGGCATCCGAAGCGACGAGTCCGTTTTTGCAATAAGTCGAGGCATTGGTCGAAATTATCGTATTCGACGATGATCTCGGTTTTAGCGAAACGGACATGTTTTAAAACCTGCTTAACGGGCGGTTTGGCGCGTTGTTTCTTTAATTCATAGACTTTTGCGAGCTGTCGCAAGATCTCTTTTTCGAATTTTTCTCCGTCAACATCGTGCTTTTTGTGGAAATTCTTGCCTTTGCGAATTTGGGGATTTTCTGCCTTTGCGAGGGTAATTTCTTCTTTTTTAGTCTCAGTGGCCTCTTCTTTTGGCTCCGGTTGGACCGGAATCTCCTCTTTGAAAGTGGAAACCTCAGTTGCGGTTAGAACCTCCTTCAAAAGGTCTGCCGGCGCGCGACCGATTAGTTGAATAAACCAATTCGGGAAATAAGCGAGGCGAAGGATCTCGGCGCATTCTGGATCGACCGGCACTTCTTCATGGAGCAACTCCAATAAGGAAGCCTCATAATGCTCGGCATTGATTTCGGGGAAAGAAGGTTCATTGGAGAAGGCTTCTAATGACCGACGATTATAATCATCAAATGCCAAAACATAGTGAGATTTACCCAGCTTGTAAATGGCGTGCAATTCGTCGATATCGCTGTGTTTCATTTTTAAATATCCAGCGATATGAGATAAAATTCCTTGCGCTTTCCAAAGGAGTTCTTTTCGTTCTTCTAAAGGTAAAGTACGAATCTGTTTAAGGAATGTCGCAGACAACGAATAAATCATATTTTCCTGTTCTCAAATAATACTATAAACCTTCTTGCGGGCATATGTTATCGCGTGAAATAGAAAATTAGATAATATCGAAAGAAAACATTTGTTATATTTATGAATTGTTTATTGTTTTCTAGATAGGAGACTCCCTTTGGCGGCGTAGGCTTAATTACAGATAAATGATTGGTGATCGCATCAGACATCTGATCAATCTTGAATGGTTGCAAACAAGAAATTGGACGTAATTTTAATTAGCGATTTTTATTAATTATTATTGAGAAAAACGTTTTCTTTTTCTTAGTTTCATTTGACCCGCACTTAGGTTTTACCTAAGATTAATTTGATAAAGGGGAACCTCATGAAATATTGCAAACACTGCGATAAAACTTTTGCTGAGGGGTATCGGGAATGCCCTTACTGCAAACGCCCTTTAAAGCAGTCTTATGAAGCCCATTGCCCGCACTGCAATGGCGTTCTGAACGATCTTTCGAAGCCCTATTGCCCCCATTGCGGATTGGCAATCACCATTCCCGGTATGCAAGTGGAGAACCCGGTTGAACGGCTCAAGAAACCGCGCCCCGGCTTCTTTCAGTTCATCATCATCTTGTTCTTCGCCCTTCAAGTGGCGTTCGCTTTCTTACCCGCCTATTTGCTCCGTGACGGATCGACCAATGAGGTTGTCGCGAGCATCAGCGGTTTTGACAGCATGGTTTATTTCTTCACCGGCCAGTGCAAGTTCTATGACATGCTCGGCGGCGGTGGTGACCTCCAGCGCGTTATCGTTCTCCTAGCAATTCTTACCATGGCCAACTTGGTCTTCGCCCTGTTGTTACTCATCTTTGACTTCTTCTCCATGGGCAGGAGTCGCGGCCGTATCTCGAAGCGCGCCACGAATATGTGCGTCTGGTCTTGCTTCTCACTCGTTATGGTGGTGCTCTCATTCCTTCTCGTTATCTACTTGTCCAGATACTATCGCGAGAGCGGTTATACCGTTGGGTCATTCGGCAACTTCTACCTATCCATCATCTGGCTGGTTGCCACGGTTGTGTTGGTGTTCTTGCTGATTCTCACCCGGGCCACAAAGCTTGTCCGCAAAAGGGACCACGTCCTCTAAACAAAAAGAAAACCGCGTCGGTTGGCGCGGTTTTTAAATCTTCAATATTTCGCTATATTTTCGCAAAACCTCGTCGGAAAGATCGGTTTTGAAGCCGTTTTCCCGCAAAACAGCATAGAGGGCATTAATCAATTTTTCTTCGTTGTTTGCGGCGACTGAGAAGTCGTTTGGCTGCGCTCCATCGGCTACTTCAGCCAAGACGATCGTGGCGGCTCGCCGCAGGTAAGCGAGAATGGTTCTCTCAATCCAATATTCCAAATGAAGGCTGGCAAGTCTCTTTGCGGATTGGACGAATTTCACGTAAGGCATCCAACCATCGTCGCCGTTGTGCCAGATATCGACAAAAGCGAAGTCGTATTGTCCATCCCGCAGACCAGAGAAATGCCTAAGGGCATCCATTTGGATGATGCGAATCTTTTTGGCGGTTGGGAAGAGGGGTTGAATGTATTTTTGGAATAACTCGATGGCGTTGCGGTCGCGCTCAACGATATCGACCGATTGGACATTATCTTTCAAGGAGGCCATGACGGCGAAATATCCAAGACCAAGGCCATAAGTCAGAACTCGACCGGTCGCCGCATCGATCGCGTTTTTCATCGTTGCGATCTCGTGAGGGATCAGACTCATCCACGGCCGACCGTTTTGATAGATGACAGGAACTTCAACGGGCGATTCAAAGAAACCCAAAGGGTTTCTCTCTATTTCATTCTCGTCGCAGGTTGTCTCGTCGCAAAGGAATAGTTCGCCAGCTTGATAACGGCGTTTTCCGAAGAGCCATTTCCCGATTCGCTTCTCGTTTTTGGGCACTGCTTTCCAAAAGGGATTTTCCGTGACAATCGATACAGAAATCGGTGAAATGCCTTGTTTAAGCAAAACGTCAGTCATCTCATCGTCACAGCCCAATCCATTCAAGGCATCCTTCAAAGAATGGGTCTTGGACCAGACATCCATAAATCCGCGATCCGACTGAGAAGACCTCCCGGCGAAATACTCGTTCAGGATGTCGGCTTGGTATTGGTTTTCGTCCAGCGCGGCAATCAGTTGTTCAATCGTTTTATCCACGCTTCAAGTCTACCTAGTTTAAAGGCGCTTAAAAAGTTATAGTTTTTCTATGGCAAGAATCAGCGAAATCGATTTGACGAACATGGTGATGGTCTATCGCGAGGACGGATCTTTCCTGGTCCAGATGCGAGAGAAGAACGATTGGCCCGGAATTAATTTTCCTGGCGGACATATCGAAGACAATGAAACAACCGAGGAAAGCGCGGTCCGCGAAATCCGGGAAGAGACCGGTTTGGAGATCCGCGATTTAGAGCCCTGCGGCTATTTCGAATGGAACGTCCCAAATGCGAAGATTCGGTACATGTCGCTGTTATTCCGCACTAAAACTTTCTCTGGTGAACTGCATCCATCGAAGGAAGGAAAGGTTTTCTGGATCAAAGAAAAAGACCTCGGAAAATACCCCCTCAGCACCGACTTCGATAAAGTTTTATCGATCATGAAACGCGGTCTATCGCTTGACTAAATGCGATAAGTATTTAATACTTATCTCTATGTCTAACGTAGACGAGCAAAAATTAAAGGAACTCCACGACCGTGCCGCGAAGAACGACACCGAGATTTTGAATAGCGATGTGTGTTCCTGTTTTTTCTGCCGTCAGACCTATAGCGCCCGCGATGTCCAAGACTGGATTACCGAAGACGATGGCGTCACGGCGATCTGCCCGATCTGCGGGATGGACGCCGTTATCGGCGACCGCCACGAAGGGCGCATCGATCACGATACTCTCAAACAATTGAATCTCCGTTATTACGGAGAAAATTATATGGAGCATCACCCCGAGGCCGCTTGGCTTTATTGCCAACGTTTCCTTTCGGGCAAGATCACCAAGAACAAACAGAACGCCTCTTTGTTCGTCAAGTATTTGACGATCGCCGCGAACTCCGGGATGCCTGAAGCCAACTATGAGCTTGGACATTTATACGAATTTGGCAACGAAGAGACGACTCCCGATCCTCAGCTGGCGATGTCTTACTATTGCCATCCATCGCTCGCTGCGAGTGGGGATGCATACGCTCGCGTTGGGTGTATCCTGCAGTCAGGCGCCTTGCGCAAGCCCGACGCCACCCGTGCTTACGAGTGCTTTGCGAAAGGCATGGCCCTCGGCTCCGGCATGGCGGCTTTGTATTTTGCCGATTGCTATGCAAATGGAACGGAATTCATCGCAAAGAATCCCGATTTCGCTTTTCAATCCCTGATTCGTATCTGGGGTCCGTCTTATGACCGTTTCACCAATTCAGCTGGTCAAGAACCGAATGTGTTCGGTGAATTGTGTGCCCGCCTGAGCCGGTGCTACGAGTATGCCATCGGCGTGGAAGCGGACGAGTGGTCCGCGCTACGTTACGCGTTGCTCGCTTTCCTCGGTTTCCGCAAATCGGCCGAGAACGGCGAACTTCGCGAAGAATCGACTTTGTCGATGAGTGAGGTCATGGAGCGCATAACGCGCATCGCGAAGAAACGCGACCTGAAACCGGGATCCCCGGTCTTTGATGCGGACACCTTCGATGATTCTCTCCTCAATCCGGATGGTTATCTGCCATCGGACATGACTGCGGTCATGCATTTCAATCATTTCGATACCGATGATCGGACAATCGACTTCACCACAAGCCCATCGATCCCCCAGCTTGTTATCGATACTGGCAACCTCTTCTGCGACTTCGTTCCAGGAACGATTCGTTGGACTTTCACCGATATTCTTTCTGTTTCGACGGTGGAGGAAGGCGAATTCACCCGCGTCACCTGGGAGGGCGATAATTGCGTCTTCGCCGACGACGATGGCGCGCCCATCCTCGAAATCACGTTCTTCCCCGAGACGGATGACAACGACAAAAACTGGAGGGATGCTTGATGAAAGCGTTGACTCCAGCCAAAAAATATCTTTGGAAGATCATCATCGCGCCTTTCTTAAAAGTCGTTGAATGCGGCACCCAACTTGCCACCCCGTTCCTCGTCCGTTACATCATCGACGATGGTATCGGAAACGGCAATATGAAGACCGTTTGGAGCTTAGGCGCTCTCGTGTTTGGTTTGGCCGTCGTCGCTTTCGGCGTCACCATGGTCGCGCAATATCTATCTGCTCGCGTAAGCACGGACTATGGGTGCGATCTCAAAAACGAACTCTTCGCTCACATGAATAAACTGACCGAAGGTCAGCTCGTCCGTTTCGGCAAACGGAAAATCCTTACGATCTTCGGAAGCGACGCAGGCGCGATCCAAAGCGGCATGCTCATGGTCATGCGCTTGCTTATCCGCCCGCCCGTTCTCGTGCTGGGTGCGATGATTCTTTCGTTTTCCATCGATGTCAATTGCGGTTGGATTGTCCTCGTTTCGACGATCGCCGCCGCTTCGGTCCTGGCAGTCATTCTTATCCTCGCGCCCAAGCGCTACGCTCATGCCCAAGCGGACCTGGACGAGATCTCGCTTATCGGCAGCGACGTCCTCGCTGGCTCACGCACGATTCGCGCCTTCCGCTCAGAGAAGCGTGAGAAGGTGCGCTTTGAGCGAGCGAATGAGCACTATCGTCGCGATGGCGTGCGCATTGCGTTATTGAACGCTTTCAACAACCCGCTGACCTTCTTCTTCATTAACGCCGGCATGGTTCTCGTCGTCTATTTCGGCTCGAAATCCATGGACGTCGGCAATCTCACCTCAGGTGAAGTCGCCTCCATCATCTCTTATCTGACGTTGGTTTTGTCCTCGATGATCATGTTCTCGCGCATGGTGGTGGCGGTCAACCGCGCAAGAGCCTCCATGCATCGCGTGGATGCGTTCCTTGCGCTTGAAGAACACATCGATAAACCCGATGCTGTCAAAGTTGATCCTTCTTCGAAGGAAATCGTCCGTTTCGACAATGTCACCTTCTCGTATCACGGCTCCGGCCTTCCCTGCCTTAATGGGGTTTCTTTCAAACTGAAAAAAGGCCAATCAATCGGTATCATCGGCGGTACGGGATGCGGCAAGAGCACCGTCCTTTCCCTTATCGATCGCATGTATGAGAAGACCGGTGGCGAATTGTACCTATTTGGCACCAAAGCCGAAGATCTTGATACTTCGGATCTCCATCGACACGTTGCCTATGTGACGCAGAAGCCCGCGCTATTCTCGGGCACCATCCGCGACAATTTACTCATCGCGAACAAGGATGCGACCGATGAGATGCTCACCGAAGCTTTGAAACAATCGCTGGCGTATGAATACGTCTCCAAATACCCCGACTACCTCGATCACAAAATCGATGAGTATGGGCAGAATCTTTCCGGTGGCCAGAAGCAGCGTCTTCTTTTGGCTCGCGTCTTCCTTCAGAACGCCGACCTCGTTCTTTTAGACGACTCCACCAGCGCTCTCGACTATATTTCGGACAAGAAGGTCCGCGCCAATCTCGACGCCCTCCAAGCCACAAAGGTTTTCGTGTCCGAACGCGTCACAACCATCATGAATTATGACTGGATCATCGTTATGGATAACGGCCGCATCATCGATCAGGGGAAACATGCGGATTTGCTTAAACGATGCGAGATTTATAGGGATATTTACGAAATTCAGGTAAAGCAAGCATGATTATCAAGAACTTGAAAACATTGGCAAAATACCTGAAGGGCTACGGCTGGCCCATCGCCCTCGCGTTCCTCTGCGCGGTGGTGGCGACGACCAGCAAACTGCTCATTCCTTTCTTCGCGGCCCGCACCATCAATGCCGTCCTCGCCACCGGGCAGATCGATACCGATTATCTTTTGAAGATGATCTTCCTTATGGCGGGATTCATCCTCCTCGGTTTGGTTTTCCGTTACATCTTCGACGCTCTGACCGGCAAGATTGCTTACGATGTCTCGAAAGGCATCCGCAAAGAGATCATCGATTCTTATCTTCGCGTACCGGTTTCTTATTTGGACAAGCAGGCCGACGGCGATATCCTCCTTCGCCTCATCAACGGCACCGAAAACGTCCAGACCGGCTTGGTCACCGGAGGCGCGACCCTCTTCAATGGCGTCGTCGCTATCGTTGCGACGACCGTCTTCATGTTCGCGTTGAACTGGTTGCTTGGTATCCTCGCTTTCGTATTGACCCCGCTATCCCTTTTGACCAGCCGTTTCGTGAGTCGTTTCAATTCCAAACACTTCCGCGGCCAGGCAAAGCGCGCCGGCAAAATCAGCGGTTATGTCGACGAATGCCTCACGAATAGTGAGACAATTCGCAACTTCAACCTTTCCGAAGAAAAGCGTCAGCGTTACGTCAAGGAGAACAACAAGTTCCGTGAGGATGTCTTCAAGGCCTCCATGGGCGCTTCGATCATCAACCCCGCTTCACGCTTGGTGAATAGCTTCATCTATGCCGCTCTTCTCACCGTGGGTGCCATTCTTTTGACCAAGAACGTGAATCTCGGCATTGCGTTCGGCATCGGTGACTTAACGGCCTTCCTCGTTTACGCCAGCAACTATGCTGACCCGTTCAACGAAGTCGCCGACGTCGTTTCCGACATGTCGTTTGCCTTCGCCTCGTTGGAGAGAATCGAGCTTTCCGTCAACGCCGAGAGCGACGTCGATGGCACCGAAGATCTCCATGACGGCGTGGTGAATCACGTCACCGCGAGAAACCTGAATTTCTCTTATGAGAAAGATCATGAGGTTCTCCATGACCTTTGCATCGATTTGGAACGCGGAAAACGCATTGCTTTGGTCGGCGCGACAGGCTCTGGCAAGACAACGACGATCCAACTCATCGCTCGCTTCTATGACGCCGATACCGGTGACTTCTATTTTGATGACGCTCCGTCCAAAACTTTGAAGAAGAAATCGATCCGCAAACGGATTGGCATGGTTCTCCAATATCCGTGGATCTTCCACGGAACGGTGGCCCAAAACATCGCCTATGGCAAACCTTTGGCGACCCGCGAGCAGATCGAAGAAGCCGCGAAACGGGCTTATGCTCACGAGAGCATCCTCGCCTTGCCGCAAGGCTATGACACCCCGATCGACGACGATTATGGTTTGTCCTTAGGACAAAAACAGTTGATTGCGGTGGCCCGCGTCTTGCTCATGGAACCGGAGATCATCATTCTCGACGAAGCGATGTCGAACATCGATGTCCGTACTGAGGCATTGCTAAATCGTTCGTTTGATACGTTGTTAAAAGACCGGACGAGTCTTGTCGTCGCCCATCGCTTATCGACAATTGTATCGAGTGACGTGATTTATGCTCTGCGCGATGGCCGCATCGTTGAGCATGGAACGCACAAAGAGCTGCTCGCTAAAGGCGGCTACTATCATGAGCTCTATATGTCGCAGTTCGCTCATGGAGTCGCCACGATAGAAGAATCTGAACCCGAGGCTCCTGCCCCTCTGGTTCGATAGTCCCCCTCGCTAAGAAACCGCGGTCCCGGAAATAACGGACCGCTTTTTCGTTCTTGGGCGGGACGGCGGCGAGAACCAGGCCGTGGCGGTGGTTGTCGGTCACGTAACGGGTTAGCTCTTTTCCGAAGCCTTTTCCCCGGAAACGCGGGTCGATGGAAAGGGATTCGATAATGACGATTTCCTCATACCCTTTCGGATCGGTTTTTAATAACATATTGAGTTCTTTTTCGCGAGATTGGCTTTCGGCGAAGTAAGAATCAAGGACCGAATTCGATACGATCAGAAGACCGTAGATCATCCGGTTTTCGATGGCGATATAGACGCGTTCTTTCTCAATCGCGGCGCCTAAATCGAACGCGGCGCGCTCACCCCACAGAGGAAGAGGGACGCCGTCGAAAGAAGCGGCCGCCTCGACGCGGCGGATATATTTCTCGATCGTAGCCTTCTCGGCGATTTTCGCATGACGAATTTTCACTCCTCGATTGTAGCACCGGTGTTACAATTTGCCCATGAAACCGCGCAGCCAAGAAACCATCTCCTATACGATGTCCCGCATCCGTGGCAAGAACACCGGCATCGAGATGAAACTCCGCCGCGAGCTTTATCAACGCGGGATCCGTTATCGGGCCAATAGCAAATACATCTATGGCCACCCGGATATTTCGATGAAGGGCTACAAAGTAGCCATCTTCTGCGACAGTGAGTTCTGGCACGGATATGAGTTCGCCGAGAATGAGGAGAAGATCCACGCCAACCGCGACTATTGGATTCCGAAAATCAAACGGAACATGGAACGGGATAACGAGGTGAACGAATATCTCCTCGCCCATGGTTACGTCGTTCTCCGCTTCTGGGGCAAAGAAATCGAAAAAGACGTCAAAGGATGCGCCGACAAAATCGAAGAAGCCCTGATCCAAAGAGGATATAAAAAGCCCCTCAAATGAGGGGCATTTCTTTTAGAAGATTATTCTTCGTCGCTCCGACGGTCGACGTACACCTTGAGAGCAAGGATGCCACCGGCGAGGAAGGAGAAGATGATGCTGGTGATGAACCCGGCGCCGAGTTTGAAGTCAGTGACGGTGATCTCGCTGAGCGGATCTCCCGCGTTGGCCGCGATATAAAGCGGCTTGGCGAAGATGAACAAGACGGCGGATGCCACGGCAGCGGCAGCGGCGAATAACAATAATCCATATTTGCCTTTGCCCTTGACGGCAAGGGAGAACATGGCGACGAGGATGACAAGGATCTGGAGGGCGAACGCGATGATCAAGCCGGCGACGGGATGACGGTCGATATTCGAACCACCGAAGGCGACGACGAATCCGGTTCCTCTCGAGGCCTCATTGAATCCAGGGGCCATCAAACAAAAAATGGCGACAATCGCGAACAAGATACCGATTAACGGCAACGCGATGCTAACTCTACTCTTTCTCTTCATAAGCGACACAATTCCTTTGGTGCATTGAAAAGTATACCCTTCACTTATTAAGTGGGCAACAATGTATTTTGAAAGAATTGATTGATAATCAATCGGCAATTCTCCCATAATAGAGGCATGAAAAAGCGTTTTTGCCTTACTTCCGTTCTCCTTCTCGCCGTCGGCGCCGTTTCGACATTGGCCGGCTGCGAAGAGAGCGGATCGGGTGAAGGTTCAACGAACCGCACCTACACATATACCGTCCGTTTCTTTGATGATGCCCCGACTCCCGTGCAGGTTGGCTATGCTTATGTCGCCGAAGGCGAATCCGTCAACTTCGTCCGCAAGATGAATGACGCGGACGCCTATGACTACAAGACCCATTCGGGCATTGCGGTGCCGTTCGGCAATCGTTGCGTCTTCGATCATTGGGCTGGCGTCTATGAGGATTCCACCCCGGTCGACGTGACCTCGATCCAAGGCGACTGCGATCTTTACGCGAACTTCGTGTATGCGCATCTCACCTATAGCGTCGTGTTCAAAAACGGCAGCGATGTCATCGATTCCGATAATGATGGCGCCATCGAATGGGGCACCTTTGCCGCCCTTCCTCAGACCGCGCCGACGAAATCTCTTTGGGGCTATGACACCCCGTTTGAAGGCTATGGCTTCGAAAGTGGCGCAACCGAGGGTTGGAATGGCGGATTGACTGCCAAGTTCCTCCATGGCGAAGGCGCGCCCGACAGCGCGACCAAGTATGACGAAGGTGCCGCCGTCGTGAGCACCCCGACCGCCGGATCCTTCTATGAAGATACCTCGACTTATGATTTCTATGGCTTCTCCGGAAGCTGGAAACTCCTCGGCAACTTCGAGGATACCCTCCGCCCGCAAGTCACCTATGCCGCATTGTTCGGAGAGACCCTCAAGGATATGCTCGTCACCTTCTATGACGGCGATCCCAATTCCGGTGGCAATGTGATTGGCAGCCACACATTCAGTTATTCGACTTCCATCACCTTCTCCGCCGATAAGAAATCGGTCAGCGGCGAGGATTCGAATGGCGCATTCAATCTTGACCTGACTTCCTTCCTTGCCGAAAAGGTCAACTACTGGACGGGAACTTATTCCAACGCCGCCGACGTGCCGGAAAGATTCCGTGGCCAGACGGTGGATCGCGCCGATCCGAAAGCCGCGGCCCCCTGCGTGCTCTACCCGGTATTCTTCTAAAAAATAAAGACCCTAATGGGTCTTTTTTTATTGTTCGGTTGGAGTTTCTTCGACTGGTTTTTCCTCCGCCGGTTTCTCTTCGGCTGGTTTCTTCCGTTTGCGGAGAACGAGCCAAATCGACGGGGCCACGGCGATGAGCAAGAAGCCGAGGGCGACTAAGAACATCGTCTGGGTCGGGATGGCGACGGTCGCGCCGAATTCATCGAGTTCGGTTCCGCCGGTCGCTTTCATGATCGCGCTGGAAACGCTGGAGCCGATGATCATCGGAAGCATGACCGCGAAAATCATGCGGACGCCCTGGAAGAGGCCGACTTGTTGTTGCGGAGTCTCATCGCGGAGGATGGCCCCAAGCACGGCGGTGCCGATGAGATATCCGCCCATCATCAAGATGCCGGAGATGATCAAGGCCCAACTCACACGAGAGAAGTAGACGCCAATGAAGCCGACGGCGGCAAGGCCGAGGGCCGGAAGCAGCAGCTTCGTCTTGCCAATCTTATCCATGAATAGACCGCCGACAACGGCGATGACGGAGGCGACGACCAAGATGATGCCAACCGGGAGATAGAAGTCCATGCCGGTCAGACCCAAGCCGTAGCCGTTATGCGCGGCGGGGTCATTCTGGAAATAGACCATGAAGTAAGGCATGAAGGCATCGATGGCCATATTGAAGGCCATGAAGGCAATCAGGGTGATGTAGAAATCCGGGCTGCGTTTGATGACGGAAGGACGGAAACCATAAATGAGGTTCTTCCAATAATTCGTCTCTCTGTTCGGTTTGAGATTCTCTTTCGGGAGCAAGAAGAACGAGGCGACGCCGATCGCGGTGGTGATGGCGCCGAAGATGATGAAGAAAAGCAACCAAGGTTTGGCGAGGTAGTCAGCATCGCTCATACCGGCGGCCTGGGCGGCGGCATGTTGGGCTTCAGTAGCAGAACTTCCGGCACCGAGAATGCCTTGGACCAAAAGGACCGCAATCGTGGCGATTAACGGCAAAATCGCCAAAACGGACTCGACTTTGCCGCGATTATGCTTATTTGTGACGTCGGTGACATGGGCGTTGAAACAGGCATCGTTGGCGGTGCTGCCGAAGAAGGTCATCGCGCAGTCGATGATGGTCATGGAGATACCGACCCATAGGGCTGCCTTCTGGAAACCGAAAGCCGCGGCCATATTCTTCTGCGAGCAGATACCAAAGAGGGCGACGGTGACGCCCCAGATCGTATAACCGCCGGCAATGAAGTATTTGCGGGACCCGAGCCGATCGGAGAGGGCCCCGATGAGGAAGGTCGTCACCGTGGCGGCGACGGCGCTGGCGACGGTCATCCAGGTGATGTAACTGCTATTCCCAGTTTGGGAATAGACCCACATGTTGATGTAATTGTTCTCAATAGCCCAAGCGAGCTGTCCGGCAAAGCCGATGAGAATGATGGCGAACCAATTACGGACGCCGAATTTCTTATTTTCCATGGCTTAACTATAGCACACGCGACTTGTGATATAATTAATCTATTATGGACATCTTCTCCCTACCGATTATCCAACAAGTGTTCTTCTGGGTCTTCTTGGGCCTTTTTGTTGTCGCGTCCATTCTTCACTTGATTTATTCGTTCCGCGAGAACGCGAAGCTCCGCCGTTGGACGAAGCCGTTCTGCCTGCTCTTCTTAGGAGCGGCGATCTGCGCCATGCGGCCCGATGCTTACTTGATTTACATCGGCGCTTGGCTTGGCTGCATCGGTGACACCCTTTTGATCAAAAAGAAGAAAAAGTTCTTTATCATGGGTGCCAGTTCTTTCCTTCTTGGCCATCTTTGCTACATCGCCCATACCATTCTTTTCTTGCAGAACGCTGGAATAATGCAGTGGTGGGGACCGCTCGTTGTCGTCGGAGTTGGCATCGTGATCGTCATCATCGCCATCTTCCCTTTACGCGACTTTGTAACGAAAAACATCGGTCTTGCAGTGGCTGGAGCGTTCTATGTGACCGCTTTGTTATTGCTTCTTGGCATCGCCGTCACCGCGGTGGCGTGCGGCTACTGGAAATTCTTCATCGTCATGGCGATCGGCGCCCTGCTCTTCATCGGCAGCGACACCTTGCTTTCCTTCACGATCTTCCGTCATGACATCAAACGAAAAGACTTCTATATCATGCTGTCTTATCTACTTGCTGAATTAGGGGTTCTCTTTGGTTTGGCGTTAAGCGTTCTTTAAAAACGAAATCAGCTTCGCGACCGCTTTCCCGCGATGGGAGTAGCGGTTTTTTATTTCAGGATCAGCGATGCCAAAATCGACGTTCGGTTCACTGGCATGGAAGATGGGGTCGTAGCCAAAACCGCCATTCCCGACTGGCTGATCTAAAAGATATCCGGGGCAATCCGCTTCAAAGAAGCGCGGTTTGGCATTTGGACTGCTCAAATAACAGATGCAGCAGTGGAAACGGGCGGTCTTATTTTTACCGTTCAAAACAGCTCTCAAATAGTCAAAGACAGCGGGGAAACCGCCATGCTCTTCGGCATAGCGGGCAGTGTGGATCCCGGGGTTGCCGTCTAGGGCATCGATCAATAATCCGGAGTCATCGGCGATGGTCGGAAGTCCGGTAGCAAGAGCAAAGGCCTCGGCCTTAGCCAATGCGTTCTCGCGGAAGGTGGTTCCGTTTTCTTCGGGATCGACATGAATCCCCAAGTCAGAACCACAGACAATTTCGATATCTTCGCTGCCGATGATGGAACGGACTTCCTCGGCTTTGTGCGGATTGTTGGTGGCTAAAAGCAGTTTCATACAGGTCAATGATAGCAAAATAAAAACCCGGAGTGTTCCGGGAATTATTCGCTTGGAGCGGGAGACGGGAATCGAACCCGCGTGATCAGCTTGGAAGGCTGAGGTTCTACCATTGAACTACTCCCGCGCTGGCGGACCATAAGAGATTCGAACTCTCGATCTCCTCCGTGACAGGGAGGCATGTTAGACCGCTACACCAATGGTCCATCGGCAAGCGAAAGAGAATATATCATAGTCGCTTGCTTGATTCAAAGGGATTGTTAGATACCGATGAATTTGCGGAGAGCCGCTTCTGGCAGGAAGCCGATTTGGACCTTCGGGGCTTGCCCCGGGTCGAATAAAATCAGGGTCGGGATGCTGACGACGTTGAAGCGTTTCGCGATTTCGGGATGGTCATCGACATCGACCTTGAGAATGTTCATGTCGCCGCGTTCATAGGCGATCTTATCGATGGTGGGGGCGAGCATCGAGCACGGTCCGCACCAGGTGGCGAAGAAATCGACCAGCGCTTTCTTGCCGGCGATCGCCTCGTTGAATTGTTCTTCGCTTGTGATATGGATGATCATAAGGTTTCCTCCTTGGACATATTTATATTAAGAGAAAGATAAGGCCGATGATAATGATATGCACCGGATAGAAGAAATAGGTAACGTAACGGAACCACTTCGCGTCGTATCCGCGCCGCCCACTATATAAGAATAGGAAGAAGACGGCAATGAGGGCGAAGGTCTGGCCGCTGATGTAGGCGAGCGTCGGCGAAAGGCGGGCATCAATGAGGGCGACGATCGCGAAGATGCCGATGACCAATACCGCGGCGGAGGCGGAAAGCACGTTCTCGAGCGATTGGCGCTTCCGAAGGATCTCTTCGTCCTCCGATTCGGCATAAAGGAATGCTTTGTCGGCCAGTTTGGCCGCCAACGGTTTCGCATAGTAATAACCCAATCCCAGCAGCAGTCCATAAATGCCATAGTCGGCGCGGAGGAAAGCGGGATAGTAAGCGAACACCCCATCGACATAGCCATAATGGCCGGCGATGTTGAAGGCGCTGGACAAAGCGAGTCCGGCGATCGGGAGAATGGCCAAGGCCCGGCGGTTGCCCGTTTCTTTGGTTAAGAAATACAGGGCCGAGGCGATGCAAACCAAGTCGGTGAAGGCGTTCGCGGTAACAAACGGGGTGATCGAATCCGCGAAGGAAACGCCCGCCCGTACCATCGCGAATAATATGGATTCCGCGACCGTGATCCCGAGCCACATATAAGCGATACGCAACACGTATTTGCGAGGATTTTTGCTTTTTACGATGCCTTCAACGAGCAAGAAAACAAAGAGCGGGAAGGCGATTCTGCCGACATAACGGAAGATGGTTCCGACGGCGAATGCGGTGGTCGTGCTGGCATAAAAACCGGTCAGAAAAACACCGACATGGTCAAAAGCCATCGTCACCATGGCGATGATCTTGATCCAGAAGTTGCTTAGTATCAGATGTTTGCCGTTCATGACATGGAACTCACGAGGAAGATTTGAAGGACCGCGACGAGATTGTTGGTCAGGTGGGCGAAATAGGAAGCCCCGATGCCGAATCGGTCATAAGCAAAACTGAGCATCAATCCCGAAATGAGATAAGAAGGGAGATTGATCCACTCAGTGGCGGATCCGATGTTGGTGAAGTCGAAATGGATCAATGCGAACACGAGCGCGGTGCCGACATAAGCCACCGCGGTGTGAATGCGTTTCAGGAAGGTGAATAGGCCAAGGCGGTAGGCCAATTCTTCAATCGCTGGTCCGATGAAGACGAAGAAGATAATTGATAAGGCCGGATATTGACGGACGAGTTCAACTAAAGTGCTCTGGTTGGCATTCTCGCCAAACCCAAGGCTGGTCACGACAAAACTCCAAAGGAGACTCAAACCCAAAAGGCCGACGCCAAGGGCGAATCCGAGATAGGTCATCCCGTTTTTGAAGAGCTTGCCGATGCGTTTCCAATCCTTCCAGATGAACAAACCGAGTCCGACGGCGACGATGCCGTATGCCGTGAAGGTGACGATTGCCTGGTAGTTCGCCGATCTGGCATACTCCATGAGCATCGCCCTGATTTCTTCGGTGCTATAACCTTGGATAACCAACGAGGCTGCGTATCTGCTTTGCAGAATGTAGGCGATGATGTAACTGAGGACCATCAACGCGACGAATCCAATGAGGAAAACAACG
>Ga0310694_10003125_pt1 | contig 16388 bp, 12 predicted proteins | sample 174DNAGHGhighgp2_FD_203884 | JGI IMG/M metagenome (GOLD analysis project Ga0310694, IMG submission 203884) | Sheep rumen microbial communities from Palmerston North, Manawatu-Wanganui, New Zealand - 1742 DNA GHGhigh gp2 (v2) (version 2) | ecosystem: Host-associated > Mammals > Digestive system... | reverse complement strand
CCTCGTAACCCGAGGGCGAGAAAAACGACAGCAGGATGCGGGCGTCGGGCTGTTCGCGCTTGATTTTCTCGATAAGCGGGCGGCCTTGCTCAAACTCGCCCAGCGACGAGGCGTGGATCCAGATGTATCCACCGGCAGGGTCGAGTTTGCGTTGCAGGGTACGGAAACAGCGGCGCTGTCCGCGCAGCATCAGTTTTGCCTTGGGATTGCGCACTGCGGCGATTTTTACGGCGTTACGGTAGGTGGCTACACCCAGATTATAGATAGGATCCATGATAATAGTTTCTTGTCGTTAATAGAGGTTGGAGAGATGGCCGCTCTTGAGGTAGTCGCTGTCGTGGCGGCGTTTCCACAGGTGGTTGTCGATGTAGAAGCGGCAAGACACCTGTTGCCAGAACCCCGTGACCTTGTCGGTGGCGTGGAGTGACAATGAGCCGGTCAGGTCCACAAACCGGTTGTTCACGATGTGAAATGTGAGGTCGGTGCGGCTGTACGTCTTGCTGTTGTAGTAGGGGTCTCCCTGAACGAGCTGGCTGCCGAACTTCTGGTACAAGGGCATCAATCGCTCCCCTGCATAGAAAGACTCGTTCAGCTCAATCCAGTGCCATCGAGCTGTCGCAGTCGCAATAAACCCTGCGGGATTCTGCCACTTGTCGGTGCCGCGGTCACGCTCCATGTTGATGAGAGCTCCTGCCGAGAAGCGCAACGAATCAAGGGCCGTCTTCTGCGAGAAATCGAGTGACACCATGGGGTTGATGATGATGTCGTCGTTGACGTGCTGGTCGGGACCGTGGTGGCGTGACATCGCCAGGTGGCTGTACTGCACATGGCCGCCCAGCCTCAGGGGGCCAGTGATGCGCCAATCGGTGTTCAGCACCGTGGTGAAGGCCTCGCGTTGTTCTTCGGTCTGCATCTGGCGCCAGTCAACTGCAAGTTCGGCATAGCCGGCCGGCTTGATGAGCTGCGCCATGATGCCGCGCATGTTGGGCTGGCAGTAGTTCAGCGAGTCGCTCCACAGGTAGCGTGGCAACTGCTCCACCATGAGTGACCGCGGCATGAGACCTGTTGTCACATGCCATCCGTTCTTGCCGTTGTAACGGTAATAGAGGGAGGGCTGGATCTTGTAGCCGCTCAAGTCGTCATTCATGGGCTGGTACCACACCACGCCGCCCTTGAGCACATGGGTGCCGTCGAGCATGGAGAAGCCCAGCTCTGGTGCCAGACGCGTGAAGAAAAAGGTCAGGTCGGGTGACTTCTCATCCTCGCCGCCTTCACGGTTGTTGAGCAGAATGCTGGCGTCAATACTCCATTCCACCTCCTGGGCTGCAAGAGGTGGAAGAGTAATCAACAGAGTTAATATGGCCAACAGCCAATTACGCATCAGCGGGCAGCTGGATGTTCTTGATGCCGGTGTCAATGCGGGCAATGGTTTCCTCTCGGCCCAGCAATGCGGTGATGTCAAACATGTGCGGGCCACGGCACTCGCCGACGACGGTCAGACGGAAGGCGTTCATCACGTTGCCCTTGTGCAGGCCGTTCTTGTCGATCCAGTCCATGACCACGGCCTCACAGGCCTGGCTGTCATCAAAATTGGCAGTCTTGAGCAGGTCGATAAGCTGGCACATGAGCTCGGGCGTCTCGGGTTTCCAGCGCTTGCGGATGTCCTTCTCGCTGTAGGTCGTGGGGCGAACGAAGAAGAAGTTACCCTGTTCCCACAGGTCGCCCACAAAGTTGGCGCGGCTCTTGACCAGGGCCACCACGCGGGCGATGTACTCGTCGCTGAAGTCGGCCACGTTCACGCCATGCTGTTCCAGCACGGGCTTGAACAGTTGAGCCAGCTCGTTGTCGTCCATATTCATCAGGTACTCGTGGTTGAACCACTTGCCCTTCTCAAAGTCAAACTTGGCGCCCTTGCGTGAGCAGTGGTCGATGGAGAATTCCTTGATCAGCTCACCCATCGAGAAAATCTCGCGGTCATCGCCGGGATTCCAGCCTAGCAGTGCCAGGAAATTGACCACCGCCTGGGGCAGATAGCCGGCCTCACGGTAGCCGCTGGAGCGCTCGCCGCTCTTGGGGTCGTTCCAGTCGAGGGGGAACACGGGGAAGCCCAGACGGTCGCCGTCACGCTTGCTCAGCTTGCCCTTGCCGTCAGGCTTGAGCAACAGGGGCAGGTGGACAAACTCGGGCATGGTGTCTTCCCAGCCGAAGGCTTGGTACAGCAGCACGTGAAGCGGTGCACTGGGCAGCCACTCCTCGCCGCGGATGACGTGAGACACCTCCATCAGGTGGTCATCAACGATGTTGGCCAGGTGATAGGTGGGCAGGTCATCGGCGCTCTTGTAGAGCACCTTGTCGTCGAGAATCGACGAGTTGATGGTCACGTCGCCGCGCAGCAGGTCGTGTACCACGACGTTCTGGTCGGGCTCGATGCGGAAGCGAACCACCCACTTGGCGCCGCTGTCCATGAGGGCCTTGACCTCGTCGGCGGGCAGCGACAGCGAGTTGCGCATCATGCCGCGAGTGCGGGCATCGTACTGGAAGTTCTTGATTTCCTGGCGCTTGGCCTCCAGCTCCTCGGGCGTGTCAAAGGCATAGTAGGCCTTGCCGGCGTCGATGAGCTGCTGTGTGTACTTGCGGTACAGGTCACGGCGCTCACTCTGCTTGTAAGGACCGTAGTTGCCGCCCTCGCGCACACCCTCGTCAATGCCGATGCCCAGCCACTGCAGGGCCTCGTTGATGTATTCCTCGGCACCGGGCACAAAGCGGGTGCTGTCGGTGTCCTCGATGCGCAGGATCATGTCACCGCCATACTGGCGGGCAAACAGGTAGTTATACAATGCCGTGCGCACGCCGCCAATGTGCAGCGGGCCTGTGGGTGAAGGCGCAAAGCGCACTCTTACTCGTCGTTCCATGATGTTGTTGTCTTTTTTTATATTATTAATGTATAGGCACTGGATTATAAAAGTAAGTCAGAGACGAAACTCATCGAGGCGTGGTCGGTCTGGTCTACGTGGGTAGGGGTGACCGTCACATAGCCGCGTTCAAGCCAGTAGTAGTCGGTGAGTCCCTCTCCCTTGTCGGCTATTTCAAACTCACCGGTGAGCCAGTAATAGTCGCGTCCCTGGGGGTCGATACGGTGTTCCCACTCGTTGACCCATCGGCCCATGTCGCCTGTCGTGACCTTCAGGCCCTTGATGGGGGTGTCGGCCTTCGGGATGTTCACGTTGAGGCAGACGTCCTTGGGCAGTCCGCCCTTGAGCACGCGCTCGGTCACGTGTTTCACGTAGGGCTCGCACACGCTCGTGTCGGCATCGGAACTGTAGTCGCCAAACGAGAAGGCGATCGACGGCACACCGTGCAGGATGCCCTCAAAGGCGCACGCCATGGTACCGCTGTAGAGCGTGTTCAGCCCACTGTTGTATCCGTGGTTGATGCCGGCGAGAACCAGGTCGGGCATTCTGTCGGCCATGAGCTGGCTCAATGCGAGCTTCACGCAGTCGGCGGGGGTGCCGGTGGCCAGATAGGCGGTGTATCCCGGCTCTTGCGCGATCAATGTGGTGCGCACCGGGTGGACAAAGGTGATGGCACTGGACTTGCCGCTCTGGTGGACTGCTGGAGCAACGACAAACACGTCGCCCAGCGTGCGGGCGACCTTGATAAGCGACTGGATGCCGTTGTAGTTGTAGCCGTCATCGTTACTGATGAGGATGAGGGGTCTATCGTTGTCCATTTGGTTTGTTTCGATGAATTTGGGCGCAAAGATACAACTTTTTTATGGAGTTTTGGCAGAAAAGATGTAACTTTGCCCTGCTAATAATAAATCTAATCAAAATCAAGAATTATGAGACTTATTATCGAACCTGATTACGAGAATGTATCAAAGTGGGCCGCCCGTTTTGTGGCCAAACGCATTAATGACGCTAAGCCGACACCCGACAAACCTTTCAAGCTGGGTTGTCCCACGGGAAGCTCGCCACTGGGAATGTACCGTGAACTCATCGCCATGAACAAGGCAGGCAAGGTATCCTTCCAGAATGTCATTACCTTTAATATGGATGAATACTGCAATCTGCCCGAGGAGCACCCCGAGAGTTACCACTCCTTCATGTGGAACAATTTCTTCTCGCACATCGATATCAAGCCCGAGAACGTGAACATCCTGAACGGCAACGCTCCCGACCTGGTGAAGGAGTGTGCCGAATATGAGGCCCGCATCCAGGCTGCCGGCGGCATTGACCTGTTCATGGGCGGAGTTGGCCCCGACGGTCACATCGCTTTCAATGAGCCGGGCTCGTCGTTGACCTCACGCACCCGTCAGAAGACCCTCACCCAGGATACCATCATCGCCAACAGCCGCTTCTTTGACGGCGACCTCAACAAGGTGCCCAAGACCGCCCTCACCGTGGGCGTCGGTACCGTGATGGATGCCCGCGAGGTGATGATCATAGTCAACGGCCATGGCAAGGCACGTGCCCTGCAGCAGGCTGTCGAGGGTGGCGTTTCCCACATGTGCACCCTGAGCGCCCTGCAGATGCACCCCCATGCCGTCATCATTGCCGACGAGCTGGCTGTCGATGAGCTCAAGGTGAGCACCTACCGCTACTTCAAGGACATCGAGCAGAACAACCTCGACCCTGACACCCTCTTATAAGAAGAACATCTTACTTTAAGCATAGGGAACACCCTGTAGCTTCTATAGTCACTATAGCCGCTACAGGGTGTTCCTCTTGTGGGAATAAAAATCAAAAGCTGCTCGAGCCTAACGGCGGGAACAGCTTCAAACGTTCGTGTTGTGTAAAGCTCTATTGCTTACTCAGCGGGAGCAGCCTCCTCGGCGGGAGCAGCAGCCTCCTCAGCGGGAGCAGCAGCCTCGTCAGCAACAACAGCAGCGCTGTCAACAACAGCAGCGGCGCTATCTACAACCTCCTCGACAACGGCGGTGGTGTCCTCAGTAACCTCAGCCTGCTCGGCGTTGTTGTTGGTGCAGGAAATCATGCTAATGCTAGCGATAACGGCAAGAGCCAAAACTAACTTCTTCATTTTCTTTTGTAATTTTAAATAATAAAACAATTAATTTTCTGTTGTTAAAATCGGGTGCAAAATTATAACAAAAATTTTACCTGCAAGTCTTTTTCGGTTTTTTTTTATCTTCGATTTTGAAATTCTCAAGAAATCAATCAAAATTTATCCTTGTTAAGTGTTGATAATCAGATAGATAAAACAACAAACGCCCAATTGCGGGTGTTTGTTAAATTTTGTTAAGGCTACGTCTGAGCCCTTAATGATATGCATTTTTTGGGTGCCGAAATCAGTTGCTGTAGAGGTATCGTTTGATGCTTCTCTTGGGCGTTTTGTCAAATTCGGTGGCCATCAGCTGGATCTTGGCGATGCGCTCATAGGGTGCCACGAGTTTGTTCAACTCGTTGCGGATTTCCTCCATGAGTTCGGGCAGCTTGTCGCGTGTCACACCCAACTGGTCCATTGCGTCATAGTCGGGATAGACGAGTGCCACGAGTTTACCCTCACGCATGACTACCAGGCTCTCGCTCACGTAGAGCATGTTGTTCAGCTTGGCCTCGATTTCCTCGGGGTAGATGTTCTGGCCGCTGGAGCTCAGCAGCATGGTCTTCAAGCGTCCCCTTATAAATAATGTGCCATCGGCATTCAGTGTACCCATATCGCCGGTGTGCAGCCAGCCGTCCTCGTGCAGCACCTTGTCGGTGGCCTCGCTGTTGTGGAAATAGCCCTGCATGACGTTCTCGCCCTTCACGCAGATTTCGCCCGGGATGTTCTCGGGATCGTCGCTCAGGATCTTGCACTCCATGATGCCGGGCAGGATGCGTCCTGCACTGTGGGGCACAAACTCACGCCACGGGGTGTGGCTCACCAGCGGTCCGCACTCGGTCATGCCATAGCCCACGGTGAAGGGGAATTTTATTTTGTAGAGGAAGTCCTCGACCTCGGCGTTGAATGGGGCACCACCCACGATGACCTCTTCAAACTCGCCACCGAAGGCCTCGATCAGCTTGTTGCGTATCTGGCTATAGATGCGTTTGTCCAGGTAGGGCACGGCCAGCGCCCAGCGCAGTGCGCCCCTGCTGATCATGGGCACAATCATCTTGCTGTAGATCTTTTCCAGCACGAGAGGCACGGTGAACACCACATTGGGCTTGACCTCGGCCATCGCCTTGACCAGAATCTTGGGCGACGGAATGCGGCCCAGCAGGGTAATGTGGCCACCCACGGCCAGCGGGGTCAGCATGTCGAACGCGCAGCCAAAGGCGTGGGCCAGCGGCAGGAAGGCCAGGTCCCTGGAGCCCTTGAAGTGCAGTTGCGAGTTGATGCCGTACACGATGTTGCCGGCCAGGTTGTTGGCAGTGAGCATGACGCCCTTGCTGAAACCTGTCGTGCCTGACGTGTAGTTGATCTCGACCAGCGCATCGTTGGGCACGTCGGCATAGTGGATGTTGTTGCGGTAGAAACCCTGGCTGTACATCTCGTCGAAGGCGGCTTGCAGACCCTCATAGGCCTTGGTCACAACGTCGCTGCCCTCCTCCTCGGCCACGAGTGACTTGTTCTCGAGCAGGAAAGCGGCCTTCACGCGCGGCATCTTGTCAAACTCCAGGTTCTCCCAGATGCTCTTGCTGATGAACAGCATCGTTGCCTCGCTGTGGTTGATGATGTGCTGGGCATCGGCGGGGTTGAACTCCTGCAGGATGGGGACAATGACGGCGCCATAGGTGATGGTGCCCATGAACACGGTCACCCAGCTGGGGATGTTCTTGCCGATGAGGGCGATGCGGTCGCCCTGTCTCACGCCACAATTCTTGAACAGCAGGTGCAACTTGGCAATGTTGCGTGCAAAGTCGCCATAGGTCAGTCTCTCACCTGTATTGTAATCGGTCAGAGCAGGCAGTTCCCAGTTGTCGATGAAACTGCGCTCATAAATCTTGATCAGGTTATCCTTCATCATAATGGTAAGCGGATTTATTGGGTGCAAAGATAAGAAAATTAATCCAATCCCGTCTGTTAAAAGTGTAAAAATGCACCCCAGCATCAATCTGCTTTCAAGCACCCTTTACAATTTGGACGCCACTCGCCACAACTTTTTGGTTTTAGAAGCAAATACAATGTTGATTCCGGATGCCATTGTCTTTCTTGTCCTTCTTGTCTTCCAACCCCAAAAAGAATGCGGTGCCGCGGGTTTTTACAACAGGCGACACCGCATGCATCAGTAATGAATTTGGATCTAGCACCTTAATCCTTTTCTATTTTTTCCGTTTGGTGCTGTCATTGTGTGTTTACCGTCCTTCTTACATGGTTTTTCGTCTGATTGTGCGGTTCGGGAGCCTTTTTCACTTGTTCCCGAGGACGATAGAAATGAGATTCGTTACGTCGTTGATATCCACGCTGCCGTCACTGTCCATGTCGGCAGGGGCACGGTATAGTTGGTGGCCGTTGAGCACCAGGTCGATCATCGTTGTCACGTCACTGATGTCCACGATGCCATCATCGTTCACGTCGCCAGGCAGTTCATCCGTCAGTCCCTCGACGGCGGCAGCATTATAGCGCAGACCCTTGTAGATGATCTTGCCGTCCTTGATGACGTGGCTCAGTCCGCACCACTCCTGGTACTCGGCATCGGGGTCGGGCTTGCGGGTAAACGGCGTCAACAGGTCGCCCATGTCGCGGCTGTCAAAGCCGATGCCCTCCACCAGATAGGCCTGGACCTCGCCCGACTCGTCCACATAGGCATACCGGCGGCACTGCACGCCCTCAATCTCCACAGGCTCCACCTCAGTGAAGTTCTGACGAGTCAAAAACTCTTCGCGCTGGTTGTAGACATAATAGTTGAGAGGAGATGAGTAATCGATGTCAGAATACGTTTCATTGAAAGAATACAATTGATAGTATCCAGGCATGCCAGTGGCGATATTAATCATTTGGCGGCCCTCGGCCAACACCTTTGCATAAGGTTCGTTGTCATAGATGCATCCGTTGACTAGACCCATATAGTTCGTGTCTTGGAATTTGGCGGCTATCGTGGCTATGGATGTGTCAAGGGTATCACCCGTATAAGAATAGCACACAGGGTTCTTACGACGGTCCATACCGCTGAACTCATAGCAGTAATACTGTCTCGTAGTATCTCCTGCATTTACGATAACGCGCTCATTGACCCATTGTACCCCCTCACGGTCAATCGGCAAGATTGGCTCATCTTGAGGTCTATTCTTGTAACACTCTGAACGGTATATCTCCACACCATTCTCAATCACATGACTTAGATGAAGACTTCCATTAGTTCTCATGATAGCCAACGGGTAACCATGCGGACGACCATCACACCCAATGCCCTCAATGATGCAATAGTCGTGTCCGGCATGGCGAAAAATACACCTTTTGGCTTCTTTGCCATTTATCGTTACTATATCCCAAATCACTTTGTGTTTATAATAGCACATTGAGAGAAAACCCTCTATAAACTCCTCAAGATTACTAAAATCATACAAAACGAACTCTTTGCCCGACTTAATCAGGCTTTCCATCGCCTGATTATCTTCTATACCAATGGGGCATTCATTATAAATCTTCCCATCGGGTACAATGCCATAGACAACTTTGCCCTCTTCACGAAGATAAACGGGTATTGTGTCATTCTCTGGGTTAATTGAGTTGCCACTATATTTATGCATCGCCTTATAAGACTTACCATTGAACTCATAATCGCCCTTTAGCTCTAGAGTGAATGGGTTATGAGAGTAACCATGAGTGCAAACCCACTTTACTCCTTCACGTACGAAGGGCACGTATTCATACTCTTCTTCCTGGGCCACCATCTGAGACATTCCCAGCAAGGCCATCAAAATAATTATTAATGTCTTTTTCATAACTTGAATAATGTGTTTATGAGTTTATAATAAGATATGTATCTTGTCAGTCAAAATTGCTTATGGGACGGATTGAGGGGATCGTTGCCGTTACTTCAAATATTAATGTTGTCTTGAGTAGGCGTGACGGCATTCTGACGACAAGCAGATACTTGCCATAGGAGAATGGCGACATACTGATGGCATCGTAATCTCCGTTGACGGTGGTGCTAAGCACAGTGCTCATTGTTGACAAATGAATGATGTCCACATAGTAGAAGTTCACTTCCCCAGTGCCTTCAAAGAAGAGCATGTTGATGTCATTGTCATAATAGACCTCAAAATAGTCGTCATGCGGATCTTCCACAAACATCGGGATCTCGATATGACCTGGAAGTTGACCGTTGTGCTGGACGTCGATATGTTTCCTTGCCGACATGTCAAGGCCAGCAATCATGAGTAATAGGATTAAAAAGATTGTTTTCCTCATAATGATTTTGATTAAATTTTTTTTGCAAAGTTACTGCCAGATAACCGGATTTACCAAATTTTTCCGTTAAACGGGCAAAGCGTAATTTGCTGAATTTCAAGCGTTAATAAATATTTTTTTTAAACAGGTCTTTGGGGCCTTGTTTTGAAAGGTTTTAAGGGTATTTTGGGCCGAAAACAACGGCATGCAGGCAGTGACATCTTTCAACCACGGTCTGCTTTAATCGGCTATTTCAATAATGTTAATCAGTGATTGTTGGCAGTAAATTGATCGACATATTCGACAAGCGTGCAGTCGATCCCCATCTTTTTAGCCACACGATTTCTCATGGTGCCAATTCCCGCGGCACTGGAATAGCCCATGATGATGGCAATCTGTGCGCAGGAGTAGCCCATTGAAGTGAGGGCCACCATCAGCATGTCCTTCTCTTCAAGTTGCGGGAAGTTCTTTTTGGTCTCAGTCATGATGTCGTTGTTCTCTATATCGATGTAAGAGAACAGATTAATCCAGGCATCACGGTTCGTCTCTTGATATTTTACGATTTTCTGAATGTTCTTGGACAAGACGGAGTTAGGGGCATGGTAACACTCCTCGATAACTTCACGCATCAGTGTGGTGTGTTCGGTGATGAAATCCCGCAACCGTTGGTCAATAATCGTTGGTTTGATGGTGACATCCTGATGACTGTCGGCGTCGGTGGCTTCCTGACGCAATTCATTGATGAGCTGGTCGTAGCGGTGCACCTTGCGATGATGCCACCACAATCCCATGATCATGGCGAGTAGTGCTGCAACAATCAGGGCAACCAGGATGATGCGTGATAGTTGATGCTGACGCAGGTTCTTGTCAATCAGTGCCTTATCGTAGTCGCTCTCGATTTTGAACAGTTCGGGCTTCACTAGGTTGGATTTCAGCGAATCGGCAATTGCCTGACTCTCTTCGGCAAATTTGAGGTAGGCAATCGAGTCATGTTGAGCTAATGCCAACTCGCTCAAGCTGCCCAAGTGATACATTCGGCCCAAGGCATCCTCATGATTATTTCGCAGAGCAGAATTGATGAAAACCCTTGCCGAGTCAACCAGTCCGAGTCGGGCATAAACATTGGCCGCCTCAAAACTGAAATCCCTGCCCAACTCATCATCTTGATATTGCAACACTTCCTGGATAAGTCGTCGGGCTTCTTCATACTTTCCCTGGTGGAAAAGCAGTACTACCTTGGAATGGTTGATGGCGCAAATGAAGGCAGTGTCAGCAGTCTGGCACGCTAAATCCATGGCTTTGTTGAACCTAGCCATGGCCTCCTCGGGTTTGTTCTCGCGATAGAGGCACCCCAGGTTGTTCAAGGACAGGATTTGGTAGGTGGTGTCGTTGGTGTGAAGGAAACAGTCCACAGCTTCCTCATATTTCTCGAGGTCTTTACCATCCATGGTATAGTAGGATCCATACAAGTAGCCCATTCGATACTTGACATAGCCCAGATTGAAGTAGTCGTCAGGGGCTGCGGTGGCTTCGGCTGTCTTGTAGTAGTACATGGCGCTGTCGGGGTGGTTAAGCTCCTCCATGACTGCACCCTTGTAGATATAGGTGCGGGTGAGCTTTTCGCGGTCACTCGGGTGGCTGCGGTAATAAACAAGAGCCCGGTTGATGTCGCTGTCGCTGGTCGCTGTGACATAAGCTTTATATCTTGCCTGACTCAGGAGCAGGCCATAGTATGCGCGGTCGGCCTCGTCGGGTAGGGTAGTCATCGGCAAGGTCTCAAGCAAGTCCAATGCGCTGTCAGGGTCTTCGGCAATTAAATTGTCGGCCGTTACAAGACGGCTGTCGTAATGATGTGTGTTGCCGCATCCCGTAACTATCATTACGAGTGCCGCCATCATAGTTAATAAATATGGTCGCAATTGATTCATACCATTTCTATTCTTTTATATAATTAACGGAGCCTACCCCTTGATTATTGCTCCGGTCCATCCAAAATAGGACTGGGGTTGTTATATGTCGGGGAACTTGAGGGCGGCAATCTGCATCATGCGGGAGATGTCAAAGTAGAAGCCCTCGGCACTCTTGCCGGCCACGGGCTGGACCTTGACGTAATCGATGCCGCCGTCAAGTGTCTCATGCTCGGTGGCGACAAAGCCCAGGAAGTTGATGATGTTGTACTCGTGTTCGGGGGCAATAACGATCCAGGGCTCCTCCTTGGTGCCTCGGCCACTTGACATGATAGCGGCAATGAGGCGGTCAAGGCGGTACTGCCAGACTGCGGCCCGTGCATGTTTCTTCTTTTCCTTGAGGACATAGATGAAGAAGTTCATCTGGTTCAAGTCAAACATGTTGTCGTTGAGGGACTTCTCGGCATATTTCTCAATGCTGTCGCACTCAGCGCGGGAATGGGGCTGCTTGTAATAGAGCTGCTCCACCACGTTGCTGTAAACGCTCTCGCGGAAGGGGTTGTAGTCCTCCTGGAAGGTGTATCCATAGTAGAAGTTACGCCAGCCCTCGATCGACAGGGTGGTGTCGCTGCTGGTGTAGGCCTTCATGAGCTTGGGGTAATAGTAGGCGTTGTTGGGGTTGGAAATGACCTCCTTGACGTGGTCAAAGTCCACCTTCTTGATGGCGAACTTGCTGGGTTCGTTGCGCTTGGGCCCCTCTTGGGACTGTCCCCATGAGATGGCGGTGACGGCGAGCGCGATGGCAATGGTAAGGATATATCTGAGTTGTTTCATTTTCTGTTATCAGTTTTCACTCGTTTCACTCGTGCAAGGTAGGCTGCGCCTCAGCAATTGACGCAAGCATCATTGCATTCTGCTTGCATTACCTTTCAATCGATGACCACGCCCATGACGGCGATACACACAATGGACACGGCCACGATGGCGGGCAGGCACTTGGCGGCAAAATAGCGCCAGAACTGGATGGATGGCGTGAGCATCCACTTGCCGGCAGGGGTGCGGCTATAGGCAAGTTGTCCCATGGCGGCACCGAGCACAACGCCCAGCACCATGATGCGCGGTGCGAGCAGGATGCCCAGCATGCCACCTGCCATGGCGGTGAATCCCACATACAGGTTGCTGGCGACGTGGCCGTCGGGCTCACCCTTGGGTGAGAGGTAAAACAGGCCGACGGTGATGAGCGTGGCAATGCCCCAGAAGACAAAGGTCATCGTCGGCACATCGATGAAGTAGCTGTAATGCATGGCGATGAGCCCGGCGAAGGCTGGCACGGCGGCGACCCACTTGGGCCGCAACACAAGCACCAGTGCCGCAACGAGGCACAGAATGCCGACGACGAGCAGTATGTAATTGATCACCATGACGGGTAATTGAGTCTGTTTTACCTATATATTATATAAACACCAAAAAACGGGAGATATTGCCTTGTCGGGGCACTTTAATTCGCCTGGGTGTCCTTGGTGCCATTGTAGGGGGGCGGAGTGGTGTCGGCTGCGGGGGCCTCGCTGCTATTGCGCTTGACGTCGCTGGGATAGGACACGCGAGCCCTGTAAGCCGTGCGCAATCGCTCGATAATCAGCTGCTTGATGGTTTCCACATCGCGGAAACTGATGGGCGCTTCGCGCAGGAGTCCGTCGGCCACCTGGCTGTCGATGATCTTGCCCACCATGGCGGCAATCGCTTCGTCGCTGTGGTCGCTCAGGCTCTTGGTGGCGGCCTCACAGGCGTCGGCCATCATCAGGATGGCGGCCTCCTTGGTCTGCGGGTTGGGACCGGGGTAGGTGAATGGTGCGGGATCGACTTCGGTGTCGGGACGTGCTTCACGTGCCTTGTAATAGAAGTAGCGGGTGATGCCCTTGCCGTGGTGCTGGGCGATGAGATCCTTCACAACCTTGGGCAGGTCGGCTTCATCAGCCAGTTTGAGGCCGTTGGTGACGTGGTCGATGACGATTTTGGCGCTGTCCTCAGGACGCACGAGATGGTCGTGTGGGTTTTCGCCGATCTGGTTCTCGGTGAAGAAGGCCGGATTCTTGATTTTGCCGATGTCATGGTACAGGGCACCGGCTCGGGCCAGTTGCATATTGGCTCCGATCTTGAGCGCGGCCTCGCCCGCCAAATTGGCTACCTGCAACGAGTGCTGGAACGTGCCGGGGCAGTTGGTGGACAGTTGCCGCAGCAATGGGCTGTTGATGTCCGCGAGCTCGAGCAGGGTCATCGATGAGGTGAAGCCGAAGATCTTCTCCACGATGGGGATGATCAGGAAAGCAAACGACAGGATGACGCAGTTGATGAGGAAGTAGCCGAAGTAGTACTTGTCCACCTTGGCAAAGTCGCCCTCGTTGATGAGCGTCATGGCCACATAGGTGATGCAGTAGGCCAGGAAGATGAACATGGCGCAACGCACGAGCTGGGTGCGCTTGGTGAGCTCCTTGACCGAGATGATGGCGATGATGCCCGCCAGGAACTGCATGATGATGAACTCGGCCTGATGGCTGCTGGCGATAAGCGAGCAGATGAGGACGGTGACAATGTGGACAAAGAACGAGGTGTGGTCATCAAAGAACGACGACACGATGATGGGCACGAGGCCGAAGGGTATGACATACAACAGACCGTATTTGTACTTGACCAGCAGGAATACGGCGATGACAAATGCGGTGATGAATGTGATGAGGAATACCATCTGACGCTGCTTGGTGAACACCTGATTGCGCAACAGCTTCATGAAGAAGTAGAATGCGAGCATCAGTGTCGCGACGATGAGAATCTGCCCTAACAGGTTGAGCGTCTCATCGACGTTGCGCTGCTTGTTGCGCCGTGTGATCTCGTTCTGGTAGCTCCCGATGGCGGCGGCCTTCTGGGGCGTGACGATTTCACCTCGTGTGATAATGGCCTCTCCCTGCTGGACGGTGCCGGGCGAACGCAGCGCGTTGCGCAGGTCCTCGCCCATCCATTTCTCGTTCTCCTCCTTATCGACCATCATGTTGGGCACGAGGTAGTTGCTGATGTCAACCGCCTTGATGGCCTCTTGGATGGCCAGGTTGGACTTCAAGGAGTCGGTCAGCCATGCATAGGCTTGACGCACGGTCTTCATGTTGGTGGCATCGACCACCTGCAACTCGTTGTTGCCCACCATGAACCGCAGCTGCTTGCCGGCGCGGATGTCGTTGGCCGCATCGTTATCGACGATGCCGTCGCTGTAGAGCTGGTTGACGGCTTGAAGCAACGCCTGGCTGCCGGGCCTTCCGTTGAGCGACCGTGCGAGCAGGGCGATCTTCTGGTCAGCGCGCTTGCGGTCCAGGGTGTAGATCTTGGAGAAGTTCTGGTTCACGCTGTCGGTGATGTGCTTGCGTGTGGCCTCGTCGAGTTCGATGTCGAACTGGAAGTTGGCCTCCAGTCTTGAATGGAGCCACGGCTTGCCCACTTCAAAGCTGTAGGTGCGGCTCATCTCTCGGCTGAAGAAAAGTGCTGCGGCTATCAGGAGGATTGACAGCAGCAGGAGCAGCATGATGATGACGGGATGCTTCTTTTTCATATTGTCGTTGGTCTTTTAGTCTCGTGTTATCTTGTTGTCAATTCATGCGATTCGCGCTATTGACACCCTTGATTCTCTTGATCTCGCGGCACAGGCTGGTGACTACCGATGCATCGCTCACGAGCACGTCCAGGTCGCAGTTGAACACCCCTTGGTCGGCAGTGACGTTCATGCGCTTCATGTTGATGGACATGTTGGTCGAGATGATGTTCACGATGGACTGCAGGATGCCCTTCTGGTCGATTCCCTCGATGTGAAGGGTCGCCTGGAAGCGGTCGCTGTGGTCTTCCCACTGCGTTTGCAGCAGTCGTGAGCCGTAGCTGGCCTTGAGACGCGCCAGGGTGGGGCAGTCCATCTTGTGCACCACCACCTTGTTGTCATCAGTGAGGAATCCCACCGTGTCGTCGCCGGGAATCGGGTGGCAGCAGTCGGCAATTTGGTAGTTGCTCACGTTGTCGCGCGTGGTCAGGCGGTAGATGGCCTTGGTGTCGATGGCTTCTTTGGCGTCTTGGGTGATGGCTTTTGGGGCATTCTTTCCCTTGAACGGGTTGCGCCTCCACCAGGTGATGCGTTCGCCCTCGTCCTTCTTGTGGATGAGTTCCTCGTTGAGGGCGATGTCGCCATTGCCGATCAGGAAGAACAGTTCCTCCTTGCCGCTCAGGCGTTGCCGCGTGATGGCTTGAGACAGCACCTCGTTGCTGAACTCCACATTGTGCTCCTTGAGGAAATCCATGAACTCTTTCTCGCCCTGCTCGATGATGAGGCGGCGCTCGTGGCGCAAGGCGGCGCGCAGTCGGGTCTTGCCCTTGGCTGTGACGAGGAATTTCTCCCATTCGGGTTTGGGCGTGTTGGAGTTGCTGGTGAGGATTTCCACCTGGTCACCGCCGTTCAGTTTGTAGGACAGCGGCACGAGCTTATGGTTGACTTTGCCGGCGATGCAGTGGGTGCCCAGGTCGGTGTGCAGCATGAAGGCCAAATCCAGCACCGATGCCCCCTTGGGTAGCGTCATCGCCTCGCCTTTGGGCGTAAACACGACAATCTCGCTGGCAAACAGGTTGAGTTTGATGGTGTCAAGGAAATCGATGGCATTGGGCTCGGGGTCCTTGAGGATATCGACGATGGTGGTGAGCCACATGCTGAGCTCTTTTTCTTCTTCGCCCTCGCCGCTCTTGTATTTCCAGTGTGCTGCAAATCCTCGCTCGGCGATATCGTCCATCTTGCGGCTGCGTATCTGCACCTCCACCCAGTTGCCGTCGGGACCCATGACGGTGACGTGCAGGGCGCGGTATTTGTTCACCTTGGGCGTCGTGAGCCAGTCGCGCACGCGGTCGGGGTGCTTGGTATAGACCTCGGTAATCTCGTTGTAGATGTTCCAGCAGATGCGTTTCTCGGCACTCTCGTCGTCACACTCAAACACGATACGTGCCGCATACAGGTCATAGACCTCCTCGAAGGGGATGCGCTTGGTCTGCATCTTGTTCCAGATCGAGTAGCATGACTTGACACGAGTGAAGAATTCATACTTGAGTCCCATGTTGTCCAGCCGC
>Ga0310694_10003123_pt1 | contig 16394 bp, 14 predicted proteins | sample 174DNAGHGhighgp2_FD_203884 | JGI IMG/M metagenome (GOLD analysis project Ga0310694, IMG submission 203884) | Sheep rumen microbial communities from Palmerston North, Manawatu-Wanganui, New Zealand - 1742 DNA GHGhigh gp2 (v2) (version 2) | ecosystem: Host-associated > Mammals > Digestive system... | reverse complement strand
GCAAATATCTTTGTGGTCGGTTCCGCCATCTTCGGCAAGCCCGATCCCGAAGCCATGTGCCACGAATTCGCAGTCAAGGTAGGAGCCTACCAAATAGACGAACGCCGTTAAGCGCCATCGAAAAAAAATCTACCTAAGCGTAGCTCCATTTACTTTATAGCGTTTTTCGCCATCGCGGATAATCGCATTGTGGCGCTCCCTCTGAACGAAGGGGGAGTTTTTCTTTTGGGCTCCCAATGAACCAGCCGAAGGCTCGCGAGCCGCAAAGCCCGTCGTCTTCACACTTTCATCAAAATAAAACTTGCCCAGATACACGGCAGGCTGTTCTTCGCCGCAAGACCCTATGCCAGTAGGTACGCGGTTGGCAAATTCGATTTCACCGATTTTCAGATACACCTGATAACGCTTTTTGTCGTACACCTTTATCTTGGCAGTAATTTCAATTTCATTGTTTCCGTCAAACGTCATCACGGTATCACCGCCCGCAATAGAGATGGTGCGGCTATGGATGTTGCGGGAATCAACGTCCGGCAGCTCATAATAAGTCGGCATCGGGCACATGGCCAAATTGCTCCCTTCCAAATCCTCTAAAACGGCGAGCCTTACCGGAGCGTTCCACGTCAGGTTTCCAAAGCCCACGTTCTGGATACGCAATTTCGCACGTAAAATTCCGTCGCTCCCCACCGTATCGCTCAGCCACGATTCGCGCAGCACAAAGCGGTAACCCAGGTGGTCGTTGATGTACTTGAAACCCGAAAGCGAATCGACACGCGCCGGGTCGTAATCGAAATCCTTCTGCTTGAAGGGCGTCTTTTTCCAGCTATCAATCAGGTTGTTGTTCCACTGGATATTCAAATAGCTCGTATGTGTGCGGAAGCCCTCGTACGCGAGAAATTCCGGCGTATTGATGACTTGGTAGCCGCTTGCCGTCGTGAGTGCCTCGCCGCCGTAGGGCGTGTTGATGCTGTACTTCTCGAGCCAGGCCACCCCCTCTTCGCGACAGATAGAAGTCTTGCAGTCGGCGCCCCAAGTGCCGTAATCGTACTGCGTTCCCAGGTAGCCGTCGTTGAACATTCCCACGCGATACATGGTATCGCCCTTCGCCTTTGCGATTTCCTTAAACTTCTCACCATCGATATGGAAGTCGACTCCCCAGTTGTCAAAACCCAAGACCTTTGCCGAATAGTTTCCCGTACGGGTCAGGATCTTCAATTCGGGCGGAGTATTACGGAGCATCAGGTTCACCGCCTCGGCTACGCGATCGTAGGCAATGCTCGTGTCAGAATGCATCTCACCATAAGCGCCATGCATCCCCATCTCAAGCGCCACGATCACATCGGTATTTTTCGAGAGCACCGGCGCAAGCTGCTTTACATGTTTCAGCACCCATTCATGTTCAGGCGTCACGTTGCTACGCCCATTGTACCACGGGTCATAACAGATGCGCACAATCACACGCCCGCCAAAGTCGCGAATGTTGTCGAAGGTCTGCTGCAAGACATTCAGCGCATCTTCCGTCAGGTCCTGGCTCTTGCCCCAGGTAGTATCTTTCTTGTCGCCAGCCTCTTCAATGCCCAGCCAGGCACGACTGCTGAATTCCGAAATTTCGGCACGCAAATGCAACAGCTTGCCATACGGTTTTTCAATCGGCTTGGTTCCCGAGGGCTTGATGTGCAGCACCTGCGGCGTATAGAAACCGCGGTCATAATTACCGAGCGTCGCCATCGCGTCGGTCGTATCGACATCCTGCTTCACGAGGCCAGCCGCCAAAACGGGCGTATGCAAAAATGCAAACGACAGGGCCACAAGAGCCAGCCGCTTCAAACTGAAAAAACGGGATCCATTTATAGACATACCTTCAATATATACTTTTTTCGCCACTTTTCACAAATAATCCAAATAAAAACATTCCATATTGGAATATAGACATCGCAAAAAAAATTCCCCTTCGCCTTTTTTTCAAGGTATATTCCTTATTATAACGTTTCAAAACGGGAGGGAATTATGAAGAACATTTACCTAAAAATCTTTGCTGCTACGATAGCCCTTGGAATTACAGGGTGTCTTGAAGATATGGCGGCAAACACGAATGCGAATACGAACGCAAACGCCAATGCCGAAAGCAACAGCTCAACCACACCTCAAGAGACAACGCCGACCGTCACGCCCCCCGCTGCGGATAACACAGTGATCGATCCGACAACTACGCCCGATCCGTTAGTTACTCCCGACCCGGTCAACGTAGATCCGGCAGGAACTCCCACAGAGGTGCCCAGTACACCGGCAACTACGCCGCAAGTTATCGTCACGGCAAGTGGGGACATATACATGATTCAAGGAGGCGACACCACCCTTGTACAAAAAGGAACAATAACCCCATATGACGAAGACGATGAAACATCGTTCACTCCGTTGGTTGTCGGTGACGCTATGTCTGCATCACAGCTTCAACCCTCTGACTGCAAGAACGAGTTCTGGTGCGGAGCAAAAAAGGATGCAACGATAGAGGCCGGCTTCGGTCCAGGCGAATGGTTCGCCTACACAGACGAACGTGACGATGGCAACTCCTACTGGACATGGCCCGCCGCAGACTGGGAAGGCATTGTCAGTGCCTGTAATGGTATATGCGGAGTCTCTACGTTGGGGCCTGCCTATATGTACCCCTACATGGGCTTCGGATTCTTCTTGACGGAAAATCACGATGCCGTAGACATCACCGACTGGGGTGGAATCTGCGTTACCTATTCTACGGACACCAAGATGAGAATAGGCTTGCATCCCAATGAAGAAGGGCAAGCGGCTATGGAATATAACGATTTCCGAGTCGCCCTGACCCCCGGCAAGAATATCACGAAGAACTTTGCCTGGTCTGATTTTAAGCAGGATATAGGATGGGGTAAAGCATATGACCGAGACCTACTCCTGACGCAGATTGTCGAGATAGTCTTCGCCTATCAGGATATGGGTGCTGGCTCCGTTTCCTCCTTCAACATTTCGAAGATCGGAAAATACGGAACCTGCAATTAGAATTCCCTCCCACAAAAGAGAAGTCCGCACACTTGTGCGGGCTTTTCTAATTTGCGTTTCTAATTTGTCCTAGAAGTCAAAGTTACTTCTTGAAATATTTCTTCACGGCCGGGTGATGCGGCTGCAGCTTTTTCAGCTTCTTGTAAGACGCCTTGGCTTCGGCCGTCATGCCGAGCGCTTCCTGAATAGCCGCCATGTGTTCCCAGTATACGAAGTCGTCCTCAAAGCGCGGGCTCGTGATCTGCTTCATCGTTTCGAGCGCCTCGGCAAACTTGCCCTTGCGGTAAAGGCCCCACGCCCAGGAATCCACATAGGCCTCCGATGGTTCCGAATCCTTGTACTTAGCCGACTGCAAAAGTGCCTTTTCAACCAAAGCAATTCCCTTGTCCAATTCCTCGGGAGTCCGGTTCAAGTCAATCAGGGTGTAGCCATAATAATTCAGGACTTCGGCCACGTCAACCTGTGGCTCCGCAAATCCCAGAATATAGTCGAACATCGCGAAGGCTTCGTCGTAGCGGTCCATACGCTCCAGGTTCATCGCCATCAGCACGCGAATTCCGAGATCCGCAGAATCCTTCGCAGCCAAGTCACGGTAAAATACGTCCGCGCGTTCACGCAGGGCAAGCGCCTTCTTGATCCTTGCGGAATCGCCGATATCCTTCTGCCAAATTTCCTGCGCTTCCACGCACAGAATCCGCGCATACACGCTGCGGAACTGGCGACGGTTGCGTTCCACGTCATAGGCCATGCGAGTCATCGAGGCAGAATCGGCAATGCCTTCCATCGGAGTCCACTTGTCCCACACGGCAATCAGCGAATCCAGCATCTTGTAGGCCTTGCCGTACATTGCCGCGGTGCCATAAGTCAAGGCCAGTTGCGCCTTGTCGCCGCCGAGCGCTACGGAATCCGCCTTCTCGGCATAACGCACGGCATCCTTCGGCTTATTTTCCTTGAAGGCAATCGCCGAAAGCGTATGATAGGCACTCGTCACATAGACGCGCTGGTCTACAATATTCTCGGCGGCATACTTTAAATGGACCTTCGCGCTGTCCAGGCCGCCAAACAGATACTCGTAATGTCCCAGGAAATTAGCAAGTAGCGGAGTACGCACGCCATCTTCGATGTACTTTTTCTTCAGCAGCTCATAGGCGGCCTTGCGGTCCGTCTCGGCGAGAGTGCTCATCAGGAGCACCACCATCGATTCGTCATCGGGCGTAGATTCCGTAAGCGTATCGACAACCGCACGGACTTCCTTCAGGCGCTTCTGGAACACAAGCCCCTGCACCATCTGCAAAAGCATTTTCTTGTCGCCGGTCGCCTCGTGGCCCTTCGCAAAAAGTTCCACGACTGCAGAATCCTTATGCTGGTCCAGCAGCAGTTTCAGCTGGCGCTGGAAAAGCGTCGGCATATAATTCACCTGCGGCAGAAGCAGGTCATAGATGCGCACGAGTTCCTTGCCATCCTGCACCGCTTCCAAGAAAAGGCTATAGTCATACAGGAGCGTCATGTCCTGATAGCGGGAGGTATCGAGTGCCGCATTGAAATACTTGCGGGCGGAATCGGCGCGGCCATCCTTCACATACAAATGAGCGAGCAAGCCAAGCTGGAATGCCGTCGGGCGACCCTTCAGGCGATTAGCACGCTGGGCCTGCAACAGTGCAACAGAATCCGCTCCCTGCGCCGCCATGATTTCGGCAAGCTTAAAGGCAAGGAAACGGCTGTTCGGGTCCGATTCAGCAGCGTGCTGCCAGAACACGTTCGCAAGGGCGCGTTCGCCACGCAGTTCCATTTCCTGGGCGCGGATAAAAGATTCATGAGCCGCATCAATATTCTGCGGCAAGGCTGGTTCCTCGGCGGAAGCCTTCTTGATAGAATCAAGCTTCGCATTCACCGCCTTTGCAATCGCAACGGAGTCATCGGCCGTCAGGACTTCGCCCTTTTTCGCAGACGAGGCGCAACCGCCAAACGACAGCGCCATCACCGAAAGCGCTACCATAGCCGCAAGCGAAAGGAACCGAGACTTCATCATCAATCCTAGTCCGCAATCACAAAGTCAATCTTGGAATCGGGCGGCAGATAGTCGCCATGCTTCGGCATCGTCTCGATAACCGTACCCGGCTGACGGCCTTCTTCGTCTTTCTTGCGCTTGATCTTGCCGACCTTGAAGCCGAGGTTTTCAACTTTAGAATAAACGTTATCAATGAGCTCGCCGCTAAAATCGGGGAGCAGAGTCTTGCCCTGCGTTGCACCCGCCGAAATAACGACCTTCACCGTATCGCCCACGCGGACCTTCTGTCCTGCAAACGGGATCGTACGAATCACGACTCCGCGAGGAATGCTCTGGTGGGCGCCCTTCACAATCGCGCCCTGCACGAGGCCCGCGCGGCTCAAGGAAATCGAGGCCTGCTTCTGGCTCTTGCCACGAAGATCAGGAATTTCCACTTCGCGAAGTCCCATACTCTTGGTCAGCTTGACGGTACGCCCGAGCTTTGCGGTGCGTCCGGCAGCAGGCATCTGCACCAGCACGAGGCCTTCCGGGATCTGTGCGCTGTAGCGGCCTTCTTCGAGCCATTCGTACTTGAAGCCAGCCGAGTCCAGGGCCTTTTCCGCAGCTTCCTGCGACATGCCTTCAAGGTTCGGGACCTCACCTGTTGAGGCGAAATGACCCGAGAAAATCGGCATCAGCAGCTTGTCGACGGCAAAGGCAAGCACAATCAAGAGAACAATCCAGACAGCAATCGCCTTCACAATCGGCGCCGTCTTAAACCATGTCAGAACTTTGTTCAAAATACTTTTTACTTTATCCATATTAGGTAAGGCTACCCTTTAGTAGCTTTCTCCTGCAGGGCGCTTTCGTCGAAGATCACGATATCCTTGCCGGTCATGGCGATTGCGTTTGCCTTCACCAGCAGAGAACAGATGCGGCTCACCGTTTCGCGAGTCGTACCCGACATATCGGCCAACTGCTGCTGGGTCGGGCGGTTGTGAATCACCGTCACCATCTGGCCGTTGTCCGTATGGATACGCATGCCGCGTTCTTCCATCAGGTTCAGGAGAGTACCCGCCACGCGGCCACTCACCGACATCGTCGACAAGGAACCGATCTGCTTGTTCGCCTTACGCAGTCTCTTGCTCATTTCGGACAAAAGAGACATCGCAATTTCAGGCGTCTGGCGAATAAGCGTCAGGAACGGTTCGCGGTGAATGATCATCAGCTGCGCATCGGTGACGGTGCGCACCGAGGCAGACCTCGGTTCGCCGTCGATGAGCGACATTTCACCAAAGAAGTCGCCGCGTTCCAAGAAACTGAGGATCGTCTCGCGCCCATCGACGCCGGTCATATAGACCTGCACCGTCCCCGAAGCAATCAGGTACAGCGCCTTCATCGAGCAGTCGCCTTCGAGCACCACAGTTTCGTCGCGGTTGAAGTCCTGGACAACAACCAAATTGGCCAGCAAGCCAAGTTGTTCTTCCGTCAATTCAGAGAAAAGGTCAACCCCTTTCAAGAGTCCACATACATCGTTGTCCATATCCTTCTCCTTCGTTAGATCCTAGTCCAAATCCACGATAATGCTCTGGTCACGCTTTGCACCGATCGAGATCATGCCGATCTTCACGCCCACGAGTTCCGCCATGCGGTTCAGGTACTTACGGGCATTTTCCGGCAGTTCTTCGAGCTTGCGGCACTTGGTGGTATCGCACTTCCAGCCCGGCATTTCTTCGTAGACCGGCACGCAACGACCGACCTTGGAAAGCTGGTTCGGGAAGTTCTCGATCTTTTCGCCGTCGCATTCGTAGTGAGTGCAAATCTTGATGGTATCGAAAGTATCGAGCACATCGAGCTTGGTAATAGCCAAATGAGTGAGGCCGTTCACCACGGCAGCCTTGCGGACCACCGGAGCGTCGAACCAACCGCAGCGGCGGTTACGACCGGTCGTTGCACCATATTCGTTACCAATCTTGCGGAGCGTGTCGCCCGTTTCGTCCAGAAGTTCGGTCGGGAACGGACCGTTACCCACGCGGGTCGTGTAAGCCTTGACGACACCGACAACCTGGTCGATAGCCGTGGGGCCAATGCCAGCGCCGCAGCTTGCATAGCCTGCGACCGTGTTGCTGGAGGTCACGAACGGGTAAGTACCCTGGTCGACGTCGAGGATGGTACCCTGGGCACCTTCGAACACCAGGCGCTTGCCAGCCTTCACGGCAGCATAGAGCATAGCGCTCACGTCGCGCACGAACGGCTTGATCTTCTGGCCGAGTTCGAGGTAGTCCTTGATGACCTGTTCCGGATCGATTTCGGGAACATCGTACATCACCTTAAATTCTTCGTTGTGGACCTTGGCCATCGCTTCGACGCGGGGGCGAAGTTCGCGTTCGTCCATGAGATCACCCACGCGGACGCCGATACGGTTCACCTTGTCGCTGTAGCAGGGGCCAATGCCGCGGCCCGTCGTGCCGATAGCGCCCTTGCCGGCCTTCTTTTCCTTGGCCTTGTCGAGGGTAGAATGGTACGGGAGCACCACGTGTGCGTTGTCGGCAATGAACAGGCGACCTTCCGGGTTAATTCCCTTGGTGTGGAGGTCAGCGATTTCGGCAAGAGTCTGCACCGGGTCGAGCACAACGCCGTTACCGATCACGCAAATCTTGTCATCATGCATAATGCCCGAAGGAATCAGGTGGAACACGAACTTCTTGTCGCCCACTTCCACGGTATGGCCGGCATTTGCGCCGCCCTGGAAACGCACAATGTAGTCTGCGTCCAGAGTCAGAAAATCAACAACCTTGGCCTTGCCTTCGTCACCCCACTGGGAACCGATTACAACACGATTTGCCATATATCCTTCATTTTTTTGACCCGGCGAACGAAACCCGAACAGGCAGTCCGCAGGTCGATTGCTTGTTAAACGACGAAATTCAAACGCAGGGGACTTCCCTGCGCCCTTTTTCGCCATAAAGATAGCAAAGAGTGACGAATCGCACACTATCTAAAAGTGCCGATTTGCATAAATCAAGGGCTATTTTTCAGCAGGGAATCCAGTCGGGCCGACAGGCGCTCCGCCCCCAAGGCACTCAAGTGGTCGAAATCGTAGGCCATCGAGTCCGTATAGTCGTGCGCGCCAAACTTATTTTCGTCCACCAGAATAAAATGGGGATACTCCCTGGACAGGGAATCGAAATAGTCAAGAGTCTGCTTCGCGAGGCTCCTCTGGGTCCCATGACGGCCAAAGCTTCCCGTAGACGCATACCGAGGCGATTGCGGATAAACTAACCCGATAATTTTAAAGCCCTTATTTTGTGTCGTATCAATAAAGGTCGTCAAGCTATCTACAACTTTCTTGTATATTTTTTCATCCATCTGTGACAGAATCGTATCGCGCATCACTTCCACATCGCTACCCCAGCCACGCGACTCAAGTTTCAGCAAACCTAACGTATTCACATATTCCAAAGAATCTTCTACAGTATAACGGTTATTCTCGTCAACGATACGAATAAATTCTGCAGGAACGCTATCCTTCCAAAATTGATGGTTACGGTCATAAATATAACCCGGAGCCTGTTCAAACAAAGTAAACATTCTCGCGCTGCGGCTATTACTCATCAAGTCAGGAGAAATCTCGATGACGAGGTACTTGAGATTCTTTGCATGCGGCAAGATGTAATTGTTCACCATATAAAGTTCAGCCCACAAGTCGCCACCCACAGAGCCAAAATTAAACGAGGGCATCGAGAACTGCAGAGGGTCAACTCCCCTTTCGGTCCTGGAGCTTCCTAACGCAATCAACTCAAAGGAATCCTTATTGTCCCAGAACATGCGCATCTTCACTGACATCGCCTTTTCGCCTTCCTGGTATACGGCATCGCGATACACGCCTGCACTATCCAGCTCAAGATTCCCCGCCACACTCTTCGACATCGCCCATAGACACGGATGCCACAATTCTTCACCTTCGACAAGATCAACAATGCTGGAATCGCCTACGTCCACCAACGCAATCTTCCGATGTGCACCTGCAGAATTGACGATGGTGACCACCGCCAAATCTTCGCGGTCCGCCCACTCGGAATGATCAAAAGTATAGCCGTCAGGCGCAGGAATCGCACGCACTAGTTTTCCGCTGCTGTCAGCAACAAGCAGGCGCTCGTGCGTCGCATATTTCTTACCCGCAAAATTCCTACCTGCAGCACTACCAAAATCAAGGAACAATGTCCTATCGGTGCCGTCGCCAGAAAGAGAGGCGTTACAGGCCTGCGCGCCATCAAGCCAAATATCATCCTTTCCATCCACATTCACGCGAAGCCGCTTGGAACCTGACACGGCGCGATGGATGCCGTCGCTATGCCCCTCGCGAGAAACGCCGCCATGGTACGCCCCGGAGAGAATCTTTTTCGGTTTACCGAATCGGCCCTGCGAAAAAGGCACACTCCAAGTCGCTTTCGAAAAGAAAGCCGCATCGTCACTATTGTCTCCCGCATCATCCACATAGACAATCGACGTATCCCCCGACGCATCCACATACCAGCGCGGAATGGCGGCACTTTCAACATCAAGCTTTACTAGGCCGCTTCCATCGGCATCTAGGTTGCGCACATAAAGAGCGGACTTTCCCGACACGCCCTCAATTCCCGTACAGAAGGCAACCTTCATCCCGTCCGGAGAAATTTCCGGATGGAACACGGGCAAGGTATCGAAAATTTCAGCCACATTCACGCGGCCATCCTTGTAATCTACAAAAGCGAGATTACCCGTCTGGTTGTTCCTGAAAGCAAGCTTGACTCGGGTCGTTCCGACTTTCTGGCGAATATCTGCAGAGGACGCCTTGACCACAGGCAAGTCACCTACGGCGCTGCCGTTCGACGCCACCCACGACGCGTGCGGAATCGCTCCAAACGCCAGGCGAAAGCCCATATACCCCGTTGTCGTCGATGCCGACACCGTATAGACATCACCCCTACTATATAAAGTCATATCGCTAGCCGGCTGAATGATAGACCCGCCCTTGACAACTTTTTCTAGCAACGAATTTCCAACCGGAGCCCCCGCATAATTCGTCACGGCGGTATCCCGTAAATTTCCGAGCCAGTCATTCGTCAATTCCAGCACATTCCCCGCTAGGTCGCAAAAACCAACGGAGTCCACAAAATCGCAGATTTCACGCCGAACGATACCGGAATTCGCGGCATTCCAGCTTTGCTCTGGATTCCAGGCCACGGAAGCTGCCACGACCCATTCGGCCTCTGTCGGCAAGCGGAACCCTTCAACCTCTGGGTGAAAAGTCAATCCCTCCAAATAGGCGCACTTTCCATTCTGATCGAACAGCCGATTCAAATATGTATAGGCGGTATCAAAACCCTTCGCCTTTCCATAGGCATTTGCGATAAGAACCGCATCGTAATACGATACATTGACCTTGGGCACGTTTCCCGCAACACATTCTAGATCCGCGAGCAAGCCATCATCCATTTGAGACGCCAACTCATAATCGGCGCAGCTAAATTCATGAACGCCCAGCGAAAAATCGTAATCCAGGATCACCTTCATCCGCGGCTTTTCGGAGGCTTTTGCCCGTTCGTCATCGCTGCCGAGGAAAATGGAAGCGCCCATGGGCTGTACACGCAGCATCCCCTCATGAACAGAATCCGCAACGATTTTCACCTGTACGGGAGTATCCTCTGCAGGGGCACTCGAATTATCCCGCTCCTCGCCGATTTCCGAAACGGAATTCGAGCACGCCCCGCAAAATAGAGCGGTCAGCAGCATGCAAAGCGAAAGTAATCTGAAGCGCACATTATTCACAATTCAAAAATAATCAAAAAACGGAGCGATTACGCCCAAACCATTTAAAATACGCCCAGCCTATTTGTTTTTCACGCCACCGGCAAAATAAGGCACCTATAAATTTCCCAATTCGCACTGATTTATAGGTCGCCAAAGAGTACTTTGAATACCCCGTACCTATAAATAGCTCCATTCGCCTACATTTATAGGTACATTTAAAAGACCGTTTCAAGCCCCATACCTATAAACAGACTTTTCTCATTCATTTTATAGGTACGTTTCGCCAAAATTTACAACAAATTATCATTTATTTGATCGCGGGCACCCCAATTCGGAGCGTTTTGGTACCTATAACTGGCACAACAGCTCCATTTTATAGGTACACCCCACTTCAACCAATCGCAATCATACCTATAAATTTCACCCAACCAGGCACTTTATAGGTACGCACCTCCCAAAACAACCATTTAATCGCTCTATCCATCTACAAACAGGATTATCGATCGAGAAAACAACCTGTTTTGCAAACAGTTGCTAGCAAAATTCACTTTTTTTCGCCATTTGACTCTTTTTTAAATAAAACATTTTATATTACCCATCTTCGCAAAAGGATATTTTATGCAAACACATTTCGAAGACAACAACGCCTTAAACGATCCTCTTATTGAAATGCTGATTTCGCGGCAAGAAGAAAATCTCTCCTTACTCACGCAGATTGGAAAGACAAAAAACATCAGCGGAAATCTACGCGTTGACAAATGCAGACAATCCTACCAGTATTACATCGTTACGCAAAAGGGAGACACGAAAGGGACCTACCTCCCGCGCAAAGAAATCCGCAAGGCAAAGGCCCTTGCGCAGCGTGACTACAACAGGGCGGCGGAGACCATCATCAAGAAGCAGCTCGCGGCCATCGACACTTTCCTCAAGGCATATCGGCCAAACGCACTTGACCAGGCCTTCACCAAGCAGCATCCGGGCCGCCGCGCACTCATCGCACCGGTGCGTGAACCCGATAGCGAGTTCATCGAAGCGTGGCGGCACTTGCCCTACACGGGCAAGGCCTTCGAAATCAATGCCCCCGAGTTTTACACCGCAAACGGCGTCCGCGTCCGCTCGAAATCCGAAGTCATCATCGCGGACGCCCTCGACCGTGCAGGCATCCCTTACCGCTATGAATTTCCCACAAGCGTCAAGGGCTGGGGCACACTCTACCCGGACTTCACCTGTCTGCGCCCCAGCACCCGCGAAGAAGTCATCTGGGAACACTTCGGCCTGATGGGCGAGCCGGACTACGCCGAGAACGCCGTCCAAAAGCTCGCCCACTACGCCGCAAGCGGGTACACCATCGGCAAAAACCTCATTGCCACCTTCGAAAGCGCAGCAACCCCTCTCTCCGTCAAGCAGGTGCAAACCTATATCAAGGCGCTGCTAATGTAACATCAAGTTCCCAAACACCCTCTGCCTAATAATGTATATTACCGATATGAAATCTTCCACCATCGCCAAAATACTCATCTTGGCATTGCCTCTGCTCTTTTGCCAATGCGAACGCTTTCCCGACGCAGACTACGATGAAGTCCATGTTGGTATCCATACGGAACATCCGCCTATCGCCGATTCTCTAAAAATAACCGTTCTTCACGACAAAGACACTGTATTACAACAGATTGGAACAAAGGACCTAGAAACAACCTTCGCTGGAAACAGGCTCGAATCCGAATACGAGCTCCAAATTGAAGTATTCTGCAATAACCAATGGCTGCAGGCAATCCCATACACCCTAGATGTCGGCAGCGGAGTTACGGCCATTTATCTGACCAAACAGTCGAACGGTTTTACACTGTTCAACACACCGCCCTCGAAAGAATGCAGCGAACTAGCCGATTACAAGCTAGTAGAAAAAAACAGTTGATGGTCCTTATGCGCATTTTGATTACCTTTCTGCTCCTTGCGCTTTGTTCCTGCGATCTGGATACAATCTTGTTTGGTGAGTTATTATGCAGAAGCGGAATTAGCGTTCACGCATCCGCAGATACGGACTCCCTATATGTTGAAATCGTAGCCGGAGATTCCCTGATCTATTCAAAGAAGGACACCAGTAAGTATTTTTATTGGGGAATAGACAACCGCGACCTAGAAAATTTCAACTGGACTATAAATATCACATCATACAGGCAACCTGATTCCACTAATACCGAGACCTACCAATTTTTCATCAAGCGGCACAGCAACTCCGAAATTTTCGTAGGCTACGACAACAAAATTTGCGAAGACTGCCCTCCGTTTGTTCAAATACAATACGACAATTTCTGCGACGACTAGAGGACGCAAAAAAATATTCCGTCTCCCTGAATCACAGTCCAGGGCAGGCTCTGGCCGGAATGACAATGAGTGAAGGCTGCGACTCTCGCGACGCTCCTTACACGACCGCAACGCTCTACCGCAATTGACATTTCTCCGGTCAGAGCGTTGCTCTCGTCGTCGCGGCATGTTAATACAAGCCGCTTCTCCTCACTACGGCACTTCCACAGAATCCAGAATCTTCTGCACCACAGTCTCGGCGGAGACTTCTTCCGCTTCGGCCTCGTAGCTCAGGATAATGCGGTGGCGGAGCACTTCCATGGCGACGGCCTTCACGTCTTCGGGCGTCACGTAGGCGCGGCCCTGAATAAACGCATGAGCCTTCGATGCCTGGGCAAGGCCGATGGATGCACGCGGCGAGGCGCCCACTTCCACAAAGCCCACCAGGTCGCTACGCTTGATGCTGCCCGGATCGCGGGTCGCAAGCACAAGGTTCACGATGTATTCGCGCACGCGTTCGTCCACGTACACCTGCTTCACCAGCTGGCGGGCGGCGAGGATATCTTCCTTCGTGGCGACGGCCTGCGGCTGGCGCAGTCCCGCACCGGCAACGGCGTCAAGAATCTTCATTTCGTCGGCCTTGTTCGGGTAGCTGACCTTCACCTTCAACAGGAAACGGTCCACCTGGGCTTCCGGCAGCGGATACGTACCTTCCTGCTCGATGGGGTTCTGCGTAGCAAGCACCAGGAACGGTTCGTCGAGCTTGAACGTCTCGTCGCCAATGGTGATGTGGCGTTCCTGCATAGCTTCGAGCAAGGCGCTCTGCACCTTCGACGGAGCACGGTTAATTTCATCGGCAAGCACCAGGTTCGTAAAGAGCGGGCCCTTGCGGGTCTCGAACTTCGCTTCCTTCGCGTTGTAAATCGTGGTACCCAGCAAATCGGCCGGCAACAGGTCGGGAGTGAACTGGATGCGCTTAAAATCGAGCGACACGGCATCGGCAAAAGCCTTCACCGCAGTCGTCTTGGCAAGGCCCGGCAGGCCTTCCAGCAGCACGTGACCGTCGGCCAAAATACCCGTCAGAATGCTTTCGACCAACGCCTTCTGGCCAATCACCGTACCTTCCACTTCACGCAGCAAATTCATGCAAAAAGCACTCTGCTGTCTAACCTTTTCAGAAAGTTCCTGAATATCCATGCGATTTTACCTCTGTGTATATTTTACAAAATTTCAACGACCTCCGTTTTTCGAATATCATCGTTCGTCAGCAAGACGAGAGACGAGAGACGAGAGACGAGAGCTTTTTTCGGATTTTAAGATACAAAATTCCACGGAAAAAGGCAAATGGGGTCTGAGGTCGGACCTACGGTCCTTTGGGGTATGAGCTCGGTCGCCTTCGGCTCCCTCTGGGGTTCAAGGAAACTTGACAAAAAAGGGGGAAGAATCCCCCTGGTTCGCACTCCGTTGCTCTCCACCCCCACGCCTAAGGGCTCCGCCCCTAACACCCCAAAATTACCAAAAATGAAAACCTAGACCTGCATAAAACAAATGAGCGAAACCTTTTTCATCAGTTTCTGCCAATTCTCCATATTTCACCATATACTTTAGTTTTAGCGATATATACGCAGCTGCGCCAAATTTTGTATCGGGATACTTTTCAAGCCATGGACGAAATTCAACTTGCATTCCAGCCACATAAGGATCCCACAATCCTACAAATGGAACAATCTTTAAATGTTTCATTTCAAACAAATCAAAACCAAAAATAAATATCCACCCTTCATCATTAAGTTTTTCATCCGAGTCTAAAGTCGGGATAAACAAGAAGCGATGAAATTGTATCGGGATTCCAATTTCCCAACCATCATTCGTCAACCAGCCTTCAATACCCAAACCACCAGTATATAATTTTTTCTTATGATAATTCAAGAACTCCGAGTAATCCTTCAATAATTCTTCAAATCGATTTTGTTCATACTTTATCCACGGCAATCTTTCCGAATTTGGGAAATTACGCTCAAATTCTTTAAGCAATAGAATCAATTTCTCTATGCATTCAGGATTAGTTCCACTTCTATAATAAAATTTATCAATCACACGATTTTCAAAAACAAATTGACCAAAAGTTGAATTTGCCAAGGAGTCACCCACATACTTGCCAGCCAACTTATAAACCAAGGTTTGTTGCTCACGATCCCATGTTTTATAATGCATTGCATAGAACTTATTTTGTATTTCGTAAAAAGGCGTCATTTCCAACAGGATTTTATACAAGTCCCTTTGTTCTTCATCAATGTTAGACAAAACAATTTCTTCAAGCTTTTTATTTACTACACCGGAATCAGTCAAATTCATATTTGTATCAAGATAATCCAGCAAGGAATCCCTAACAAAAGAATATTGCACTTTCCGTCCAACCTTTTCATACTCCCCAATCCACAAATCAAGCGCCAGGTCATAACGATCAATCAACAAGTAAATTTGAATCAGTTCCAGATTATCAACCGCAAATTCATCTGGAGCCTGTTCTTTTATATATTGCGCAATTGAAACTACATCATCTTTTTTTTGATTTTTTAATGATTCAAGTAAAGCGTTCCTGTACCCCTTGAACTGGGATATAGATTCTACGGAATACGGAATTTTCTGGCCTGCAAAAAGCCATACATTCAATAAAAGAATTATCCCAACAAAAATCTTCATTTTCTATAAGATAATTTATTTCGAGAGAAACCGAATTCAATCCATCAGCCTATTCGCAGGCTTCATCATATAAAACAAACCATATTCCCCACGCGGGGAAAATGGTTCACTCTATCAAAGCACTAATTTTGCCCATTCGGGAATATCGTCTGAATATTGCTTTATGAGTTTGCCATCCGCTTTACGGAATAGCAACCTAGCATCAACTCCATCAACGGAGTTATCATAGACATAAAGTCTATCGACAAGTTCCGAAATGCACTTACAGTTGAAGATTGATTTCTGATATCGAGAAATAATTTTTGTGATAGGAACGTCGTGCCCGCCCTGCATCACACGTTTGGCAATTCTTGCCGCGTTAATAGAAGGATGGTTCGTTGCAACAAAGAAAATACGAATAAAGTAACCCAAATCTTTAGCGCGTTTGATAAATTCAACTTTTCCATCCGACGAAGGTTGTCTTACCCGAACCATTCGGTCCAGCAATAACAATTAGTACAGGTCGATGTTCTGTCGGTGACATAATTATCGAATGGTTGCTATAGCACGTTTGATTTCATCAAAATAACGGGCTGTTGCC
>Ga0310694_10003122_pt1 | contig 16397 bp, 11 predicted proteins | sample 174DNAGHGhighgp2_FD_203884 | JGI IMG/M metagenome (GOLD analysis project Ga0310694, IMG submission 203884) | Sheep rumen microbial communities from Palmerston North, Manawatu-Wanganui, New Zealand - 1742 DNA GHGhigh gp2 (v2) (version 2) | ecosystem: Host-associated > Mammals > Digestive system... | reverse complement strand
AATCATCAAACCGGAAAGACCTGTGTTTTCTTTGCCGCAACACTGTTGCGGCATAGGGAGACAGAGATTTCAATCTTTAATTTTCAATTTTCAATCTTCAATTTACTTGAATCCTATGATTCTCCTGACATCCTTGATGGTGGCGAGGGCGCTCTCGCGTGCGCGGTCGGCTCCATCGCGAGCGATGCGGTCGAGTAGCTCGCGGTTGGCACTGTATTCATTGATGCGCTCACGGATGGGTGCGATGGTCTTCACCAAGTCTGCGGCGATTTGCTTTTTCAAGTCGCCATAGCGCAGCGTGCAGTCGTTCCATTTCTCATCGAAATAGGTGTATGCCTCTTCGTTGGAACAAAGACGTAGGAAGGTGAACAGGTTTTCTATCACTTCAGGACGCTCGCTGTTCGGGGTTTGTGGTCCGAGGTCGGTTACAGCCTTCATCACTTTTTTGGTGATGGTCTTGTCGTCGTCGCGCAGGTAGATGCAGTTGCCTTCGCTCTTTCCCATTTTTCCAGTGCCGTCGAGACCGGGAACCTTTACCGCCTTGTCGGCGAAATAGAAGTTTTGTGGTTCGGGGAAATACTCCACGCCATAGATGTTGTTGAAGCGGCGTGCGCATTTGCGGGCCATTTCCATGTTCTGCTCCTGATCCTTCCCCACGGGCACCTTTTGTGCGCGGTGTTGCAGGATGTCAGCAGCCATGAGGGTGGGGTAGGTGAGCAAGCCGGCATTCACGTTGTTGGGTTGCTTTCGAGCCTTTTCCTTGAATGTCGTCACGCGCTCCAGTTCACCCAGATACATGTTCATGTTGAGGAAAAGGTAGAGTTCCAATGTTTCCTTTACATCGCTTTGGATGTAGATGGGTGCCTTCTCCGGGTCGAGGCCGCACGCGAGATATTCGGCCAGGATGGTGCGTGCACTCTGTTGGATGTCTTCTGGTTTCGGATGTGTGGTCAGGCTGTGCCAGTCGGCGATGAAAAACATGCAGTCATACTCGTCTTGCATTTTCACGAAACTTTTCACCGCACCAAAGTAATTGCCTAGGTGCAGGTTGCCTGTGGGCCTGATGCCGCTTACTACTTTTTCCATTTCTTGTCTTCTTGTTTGAATTTACGGCTGCAAAATTACATCAATTTTATGAGAATACCGACTGATGAAAGAAAAAACTCATTTCTTGTTCCATATTCTCATTTCATATGTTGCATAACTGTTGAAACTTTTCTCGGAACCTGTTGCCTCCTTTTATGATGGGCAATATGTTGTTGGCATGGATATCCTACCATCTTCACTCTCGAAACACGCGTGCAAATCATCTCCCTCTCAGTCATAAAGAGGGGGTTGTATCCTCCGTGTGTGGAAGGCGGGCGTTGTTGCTTGGAATTTCGTTTCAGACATCATTCAATTCGTTTCTTCAACTTTTTTAATTTTTTTTCAAGTGCGCATCAAATCTGCGCACTTTCCGCCTACCTTTGCATCAGAAAACAAAAGCAAAGGGATTTTAAACATCCAAGCGTTCTTTAAAAAGTGACTTGAGACATGGCAAAGCTTCATGTTGAAAGTGACGACCTGAAGATCTTGGCTCGTAGACGCGAGATCAAGGTGAATGAGCGAAGGAAGATGCTCCGTATGCCAAAAGGTGCTGTTGTCGGCCTTAAGACATGGGGTAGGATAAACTTCCTTACTCATCATCGAGGCTGGACCCTGATTGTGGTAAAGAAGCACCGGCGGGGTACTGTCAACGATTGAGGCAGGTCGTTACCTTGAGGATGGGACTTCCGGGATGGGAGCCGCCTCGCAGATTTTCCCGCTTGAACCGACAGGCGGATGCAGGATGTGAAAAGACGGTATGTTTCCAGAATGGAATTATTGATGACACAGTCCGACTACCAATAAAATGGTGTTCGGGCTGTCTTGTTTTTGTCATTTCTTCTTGTCTTACCCTATGAATGTCCTGCCAATAAAAAAGATGCTCAAATGCTTGTGATATTCAAAATTAGTTCGTATTTTTGCAAGTTACTTATGGTCGTTAATTTGAATGAAAAACAAATCCAAATGAATACCACAAATCAATAAAAACACGATACCATGGCACTAATCAAATGTAGAGAGTGTGGGCAAGTCATTTCTGATATGGCAGACCACTGTCCCAAATGCGGATGCCCGGTGGTGAATGAAAGTGAAGAGACACAGTACGGGCAAACGAGTGAACAAATGGTGTATCAAGATGTTGCCAGCAGCGGTAATGGCAGTAACAATAACAACAAGTTGTTGTATGCCATCCTGGCTTTCTTGGTGGCCATCATCATCGGAGGCGGCATCTTCTATTTCATTGACAGGAACAATAAGATGGAGAAGGCTCTTGAACAGCAGCAACAGCAACACGTCGCCGACTCCCTCGCCAAAGACTCCCTCGCCAAGGCACAGGTGATTAAAGACTCCCTCAACACTTTGAAAGCTGAGGCACAACCCCGTGTGGCACCACAACCTCGTGTGGTGACAATAGATGGCTACCATCACCTCAAAGGAGCCATTTCCAAGTATGGCATCACCATGGACATTCAAGTCAACGGCGGTTACGTGGAAGGCACCTATTACTATCACTCCCAGGGGCGTTCTGCCAAGATGACAGTCTATGGCAACCTTTCAGGCAGTCAACTTCATTTGGAAGAATATAATCCCGATGGCGTTAACACAGGATGTTTCGATGGCACCTTCAACGGTTACAGCTACAGTGGCGGTTTCCAGAATTACATGAAAGGCACCTATTTCAAATTCAATGTCGTGGAGAAATAGCATGCTGGTACAAATGAACTTAAAATGGCAAATGATTTGAGAACGAAATTGTGAAGTATTAATTGTCTTACCATTTTAAATTTTGAAAACCAATAAGATATATAACCATGGCATTGGTCAATTGTTCAGAATGTGGTCAAATGGTCTCAGACAGGGTAAAGCTAGCTACGCATTCAAAAAAACGAGAAAATGTGTTGCTATTTGGGATAAAATGCGTAATTTTGCACCATTATTCATTACAGGTCCTTTTCAAGTGAAACATGCATCAACAACCCATGCAGCCTTGATTGTCGATTGTTGCCGTTCTTTTATCTGGCTGTTGACTTGCAAACAAGAGAAATATCCTGGATAGACAAACAAGAAAGAGAAGAAACAATACAAATAAATTTATGAAAAAACTATTGGCTTTATGCTTGATAGCTTCCATGGCATTGGCCTCCTATGCCCAGAATGCTGGCGACAAGGTGGACATCATGGGGCGTATCGGTTACTGTTGGAAAGAAAGTGAATCATGGTCCAACGAAAACGGTGTCATCATCTTCAACTCCGTCCAGTGGGGCGGTGTTGCCGCATGGTTTGATGATGAAGACTGGTCGGGATATAGCAAGGTGGTGTATGAATTTGCAGAACCGACACCGCTATACACCCAGATTCAACTCCAGAGAAACAACGGAGAAGCTTACACCCAAGGGGCAGGCACCGGCAGCACCTCAGTGGAGATGTCGTTTGAAGACAAAGATGTGACAAGTGTCAAACAAATCGCACTCCAAGCATCTGGTGAAGCCACCATTGTCATCAAAGCCATTTATTTGGTGGTAGGAGACCAGGGCTATGCCGACCTCATCACCAATGGCAACTGCGAAGGTAGCGAAACGACAAACTACACCAGCAAAGAGTATACTTCCGCAACGTCATACTGGGGACCGTCCCGTCTTGTCACAGACCCGACAAATGCCAGCAACAAGTGCATCGAGGTGGTGTCGAGAGACATTCCCCAGGGTCAAACATCCATCGACGACTGGGACAGCCAATTCTTCATCACCGTGGCTGACAAATTGCGACCGGGCGACGAATACGTCTTCTCCTTCAAGGTGCGTGCTGAGAAAGCTGCCAATAGCAAGACTCAAGCTCACAACCAACCGGGACAATACAATCATTGGGACATGCTTGGCGACATTCCCTTCACCACGAGTTGGGTGAACATCAAAAAGACCGGAACCATCACCGAAGACCAAGTTTACAAAGCAGGCGATGCACGTGATGAAAGCAATGAGATGCACACCATCGCCTTCAACCTTGCCGTGCTGAAGGAAGCCAACAAATACTACTTCGACGACATCAAGTTCTTCGTGAAGAAAGCTCCTGTGGCGAGACTCATCGGCGATGCCAATGGCGACGGAGAGGTGACCATCACCGACGTCACCACTGCCGTGGATTACATTCTCAGCAGTTCAACAGGCTTCATCGTCTTTGAGAACGCTGATGTCAACGAAGACGGAGAGGTGAACATCACCGATGTCACCCTCATTGTGGACATCATCCTCAATCAAGCGGAAATGATCACTGTGACAGTGGACAACACCCGATATCAGAAGATTACGGGATTCGGCGCCGCTGCCTGCGATGGCGCCATGTGCCCCTTGGGCACCGACACACAGCCCGTGAAGCTGCTGTATGGCCCTGAGTCGGAGATAGGCTTGAACATCATGCGCATGGAGATTTCTCCCAACTTCGTTGGTGATGTCAGGGTTCCTGAGTGGGGAAACTGGGATACACCCTACGACTGGCAAGGGTCTGTCCCCTCTGCACAGATTGTCAAGCAACGAGGCGGCATCGTCTTTGGCACGCCATGGTCGCCTCCAGGAGACTACAAGACCAACGGCACCGCCCAGGGCGGCAACAGTGATAGTCAGGGCAATCAGCGCGGCCAACTGCGCGAGGATTGCTATGACAAGTTCTTCCCCTGGCTGAACACGTTCCTGGAGTACATGAAGTCGAAAGGAGTGGAGATGGATGCCGTTTCCATTCAGAACGAACCCGACTGGTGGGTCGACTACTCCGGTTGCCTCTACACACCACAGCAACAACTCAACCTTGTCAAGAATTATGCCCATATGCTCGACAGGCAGACATATGGCGGTGTCCGCCTGATCAGTGCCGAGCCGTTGGGCTTCGACCCCAGTTATTCCAATATGCTGTTGAATGACGCGACGGCACGCAACCAGATTGACATCATCGCCGGACACCTCTACGGGCATCCGCCATTGGGAAATATGAAGAGCGCTGCCACCTTGGCCGCAAGATATGGCAAGGAAGTGTGGATGACAGAGCACTCTGTTTCCGACAACATCCAGGGCTTGCCCAATTGGCACGAGCAACTCCTCTTCGCCGAGGAACTCAATGAATGCATGCTGTCGGGCTGCACCGCATACATCTTCTGGTACATGCGTGCCCACTGGTCTTTCGTCGGGACAGGAGAGGGGAATTATCCTGGCAACACGAAGAACACTCTGCTGCCTCGCGCATTTGTGATGTCGCACTTCTCCAAGCATGTCACAGGTTCCACTCGCCTCGGCACCACTGCCAGCGTCAACACCGGTACCAATTCCGCTTTCGAGACATCTGCTTACATCAAGGGCGACTCGCTCATCGTGATGGCCATCGACACCACCAAGAATGCGACCAGCCTGAAACTCAAGTTGCCTGTAAAGGTGAAAAGTGGTGTGCGCCTGTCGTCAACATCGAATGAGTCGCTTTGCAAAGAAACAACCATCTCCATCAACAAACCGACGCAGGAATTGACCGTCAGATTGCCGGAACGTAGCTTGAACACTCTCATATTCATCATTGACAATACTGATGGTGCCGCCCATCTGCCACAGAAAGGCAGAAGCGAATCGGAAATGACCTTTGCACCGCTGCCTTTGGGAAAAGCCACTTTCCCCATCCCGTGATGACGCTTGTCATTCATGGTGAAAGAAAATCGTTTGTTTCAGACATGATGGCATCGTAGGTTGCCTATAGTCATTGGGAGAAAATGGAACTCGTGTCGAATGATATGAGCCATTTTCTCCCATAATAACAAGTGGCTGCCTTTCAGTCGGTTGCAAGCGTTTGTATGTTTGGCCGACCACCAAGGTTTTGAAAAGCTTTATGAAAGAATCCTGGCATGGCTTGAAAAAAAAGATTGCGAAAAATTTGGCTGGTTCAAAAAATGTTCCTACCTTTGCACCGCTTTTCACAAAAGGGGCGTTTAGCTCAGTTGGTTTAGAGCATCTGCCTTACAAGCAGAGGGTCGGCGGTTCGAATCCGTCAACGCCCACTTGGGGTGATTCCCTGTGGCTCTTCGGGGCTGCGGGGATTTTTTGTTTTTTTAGGGATTATTATTCGTCGATACGACAAGAAATTCTTACCTTTGCACCGTATTAGCATTAAAAGGATAAAAAGAGACACCTTTAGTTGTCGCAAATCCATATTGATAGATATGATGAGTCTTGATACATTGACGGCCATTTCGCCTATTGACGGCCGCTATAGAGGGAAAACAGAACTGTTGGCAGGATATTTCTCAGAGTATGCACTTATTAAGTATAGGATACGCGTTGAGATAGAGTATTTCATTGCTCTATGCCGTCTTCCTTTGCCCCAACTCGCAGACTTCGATGCCACGCGGTTCCCTTTGCTGCGTGCCATTTACGAGGAGTTCACCGAGGAGGATGCCCGTCGTGTGAAAGACATCGAGAAAGTGACCAACCACGACGTGAAGGCCGTGGAGTATTTCATCAAGGAAAAGCTCGACCAGGCCGGAGGCTTCGAGGCATGCAAGGAGTTCATCCATTTCGGACTCACCTCGCAGGACATCAACAACACCGCCGTGCCGCTGAGCATCAAGGAGGCTCTTCATGACGTGTTGCTCCCGTTGCTCGACCAACTGGTGGACCAACTGCGTGAATATGCCGAGGCATGGAAGGACGTGCCGATGCTGGCCAAGACCCATGGACAACCGGCGTCGCCCACCAGGTTGGGCAAGGAGGTCATGGTATTCGTCTATCGGCTCACCCGGCAGATAGAGCAACTCAAGGCTTGTGGCGTCACTGCCAAGTTCGGTGGGGCGACGGGCAACTTCAACGCCCACCATGTGGCCTTCCCCGACATCGACTGGCGTGACTTCGGCAACCGCTTCGTGGCGGAGAGCCTTGGCTTGGAAAGGGAGGAGTATACCACGCAAATCAGCAACTACGACTGCCTCGGCGCCGTCTTCGACGCACTCAGGCGTGTCAACACCATCATCATCGACCTCGACCGTGACTTCTGGATGTACATCTCCATGGAGTATTTCAAGCAGAAGATCAAGAAAGGGGAGGTGGGCTCCAGCGCCATGCCACACAAGGTCAACCCCATTGACTTCGAGAACAGCGAAGGCAACCTGGGCATCGCCAACGCCATACTGCAGTTCCTCGCAGCCAAACTGCCGGTGAGCCGCCTGCAGCGCGACCTTACCGACTCCACCGTGCTGCGCAACGTGGGGGTGCCTCTTGGCCATACGGTCATCGCCGTGGAGAGTACGCTGAAGGGACTTCGCAAACTCATCCTCAACGAGCAGAAACTGCATGAGGACTTGGAGGCAAATTGGGCGGTGGTGGCCGAGGCCATACAGACCATCCTGAGAAGGGAGGCCTATCCCAATCCCTATGAGGCACTCAAGCAACTTACGCGAACCAATCAGAAGATTGACGAGAAAACCATTCGCGAGTTTGTTGCAAGTCTTGACGTCGACGAAGAAATCAAGAAACAGTTATTGGCGATAACGCCACAAAATTATACTGGCATTTAATTCTTTATTTTATTAACCAACCAGCCGTGAGGCTAATTAATCAATTTTGGAACTATGGATATTGAAAACGAAAAGAAGAACGAGGAACTGTCCAATGAGCAGAACTCGGGTGGCCGTGAAGGTTATCAGTCAAATGGACAAAACAGCAACTATTCAAGAGACTATCGTGGAGGCACACGTCCGCAACGTCCGAGAATCCACTCTCAACATGCTTATTCTACCGAACGAAAGAACGATGATGAAGGTGGTTTCCGTCCAGAAGGCTTTGGAGCCGGTCTCCAAGGTGGCGGACAACGTCAGTATCGACCCCGTTACAACAACAATTCAGGCGACTATCAGCAGGGCGGCTACCAGCCCCGTCAGCAGGGTGGCTACCAGCCCCGTCAGCAGGGAGGTTACCAGCCCCGTCAGCAGGGCGGCTACCAACCCCGTCAGCAGGGAGGTTACCAGCCCCGTCAGCAGGGCGGCTACCAGCCCCGTCAGCAGGGAGGTTATCAGCCCCGTCAGCAGGGCGGCTACCAACCCCGTCAGCAGGGCGGCTACCAACCCCGTCAGCAGGGCGGCTACCAGCAAGGTGGTTATCAGTCCCGTCAGCAGGGTGGTTACCAGCAGCGCCAGCAAGGCGGCTACCAGCAGGGTGGCTACCAGCAGCGTGGTGGTTATCAGCAGCGTGGCGGCTACCAGCAGCGTGGCGGCTACCAGCAGGGCTATCGCCAACATGGCTATGACCCGAACGCCAAATACAATATGAAGAAGCGCATCGAGTACAAGGAAGAGAACATCGATCCCAATGAGCCGATCCGCCTCAACAAGTTCCTGGCCAATGCAGGCATTTGCAGCCGTCGTGAGGCCGACACCTTCATCCAGGCCGGTGTGGTGACTGTGAACGGCGAGGTGGTCACCGAACTGGGCACCAAAGTGTCTCGCACCGACGAGGTGATGTTCCACGACCAACCGGTGAAGTTGGAGAAGAAAGTGTATGTCTTGCTCAACAAGCCGAAGGACTATGTCACCACCAGCGACGACCCTCAGCAGCGGAAAACCGTCATGGACCTGGTGAAGAACGCTTGCCCGGAGCGCATATACCCTGTAGGACGTCTGGACCGCAACACCACGGGTGTGCTGCTCCTCACCAATGACGGCGACCTGGCCAGCAAACTCACCCATCCCAAATTCTTGAAGAAAAAGGTGTACCACGTGTTCCTCGACAAGAACGTCACCGCTCACGACATGCAACAAATCGTGGAAGGCATCACGCTCGACGACGGTGAAATCAAGGCCGATGCAGTGGAATATGCCAGCGATACCGACAAGAGCCAGGTGGGCATTGAGATACATAGTGGGAAGAACCGCATCGTGCGTCGCATCTTCGAAAGCCTCGGATACAAGGTGGTGAAACTCGACCGCGTGCAGTTCGCCGGACTCACCAAGAAAAACGTGCGCCGCGGCGACTGGCGTTTCCTCACCGAAAAAGAAGTGGAGATGCTGCGCATGGGCGCTTTTGAATAATTTGCAGACCTTGGCCTGCATGTCATCAAAAACAAAAGAAATGGAAAAAATAAGTAGGACAAAAGTAGTGGATGTGTTGCGCCGCACAGACTACGGTGCCTTGGTTAACGTGAAAGGTTGGGTGCGTACGCACCGCAGCAGCAAGGCGGTGGAATTCATCCACATCAATGACGGCTCTACCATCAAGAACGTACAGGTGGTGGTCAATCCGGAAGACTTCGATGCCGATGTCCTCAAACAGGTCACCACAGGTGCCTGCATCAGCGTCAACGGCGTGCTCGTGGAGAGCATGGGCGCCGGTCAGGCAAGTGAGATACAGGGTAAGGAGATAGAGATTTACGGTCTCTGTGGCAACGACTACCCGATGCAGAAGAAGGGACAGAGCTTCGAGATGATGCGCAAGAACGCTCATCTGAGGCTCCGCACCAACACGTTCGGGGCGGTCATGCGCATACGTCACAACATGGCCATCGCCATCCATGACTATTTCCACAAGAATGGCTTCTTCTACTTCCATTCGCCCATCATCACCGGCAGTGACTGCGAAGGGGCTGGACAGATGTTCCAGGTGACCACTAAGAACCTTTACGACCTGAAGAAAGACAAGGACGGAAAGATCATCTATGATGATGACTTCTTCGGAGTGCAAACCTCGCTTACCGTCAGCGGACAGTTGGAGGGTGAGTTGGGCGCCACCGCACTGGGTGCCATCTACACCTTCGGACCGACGTTCCGCGCAGAGAACTCTAATACGCCGAGGCATCTTGCTGAGTTCTGGATGATAGAGCCGGAAGTGGCTTTCATCGACCTCGAAGGTCTGATGGACCTTGAGGAGGACTTCATCAAGCATTGTGTGCGCTGGGCCCTTGACAACTGCAAGGACGACTTGGAGTTCCTCAACAAGATGGTGGACAAGACGCTTCTGCAAAGGCTCAACTCCGTGCTTGAAGGGTCGTTCGTCAGGCTGCCCTATACCGAGGGCATCCGCATCCTTGAGGAGGCGGTGGCTGCCGGACGCAAGTTCGAGTTCCCCGTCAGCTGGGGCATGGACCTGGCTTCCGAGCATGAGCGCTACCTGGTGGAGGAGCATTTCAAGCGCCCTGTGATCATGACGGACTATCCGAAAGACATCAAGGCTTTCTATATGAAAATCAACGATGACGACCGCACGGTGCAGGGCACCGACGTGCTCTTCCCGCAAATCGGTGAGATTATCGGCGGCAGCGTGCGTGAGGAGAACTACGACAAGTTGATGGGCGAGATAGAGCGCCGTGGCATTCCCTTCAAGGACATGTGGTGGTATCTCGACACCCGCAAGTATGGCTCTTGCCCGCATGGCGGCTTCGGCCTGGGCTTCGAAAGGCTCATCCTCTTTGTCACCGGCATGCAGAACATCCGCGACGTCATACCTTTCCCACGTACTCCGAAGAGCGCTGAGTTTTAGGAGATTTTAGTAGGATATAGGACGTTTTAGGAGAACATCAATAATTCCGCCACCATGGCTGCAAAAAAATGCAGCGATGGTGGCGGAATTGTTTTTCGCTTGCTTGCTGTCAGCGCATGCTCTTTATGGTTCTTATGGTGCCGTCTGTGCCGCGGACGGTGAACTCATATTCTTGTTCCTTGAAGAAAGGGTAGGAGAGGAATTGCTGGAAGGAGAGTATGGGCGTGCCGCTGATGCTCAGGATGATGTCGCCCTGCCGGAATCCGCATTGGTAGTGGCGTCCGCCCTCGAAGACGAGTCCCACAGAGGCGCGACCTTCTTTCGGGACGAAGGCGATGCTCATCTGCTCGTTGCTCACCATGGTCGACATCGCTTCGTCATAGGGTTGGAACACCAGCACTTTCTGCTTGGGTTTGATGATGATGCTGCCGTAGTCGAAGATTTCCGAACCGATGCGAGAGGTGCCTTGCGTCGTCATCGTGTGATAGTCGAGGAAGGAGAAGCCACCCCATTCCAAGGCGTCAAGCCAGAGGAAGGCTGTCTCGTCGGGCTGCTCCACACCGAAGCTGCCGATGGCACGATTGCCATAGCCCACGCCCTCCACCTGGGTGTTGAAATCAGGGAACAGGTTCGAGAACCTCCTCCTGCTTTCGCCCGACATCACATAAAGACGGCGGCTGCCGGTGTCGAAACGTGCCTCGTCTTCGCAGCCGGGGTAGGGGCTTACCTTGACGTTGGGCACCCAGCGGACAAGGCGGTATTTCAAGGGCATTCCCAACTCTTGGTCGAAATATTTGGGGAGGTCGGTGAGCACCATCACACCCTGCCTGACATCGATTTTTGCCGACAAACCCTTGTTGAACAGGTCGAATCCCAACACTGCGTCGTAGTCCTTGTGGGAGACATGGGAGTTGAGCAGCGAACCAGGATAGCCGCGGATGGTGATGTTGCCTAGGCGGAATTCGGGAAACTCCACCACGTCGGTCTTGCTCATCTTGCCGTTGGCGTCGTAAGAGTCAATCTTCCCCAGCACGCGCTTGAATGGCAGGGAACCATTTGTGTAGGCGATGCCTTGGCCCGAGCCGGTGTCAAGGAGCATGCGGTATGGTCTGCCATAGATGGTCACCGTGACGAAAATCTGGTGATCCACCATCTCGATGGGTATGGTTTCCACAAAACGGCTGGCCTGCACGGTGAACTTCGTGTTGTACCGGTAGGTCTGACCGTGGCTGGCCATGCTTGCAGAGGCCAAGGCAGCACAGCAGAACAGCTTTTTGAGGAAAGCAAAATGTTTCATGGTGGCAAAGATAAACATTTTCTTCGTATCATGAATGATTTGTGAAAAATTTATGGATAATTCACGATTCCTTGATTGTTTAAAATCATTAAAAGGAGGTGTGTGATGATGTGTGTTATGCTTTTTTTTGCTATTTTTGCTTGCTAATCATGGGAATGTATTCTCGAAAAGTGTATTTTAAGTCATTTATGAAAAAGAAAGTGTTTGTTGTCTCCATCGTGGCCATCATTCTGGCGGGAGGCTTGCTGATTCATGCCATGTCAAAGAGTTCGGAAAACCGCTATAAGGAAATACCTTATCCCACACCCAATATAGAACCCGACACGCTCAACGAGGTGAAAGGTGTCGTGCTGCACCACACAGCGGAACCCACCGTGGAGAGATCGCTCGCGATTCTCACTTCTTTAGAGAAGAAGGTCAGTTCGCACATCGTCGTCGACTGCGATGGCACCCGGTATGTCCTGGCGTCTCCCACCGACGTGACATGGCATGCGGGGAAGTCTATTCTCAATGGTCGTGAAGGGTGCAATTTCTTCACCATCGGCATCGAGTTCCAGGGTAATACATTGGAGGCTCCGCTCACGCAGGATCAGATAGATAGCGCCATAGAATATCTCTTGCCAATCATCAAGCAATACGATATTCCAATCGACAATATCGTGACACACGAGATGGTGAGGAAGGCCTACAAGAAGGCTCATCCCAAACAACGTGCGTATGACAAGCCCGACATCACGCAGACGGAATACCATCGATTCATGCGTGCATTGCGTGAGGCAATCGACTGACCATCAAGCTGAAAATCTATGGCAAGCGTCACATTGGGTGAAGGTTCGACCCTTCAAGGGGGTAAATACCGCATCGTCAGGGTGTTGGGGCAGGGAGGCTTCGGCATCACCTACTTGGCGGAACAGGTCTTGCTGAAGAGGAAGATCGCCATCAAGGAATTCTTCATGGGGATTTATTGTGCCCGTGACGAAAATTCGAAGGTTTATACCCTCACCCAGGCCGAGTTGGTGGGCAGGTATCGACAGAAGTTCTTGAAGGAAGCACAGATTATCGCCCAGCAGAATCATCCGGGGATAGTGAAGGTAATCGACATCTTCGAGGAAAATACCACCTTCTATTATGTGATGGAATATGTTGAGGGCGAGAGCCTAAAAACCATCGTCAACCGTAAAGGCCGCCTGCCGGAGCAGGTTGCCCTGCGCTATGTCTTGAAGGTGGCGGAGGCGCTGGACTACCTCCACAAGTCCAAAGTCAACCATCTCGATGTGAAGCCTGCCAACATTATGGTGCGGCGTGAGGATAACATGCCCATCCTCATCGATTTCGGCGTGTCGAAACAGTATGACGAGAAGAATGTCGAGATGTCCACCACACCGCCAGGTGTCAGCATTGGCTATTCTCCGCTGGAGCAATACAGAAAAGGCGGAGTGAGCAAGTTCTCGCCACGGGCGGATATTTATGCCTTGGGTGCCACCCTTTACAAACTGCTGACAGGTAATACACCACCTGAAGCATCAGACGTGGCCAACTACGGTCTTCCTCCCTTGCCCGGCAACATCTCCGAAAGTGTCAAGAATGCCATAGTGAAGGCAATGAAGTTCTTGATTGTCGAACGACCAGAGACTATGAAGGTGTTCATCGGGATGCTGAAAATAAAGGAGACAACAGTGATAGAAGAACCTATAGAGGAAGATGATGATGAGGTTACTGTTGTTCCAATAGATGATGATGTTCCACCTTTTATAAACGAGAATGGTGAAAAGTTGACTCCGTCTCAAAAGATTGTTATTGACAACCTGATAAGTAATATGGTTCGTGTGGAAGGCGATACGTTCACTATGGGTTCCGCAACGAAAAAAGGCTTTTGGGAAAAGATGGCAGATGAAGCTGATAGCGACGAGAGGCCTGCCCATCAGGTGACATTATCCTCGTTCTCCCTTGGCCGCTATGAGGTGACGCAGGAGGAATGGGAGACCGTGATGGGGGAGAACCCGTCCAAGTTCAAAGGCAACAAGAAATGTCCAGTGGAGAATGTCTCTTGGGACGATTGCCAAGTTTTTATTAAAAAGTTGAATACGATGACGGGGAAGAATTTCCGTTTACCTACGGAGGCGGAGTGGGAGTTTGCAGCCCGAGGTGGCATTAACAGCAAGGGATACAAATATGCTGGGGGTGATGATATAGATGCTATAGCTTGGTATGCCGGCAATAGTGGAGACACCACCCACCCTGTAGGACTGAAGACTCCCAACGAACTTGGCCTTTACGATATGTCAGGAAATGTATATGAGTGGTGCCAGGATTGGTATGGACCTTATAGTTCTTCTGTCCAAAAAGACCCCAAAGGACCTCATTTTGGCTCCAAACGTGTTGCCCGTGGTGGCAATTGGTCCTATTTCTCTAGTCGTTGCCGTATAGTTTACCGTGAGAACTACTCGCTTGGCAACAGCAGTAGCATCCTTGGCTTTCGCCTTGCCCTTTAGTTCTTTCTTTTAAAAGAACTGTTTTGCCAGGAGGTGCGACGTGAGAAGTCGTTCTTGGTTGCAACATCTCATTCTTCATTTTTCAACCTTCATCTTTTGGTTGGTTTGGAAAAAAGCATTATCTTTGCCATTGATAGCAGATAATCCCATCACCACGACATACCCATCACCACCATGGAGAGATTTTTCAATACGGCTGGCCCCAATCAACCCGAGGACAGCTACACCATCGACCCGCTGAAACGCTTCGACCTCGATGACATCCTCTCATTGATTCAGCGTAAGCGCTATTTCGTGCTTCACGCTCCGCGTCAGACGGGGAAGACATCTTGTTTGCTGGCATTGCGTGACTACCTCAACGCTCAAGACGACTACATAGCCGTCTATGCCAACGTGGAGGGAGGACAGGCGGCACGCAACAACGTGCTGAGTGCCATCCGCACCGTATGCGGTACGATAGCTGAAAAACTCAGTTTGATTCTCGGCACCAACCAGCCGAAGGAGATTCGAAAAGAAGTGGAGAATCTTGATGCCAACGAAATGTTGACCACCTACCTTCGAAGTCTCTCAAGGGCCATGCCTAAGCCTCTCGTCCTGTTCATCGACGAGATAGACTCCTTGGTGGGCGACAGTTTGGTGAGCGTGCTTCGACAGCTTCGTGCCGGCTACGACGACCGTCCCGGTGCCTTCCCCCAAAGCATCATCCTCTGCGGTGTGCGCGACGTGCGCGACTACCGCATCGTGCTTTCCAACCAGGACATCATCACCGGTGGCTCGGCATTCAACATCAAGGCGAAGTCGCTCCGGCTTGGTAATTTTTCCAAAGAGGAAATCCACGAGTTGTATATGCAACACACCGAGGAGACTGGGCAGGTGTTCGACGAGGCGTGCTTCCCGATGATTTGGGAGGCTACGGAGGGTCAACCTTGGCTTGTCAACGCCTTGGGCAACGAGGTGACTTGGGAAATAAAAGAGAACCGCGACCGCAGTGTGCGTATCATCCCCGAGATGATCTACCGTGCACAGGAGCAAATCATCTACCGCCGCGACACGCATATCGACATCCTTATTGACAAGCTCAAGGAGGAGCGGGTGAGGAAGGTAATCGAGCCGATGCTATCGACGGAGGGAGAGGCGGACAACAGCCTTTTTCCCAATGATGACATCCAATATGTGGTGGATATGGGACTTGTCAAGCGCGAACGTGGCAAACCCATCCGCATCGCCAACGGCATCTACCGTGAGATTATTCCCCGTGAACTCACCGCCTCCACGCAGGAGATGCTCACCCAGGAGCCTCAATGGTATGAGAACGCCGACTGCAGCATCAATATGGAGAAACTGCTGCTCGACTTCCAACAGTTCTTCCGTGAGAACGCCGACTCGTGGATAGGTCGCTTCGACTATGCGGAGGCGGGTCCGCAGTTGCTGTTGCAATGCTTCCTGCAGCGCATTGTCAACGGCGGAGGGTACATCGACCGCGAATACGGCCTTGGTCGCAAGCGCACCGACCTGCTGATACGCAAGCCGCTGACCGACCATTACGGTGGTCCTGTGCAGCGCATCGTTTTGGAGTTGAAGATTCTCCGCCGTGGCTTGGATGTGACCATCGCCGACGGGTTGCGCCAAACTGCTGAGTATATGGATATCGCCGGTGCCGTGGACGAGGGGCATCTCATCATTTTCGACCGCTCACAGACTAAGACGTGGGAAGATCGCATCTGGCACCGCCCCTATGACTTTGAAGGCAGGACCATCATGGTGTGGGGAATGTGATTCCCGTATCAGATATAACTTCAATCCTTCTTTTCATCATCGGAGAATGCAAGCCGTCTTTTGTTTTTACCTACCACCAAGGCTTCATGGATAGGTGAGGGGCAGCGTTGCTCCGTGCACACAGTCCCATATCTTCATATATTATAATAAGGTATTAGGATGATTCCTCCCATTCCGTCCCCATTCCTCCCTTTTCGGCCGCTCCTCCCGCTCTGCGCATCCCCCCTCTCCACCCCCTGCTTTCACCTCCAGATT
>Ga0310694_10003120_pt1 | contig 16401 bp, 8 predicted proteins | sample 174DNAGHGhighgp2_FD_203884 | JGI IMG/M metagenome (GOLD analysis project Ga0310694, IMG submission 203884) | Sheep rumen microbial communities from Palmerston North, Manawatu-Wanganui, New Zealand - 1742 DNA GHGhigh gp2 (v2) (version 2) | ecosystem: Host-associated > Mammals > Digestive system >... | reverse complement strand
TGGAGAAACGGCGCACGGAGGCTCTGCACGACTGGGTGGTGAAGAAGATAAAAAGCACTTACGTCCGTATTCCCGACGAGTACTGCGACTGCCAGTTTGAATATGAAGGTTGGGTGAGGAAATAATTAGTAATTAGTAATTAGTAATTAGTAATTGAAGATAAGAGACTACATATTTAAGGACGACAAACGCAGAAGTGCCCTTGTGGCGCTTCTGTGTGTGCTCTGTGTCGTCGTGGCCGTTGCCGCTACTGTGCCGCGGCCCCCCTTGACGACCGCCACCCCGCCGAAGAACAAGGACTTGGTCTACCTGGTACATGCCGACGAGCTGCGCTACGACCGCTGGCTGAACAAAGACGCTAAGGTGCTGACCGGCGATGTGCACTTCGAACACGACGGTGCCAACCTGTACTGCGACAGCGCCAACTTCTTTGAGGAGAGCAACTCGTTTGAGGCGTGGGGCAACGTGCGCATGGTGCAGGGCGACACACTGTCGCTGACCAGCGACTACGGCTACTATGACGGCAACAACAAGTTTATGGAGGCAAAGGCTATGGAGCCCGACAAGCAGGTGGTGCTGCGCAACCGCACGGCAACGCTCTACACCGACCAGCTGTACTTCGACCGCATAGACAACTTAGGCTATTATGACACCGGCGGGAAACTTGTAGACAAGACCACAACCCTCACCTCGGTCTATGGCGAGTACCACACCGACACCAAGGATGCTTTCTTCACCGACGATGTGCGTATGGTGGACAAGCGCTTCGTGCTGACCACCGACACGCTGATTTACAACACACGGACAAAGCTGGCACACATCGTGGGACCGTCGAACATCACGTCGGGACGCAGCCACATCTATTCGGAGCAGGGCTACTACAACACCGAGACCGAGGAGGCCGAGTTGCTCGAGCGCTCACAGCTGGACAACGGCGGGCGCACGCTGACCGGCGACAGCCTCTGGCACAACGGCCGGACGGGCATCAGCGAGGCTTTCATGAACGTGGTGTACAGCGACCCGGTGAACAAGAACATGCTGCTCTGCGACTATGGCTACTACAACGACTCTACAGGCTATGCCATGTGCACGGAAAAGGCAGTGTCGGTCGACTTCTCACAGAAGGACTCGCTCTTCATACATGCCGACACGTTCAAGGTCTTCACATACAACATGGACACCGACTCGGTCTACCGCGTCATGCACGGGTACAACAGGGTGAGGGCCTACAGGGTCGATGTGCAGGCTGTATGCGACTCAATGGTGTACAACTCGAAGGACTCGTGCCTCACGCTCTATAACGACCCTATACTGTGGAACGTGAACCAGCAGTTGCTGGGCGAGAAGATAGAAGTGTTTATGCGCGACTCGGTCATCGACCACGCTCATGTCATAAACCAGGCCTTCTCCATAGAGCAGCTCACAGAGCCGGAATTGTTCAACCAGGTGTCGTCGAAGGAGATGTTCGCGTTCTTCACCGAAGGAGAGATACACGAGGCGCAGGCCGTGGACAATGTCCTCGTGGCCTACTACCCCGCAGAAAAGGGCGACACCTCGTTTGTGGGCCTTGTGAGCATGGAGACAAGCCTGCTGCGCATGTTCATGAACCAGCGTAAGCTGGAGCGTATCTGGGCACCAAAGAGCGACGGGGTGATGTACCCCATGTCGCAGATTCCACCAGCCAAGCGCTATCTGGAGAATTTCCACTGGTACGACTATGTCAGACCGTTGTCTAAGGAAGATATCTTCATCTGGAGGGGAAAGAAAGAGGGTGCTTTCTTTAAGAGTTACAGACCAGTGCCTGTAGCCGACGAAGCTGAAAAGCCAGTGCCTGCAGCCGACGAAGCTGAAAAACCAGTGCCCGTAGCCACTGAAGATGAAAAGCCAGTGCCTGTTGCAACTGAAGAAGAGAAGCCTGTCTCAGACGAAAACACGGAAAATACCGAACCCGCCCACGATGACTGATATCATACAACTGTTGCCCGACTCGGTGGCCAACCAGATAGCGGCCGGCGAGGTCATTCAGCGTCCTGCATCGGTAATCAAGGAACTGGTGGAGAACGCTGTCGATGCGGGTGCACACAACATACGTGTCATCATCGTCGACGCAGGCCGCACGTCGATACAGGTCATTGACGATGGCTGCGGCATGTCCGAGACCGACGCCCGACTGGCTTTCGAGCGCCATGCCACGTCGAAGATACGCAAGGCCGACGACCTCTTCTCCCTTCACACCATGGGGTTCCGGGGCGAGGCACTGCCGTCGATAGCCGCAGTGGCACAGGTGGAGCTGACCACGCGTATGGCCTCGGACGACATTGGCACAAAGCTGACTCTGCAAGGGTCGAAAGTGCTGAGCCAGGAGCCTACAGCTTGCCCTGTAGGAAGCAATTTCAAGGTGGAAAACCTGTTCTTCAACGTGCCTGCACGGCGCAAGTTCCTGAAATCGAACGCCACGGAGCTGAACAATATCCTTACTGCCTTCGAGCGCATAGTGCTCGTCTATCCCGATATTGCCTTCACACTCTACAGCAACGGACAGGAGCTGATGAACCTCCGTCCGGGGCCGTTGCGGCAGCGCATCAACGACATCTTCGGCAAGCGGCTCGGACAGGAACTGCTGCCACTGGAGGTGCACACTGCCCTGTGCAGCATAACGGGGCTGGTGGGCAAGCCGGAGACGGCAAAGAAGAAAGGGGCCGTAACCTGTTTCTTCGTCAATGGGCGCTTCATGCGCCATCCCTATTTCCACAAGGCTGTCAACAATGCCTTCGAGCGACTTGTGGCTGAAGGCATGCAAGTGCCCTACTTCATCTATTTCGACGTGCCGCCTGCCGACATCGACGTGAACATACACCCCACGAAGACTGAGATAAAATTTGAGAACGAACAGGCCATCTGGCAGATTCTCACGGCTGCTGTGAAAGATGCTATCGGCAAGTTCTGCGAGGTGCCGTCCATCGATTTCGACACCGAGGGCCGCCCCGACATACCTGTCTTTGATCCACGCCACGACAGCATTGAAGCTCCGCGGGTGCAGTATAATCCTGGTTTCAATCCTTTCGTCTCCGGCACTGACGCTACCAGCCCGCAAGCCCCCCAACAACATTCGCCCCATTCGTCCCAGTGGCCCCAGTGGTCTCAGAAGTCTCAGAAGTCCCAGCCGTCACAGGACTGGGAGCAGCTCTATGAGGCAGCCTTGCAGAAAGAACCTGAGCAGCCGACGCTCTTCGACGACGCACCGGCCTCGGTCATTGCCGACAAGTCGCCTGTACACTACCAGTACAAGGGTTGCTATATCATGACGGCAGTCAAGTCCGGGCTTATGATCATAGACCAGCATCGCGCTGACCTGCGCATACGCTACGACCGCTACCTGGAGCAGATGAACCGTAAGGCCGTGAGCACACAGAGGGTTCTCTTCCCTGAAATAGTGGAGTTCCCGCCCTCCGAAAATGTGGTGATGCAGCGCATAATGCCCGACCTGGCACTTATGGGTTTTGAGGTCAGTGACCTGGGTGGCTGCAGCTACGCTGTCAACGGCGTGCCAGCTGGTCTCGACGGCATTTCGCCTTCCACCATGCTTCACGACATCGTGGCCGATGCTGCAGATGTCGAGGCCTCACCCACGGCCGACGGCGACGCCTCCAGCCCTGAGAATCCGCTTCATGCTGCCATGGCCTTGTCTATGGCGCGCCATGCCGCCATACCACCGGGACAGGTGCTCTCCAACGAGGAGATGGAACGCATAGTAAATGAACTTTTTGCTTGTTCCAACGTGAACTATACCCCCGACGGCCGTGCCATCATTGGTATTCTGCCACATCACGACATAGAGCAGCTGCTGGGGTCACCACGCTAACACCCAGCGGCTGTCGGAGTACCGGCCTATGAGCGCGGCATCGCCGATGGGGTCGAGCTGGCGCATCAGAGGGTTTCTGGCCGAGGTGTCCACCCTGTGCCCCTCTGCATCGTGACTGTTGAATTCAAGTATTGTCGCCGTCTTGGCACCGTCGTCTATCCTCCCCCAGCCGGCGGCAGGGATGTTCTCCAGCGTACAGTTGAGCAGCACACACTCCGCGTGCGGGTAGTTCTTGCCTTTGTTGTCGGGCAGACGTCCTAACTCGGCATAGTCCGACAGTCCCTTGAAATGGCAGTCTACGAATATGTTGCCATGGTTCGCCTCTGTGTTGCGTATCCACATAAAGGCGCCGTAACTGGCTATGGTGCAGTGGTTAAAGAACGACGGGCCGCGCCCTAAGATGGTGTCGCCGCCACCGTCTATGCGGCAGTTCATCCAGTAGCAGCTGCCGTTTGCCTGCAGCGCATCGCCGTCGCCAATGATGTGCACATTCTCAAAATAGTTGCGCTCCCCATTCACCAGCAGCCCTTCTGCCTGTCCTTTGCAGTCGGTCTTCAGGGTCAGGTTGCGCAGTGTCATGTCGCTGCAGTTGTCCACGGCAAAGGCGGCACGGCGCGAGGGGAACGTACCCTTCACCTCGTTGGTCTTAACACTCCTGAGGGTGTGCCGGGCTTGGTGTTGCGGTTGGTGATGGCCTGCGACTTGTACGTATATGGCGTCGGTGTGTACTGTGCCTCAGGGTTCTTGGGCTGCCCTTGTGTGGGGCCGGGAGGTATGCTCATGTCGAGACGGTCTACCAACCTGCCCGACTGCTTGTCGTAGACTGACACGAAGCCTTTTCGGCCAATAGCCGCTTCGCCTGTCAGCGTCAGTGTGAGGTGGGTGTCTGTGTTCACATCGGTAGCACCGTTCTCAGGACACATGGTGACGATGGCGGCCGGCTGTTGTGCCGCCGCCGTCGTTGGCAGGGTCATCAGGCTTGCCAACAACGGTATGATGATGGCTTTCTTCATGTTGCTATTGTCCTGCTATGTCGCTAAGTTTTAACAGGTAGGTGTCATACTGGGTTTTGAAGGGGTGGAAGGGAGCCGGCACCTCTGCTGCTGGCGCGAACATGCGCCGGACCACATCGGGTGCGGCGTCGGCCTTTATGTAGTAGCTGCAGAAGGTGGCAGTCACGGGCTTGTCGCCCTTCTGCCAACCGGGGAAGTGGGTCTTTGCAAACTTCGGGCCTTGTCCGCTGACGGCGGCGTTTACCGTTAGCACTATTCCACGGTCTGTCTGCTCGAAGTTCAGTGACAGCGAGTCGCCTGTTATCAGTATGCCGTTGCCCTCGCTGTCGGTGAGCAGTGCTGCGTCGATGCCGCTGTGGTTGCCCTCAAAGTACAGGTCGTCCTTATGCTTTGCCCACAGTCCGTAGCGGTTGGCCTGATGGCGGGCGGGGTAGCTGGCAAAGGGGCCGTAGCCTATCCACTGCACACGGTCTATGCTTGGGTCGAGCAGATAGGCCAGCCCCAGCTCCGAGCGGAACACATCGGCGGTGTCGGGAGTCAGCGTGAATGTGACCTCTTCGCCCCCGTCGATGGGACGGCTCTGAATGTCGGCCCGCACTTGGCTGTTGTCGAGTGGCAGTAGGTATTTCTGTGGCAGACGCCCTTTCTGGGTCAGCCGCTCACCCATGGTGGGCTTCCTGCCTGTGCGTATGAACTTTTGCTGGGCCATCACCGCTCCGCTGCCGTGGCCAGTCCATGCTGTCTGTGGCTTGTGCAGCACGAACGACTGGCGGAGGAAGAGATGGCCTTGGGCGTCCACGATGTCGAAATGAAGCAGGGTGAGGCCGCCTTTCTGCGGGAGCGAGAGCCTGTAAGGCACAGAGCTGTGGGGCTGGCAGTCGGGGCTGAAGGCACCGCGCAGCACGGTGTCACGGTTGCAGGTAAGGGCCCAGTGGAAGGTGACGTTGTCCTTCAGGTTGAGAAAGTCGTAGCGGTTGGTAAGGGTGAGAAGGGCTGCGACACAGTCGCAGCATACGGGACAGGCAGGGGCGCTGGACACCGGGCCGGCAGACGAGGTGGACACTGGGCCTGCAGACGAGGTGGACACTGGGCCTGCAGTCGCGCTGGACACTGGGCCTGCAGACGAGGTGGACACCGGGCCGGCAGTCGCGCTGGATACGGGACCGGCAGGGTCGCAGCTTACGGAACTGACGAAGGCACGGGCATAGTTGTGCTGCAGCTCGTAGTAGTTGGGCAGTGGCGTCCGGTCGGCATATACCAAGCCGTCGGTGCCCTTGTTGCCGTACATGGCGAAGCCGTTGCCAGCGGTGGTGAACACTCTTTCCTCGTAGCCATAGGCCTTGTCTTCAGCGAGGGTGACAGACAGTCCGACGGTGTCTTCACGGGCCGTGGCGTGACTGCTCTCTCCGCCCTTCGGAGAGGGGGCGGGGGCGAGCCTCATCCCCTGGTCTGCCCACTCCCACACTCCGCCGCCGGCTATGCCTGGTGTGCGCTCTATGATTTCCCACTGGCGGTCGTGGTCCTCGAACGAGATGCCCAGCGTGTGGCAGTACTCAGTGAAGATGACGGGGCGGTCCCTGTGCTGGTAGAACCCGTCCATCTGCCCCGTAGTAGGGTAGTGGGGCGCATAGATGGGTGCCTGCGACGGGAAGCCTTTCGCTTCCTTTCCCTCAAAGAAACGACGGAAGTAGCTGCCCACCTGTGGGAAACAGTATGGCCGCGAGGGGTCGAGCTGCCCTACATAGTCGCCCACCTCAATGCAGGTCTGTGGCAGCGGGTTCTCGTTGCCCACGCTCCATACGAGCACCGACGGGTGGCTTTTGTCACGAGCCACGGTGGCCTGTGCCCTTGTCAGCAGTATGTCCTGATAGCTGCGGTCGCCCAGGTGCTTGTCGCCATAGCCGAAGGGCACTTCGTCGACCAGGTAGAACCCCAAGGAGTCGGCCAGCTCGTAGAAGCGCGGCTCGCGCGGATAGTGGCTCAGGCGTATGAAGTTGACCGATGCCTCTTTCATCATGTGCAAGTCCTTGAGGGTAAGGTCGTCAAAAACGACCTTCACTGTCCATGGGTCTGTGGCGTGTGCGTTGACGCCGCGCAGCTTTATGGGCTGTCCGTTCAGCTTGAGCACGTTTCCGTCGATGCTTATTTCGCGGAAGCCGAAGCGATGCTCGAAAGTCTGCAGTGGCTTGCCTCTTTGTGAGAGCGTAGTGCGCAGAGTGTACAGGTAGGGTGTCTCTGCCGTCCACAGATGTGGGCTTTCCACCTTGTCCTCACCCGCCACGCGGCCTTGGGCGTCAAGTATCTCGTGCTTCACTCTGGTGTCTTTCTTCGCGTTGGCTATCTTTACTCCGATGCTCACCTCGCCCGTGTTCTTCGTGCTTATGGTCAGGTCGCTCAGGTGCGTTCTCGGCACTGCCATCAGCGTCACGTCACGGAAGATGCCATTGGCGGCCCAGTCGTCGAAGCAGTCGAACTCGTAGCCTTTGAAGCGTGTGTAGACGCGCATGGCCAGCTGCTGGCTGCCCGCACAGTTCAGAAAGGGAGTCAGGTCGAAGAGACAGGTGTTGTAGGCCGACTCCCACGCCCCCACATACTTGTCGTTGAGCCACAGGTCGTAGGCGCGCAGCACGCCGTCGAGGCGCAGCACCACCTGTTGTCCCCGCCATTCGTCGGGCACAGTGAACTCGGTGCGGTAGTAGCCTGTCAACGAGTCGGGGTAGTCGTACTTTGGCTCGCAGAAACCGTAAGCCTCCCAACAGCCAGGCACAGGGATGTTTCCCCACGTACTGTCTATGGCAGGCACCTTCTTGTCGTCGTCCACACCCTTCACCACCTTCAGTCTCCACACTCCGTTGAGGCTTCTCTGCATACTCCTGTCGGTCACGGGCAGGAAGCCCTTGAACGCATCTTTCACCTCTGCTCGTGCACACATCATGGCCACGCAGAGCGCCATCAATATCAATACCTTCCTCATGCCGCTCAGAAATCGCGAATAAAAAGAGACATCACAGTTTTTTGTATTTCAGTTCAATCTTCGTGTACTGGTGCTTGTCGTTCCAGTGTTCGAAGAGTCCGAGCGACTGCTGCAGTGGCATGCCGTTCTGCTTATACACGGTGCCGCTTGGTGTGTTGGGTATGCTGGCAGCCTCGCGCAAATACTCGTCGCAGTAGTTCAGGCTTTGGAACTCCGGCCACTCGTTGATGATGATGTCCATGGCCACGGCGTCGCAAGCCACCTCGTCCTGGCTGGCGATGATCGAGCAGGCCCAGTCGCCCAGGAACGGCTCCTTCATCCACTTGGGGTTGGGAGCGCCGTTCACGTCGCGCGAGCCGTAGGTGCCATCGATGAGGAAGAGCAGTGCCTTCTGTCCCATGTCCTTATGCACCATCCAGTCTACGAAGGTCTTGTACTGCGGTTTCCCTCCCCTTTTGTCCTGCGACACGTTGTTGTGGGCGTTCTGCCGCCAGAGCAGGTTGATGTCGGTTGCGCCGTACCAGTTCTTCGCCGTCAGTGTGACTCCCGGCCCGTTGTGTGTCTTCAGCAGTGCCGAGTTGATGAGGTAGTCGGCATCGGCGATGCACTTTGCCAGTCCGCGTGCCATTTTTCCGTTGTCCACGGAATAAGTTATCTGTTCGGGGTAGTACTCACACTTCTCGCGTCCGTCGCCTCCAATGTTGTCAATCATCCGCACTTGCGGGAACTCCCGGTGCACTTTGTTGTAGATGCTGTCGGTGATGGCTCGCGACGGTTCGCAGAGCACTATGTCTTGCTGGTCCACTCCACCATCGTTCACCAGCGAGCGCACCAAGGCGAGTGTGACGAATGGCGACGAGTTGAGCTCTATGGTGTCGTGGTGTGCAATGGCGTTGTTCAGGTTCAGCTTCACGGCTATCGTCTCTCCGCGCTTGTAGCCTCTGTTGCCCCGTCCGTGCTCACGGTTGAAGTGGCGGAAGAGTGCCTTCCACGCCTTCTTTGCCGTCTTCTCGCCTGTGAGCTGCATCACTGTCTCTGGAATCATGGCGTCGGCCTTAGCCTGGTCGTTCCATCTGTCTTCCACCCATAGGCCAGTATGTCCGTCCCACTTGGCCACGCCTGGCGCGTGCACCCATGCCACACGTCCTGGGTGTATGCCGCGTCCCTGGCCAATGGGTTGGTTGGGCTCGGCAAAGAGCTTCGGTCTTGGGCTTTTGCCGAACTCGCCGAAGAAGAGACGGTCGCGGTTCACGGCGTCGCCGAGCAGCTGTATGGTCGTCGAGGGCCCGAGGTCAGGATTGCGCCAAGCCCGCAGCTGCCATACCACGCGTCCGTCCTTGTCGACCTCTATGGCCTGCACGGGGGCGTTGGCAGTGTCCATAGGCACCTTGTTCCACTCGTTATACCAGTTGTTGACGATGTGTCCTCCGTCCTTCAGCCTGACGGTCTTCTGTGGCTGTGTCACCCCGTATTTCGTGACGTCGAGCTGCCACACGGTCTGCCCCTGGCGGTTTATCTCCTGTATTAGACCCTTGCGTCCTGTTACGAGCAGGTTGCCCGTCTTTGGCATCTCCTGCACCGACCATGGCAGCAGTCCACTCCAGCGGTCCACCTCTCGTCCGGCGCTGGTGAACTCGTGTATGCACCCCATGGCCATGTTTGCCACGAGCAGTGTGCCGCGGCTGCTGAGCCTGGCGTTGCGGAACTGCCCGTGTACTGAGCCTTTCTCGTTTGTGGGCAGTACGAACTCGCGAACAATGTTGTAAGTGCTCGCACTGGCTCCCGCTTTCTGGGGTATCTCCATGATGACGGCCTTTGCCGGCCGTCCGTTCTGCACGAACACCACGTGGCTGCGCCCTATGGGCTGTGCGGTGTGTATCTCTGTTCCCTCTGGTGCCGCGTAGCTCCATACGGTGTTCCCTTGTGCGTCCACCTCTGCCACACCATACTGGTGTGCCACGAGTATGTGTCCGTCGGTCATCAGTACTGCGTCGCTTATCTCGCCGTGTTTCAGCTTGTCGTCGTAGCTCCAGCACACCTGTCCGTCCTTGACTATGAACATGCGGCGCTGCTTGCTCTGGCCTGTATAGAAGAAGTCGTGACGGCTCAGGCTCTCGTCTACGGTGTCTTGTGCCATGCTGCTGCCAGCCAGTGCCAGCAACAGTCCAATAGCCAACAATTTTCTCATGCTAAGTAACAATTTTAATTTTGAAGAAAGGCCACACCTTCCGATGCAGCCTTTCTGCTTTCTGTTAGACGTAGATAAAAGTCATTAATTTAATCTTCTCAGATGCATAGTAGCGTCAGATCTTTCGACTTTTAACCACTTTTATCTCCCTTTTGTAGCGTCAGGTCTATCGACTTTTTACTACTTATAACTCCTTTTTACTACTTCTTACTACTGATTAGTACCCCGGGTTCTGCCATGCGGCCTTCTGCTCGTCTGTGAGGTCGCTGCCGTCGGCATTTTTCAATCCGTCGATGAATGTCTGTGGTATGGGGCGGTAGATGTGTCGCTCCTGTACATTGGCGGCAGCTTCGGGGTTGAATGCCTTTGCTCGGGCCACGAGAGTCTTTGTGCGCGACAGTGTCTCCCATCTCTGCCACTCGCCTATGAGCTCACGCGAGCGCTCGTTGAGTATGAAGTTGATGGCGCGCTCTTTCTGTCCTGTTACGCCCAGCTTCTGTATTATTGCCTCATCCTCTGCCGGCAGGTTGTCCCAGCTCCAGTTGGTCAGGTCGCTGGCTTCTGTGGTGATGGGCTGTCCGGGGTTCGACAGATAGTAGGTGTTCATCCAGAGATTCGAGTTCTTGTACATGGCAGCGTTCGATGCGTTTTCGTGCAGTGCGTTGTTCAGTTCGAAGGCCTTCGAGCCGTCGACGTAGTACGAGCGGTTCTCTCCGCTCTTCCACTGTGCTCTTGCACGTATGACGTCGATATCCTTCTTAGCCGATGCGTAGTCGCCCAGTCGTACGTAGCACTCTGCCCTGACGAGGTATGTCTCTCCCAGTCGTGCCATTGTCACGTCGCGATAGGCGTCCTGCTTCTCTCCCTGTCGTGTGCCGTCGGCGCACTTGTTGATGCCGGCGAAGAAGTTGCACACTGCTGTCGACTTGAAGGTTGGAGCCACATACTGTCCGTTCTGGTAGAGCACCGATGCGCTGGGCACCCAGCGTCCTGGTGTCGATGTGAGCTTGCCCTCGGTAGCGGTCTGTCGGTGCAGGCCGGCATCCTTGTCCTCGCGCCATTCCGGCAGTCGTCCGGCGTCGTCCTTGAAGGTTGGAAGGTCGAGCGTGCCGTCGGCTTTCTTGCCATACTGTGCGTAAGCTCCAAACTTGTAGGCGTCGTAGGTGTGGTCGTCCTTGGTGTTGAGAATCATCACTATGCCAGGTGCGCCGAGCTCAGCTCCGAGCGTGTCTTTCACTACGGTGTTGATGCCATAGACGGTCTTGAATGTCTTCCACAGGCGTGCGTCGTTCACGTGGTCGTAGACAGCATAGGTGTACTCTGTAGGACGGCAGCGCTGGAAGTCCATCTCGCCTGTCCACACACCTCTCTTTGTCCATCCGCCGCCAAAACCGGCACCAAACTGCGGGCCGAAGTAGTTGTATGTGCGGTTGCCGAAGCGTCCCTGTGTGGCCTTGTTGTTGTTGAATCCGGCAGCCATCAGTATCTCGCTTAGCTGTTCGCTCTCGCAGTCCACTCCTGTCCAGTTGGCATAGAGGTCGCTGTAGTTCGGTGCCAGCTGTCGTGCATTTATGGCGTATGTGCAGGCCTCTATGGCCTCCTTCAGGTCGGCCTCTTTTGTCGAGGCGTTGAAGTCGTCGCAGCGCTCAGAAGCGCGGAACAGCAGTGCCTTTGCGAGGAAGTGAGCTGCAGTGGCCTTTGTCCATGTGATGCCCTTTCCGTAGGTGAAGTCCTCGCCCTCGAACAGGTTGTAAGCCTGGCGCAGGTCGCTGATGACCTGTGCCCACGCCTGTTCCTCGGTGGCCTGAGTGAAGTTGCGCACTATTCCCTCTGCCGGCTCCAGCTGCAGCACCGGCCGTCCGTACTGTGCCGTCAGGCGGTAGTAGTTGTATCCTCTGAGGAAATAGGCGTGAGCCAGACAGCGGCGGCGCACTTTCTCGTCGCTTATCTTGTCGGCCCCGGCAATGATGGTGTTACACGACGCTATGCCGTAGTAGAGCTGGTTCCAGATGGCATCCACGGCAGGGCAGTTCTTGTTGGCGGCACCCAGCGCTGGTGTGCAGTTCAGTGGGCTGAAGCGTGTGTCGTAGGTGTTCCAGGGCTCCGATGTGAGGTCGTTGGCGTTGGTAAACTCGTCGGTGCCATAGAGTGTTGTGGCGTATGCCCACTCATAGCCGAACCACCAGCGTATGTTGCCATAGAGCGACACAGCGAGTGCTTCCAGACCCTCTTCAGTCTCAAAATACTGTGTGGAATACTTTGTGGTAAGGTCCTCGTCGAGGAAGTCGCCCGAGCAGGACGTCATGCCAGCCGTCAGCGTTGTGGCGAGCAGTCCACCTATTATATATTTGTTGTATTTCATATCAGTCTGTTTTTATTTTAATTGTTCAATGTTTTACCTTTTCATTTATTTCCCTTTTCACCTTTTCTTTAGAATCCTACCTCCAGTCCGAAGACGAAGCTGCGGTTGAAGTATGTCTTGCCAGTGTCAAGGTCGAAGCCGTCTATGCTCTGGTGTATGCTGAATGGGTTGATGACCTGTGCATAGATTTTAGCGTGTGACAGTGTTGCCGGTTTGAGTATGGACTTCGGGAAGTTGTAGCCCAGCGAGATGTTGCGCATCTTGATGAACGAAGCGTCCCTGAATCCAAGCAGGCTTGAGAAGTTGTCCTTCGATCCGCTGGTTGACTGTGCCAGTATAGGTTTCTGCCACTCTGCTCCAGTGTTCTGTGGCGTCCAGTAGTCCACCTCGCGCTGGTTGGCGTGTGCTGTCAGTGCCTCGCCTCCTGTTGAGAAGGTGTAGCCCATGCGTCCTATCATGGAGAATCCCAGCTCTATGCCTTTGTACGAGAAGTTGTTGGTCCAGCCCATGGTGGTCTTCGGGTTGCGGTTGCCCAGCACTATGCGGTCTTCGATGTCCATCTTGTAGTCGCCGTTCACGTCGTGTGGGCGAACGTTGCCGGCAGTGAATCCATATCCGTTCTCGTTCCACTTCGCCATCTCTTCAGCGTCGCTCTCCTGCCAGATGCCGTCGTTGCCAAATCCGTAGTAGACACTGAGTGCCTCGCCTATGAAGAGTGAGTTGTCGGGCATGTCGTTCTTGCCGTATGCCAGCTCTACTATCTCGTCCTTCTGGTAGGCAATGTTGAAGCTTGTCTCCCACTCGAATCCTGCTGTCTGCACAGGTGTGGCGTTCAGTGTGAACTCTATGCCGTGGTTCTTTGTCTTACCCACGTTCGAGTATGTTCCGGGGAATCCTGTCAGCGTAGGTATGTTGGTGTACATTATTACGTCGTTGGTGCGGCTCCAGTAGTAGTCCAGGCTGCCCCAGATGCGTCCGTTCAGCACTCCGAAGTCCAGTCCTATGTTCCACTGTGTGGTTTTCTCCCATCCCAGTTCGGTGTTGGCCATGGTCAGCTGGTTTGCCATGTAGTAAGGCTCGTTGGTGGTGTAGCCCAGCACGTCGGTCATTCCGTTGAATGGCAGGTATATGCTAGTGATGTCGCCCTTTGTGGCGTAGGGGTCCACGGCGGCGTTACCCGTCACGCCCACGCCGAGGCGCAGCTTCAGGTTGCTCACCCACCCCAGGTTCTTTATGAAGTTCTCCTCGCCGATGCGCCATGCCAGTGCTGCCGATGGGAAGAAGTCCCACTTGTTGCCGTCGGCCAGCTGTGAGGCACCGTCCCAACGTCCGCTGACGGTAAGCATGTATCGCTCGTTGAAGCCGTAGTTCAGACGTATCATGTACGACTCCAGCTGCCGCTCTGTCAGTCCCGAGCCTATGCCCACGGCCTGGTCGGCATCGCTGGGGTTCACGGTGTTGAAGGCGTTCCATAGGTACGAGTCCTTCTCAATCTTGTTGGCCTGCATGTTCGACATCTCGGTGTTCCACTTCGATGCTGTCTGCAGCAGTGTCACGCCCACCTTGTGCTTGTCGGCGAAGGTGCGGTCGAACATCAGCATGTTGTCGAGTGTCCACGAGAAGTCGCGGCGGTTCTGCAGGCGCGAGAAGTTGTTTCCCTCGGCGCCGTTGGCCTGCACTTTGTGCGATGACATGCCGTCGATGTACACACCCTCGCGCCAGTTGCGGAAGTCGGGGCCGAACGACAGCTTGTAGCGCAGTCCCTGCAGCGGCTTCACTATCTCGCCGAAGTCGACGGTGGCAGCGAAGTTGCCCAGTGCGCGGAAGGTCTGCGACTTCTGTTGCGAGTGGTTCCACTCGTCCATAATGTTATATACGGTGCTCTCGCCGCCAGGGTTCAGTATGCGGTTGCCGTCGGCATCGTAGGGCACTGCCCAGTTGTAAATGGTCTTTGCCGTGCCATAGATGGCGTCGGGCACGGAGCCCGAGCGTCCGCCCAGTGTCGACATGCCATAGTCCATCTCGCTCCACGTGCCGTTGATGCTGGCCTGTATAGAGAACCACTTCGTGGGCTTTATGTTCACGCTCACCTTGCCGGTGTAGCGGTCGTACCACTGTCCCTTCTGTGTGCCCTTGTTGCTCAGGTAGCCGAACGAGGCGTAGGCGTTCATGTTGTCTGTGCCGCCGCTGATGGCCAGTGTGTGCTCGTGCGACAGTGCTGTCCTGGTGACGTAGTCGGTCCAGTCCTTGTCTTTCACCAGCCCTGGGTTCCATGTCCCGTTCTGCCATCCGCTAAGCACGTTGGCCACCGATGTGGGGTCAAGCGAGCCGTACTCGTTGGTGAACAGTGCTTCGTCCTCAGCCTGTGTGGGGTTTGTGGGGTCGGCATATTTCGTTGGGTCGGCGTTGTGCTGTGCCCAGCGCTGGAACTGTATCAGGTCTGCAGCGCTCATCGATGGCGAGCGGTCCACAATGTTCGACACAGTCAGCGTTCCCGTATAGTCTATGGTGGTGCGTCCGGCCTTTCCTTGCTTTGTGGTGACGAGTATTACGCCGTTGGCACCGCGGCTGCCGTAGATGGCTGTTGCCGAGGCGTCCTTCAGAATGTCTATGCTCTCTATGTCGCGCGGGTTCAGTGTCTCAATGCCCGATGCCGACATCAGGGGCACACCGTCGACGACGTAGAGTGGGGTGTTGCCACCGTTGAGCGAGCGCTCGCCGCGTATGCGTATGGAGCCTATCTGTCCCGGTCGCTCGTTGGTGGTTATGTCCACACCGGCAGCCTTGCCCTGCAGTGCCTCAAAGGCGTTGTTCACTGGGCGGTTGTTCAGCTGCTCCTCGCCAATGTTGACCATCGAGCCGGTGACGTCGCTGCGTTTCTGTGTGCCGTATCCCACTACCACCACCTCGTCGAGCAGCTGCCTGTCTTCCTGAAGCGTCACGTTTATCTTGCCGTTGCCGGGGCTCACCGTCTCGCTCTTGAATCCCACGTAGGAAATCTCAAGGTTGGCCTTGCCAGGAACACTGGGCAGAGTGAAGTTGCCATTAAGGTCGGTCACCGTGCCTGTCGACGTGCCTTTCACCATGACACTGGCACCGATGATGGGCTCGCCCGTGGCGTCGACCACCGTTCCCGTCACTTTTCCTTGTGCCATGACCAGCGTGGAGCTGCCTGCCATGAGGGCAAGGAACAGGAAGCGCCGCAGCGATGTGCTGCCGCTCTTCAGTTTCAATCTTCTTTGTTCTTTCATGTTGCTTGCTTTTTTTTGATTAGTAATTATGGTTCGTTTCACTTGCTTGCTTACCGTCTTCTCCTGACAAACAATCTTTTTTACCCAAAAACCAACAACTATTCATTACCAAAAATACTAACTAATATGAATCAAAAAGAACAAAAATAATATTGTCTTAGCTGCAATGTCGGTGCAAAGTTACGAAATGCGTACAAATGCTGCGGTCAGAAATCGGTCAATTATGGTACAGTTTTCCGTCATGCCCCTTTTCTGCACACACTTTGAAGTGTTTGGGCTTCAGCACTGTTCGGGGCATGAGACGGAAAGGCGTCATAATGCATACATTTTTCTGTCATGCCTAAAATTATTGCGTTTTTACGGCCATAATATAATAAATAATGTGTATCTTTGTTGCGGCAAAAACAAAAACCACCATGAACAGAATCCGAATTATTGCACTGGCGCTTTGCGTCGCAGCCGTGCCGTTTACGGTGTCGGCCCAGCAAGTAGTGAACGACAACAACACCCCGCTTCACCTTATGCGCCCGGCCTACCGTGTGGGCTATGGCGTGCCTGCTGCTGAGCAGGTTAAGAATACCCTGGACCGTGTGCTGAGTTACATCGACACCGAGACACCTGCCGTGCTGGTCGACAAGCGCACCGGGCGCGAGGTGCAGCTCCCGGCCAGCGGCCAGTTCAAACCTTCCGACCTGTCGGCCGACATTCAACTGAAGCAGGGCGGTTTCCGGCTTACCAGCTACGAGTGGGG
>Ga0310694_10003119_pt1 | contig 16402 bp, 13 predicted proteins | sample 174DNAGHGhighgp2_FD_203884 | JGI IMG/M metagenome (GOLD analysis project Ga0310694, IMG submission 203884) | Sheep rumen microbial communities from Palmerston North, Manawatu-Wanganui, New Zealand - 1742 DNA GHGhigh gp2 (v2) (version 2) | ecosystem: Host-associated > Mammals > Digestive system... | reverse complement strand
CTCCGACTTCCGACGCATCCGAGGGCGAGCGCCATCTGCAGGGCTATTTCCTGGCATATCTGAACATGTATGAAGGCTACCTGACGGCGCCAGAGGTGGAGCTGAACCATGACTACTGCGACTTCTCCCTCATGCCCGACAAGGTGCGTCAGCCCGACATCGCACACTCATACATCATCGTGCTCAAATACCTCAAGGCCGACGCCACCGACGCAGAGACAGCCAGACAGCGGCAGGAGGCCGAGGCGCAGATACGGCAATATGGTGTTTTTCACAAATACATAACAACAAACTAAACCATCAAGATTATGAAAAAGTACATGAATGTTCTATGCGTGCTGATACTGGCACTCATGTTGGTTGACCTGGTCGTGAGCCTCTTTGCACCTGTCAAGCGGACGGTGCCCGACTACGACTTCAGCTCCTACTCCCTGCCTGCCCTGACGGGCCTGCTGGCAGTCGTGCTCGTCGCCTTAGGCTCTGTCGCCATGGCCTTCGTATATTTCATCAGGTTCATCCTCAACGTGAACCGCAACCAGGTCTTCACCGTCACCAACATCAGTCTGCTGCGCAAATACGGCGCATGCGCACTGCTGCTCGGCGTGTGCCTCGTCATCATATGTATTGTCGTCGAACACGACTTCGGCCGCAGCGTGTCGGGAACTGTCGATGTGTTCGTCGAGGGACTGTTCGCACTGCTCATGGGCGAGGTGTTCGGCATCGGCCTGAAGCTGAAGCAGAAGAACGCATAACCAAACCGGGGGCGTGCCCGACCGGACACGCCTCCTCTGACAATAACCTACAATCATGTTCGGGCAACAGGTGCTGAAGGACATCTTCTATGTGTTCTATGGCGGTGTGGCAGCGCTGAACCTTGCGGCCTGCCTCTATCTGCTGCTGCGTAGGAGCAACGCCATTGCTCCCGACATAACCTCGCCGCCGCGTCTGCGCCGATGGGCGGCGGCGTTCTTCGGGGCCTCGGCGTTGAGCCACGTGTGGAACATGCCGGTATATATGCTCACCTCCGAAGCCGATGTGATGCAGGGCTATCTCGTGGCCGGACTGCTCGACTGCATGACGATAGGCCCGCTGGCTTTGATGATACTGATTGTCATGCTGCAGGACCGCCGCCGCCCGCTGTGGCCCGTGGGCGTGGTGGTCGCACCATTCGTGAAGGACGGCAAGTACGTCTATGTCGGCGACAAGGCCGGTGCCGAGGCCTTCGTACAGGAGGGCAAGACAGAGGTGGTCGATTACACCGGCAAGGGGCTCGTCATGCCCGGCTGCGGCAACGGCCACGCACACTATTCGCTGGGATATGCCATTCAGGCCGTAGGCACGGTGATGAGCATGGAGGATGACGTGAACACCTTCCTCACGGAAATCGTGCCCGGAGCTGTGCGCAAGGCACGGGAGACCGGCGCAACAGCCATCTTCGGACAGGGATGGAACGCAAGGCGATATTCGCCCGTCAGACAGTAGGCTACGAGCAGGGGGAGCACCTCATGCTGTGCCTGTGAAGGGCATGAGCAGAGAGAACACCTCCTGCTGTGCCTGTGAAAGGCATGAGCAGAGAGAACAACTCCTGCTGTGCCTGTGAAGGGCATGAGCAGAGAGAACACCTCATGCTGTGCCTGTGAAGGGCATGAGCAGAGAGAACACCTCCTGCTGTACTGGTGAAGGTGTAGCGACCTAAAAGGAGTACCCGGAAGGATGACAGTATCTCCTATTATTCTCCACATGGAGAATCATATATAACGCCTTGGGGATATACAATCATCGTCAAGGCGTTTCGTTTAGCCCACGTTCGTGGGACCATTGTCCCACGTTCGTGGGCTAATTGTCCCATGTTCGTGGGCTAATTGTCCCACGTTCGTGGGACAAGCATATCCCCTAGGCAATGATGATGAAGCCCCTTGGCGATGGTGGTAAAGCCCCTTGGCGATGATGATGAAGCCTCTTGGTAATGAAGGAGAGCCACTCCTGCGGGTTCCGTTTTCGGTCTTCGACAGTAACAGGGCAGTAAGGTCTCGACCTGTGGAAACGGCTAAATAAGTTTAAACCCGAATCGGTCATTAGAAGCGCAATAATCCGTGGTAAAGTTTGTAACGTGTTGAAATTTCATCTTTTGTATGGTTGAATTTCTAATGGCGGTCATTAGAAAAGTCAAATTACAAAAGGACTGTTATCAATCGGTTATGAAGACGACCACGAAAATGACCGTCCTAATGACCGATTTGGGTTAAAAAATGTAAAATCTGTCATATCTGGCTTGTGCGGCAGGGCTGTTTAAAAGGATTTTGCCTATATTTGCATCGCTAAACACGAAACGAGTTACAGATATAGACAATGACCAAGTAACAGATATAGACAACGACCAAGTAACGGATATAGACAATGACTAAGTTACAGATGAAGACAATGACATGGATGCTTGCCGCCATCCTCGCCATTTGCGGCACAACGATATTCACAGCCTGTAAGTCGAGCGACGACAGCCCCACCACCCCCGACCAGGAGATTCCTGAAGATTGTCTCTGCGGTCTATGGTATGAGGAGTTTGAGTATTCTGACGTGACGGAGGCCGGCAAGCCCTTCAGCCGAGCCCTGATAGCCGTAGATATCAGAGACGACCACACGGGCTATGTGGCGCTGGCCGTGTTTGACGACGAAATCAACGAGCCGCTGGAGGTTTACGGCGGTCCTAAGGATGCGTCCTTTACATGGCAGGTGAATGCCGATGGAAATGTCACTCTCGCCGACGACAACGCCGGCACGTCAGCCAAGACGGCTCACACACGCAGCGACACGAAGTTCGGCAGCTTTGTCGATATCGGAGCCATAGACATGAAATGCCAGCAGGGCAGCATAGCCTTCAGCAATGCATCGCACAGAGGAACGCTCACCAGGGCTGATGGCAGCAAGAACGACCACATCACGGACTGGATGGCAAAGGCGACACTACCCAGAGCCTGCATCACCGACAGCATACCGCTCTTGCTCTTCCCCGACCTGATGAACTACGTGTTCAACTATCCCTCTACCGACCCCTTCGGCAAGCCCTGCACCCTCAGCGGCACCATCACCGTGGATAAGTCGCTAATGGAAAAGGGCAAGCCCTACAACGGCATCTTGCTCTACAACCACTTCACCATCTATGCCACCACGCAGGCACCGTCGCGCGGTGCCGTGGAGTTCCCCACGGGGGCTGCTCTCACCAACTTCATCATCGTGGCGCCCGACTACTACGGCTTCGGCATCACCGAGAAGGAGCCGCAGGCCTACTGCATCTCGCGTGCCAACGGCCGCGCCTCGCTCGATGCCTACCTCGCCGCCAAGCGGCTTATAGATAACATGAAGGTGAAGAAGGGCAATGACTTCGTCATCGCAGGCTACTCGGAGGGAGGTCAGACCACGATGGGCGTGCTGCGCGAGATCTCGGAGCGCCATCCAGAGATAAAGGTGAAACGCGCCTTCGCCGGCGACGGACCCTACGACATCAACTCGATGTACGACGCCATCGCCAGCGGCCGGACAGAGATGCCCAGCACGGTGTGCAACGTGCTCTATGCCTACAACCACTTCTTACGTCTGGGCTTCGACATCCACGACTACCTGAAGGACCCCGTGGCCAAGAACTTCGACAAGTGGTTCCTCAGCAAGCAGAACAAGCGCATCGCCCTTGACGAGGAACTCATCAAGACCAAGCGCACGAGCGACTTCTGCACGGCCGCCGTCCTCGACGTCAGCAGCCCGCTGTCGCAGAAGTTCAAGGCTGCCTTCAGCCAGGATGCCCTCACCAGCGGCTGGACACCGTGCAGCGACCTCGACGTGATGCTCTTCCACGACACGAAAGACGATGTGGTGCCTGTTGAAAACTTCTATGTCATGAGCAGGTTCCTCAAGGAAAATGGCATCAAGACGGAGGAGTGCGTCGATGAATACAGCAGCACGATCACCAAGGACATCGGCATCACCAACCACGAGGTGTCGGCCGTCACCTTCTTCCTGAAAATCATAAACTGGATGCAGGCGACCTACAAATAGAGAGGTTAGCGCGTGCGCACAAACGCATTTACAGTATGCCAAAATACTCTGTCATAATACCCGTTTACGACCGTCCCGACGAGGTTGACGAGCTGCTCACGAGTGCAAGCAAACAGGTGCTTGCGACAGACGGCGACGGCAGGGTGCCGTCGTTCGAGGTCATCGTCGTGGAGGACGGTTCGACGGTGACGTGTGAGAAGGTGTGCCGCCGCCATGCCGACCTTGACATCAAGTATTACGTCAAACCCAACGGCGGCCCGGGTCCGGCACGCAACTACGGCGCCGAGCGCGCCACGGGCGAGTGGCTCATCGTGCTGGACTCCGACGTCATCCTGCCGCCGGGCTACCTTCAGGCCATCGACGACGAGCTGGCGGCAGCGCCCGCCGATGCCTTCGGAGGCCCCGACCGCGCACATCCCGACTTCACGCCCACGCAAAAGGCCATCAACTACGCCATGACATCGTTCTTCACCACCGGCGGCATACGCGGCGGCAAGCAGAAGCTCGACCGCTTCTACCCGCGCTCGTTCAACATGGGCGTGCGTGCCGACCTGTGGCGACGGCTGGGCGGCTTCCGCCCCATGCGCTTCGGCGAGGACATCGACTTCAGCTACCGCATCGTGGAGAGCGGCGCACGCTGCCGCCTCTTCCCCCGAGCCTGGGTGTGGCACAAGCGGCGCACGGACTTCAGGAAGTTCTTCCGTCAGGTGAGGAACTCGGGCATAGCGCGCATCAACCTGCACCTGCTGCACCCCGGCACGCTGAAAGTGGTGCATGCCCTGCCGGCGGTGTTCACCACAGGTGTTGCCGGGCTGGCGCTGGTGTTTGCCGCCGGCGCGGTGCTCACCGTGGCAGGTCTTGTGGCAGGTTGCCAGCCGGGGTGTAACATGGGTCTCATCCTGGCCTACGGCGGAGCGGCGCTGATGGTGTGCGCGCTGCTGCCCCTGCTGCTATATGCCATCATCATAGCGTGCGACTCCACCCTGCGCAACCGCAGCCTGCACGTGGGGTTGCTCTCCGTGCCGGCAGCGTTCATACAGCTCACAGGCTACGGCAGCGGGTTCCTCTCTGCCGCGTGGAAACGCCTCGTGCTGCGGCAGAAGGGCGAGGGCTTTGACTTCAGCAGCAACCAGACCTTCTACGGCTGAGACATCTCAGCCATCACATTCACAATCCGCAATCCACACAAGTGAACATCAAAGACCTACCCTTCGACGACCGCCCACGCGAGAAGCTCAGTGCCAACGGTCCCGGCGCGCTCAGCAAGGCCGAGCTGCTGGCCATACTCATCGGCTCGGGCAACACCGAGGAGACAGCCGTGGAGCTTATGCAACGTCTCATGGCCGACTGCGGCGACAGCCTGCGGGAGCTGGGGCGTCTCGGGATAGCCGACCTCACGTCAGGGCGCTACAAGGGTCTGGGGCCTGCCAAGGCCATCACCATCCTCGCTGCCTGCGAGCTCGGCAAACGTCGCGCCCTGGAAGCCGCCGAGCAGAAGCACCTCATAGTCAGCGGGACAGACATCTACAACCTCATGCACCCCACGATGCAGGACCTGCCTCACGAAGAGAGCTATGCCATATACATGCGTGCCGACCACAGCGTGATAGGCAAGCCATACCTCATCAGCAAGGGTGGCATCTCAGAGACCAATGTTGACATACGTCTGATATTCCGCGAAGCCATCATGCGGCGGGCAACGACATTTGCCTTCGTGCACAACCACCCATCGGGCAACATCAAGCCCAGCCAGGCCGACGACCGCCTCACCGACCGCATGGCAAGCGCCGCAAGAATTATGAACCTCAACCTGCTGGATCACGTCATAGTGACGACACACAACTACTACAGCTACCACGAGAACGGCAAGATATGACGCCGAAGAGGATGGCCGGCACGGGCCTATGCTCACGGCTTAAGGTGTGTCCTATCAATACAGACTTCAGCAAACAACATCACAGAGATACATGACACGTACAGAACTGGAAGACATCATCGTAGAACGCCTGAAGACGGTGTTCGACCCCGAGATACCCGTCAACATCTATGACCTCGGACTCATCTACCGCATAGAGCTCAGCGACGACCTCACACGCCTCGACGTGGATATGACCATGACGGCACCGTCATGCCCCATGGCCGACTTCATCGTCGAGGACGTGCGGCAGAAGCTTGAGGCCATCGACGGCCTCACGACCGTGAACGTCAACCTCGTGTTCGAGCCCGAGTGGACGCAGGACATGATGAGCGAAGAGGCCAAGCTGGAGCTCGGACTCCTATAGAGAGTCGCCCGACAGCATTCTACATCCTACATCCTACATTTAACATTCCACATCACATGCGCCCAATCTACTTCATCACCGATGCACATCTCGGATGCCGCGCCATCCCACACTCACGCACCCAGGAGCGCCGTCTGGTGCGTTTTCTCGACAGCATCAAGGACAAAGCCGGAGCCGTATATATGTTAGGCGACATGTTTGACTTCTGGCACGAATACCGTCTGTGTGTCCCCAAAGGCTTCACACGATTCCTCGGCAAGGTCAGCGAGCTCACCGACCTGGGTGTGGAGGTGCATTACTTCACAGGCAACCACGACCTTTGGTGTGGCGACTACCTCGCCAAGGAATGCGGCGTGACGTTGCATCGCGAGCCCGAGACCATAGAGCTGGCCGACAAGGTATTCTTTCTGGCACACGGCGACGGCCTCGGCGACAACGACCCAAAGTTCAAGTTCCTGCGCTCGGTGTTCCACAACAAGGTGTGCCAGCGTCTCTTCGCCATGATACACCCGCGATGGGGTCTGGAACTGGGCCTGACATGGGCCGCCAACAGCCAGCGCAAGCACATACATGAGGGGGTACCGCACTATCTCGGAGAGGACAAGGAGCATCTGGTGCGCTTTGCCAAGACATACCTGCAGACACACCCCACGGTGAACTATTTCGTGTTCGGCCACAGGCACATAGAGCTGGACCTGATGCTCTCGCGCACGGCACGTGTGCTGATTCTGGGCGATTGGATATCGCACTTCACCTACGGAGTCTTTGACGGCGAACACTTCTGGATGGAAAACTACATCGAGGGCGACACGCAGCCGTGAGCCACGCCCACGCAAGGTAATGCCCCTGCCACGTCTGTGCGACATGGCAGGGGCATTGCTATAGGTGGCAGACCGCATCCTGCGGTCTGCAAGCAGCTGGCTATTTGCCCACGATGGCCAGCGTGTCCATGGCTATCATCAGCTCCTCGTCAGTGGGGATGACACACACCTTCACGCGCGAGGCGTCGGTGCTGATGACGGCCTCCGTGGCGCGGCAGGCGTGGTTCTTCTGCTCGTCAACCTCCACGCCGAGGTACTCGAGGCCCTTGGTGGCACCCTCGCGCACCTCCCACTGGTTCTCGCCGGCGCCGGCGGTGAACAGGATGACATCCACGCCACCCATGGCGGCAGCATAGGCGCCGATGTACTTCTTGATGCGGTAGGTGTACATCTCCTTGGCCAGACGGGCGTGGTCGTTGCCCTCAGCTATGCCGGCCAGGATGTCGCGGAAGTCGCTGCGACCCTCGCTCACGCCGAGCAGACCGCTCTGCTTGTTGAGCAGGTTGCTGATGCCGTGGGTGTCGAGGCCGAGCTTGTCCATGAGGAAGGTGACGGCACCGGCATCGATGTCGCCGGAGCGAGTGCCCATCATCAGGCCCTCGAGCGGGGTGAGGCCCATGGTGGTGTCGATGACGCGGCCATCCTTCACGGCGGCCATGCTGGCACCGCCGCCGATGTGGCAGGTGATGATGCGCGAACCCTCGCGCGGAATGCCCAGGAACTCGAGCACGCGCTGCGAGACGTAGCGGTGGCTGGTGCCGTGGAAGCCGTAGCGACGCACGCCGTACTTCTCATACAGCTCATAGGGGAGAGCGTACATGTAGGCATAGTCGGGCATGGTCTGGTGGAAAGCGGTGTCGAACACGCCCACCTGAGGCAGCTCGGGCAGCAGGGCCTTGACGGCGTCAACGCCCTTGATGTTGGCAGGATTGTGGAGCGGGGCAAGGTCGTTGCACGCAGCAAACTGCTCCATCACCTCGGGCGTCAGCAGCACGCTCTCGGAGAAACGCTCGCCGCCATGCACCATGCGGTGGCCCACGGCGTCGATTTCGTGCAAGTCACTGAGCACAGCCAGGTCGCCCTCAGTGAGAACCTTGAAGATGAGCTGCACGCCGGCAGTGTGCTCTGGCACGGGGGCATCGAACTGCACCTTCTGGCCCTTGGCCTTGATTTTGATGAACGAATCGGGCAGACCAATCTTCTCGATGCCGCCGCTGGTGATGACACTGTGGTCGTCCATGTCATACAAGGCGTACTTGATGGACGAGGAGCCACAATTGAGAACAAGTATCTTCATTTATGTTGTTGAATAGAGTTTAGTTGGCATCCATGGCCTGGCAGGCGGTGATGGCAATGAGGTAGTAGATGTCCTCGACGCTGCAACCGCGGCTGAGGTCGTTGACGGGGCGGGCTATGCCCTGGAGGATGGGGCCTATGGCTATGGCGTCGCCCAGACGCTGCACGAGCTTGTAGGCTATGTTGCCCACCTCGAGGTTGGGGGCTATGAGCACATTGGCCTGGCCGGCGATGGCGCTGCCGGGGGCTTTCTTCTTGCCCACGCCGGGCACGAGGGCGGCATCGGCCTGCAGCTCGCCATCGACCTTCAGCTCGGGCTGGCGCTCATGCACCAGACGTGTGGCCTCGATGACCTTGTCCACCACCTCGTGCTTGGCCGAGCCTTTGGTGGAGAAGCTCAGCATGGCCACGCGCGGGTCGGCGAAGCCGGCGACGCTCTTGGCGGTCTGAGCCGTACACACGGCAATCTGTGCCAGCTGGTCGGCATCGGGCATGGGGGTCACGGCCACGTCGCCCATGACGAGCACGCCGTTCTCGCCATACTCGGGCTTCTGGGTGATGAGCAGCATGGCGCCGCTGACGCACGTGATGCCGGGAGCGCACTTGATGATCTGCAGCGCGGGGCGCAGCGTCTCGCCGGTGGTGGAGAGCGCACCGCTGATCTGGCCGTCGGCGCCATTGGTCTTGATGATCATGCAGCCGAGGTAGAGGGGGTTCTTGACGAGCTCGCGGGCCTGCTCGATGGTCATGCCCTTCTTCTTGCGCAGCTCGAAGAGCTGCTGTGCCAGCTCCTCCGAGCGCTCATAGTTGTCGGGGTCGATGAGCGTTGCCTCGCCGATGTGTGTAAGGCCGTTCTTCTCGGCCAGGGCATGCACCTTGGCGGGGTTACCGATGAGGATGATGTCGGCCAGCTTGTCGGCCAGCGCCCGGTCGGCGGCACACAGCGTGCGCTCCTCTTCTGCCTCGGGCAGCACTATGCGCTGCGGATTGGCCTGCGCACGTGCGATGATGGATTCGATTAGTGTCACGATTGATATGTATTACTTATGTTATTTAGTGCGAGCATTCGTGTGCTGTCCGTTCATCCTGTGCGACACGCAATCACCAATTGTCCGACCACTTGCGGATGGTCGGGTTATACTGGATAAGGAAGGCGAACAGACAGAGAAGCAGAATTACGCCATATCCCATTAAAGCACCCATAACTGTTATTCTTTTGTGTTGTTATTAATCAAGCTTAGGCCAAGGGCCAAGGATGCAACAGCGATGATGAGGCCAATGCCATATAATGCTACAGGGCTCTCCGACATATCGCTGAACAGAGACGAAATGATGACACCCGTCAGGACGTACTTGGATATGTCCACAAGGTAATCGCCAAACTTCTTCTTCCAAGGCGAGACCTTTCGGTCTTTTGCAGTAGCCTTTTGCTGCAAAGGTACGCCATTATTCGTTCGCTTGTTGCTCATCGGGCTATCTTTTAGCTTTATTTAGCGTTTGGCGAGGCCTTGAGGCTGGCCATGACCACGTAGGCGATGAGCATGGCGTAGGCCGCGAGCGAACATACCTCCGACAGCGGGTTGGCGAGCCACGCCTCGTCGATGGGGTTGAAGCCCACGAAACGCAGCAGCGCCGAGACGACGCCCATGAGTGCCCCGCCGGCGATGAAACCCGAGGCCAGCAACGTGCCGCGCTCGCCGCGAGCCTTGTTGACGGCAGCGTCGGCAGAGCGCGACGTCACGTACCAGTTGACCAGACCGCCGACGAGCAGCGGGGTGTTCAGCTCCAAGGGAATGAACATGCCCAGGGCGAAGGCCAGGGCCGGCACGCCCAGCCATGTGAGCACGAGGGCCAGCACGGCGCCGATGGCGTAGAGCAGCCACGGAGCACCGACGCCGCTCATGAGGGGTTCGATGACGGCGGCCATGGCGTTGGCCTGCGGGGCGGCAAGCTCGCCCGAGGCGAAGTCGTAGGTTTCGTTGAGCAGAATCATGACGCCGCCCACCGTGGCTGCCGAGACGAGCACGCCGAGGAACTTCCACGTCTCCTGCTTGGCGGGCGTGGTGCCGAGCCAGTAGCCAATCTTCAGGTCGGTGATGAACGAGCCGGCAACGCTGAGCGCCGTACACACCACGCCGCCCATGATGAGGGCTGCCACCATGCCGCCCGTGCCGGTGAGCCCCACGGCTACCATGACGACCGAGGCCAGGATGAGCGTCATCAGCGTCATGCCGCTGACGGGGTTGCTGCCCACGATGGCGATGGCGTTGGCTGCCACAGTGGTGAACAGGAAGGCTATGCCGGCCACGAGCACGATGCCCACGGTGGCAAACAGCAGGTTGCCGTCCATAACACCCAGCCAGAAGAACAGGTAGGTGACGAGGATGGTGAGCGCAGCGCCCCACGCGATGAGCCTGAAGGGCAGGTCGCGAGCCGTGCGCAGCGGGGCAGACTGTGTTGCGTCACGTGAGCCATGAGCAGCATGGGAACCTTGTGAGTCCTGCGATGCCTGGCCGCCGCCCATCCGCTTGACGGCACCTATGATGACGTCGCGGCTCTTCCAGATGCCTATGAGTCCCGCCATGGCTATGCCGCCAATGCCGATGCTCTTGGCATAGGCGCGGAAGATGGCCTCGGGCGACATGGCACCCACAGCATCGGTGATGGAGGGGTCCCACTGGTTGAGGACGGTGTCGGGGAAGAGCAATGCCATGCCCGGCACGAGGAGCCACCACACGAAGAACGACCCGCAGCAGATGATGAACGCATACTTCAGACCCACGATGTAGCCCAGGCCCATCACGGCAGCACCCGTGTTGACCTTGAACACGAGCTTCCAGCGCTCGGCAACGTCGGCACCGAAGGCCGTCACGCGGCTCGTGAAGTTCTCGTTCCACCAGCCGAAGGTGGCCACGGCGAAGTCATAGAGGCCGCCCACAAGGCCCGCGATGAGCAGGGGCTTGGCCTGCGAGCCGCCCTGCTCGCCGGAGACGAGCACCTGCGTGGTGGCCGTGGCCTCGGGGAACGGGTACTTGCCATGCATGTCGCTGACGAAGTACTTGCGGAAGGGTATCATGAAGAGGATGCCCAGTATGCCGCCGAGCAGCGAGCTGAGGAAGATGCTCATGAACGAGGCACTGACCTCGGGGTACTTGGCCTGAAGGATATATAGTGCGGGCAGGGTGAAGATGGCTCCCGCCACCACCGACCCCGAACAGGCTCCGATGCTCTGTATGATGACGTTCTCGCCGAGGGCACCCTTGCGCTTGGCAACGGTGCCTACACCCACGGCGATGATGGCAATGGGTATGGCGGCCTCGAACACCTGACCCACCTTAAGGCCGAGGTAGGCCGCGGCAGCGCTGAAGAGCACGGCCATGACAATGCCCCACCCTACGCTCCAGGCGTTGACCTCGGGATAGCTCTTGCGCCCGTCCATCAGCGGTTCATAACGTTCACCTTCGCGCAACTCACGGAAAGCATTATCGGGAAGCTGCGCTTGCTTGTTTTCTTCCATATCTTACGACAGTTTTAATCTACGATAGTCGTGTCTTGAACATCACGGCGTGCACACACCTTCGAGCACACTTTATGATATCCTTCGCTATTTGGCGACAAAGTTAGCTATTAAAAATGAAAAAAGGTCGCCGAAGCGACCTTTTTTCATCATTATTATGTGATTCTGCCTATTTTATAGCTCTTTTGCTGCCATCGGTGCCTACGAAGACGCCATGACGGACGTTCTTACGTGCCACCTGCTGGCCGCCGACGCTATAGAATTCGACGTCATCGCTGCCGTCGGCCTTGACACCGGCCACGGCGCTGCCGTTGCCCGTGACCTTGATGCCATAGATGAGGACGCTGGTGGCGTCGCTCTTCTTCGGGGCGCGACGCACACTGCGCAGTGACGAGCCGCTGGCCGACAGCTGTTTGGCATAGATATACACGAGCGTAGGAGCCATGACGTTGTAGGCTATCTCAACCTCGCCGCGCGGAGACTTCAGGTTCTGCTTGGCCTCGCCGGGACCCAACTTGACCATGAGCGGGTGGATGCCCGTCTGGCAGTCGATGGTGATCTTACCCTCGCCGGCAGGCACCTTCATGATGATGCCATGGAACTTGCCGTCCTCGTCAACCTCTGCCAAGGTCTGTGAGGCAACCTCATCCATCTGAGCATCTGTCATCGTGGAGTTGAGGATGAGGCAACCGTCGGCTGCGCTGTAGCCATCGCCGACGCTCAAGTCGGTGTTCATGCTGTAGTAGATGTTGTCCTGAACGCCGCCGGTGCTCATGTCCTTGTCGGCAAGGGCAGCGAGGTTCACCGTGACGTCGCCGTCGAGAGCCGGGATGTCCTCAACGAGGTCGGGGTCGGGGAACGTGGCATTGACAGTCACCGTGGCCTCGGCAGGCTTGTAGAACTCGGTGCCGCTGGCCTTGACCTTCAGCACGGCCTGACCCTGGCCTACGACATGGATGCTGCCATCCTCGTCAACGCGCACGACGCTCGCATCAGAGCTCTCATAGCTGATCTGGCTGGCATCGTCGCCGCTATATCTCACGACGAGTGCCGGCAGGGTGATGTTGGAACGCGTCACCACGAGGTCGATGGTCGAGGGCGAGACGCTGAACTTAGGAGCGGTGCGAGTGTCGATGACCGGTCCGACATCCTCCGTGCCATCCTGAACCACGGTGACACTGACGATCTCACTGCCGCTCTTTATGGTGATTGTCGTCTGACGCGAATTCGTGTCTGTGTTCGGCGTACAGGTAGCAGTCAGGTATGTCCAGTCATCGTCGGTGGGAGTAGCACCGGCCTCGAATGTGGGGTCGCCGCCGTTCGACGACAATGTGAGCCACGACTGGCCGGCGCTGGCTGTCCAGGCACGGTCGGAACGCAGTCTGATACGCTTCTCGCCGCCGGCGGCTTCGAACGTCAGGGCTGTCGGCAACACCTCGAGAACCGTCAGCTCGGTGCCGTCGCTCGTCACCTGAATCTCGCAGGTGATAGTGGCGCCCTTATAGTGCTCTGACTCGGCGAGGATGGCCGCAACCTGAGCCGTGCCGACCTTGAGGAGCGTGAGTGTGCCCGCCTGCGGGTCAACGCTGACAATGCTGGGGTTGCCGCTACGATAAGTCACTTCTCCACCACTCGGGTTGATCAGCGTGGGCAGCTTGGCGGTGCCCTGAGAGAGTTTCACCTTAAGAATCGGCTGGCTGAACGAGAGCGTAGGAGTAGCCTTGGTGTAGTTGATGGTGTAAACGGCACTGGTGGCGACATACGAGCCTGTGCCCGACGCGCGGGCGGTAATCTTCGTCGTACCAGGATTGACAAGTGTCACGGCACCAGTGTTCGTATCTACGGTAGCGACGTCAGTGTTGCTGCTCACGTAGGTAATCTTGCCATTGTAGCCCAAGGCTGTTGCTGCCGTCTGTCCGACGAAAGTTGCCTCCTGACCCCATTCCACGGTCATCGTCTCGTGGGCGAAGGTGCAATTGCTCGACATACTCTCCACGACATGCACCGTGCAGGTGACAGTGGCGCCGTAGAAGCTGTCCGTCTCAGGAACAGTAGCGGTGAGGATTGTAGTACCTGCCACGCCGACATGGATGCCACCGAGGTCGTCGATATAGAGGGCTTCGCTGTTGCTGGATGTCAGGGTGTAGTCGGCACTGGTCTTCTTCGTCGGGTAGAGGCCATACTGATGGGCATAGGCACCGACAGGAACAGTGACTTCTGAAGCACCGAACTTCAGAACGGGATCTTCCTTGCCGTAGCTCACGGTGTATGAAACCGTGGCACCAAAGTATTTGTCGGTCTGCGAGGCAACGACAGTGATTGTCACAGAGCCGCGGGCGTTGAATGTCAGCTCGCCCGTCTGCTCGTTGACAGAGATGATGCTCGAGTTGCTGCTGCGATATGTGATCTCACCGTCGTAGCCTGACACTGTCTTGCCTGTAGGAGCAACGAATGTAGCGACTTGTGAGGGAGAGACGGAATATGAGCTGATGCCGGTGCTGAGCTTCAGCTCACAGCTCTTGCGCGAGACAGGTGCGGCACGATTACCTATATATATAGATGTCACCATCTGGGGTTCCGCTGACTCTGAAGACTTGGCTGTGTAGTAGTTCAAGACAGGGTCGAAGGCCACCTCACTTCCCGGGGTGGAAGAGACGACACGGCAATTCTTAAGAGTAGGCTCGCCGTTACACTGAATAACAGGCGTACAAGCAGTTATGGTTACTTCGGAATTGTCGATGGTAAGGTTCGACCCCGCACAGTCCAAACCGATCTTACCCGGGGAGATAGTAAGCGAGAGATCCTTCAGGGTCAGCGACGTATTGAAGGCACGGAGGGTACGACCGCCATTAAATGCCAGAGTAGCTCCTTTACTGCCGGTTACAGTCGTATTGCCAGTGACATAAAGGGTCATGCCATTGAAGATGACGTTATCCTTTATCAGTATGTTGAGACCGTCGAGCTCACTATTTATGCCAAAGCCACTGTCTTCGACATTATCGAAGGCAAAGGTAACACCGTCGAGGGTTAATGTCTTGCTCGATGCGTCGAAGGAGACAGTACCTTTGGTAATGACTTTTGATGTTATATTGCTTGCATTCTCTGTAGTGACCTGAGTCTTACCAATCCAGAGAGAATATGATGAGGGAGTTGGAGGGTCGGGAGGAGTGGGAGTAGAAGTCTCCGGGAGAACTGTCGTGCCATCGACGCTATAGAAATTAGTATTTATCAAGCCGTTCACACCCTTATATTTGGTGATATTGCCACAGAGCAAGACTGTGGAACCGAGGAAAGACTTGTTGATGCCGAGGTTAAGACGTGAGCGCATCTGTTCGTTGTTATCGACATCACCACCGAGCATCGCCGGAGCGAGCTGTGCTAACGTCGGCTCTTCGGCATTTTCGGCATCAACGAGGACATAGTTATATACGAGCTGATCAGCAGGCATGTCGGCACTATGAACAATTGTAGTCGTCGAAAATGCATCACCGCTGACATAGCCATATACAACACCTTTCACCCACACGCCGGTGAGAGTCAGGTCGGTGGTCTCAATGTCTATATGATTCAAATCCTCAATAGTATATGGGTTTACCAGGCTGCCGACACCTTTAATGGTGTATGTCGGCGGAGTGACTTCACCACCACCGCCTGTCTCGCCACCAGTGTCGCCACCGGTGTTACCACCGCCTGTATCGCCGCCAGTGTCGCCACCGCCAGTGTCGCCGCCAGTGTTGCCACCGCCTGTGTCGCCGCCTGTGTTGCCGCCGCCAGTGTCGCCGCCAGTGTTGCCACCGCCTGTGTCGCCACCGCCAGTGTCGCCGCCAGTGTCGCCGCCAGTGTTGCCGCCGCCAGTGTCGCCACCAGTATTATCACCACCTGTGTTGCCACCACTGCCACCACCAGTGTTATCATCGCCGTCAGCAACCTCGGTCTGAGTGTCACTCATGGCAAAGGCACCACCTGTCGCGGCATAGATTCCGGCGGTGAGGCCGAAAGCGAGAGCGAATGAGGCAACGTATGTATAAATTCTTTTCATTAGTCGTTACTCTTTACCTTGTTATTAATAAGTGCAGAGGCCTGAGGCCATAGCCCCAGGCCCCTGTCTGGATTAATTCTTTGTTGCTATCTGGGATAACACCTGTGCCGTTATTCCTTAGCGATAGCGATGGTCACACGGTTCTTATCGTTCTCCGAGAAGGGCTGAACGGTATCGCCCTTGCTGTCAACCGTGATGCGGCTCTCGGCGATGCCGGCCTCGATGAGGGCCTTGGCAACGTTCTGGGCGCGCTGGCTGGCATACATCTCATTGATCTTCGGGTTACCTGTGCCGGCATCTGCATAGCCGGTGACAGTGACCTTGGTGTCGGTGTTCTCCTTGAGGAAGGAGATGAGGTTGCGAAGCTTGGCCTCTTCAGAACCTACGGCGACAGTCTCGC
>Ga0310694_10003117_pt1 | contig 16406 bp, 13 predicted proteins | sample 174DNAGHGhighgp2_FD_203884 | JGI IMG/M metagenome (GOLD analysis project Ga0310694, IMG submission 203884) | Sheep rumen microbial communities from Palmerston North, Manawatu-Wanganui, New Zealand - 1742 DNA GHGhigh gp2 (v2) (version 2) | ecosystem: Host-associated > Mammals > Digestive system... | reverse complement strand
TGCGCTCCTGGTGACATATTTCGAGAAATGCCGAAAACGGCGCAGAGTCGTCATCGGGAATTTCTTGCATGTACGCTGCTACGGAAGTGAACGCGAACGCCCCACTTGAAAATCAGGAGGCGTTTTGATATACTAAACGCCAATTTTTAAGGAGAAAACTCAATGGAATTGCTGGGTCAAGGTCTTGTTCTGATGCTGTCGGGGATGGGTATTGTTTACCTGTTTCTTGTCGTACTTATTTTTACGGCAAAGTATTCATCGGCTTTCGTCGCCAGATTTGATTCGATTCTCCCGCAGGACGCCCCGAAGAAGACGCCGAAACCCGCCGCTGCCAATGACGACGCAAACATCGCGCTTGCCATTGCTGTTGCGCTGGGACGCTGACGCGTCGGTTTGCGCCCTATGGACATTGCAATATTCTCAAACTTTTACAACATCTTAAAAGGAATAAATCATGGCAAAGAAAACAGTCAAGTACATGCTCACAGCGTTCCGCGACGGATTCCAGTCCGTAGTCGGCGCGCGCGTTCTATCCAAAGACTTCCTCCCGTGCGTGGAGGAAGCGTATGCCGCAGGTGTGCGGTGGTTCGAGGCTGGCGGCGGCGCGCGCTTCCAGAGCTGCTACTTCTACTGCCAGGAGGACGCGTTCGACGTGATGGACGCATTCCGCAAGGCTGCGCCTGAAGCCGATCTCCAGACGCTTTCGCGCGGCGTGAACGTGGTGGGTCTCGAAAGTCAGCCGAGCGACATGATCAAGCTCCATGCGCAGATGTTCAAGAAGCACGGCATGAGCTCGATCCGCAACTTCGACGCACTTAACGACGTGAACAACCTCAAGTGGTCCGGCCAGTGCATCCACGATGCGGGACTCAACCACGAAGTGGTGGTGACGATGATGGGTCTGCCGCCCGGCATCGACAACAAGGGCACGCACACGCCGGAGTTCTACCGCGACCGCCTGAAGATGATCATGGATGCCGGCATTCCGTTCGACCGCGTGGCGTTCAAGGATGCGTCCGGCACCTCCACTCCAGCGACCGTCTATAACACGATGAAGCTTGCCCGCAAGCTGCTGGGCGACAAGGTGCACATCCAGTTCCATTCGCACGAGACGGCGGGCAACGGGGTGAGCTGCTACCTTGCGGCTCTGCGTGGCGGTGCGGACGGTCTCGACCTCTCGATGGCCCCGATGAGCGGCGGCACCTGCCAGCCCGACATCATCACGATGTGGCATTGCCTTGACGGCGATCCCGACTTCGAGTTCGACTTTGACATCAACAAGATCAAGAAGGCGGAGGATGCGTTCAAGAACGCGATGAAGAAGTACTTCCTGCCGCCAGAGGCGATGAACGTCAACCCGCAGATCGTGTGGAGTCCAATGCCGGGTGGCGCGCTCACCGCGAACACGCAGATGCTGCGCGACAACGGCATGATGGACAAGTACGACGACATGATCGCAGAGATGTACGACTGCGTACGTCTCGGCGGATTCGGCACGTCCGTGACGCCGGTCAGCCAGTTCTACGCGCAGCAGGCCATCCAGAACGTCATGTTCGGCAAGTTCAAGAAGTTCGCGCCGGGCTACGCGAAGATGGTGCTGGGCTACTTCGGCAAGACGCCCGTTCCGCCGGATCCGGAGATCGTGAAGAAGGCGAGCGCTTTCATGGCGTCGAGCGAGCTGACCAAGCCGTACTCCGAGCCGACCACAAAGACCGTGCTGGAGCTGAACGACGCCGATCCCAAGAAGGGCGGCGCAGTCGCGAAGAAGGCACTGGAGGATGCGGGGCTGCCGATCACCGACGAGAACATCTTCATCGCCGCGTCCTGCAAGGAGAAGGGCATCCTCTTCCTCAAGGATCCGTCCAAGGCGCCGATGGGCTGCCGTTTCGCCGAAGCGGCGAAGTCCGCCGCCGCAAAGGGCGGTGCGGTGACCGTCACGATCAACGGCAAGGCGTATGGGGTGGAGATCAAGGGCGACGGCAAAGCCGTGGTGAATGGAAAGGCTGTCGATTTCAAGGCCGAGGACGGAATCAAGGCCGCCGCCCCCGCAGCAGCAGCTCCCGCCGGCGGGCAGGAGGTGAAGGCTCCAGTCCCAGGCATGGTTCTTCGCGTGACGGCTCAGAACGGGCAGGAGGTCGCCAAGGGCGATGAGATACTCGTGATGGATGTAATGAAGATGGAGACGCCGGTGACGGCACCTTGCGCGGGCAAGGTTACGGTGCTCGTTGCGCAGACCGACAAGGTGGCGACCGGCGACGTGCTGGCGGTGATCGGGTGACGTCGCTTGCCGCTCAAACGAAAAGTGAACAGTGAAGGTAAGTAAGGCATGAAGAAGTTTCTGATAGTTCTCGTTGCTGCGGCGTGTGCGCTTGGCGCACAGGCCGACGGCGACTGGAAGTCGACGCTCGGCAAGGTGAAGGATCTTTCCGGCGATACTGGCATCATGGCGTTCATGAAGGCGGAGCCGCCGGCGTACATCACCGGGAACTTCGCGGAGAAGGATCGTCCGGCGAAGAAGCCGTTAGCCGCCAACAGCCACGGCTACTACGACGCCAAGCTTGAATGGCACGGCGGCTACTTCGACGATGCGGGCGCGTTCGTGAAGGGTCACGCTGTCAAGACGCTTTTCGGGATGCCTTATGGCATGGGGCAGCTCATCATGATTCCGATCTGCCTCATTCTGATGTATCTTGCCATCGTGAAGGGGTTTGAGCCGCTTCTGCTTCTGCCGATCGGATTTGGCGGACTCCTCGCCAACTGCCCGCTTTCCGGCATCACCATGCCGGCGATGATGCACGATGGCGCAATTTCGTTTCTGTCGAGCGGGCTGCCGGTCATGTCCGGCGGCTCGGTTGAGCCGGGCGGATTTCTCTTCTACTTCTTCCGCTTCGGCATCGACACGGGCGTGTTCCCGATCATGATCTTCATGGGCGTGGGTGCGATGACGGACTTCGGGCCGCTGATTGCCAACCCCAAGGCGGCGCTTCTTGGCGGCGCCGCGCAGTTCGGCATATTCTTCGCGCTCTTCGGTGCGCTCGGCTGCGCCTCGCTCTTCGGCATGGACTTCTTCGGGCCGGGAGTCGATCCGCTTAAGGCGGCGGCTTCCATCGGCATCATCGGTGGTGCGGATGGTCCTACGGCCATATGGCTTACCTCGCGTCTCGCCCCAGACCTGCTCGGCGCAATTGCTGTGGCTGCCTACTCATATATGGCGCTCGTCCCGATTATTCAGCCGCCGATCATGAAGCTGCTCACCTCGAAGGAGGAGCGCCTCATCAAGATGCCGCAGCTGCGTGAGGTCAAGAAGATTGAGAAAATCTGCTTCCCGGTCGTGGTGCTGCTCCTGTGTGCGCTGCTTCTGCCGTCGGCGGTGCCGCTTATCGGCGCGTTGATGCTTGGCAACCTCGCGAAGGAGGTCGGTACGTCGGTGAGCCGCATCGCAGATACGATGTCCAATGCTCTCATCAACATCGTGACGATCATGCTGGGGCTTTCGGTAGGGTCGAAGCTCGCCTGCGAGAAGTTCCTTTCCGGCACGACGCTCGCCATTCTTGCGCTGGGGCTCTGCGCATTCTGCGTGGGCACGGGCGCGGGCGTGATCATGGCGAAGGTCATGAACATCTTCTCGAAGACGAAGGTCAATCCTCTCATCGGCTCGGCTGGCGTCTCCGCCGTCCCGATGGCTGCGCGCGTCTCCAACAAGGTGGCGCTCTCCGAGGATCCGACGAACTTCATACTGATGCAGGCGATGGGCCCGAACGTCTCCGGCGTGATCGGGTCCGCCGTCGTTGCTGGCGTCCTCTACACGCTCTGCCGCTGATGATGAGATGCGGGGCCAGAGGAAGTAGGCTTTCCGTTGCACAGGCGTCATCGGGAATAGCATTTCTTTCGTCTCGCATAAAGGGCTTTAATGCAAGGCTGATCACCTTTAGCACCCCGGGTGATCGCGACCTTGCCACGCCCATCGAAAGGAGTGCGCCAGACTTTTTCACTCGCGATCTTGACAACGCCGTTCGCGACGGGTTGATTGACTTTGCGCTGCATTCCGCAAAGGATTTGCCCGAGCGTATGGCCGATGACCTCGACTGGTTCTGGCTCCCCGACAGGGCGGATGCGCGTGATTGCTGGGTGGGGGCAATGACCTCGCTGGATCGCCTTGCTGCAGCAGCAAAGCGCCATGTTGGGCGGGCTTTGCGAATCGGAGTATCGAGCGCGCGTCGGGCGGCATTTGCGAAAGCCTGCTGCCCTCGAGCAAAGCTGTTGCCGATACGCGGCGCGATTGATGCAAGGCTGAGGCAGGTGGCAGAAGGAAAGTTTGATGCCGTTCTGATGGCTATGGCCGGCTTGAAGCGGCTCTATCCCAACTTTGAGCTTGACGGGTTGCCTCTGAAGGTGCAGCCGATACCGCTGGAAGAGCTTCCCCCGCCTGAGGGACAGGGCTTCCTTGCCGTAGTGTTCAGAAGGGGTGATGGCCGGTTCTTGTCGATACGGCGGGAGTTCGTGAAGGCTGTACGGTTCACGAGCGCTGGCGTTGGCGACGCCGGATTGATAACGGTGCGCGGTGCGCAGGATCTGGAGGAGGCCGATATCGTGCTTGCCGATTCGCTCTCAGGTTTCGGCGAAGGTCGATTTGGCGGCGCGGCGCATGGCGATGCGCGATGGGTGGATGTAGGCAAGCGATGCGGCGCGCATTCGATGGCGCAGGAGGAGATAACGCGTCTCATATGTGACGAGGTGCGAAAAGGCAAGCGCGTCGTGCGGCTGAAGGGTGGCGACGCTGGACTGTTCGGGAGGCTTGCCGAGGAGACAGCTGCGCTGGATGCGCTTGGCATTCCGTATCTGGTGCGTCCGGGGGTGAGCGCGCTTGCTGCGGCGACTGCGCCCAATGGAATACTGCTTACGAAAAGAGGCGAGGCGCGAGGATTTACCGTATCTACGCCGCGCTCCAAAGGAACCAAAACGCCGCAGGTATTCTTCATGGCGACGAAAATGGCCCGCGAAGAGCTGAAGCGCTTTCCGCCGGAAGAACCGTATGCGATGGTTTGGGATGCGTGTGGAGCATATGAACGCATAGAAACAGGCGTGTGCGGCAGAGCGCGACTGCAGATGTCGCCTGATCCGGGACTGCTGGTGGTTGGGTATGCCGGCGCTCCGCTTTTGCGCAAGCGCGTGCTTCTTACTTGTTCGCCGGCGGTGCTGCCGCGCGCTGTATGCCGGTTTGAGGACCGTGGATGGCTTACGGTAGCGTGGCCGATGATTTCGCTTAAGGCAAGAGAAGGCGTAACGGACGATCTTGCCGAAAGGGTGCGCGGGGCGGATGCCATCGTCCTGACGAGTCCAAGCGCCGTGCGAATCTTTTTCGCGGCATGGGGCGGTGACAGGCGGACGCTCCCTGCGTTCTGGACGTGTGGCGCAGGCACGGACGCCGAGCTTCGCCGATACGGAGTGGTCAGCGACATGCTGCCGGAAAGAGACTTCTCGTCGAATGGGCTGATTGCGCGGCTGAGACAGGAGGGCGCGAAGCTGAAAGGGCTGCGTGTGCTGCGGCTTCGTAGCGCAAAGGCAGGCCGTTCGCTTGCGGCGGCACTTCGCAGGCGGGGCGCATCCGTTGAGGATTTGGTGCTGTACGATACCGTGCCGGTGAGGCACAGCGGTCCATTGCCGCCGCATGACGCTACATTTTTTGCGAGCGCAAGCGCCGTGGAGTTCTATGTGGCGGCGTATGGGGCGAAGGCGCTTTGCGGCAAGGACATATATGTGATGGGTGAACCCACCCGTGCCGCACTTCCGCTTCGCTTCCGACGGAAATCTCGAATAACCAACATTGCAGGGGAACACTGTCATGAATAAGCTAATAGCATCGTTTCAGGTTGACCATACGCGCATCGGCTACGGCATTTTCGTGAGTCGGCGCGACATGGTGAACGGCGCATATGTCACTACGTTTGACATCCGCATGAAGCGGCCGAACGTGGAGCCAGCCATCCACGCGAATGCCATGCATACGATAGAGCATGTGGTTGCGACATACCTGCGTAATTCGTCCTTCAGGGAGCATGTTGTGTATTGGGGGCCGATGGGATGCCTTACGGGTTTCTATTTCATCACAAGCACAGCCGACGAGATCATGCGCGATATCGAGAAGCTCATGCGGGCGGCATTTCGCCATATGGCAAACTACAAGGGCAAAGTGCCCGGGGCAACGCCTGTGAACTGCGGCAACTATCTGCTTCATGACCTGCCGATGGCCAGATACGAAGCGCGCACGTTCCTGAATCAGGAATGGAAGTTCGAGTATCCTTCTGCAAAGCGCATCAATGCTGGAGGTCGTGTGTTCTTCGACGCGTAGAGGGTATTATTGAAAAATAAAAGATGGAGTGTCTTATGAAGTTCAGCAGGAGATCTTTTTTTGGCTTGGCCATGGCCGGGACCGCAGGTTGCATCGGCTCAAAGGCCGGTGCCGTGGCGAAAGAGACGCAGAAGTTCGACGACAACATGAGCATCATCTTTTCCGATGCTCATGTCTGTGGGGAAAAGGCGCGGGCGGCGGAGTTTACGCCAAAGCGTCTGGAGTCGTTCGTGAACGAAGTGCTTGCGATGCGCCCGTTGCCGAAACGGGTCATACATCTTGGCGATCTTGCATATCTGCACGGGCATCCAGACGATTACGCCGTATCGAAGCCGATGCTGAAGCGTCTTGAGGATGCGGGAATAGAGCTGGTGTTCTGCATGGGCAACCATGACCGCCGCTCGGAGTTCAACAAGCTATGGCCGGAGCATCTCGAAAAGTCGCCTGTTCCGGGTAAGTATGTTTCGGCGACCTCTCTTGGTACGGCAGACCTTGTGATTCTCGATGGGCTGCAAGGTGCGGACGACCGCCCATTGGATGACATGGGTCCCGGGACAGGAATGCTGACGCCAGACCAGTTCGCTTGGCTTAAGCGGGATTTCCCTAAGCGGACGCGCCCGTTCTTTGTGGCGTCGCATTTTCCGGTGGATGATTTCAAGACGTCGGACAAGAAGCATGGACACCTTGGACGCTGGCTTATCAAGAACGCGCCGATGTGCGTAGGGTATCTGTATGGGCATCTGCATCGCTGGAGGCCGGAATGGATACACGGAAGCTGGAAAACCCGCAATACGCTCCGTACGCTCTGCATCCCGTCCAACGGACTTTGGGGGGACATAGGCTACGTAGTGTTAAGGGCCTACGACGATCGGGCCGTGTGCAAACTGGAAATGAAGGACTTCTTCTTCCCCGGCGAACCACGCGATCCGGATGATCGTCCCATGCCGTGGCGCATCAAGGTTGAGGAGGCATGCGGCGCAGCATGCACGTTCATCTATGATCGACAGGGTGGTTGAGGGGGCCTGATGATTGACTTCCAGAAAGAACTGAACGCTGAACAGTGCGCGGCGGCGACGGCAGGCGACGGCCCTCTGCTCGTCTTGGCGGCGGCGGGCACGGGCAAGACGCGTACGCTCGTCCACCGCGTGGCGTACCTGATAGAACAGGGCGTCCCGGCGGCGCGCATCCTGCTCCTGACCTTCACGAACCGCGCCGCGCGCGAGATGACGGAGCGCGCCGAGCGGCTGATCGGGTCCAGCGTGGGCGGCATCTGGTCCGGCACGTTCCATTCCATCTGCGCGAAGTTCCTGCGCCGGTATGGAAGCTTCCTCGGCTACAAGCCAGGCTTCACCATCCTTGACGAGGATGACCAGAAGAAGCTGATGGGGCAGATCGTCAAGGAGGTTGCCGGGAAGGGCGTCAAGGACTTCGTCAAGAAGGAGTTCATTCTCAAGCTCATATCCGACGCCGCCAACCGTGAGAAGGACTTCAAGACGCTCGTTGAGGTGCAGCAGTCGAAGGTTGCGCTGGACGTGGAGAAGGTGGTCCAGTGCGGTGAACTCTATGCAGCGCGCAAGAAGGAACTTGGCGCGATGGATTTCGACGACCTGCTCGTGAACGGCCTGAAGCTCCTGCGCGATGTCGAGGGCGTTCGCAATGAGCTGCAGGAGCGTTTTCTCCATGTGCTCGTCGATGAGTACCAGGACACCAACTCCCTTCAGGCGCAGTTCACGGACATCCTTGCGGCGAAGCACCGCAACCTGATGGTGGTGGGTGACGACTTCCAGTGCATCTACACATGGCGCGGCGCGCAGTTCGACAACATCATGGAGTTCCCGAGCCGCTGGGAGGGCTGTCGCATCCTGAAGCTGGAGCGCAACTACCGTTCGCTGGCGCCGATCCTCGACGTGGCGAACGTCGTGATGAAGGACGTGGCGCACCAGTTCGAGAAGACTCTCCGGCCATTCCGCACGGCGCAGGGGCTTGAGCCGCAGCTCTACCGCATGTGGGACGGCCACGCGCAGGCCGAACTGATCCTGAAGCTCGTGGAGCATCTGCGCGGGCAGGGCTTCACCTACAAGGATATCGCCATCCTGTACCGTTCGCACTTCACGTCAATCGACATCCAGCTTGCGCTCACGCGCGCCCGAGTGCCGTTCCGCATCACGAGCGGGGTTGGCGTATTTGAGCAGCTGCACGTGAAGGACGTGCTGTCGTTCCTGCGCCTTCTCCTGAATCCGCAGGACGAGATGAGCTTCTTCCGTCTTATCGGGCTTCTGCCTGGCGTGGGCGAGGTGTCGCTTAGAAAATATTGGATGAAGCTCGGACGAAGCTTCGATCCCGGCAATGGCATGGATCGGCTCTCTCTGGGCGAAATGCTCACGCCGAAGGCCAAGATTGGCTGGGAGGGAATGGCGAAGGCGTTCGCCGCCGCGCCAGGGTATCTGGCGAATGGGGACGAGGGACGGCCGATTGAGGATTTCGTGCACTACTTCTATGGAGACCATCTGCGGCGGCAGTTCGACGAGGAGGACGCGACGGGGCGGCTGGAGGATCTGGCGGAGCTGCAGTCACAGATTGCGTCCTTCCAGACGGGTCTGCGCGGGTTTCTGGAAGAAGTCGCCCTCATGACGAACCTTGATGCGCAGAACCGCGCCACACTGCCGCAGGATCATTTGCAGCTTTCTACTGTACATCAGGCGAAGGGCATGGAGTGGCCGGTGGTGATTCTGCCGTGGCTCGTCGAGACGATCTTTCCGTCCGCGCGGAGCGTGGAGGACGGCAACATTGACGAAGAGCGCCGTCTCTTCTATGTGGCGGTGACGCGGGCGAAAGACCGGCTCTATCTGTGTGTGCCACGCTCGAAGAAGACGGCGGATGGCGGCATGTTCCCCGTGGAGCCGTCACTCTTCGTGCGGGAGATTCCGCCGGGGCTGTACAATGAACATGAGGTGCGATCCGTCTCGCCAGCCTACGAACGACCCAAGCCTCGTGGCGACCGCTGGGGCGGTTGGGGCGATGGGTCTTCACGAAATAAGCAAGAACACAACTGGAAGACTACTTGGCGGTATTGATGCATCTGGGCGCATACTGAATGGCATTTGGTTAAAACCTTTCAGACGTGGGCATTAGAACGTTCCTCCGTATGACTGGGACGTGATTTATCATGTGGCCAGCCTGAATCCCCCTTGCGACCAACCTACGTTTAGCCCGTGGCCACCGTCTTTTCCTCATGTGGCCAGCCATGAGTGTTGGCGTCAAAACTCTGTAGTATTGACGCCAGAATTATGTTGATGTGACGCCCAAACTATAGTGAAATGACGCCAATGCTTGCCTCTGGCCATTGCTCTCACCCCATTTTGCCATGAGGCATAGCGTTTTTGGCCGTAGGGGATAGGGTATCTGGCCACTTGCTGCCGATGTCGGGCGGTAACGTCCGCCATATCGTGCCGCACTCGCGGAAAGCGTGTGGGATTTTGCGCTCGCGGAACTACCTGCCGCCGGTCAGCAGACGGTTCGCGTACTTTCGCTTGTGGCCAGTCGTCTCGCAAACCTCGTAAGGATGTGCTTGCGCTTGGCGTGGTTCGACAGGGCGTATGACATGCGCTTAGCACATATGTATTCGTGCGCTGCCATTTGTGACATGTTCCGCATGACACCATTCTAAACGCAGAGTCCAGTATCAGGCAGACATGTCTCCAGAATCCTTAGCTGCCTTTGTTGAGGGAGTCCGTTACTATGGCAAAATTCGGAATCAGCGAGCTTGCGAAAATTACCAACACAGGCAAGAAGATGTGTGATATAATATGCGGCATTTATACAACTATATATTGTATGGTTGATTCGGCTTCAAATTCGATGTCAGGTCGTTATGTTGGAAAAACGCCGATAGAGCGACTTTTGATGGCGATAGGATATCCAGAACGGATGTCCAAGAATTCTGTCGCATTTACACTTCGCGTGGATGGCGCAGAGGTGGAGGCCGAGGAGATGGATGGACGGCTTGTGCTATCGTGCGCACTGACGGATGACGAAACTCTTTTGCCAACGCTTGCGACATATGCCGCCGGGCGGATGCTGAGGGAAGATGCAACGCTGTCGTATGGGGTTGCAGAAGGTCGTGGTCCATCAAACTATCAGGCTTTCCTTTGGCAGGATGTGCCCGATGACACTGATGAACACGGGCTGTTAAGGCTTTTCGAGACGTTTATGGATTCCTGCGACTGGTGGAGGGCGCGGGTAGAAGCGCTGCGCGGGAATGACACCGCCGTGTCATCCGTGCCGGAAACGGTGATGATACGGCCCTGAGGAGAACGTGGAAATGTGGAAATGTGAAATCATGAAATCATGGAAATGTGGAAATGCGTGGAGGGCTGCGCGGGCATTGGCTGTTTGCGCGGTTGCATATTTCCACGTTTTCGCATTTTCACATTCTGCGGCTCAGGCTGCAGAGATTCCGTGGAAACTGCCGTCCTATACGCTTGTGGCTCGCGACATGGATCTTCGAGTCGCGCTTGATACCTTCGCAGTCGCCGAAGGGCTTTCGATAGTGATGTCGCAGGCCGTTGGGGGAACGTTCTCCGGTGATTTCAAGGATGTCGCTCCGGGTGATTTCCTCGATAAGGTTGCCACCACACACAACCTGATATGGTACTACGACGGCGCGGCGCTTTACCTCTGCGGTGCAGGGGAGATTTCCACAATGCTCATTGATCTCCAGTACATGAAGGCTGGTGAGGTGCGCACAATGCTCGCCGAGCTAGGGGTGGAGGATGCGCGGTTCCCTCTGAAAACCACGTCCAACGACGAACTTGTCATGGTGTCTGGCCCGCCGCGATATGTGCAGCTGGTGAGCGAGATGATAGCGAAGGCGGACAATCTGCGAGAGAATCGAACGTTCAGCGAAGTGGATACGAGGCTGTTCCCGCTGAGGTACACGTGGGCGGACGACGTAAGCTTCAAGGCGAGCAGCCCTGAATCGTCGCTTATGATACGTGGCGTGGCGCGACTGCTTGAGGAGCTCATGAACGGCGGGGCTTCGACGAAGGTGGATGAGGCGTTGGTGACGAACGAAGTGTCTACGATAGATACGATTCGCTCAAAATCGTTCAGGCCGGTGATCCGCGCGGAGAACCGCCTGAATGCGGTGCTTGTGAGGGATGTAGTGTCGCGCATGGAGATGTATGAAAGGCTGATACATCAGCTCGACGTGCCGCAGAAACTGGTGGAGATTGACATCACGGTGGTGGAGCTATCTAAGAAGGATGCGCTCGACTGGCAGCTCTCGCTTGCGGTGAACACCTCGCACGGACATTCCGACATCGGCGCCGGCGAGAACGCGGCGAACCTGTTCTCGCCGGACAGCTTAGCGGGGAAAGGTCTTGCCGGCGCGCTTACGCACATCCATTCCGCGTACAGCCTGGCGACGTCGCTGACGGCCCTGCGCGAGAAGGGCAAGGCGCGCTCCATATCGCGCACGTCACTGCTCACGGTGAACAATCTTGCCGCACAGCTGACGGATTCGCAGAGCTACCATGCAAGGGTGGTCGGCACGGAGGTTGCGACGTTGGAGGAGGTGTCGGCAGGGACAACGCTGCAGATCAAGCCGCGCATACTGCCGTCAATCGCGTCGAACGTGCCTAATCAGGTGTGGCTGTCGCTTGAACTGGACGATGGAGGGTTCGAGACGGTCACTGTGGATGCTATGCCGATGTCGCGTTCCTCAACGCTTCAGACGCAGACGGCGGTGTTTGAGGACGAGTCCATCATGCTTGCCGGCTATCTGCGAGACATTGAGGAGGATGCGGGCTGGGGCATCCCATGGCTGCGCGACATTCCGTGGATTGGGTGGATATTCGGCGGAAAGTCAACACGCAATGAGACGGTTCAGCGGATGTTTGTTCTTACTCCGCACATCGTCGATCTTGACCAGGAGATGCTGGCGCGGCTGCAAGCGACGCGGCTGCGTGACATAGTAGAGGCGGAGGAGATGCAGGAGGATACGGAAGTGAGCGACGACGAGCGCGAGAAGCGCGCCATTGAGCGCAAGGACGTGCGTGAACGCCGCCGCGAGAACACGGAGGATCACATTACGCGTCGCAAGGCTGAGCTTGAGCACGACAAGGAGATGCGCCAGTTTGACCGCCGCCGCGAGCGGAACAGGCTTGAGGACGACAAGCGCGAATGGGAGCGCATCGAGAAGGACGCGAAGGCGAGGCTTGAAGCGGAAGAGGCGGACGCAGTGATGCTGCGCAGAAAGCCGGAAGAGAGCCAGCATCAGGAAGGGGACAACAGGGAAGTAGATTGAACCGTATGGCGCTGAAGGTGACAATAGAGGGCGGCTTTGCGGAGGTCGAGGCAGGACTGTGGCTGATGAGCTGCGGTCAGCCGGCGGCATTCTTCGGAAAGGCTGTCCGTCGCCGTCGCAGGGGATGGTGCATGCGCGACAGGTCCAGGCTTGAACTTGTCGAGACCACCGCCGCCGCGAAATGCGCAGACTCATCGCGCCCGTTCCTTACGCACATTCCATGCGCCGCGCCTATCTTTGCCGTATCGGGCAAGGTGCTTGTAGCCCCCGCCTCGGCACGGAAGGACGCGCATCTTGTTAAGATGGTTCCAATGAGCGCACGAAACGCGCTCTGCGTGACGGAGTTCGGCGAGGAGTGGGTTGTGATGGCGACGGCGGGCAGGACGGAACGGATTGCGATCACTGATGATGAGACGCTTTCCGTCAAACCCGAAGCTGTCGTTGCCTGGACAGGGAAGAGCCCTACGGGATTCTGCCAGAAGTTATCGCTCTGGGACATTCTTCTGCCGCGAGGAGCTCGCAATCTGTTGCTGACATTCTACGGTCCCGGCATCGTCTGGATTGAAGGTTCGTTCGGTACGCAACTGTCGAACTGCCAGACCGGCAAGCCATCAAACTTTTACCGGAGGGCCTATGGCGTTTGATGCGGCACAGATTCTCCGGCAGACGTACGCGGCCGGCGCAGAGGCGGCGCAGATGCGCGAATTGGCGGAACCCGTCCGCGTGTCCGCTTCGGCCGTGGAGCGCGGCGAACTGATGGGCACGGCGTTTGCGGTCGATGCGGATCCGATGGCGGAGCTGATGGATTCAATGGAGGAGCTTTCCTTCCAGTTCGAGGAGAAAGCCGCGAAGCGGGTCGCGGACAGAAAACTGGGTGAGATGCAGGGCCCTCGCTCTGCTCTTCTCCGTGCCGTCGAGTCCTGGTTGGCGGTTATGCCCGACATGCCCGGACGCGATTTCCTCGTGCGCATTCTGCGCAACATGCGCAATTCCTTCGCGACAGGTACGCCTCTTTCGGAACGGGAGCTTCTGAAGGAGCTCGCGCGCGGCTCGACCGATCCGTCGCACCAGTTTGCGATGCTTGACATCCTTGAGCAGGCGTTTGGCGAAGATGAGGCTGCGATGCGCACGCTCGTCCGCCAGGCCAAGGCGCTGCTCACGGAGGAGAAGGGTTCGGAGATACGCGCCGGAATCAACCTTGCAGAGGAGGTGAATGCGCGCGCCACTACGCCCGAAGAGATGCGTGATCTGCGTGACATGTACCGCAGCGAGGTGGTCGGCTTCACGAAGCCGCAGGAATGCTTCCGGTCACTTCTTGCCGCGCGCGGTGCGGAAGGGCTGAAGGACGCGATAGATTTTCTCATCGCCGGGTGCGGCGCCGACCTGAAGTCGTCGTCGCCTTCGATGGAGGCCGCTGCGCTCGGACGCATCCTGACGGATCTCCAGTGCGTGCAGGTGCTTCAGACAGTTCTCGATGCGCTGACTGCGCTCGGGAAGCGCATGGGCAAGCAGTTCGGCGAGACGTGCCTCCTTGATGGCGAGCAGATGACTGGGCGCGTCCTTGACTTCACCGAGCAGGCGTTCGTGGTGCCGCCGGGGATTGCGGCGTTTATCGCAGACTGCGGCATGAAGGCGCTTCTTGCCCGCATGGATTTCGCCCGTGAGCTGACAGAGCTTTTCAGGAAGCTTTCGCCGCGTCTCTTCGCTCGCGAGGGAGATAGGCAGAAGCTCGTTGACGCCGCTCAGGAGCATCTTGATGAACTGATTACGGAGGAGAACAACGCGGAAGGGGGTGCGGCATGACGGCTCCGGTATGGATGAATGCCGTGATTGGAGACTTTGGCCGTGCGGCTAAGCTCGATGGACTTGCGCTGAATGAACGCGGCGCAGCGGCGCTCAAGTTCGAGAACGGCGCCTCGTTGCGCCTCGAGTACACAGGCACTGAGCTTGTGGTTGCCATGACAGTTCCTTCCGCCGACGTCAAGCGCCTTCTTTCGGTTTCGCATCCGAGGGCCCGTTACGGATTCCGCATCCGTGCCGGCGTTTTCCCGAAGACGCACGAAGCGGTGATGGCGTTGCGGATTGCGGAGCGCGACGTGACTCTTCCGAGGGTCAGTCGGGCGTTTGAACTCCTTTGGAGGCTGGCTGGAGATATAGGAGGTGCTGCATGGGCATGAGCGTGTCACGTTCGACGGACCCGCTGAGGTTTGACGTCGGCATCGGCAGTGCGGGATATGCCGATGTGATTTCCTCTCCTGTTGCCGGTGAGCCTCAGAAGTCGCTCCTCCCTGGGACGACAACCGTGTCGCAGGCCCTTGACGAGCTGTTTCCGCCAGACCGCAGCGTTGGTGGGGAGATCATGCGGGCGCTCGTGGCCGGTAATTCCGCATCGCTGCGCACTCCGGGTGGATTTTCGGAATCCGCCAGGAGTACGGTGCGTGCGTTGCGCGAACGTGGAACCTCGGCCGCAGACAGGGCGGCGCACGAAATTGAGAACCTGCTCGCAGATGCTGACCTTCTCGAGCATTGCCGTCTGGCGCTACTGGAGACATGATGAACGTCAGGCTGACAAACTTCTCTAACGTCTTTTCGCGTTTTGGCGACTTGGTTCTCGCCGTTCTCGTCGTCTGCATCATCGGGCTTCTCATCATCCCGTTGCCGACGCCGGTCGTTGACCTGCTCATCTCCATCAACCTGATGATCTCGACGGTGATGCTGATGCTCTCGCTCTACCTTCCGCGCGCGCTTGCGTTTTCGACATTCCCGTCAATGCTCCTCTTCACTACGCTCTACCGGCTCGCGCTCAACGTGACGACGACAAGGCTCATCCTGCTTAAGGCCGACGCCGGCGAAATCATCTATACGTTCGGCAACTTCGTGGTGGGCGGCAACTTCGTGGTGGGCGCGGTCATCTTCCTCATCATTACGATTGTGCAGTTTGTCGTAATCGCCAAGGGCGCAGAGCGTGTCTCAGAGGTTGCGGCCCGCTTCACGCTCGATGCGATGCCCGGCAAGCAGATGTCGATCGACGCCGACTTGAGGGCGGGCGCCATTGATCAGGATACTGCGAAACTGCGCCGTAATGAACTGGCCAAGGAGTCGCAGCTTTACGGGGCGATGGACGGCGCGATGAAGTTTGTGAAGGGCGATGCCATTGCCGGTCTCATCATGACGGCCATCAACATCGTAGGCGGCATCTGCGTAGGCGTGTTCATGAACGGCAAGGATGTCAGCTGGGCGATCACGAAGTACGGCATCCTTACGATTGGCGACGGACTCGTTTCGCAGATCCCCGCGCTTCTTGTTTCGATTACGTCCGGCGTGATTGTCACGCGCGTGGGCGACGTTGACAACAAGCCGCTCGGGCAGGACATCATCACCCAGTTCTTCGCGCAGCCGAAGGCGATTCTTCTGGGCGCGGTCATGCTCACCTGCATCGGCCTCATTCCTGGATTCCCGAAGTTCCAGATATTTGGGCTTGCCGTGTTTGTGGCACTCGTCGGCTGGAGCCTCATCGCGAGAGTTAAGATTGCCGCCGCACGCGCCGCAAAACAGTCGGATCCGCTTGCTGCCGCCGCTCCGTCTGAGGGCAACGCACCGCGTCCGAAGAAGAAGGACGGTGACGATTTTTCGATGGTTACGCCGCTCACGGTTGACATTGACGCTGACATCCGCGGCGCACTCACCTACGATGCGCTGAACGACCAGATCATGTCCGTTCGCCGCGCCCTCTACCACGATCTCGGCGTG
>Ga0310694_10003116_pt1 | contig 16406 bp, 44 predicted proteins | sample 174DNAGHGhighgp2_FD_203884 | JGI IMG/M metagenome (GOLD analysis project Ga0310694, IMG submission 203884) | Sheep rumen microbial communities from Palmerston North, Manawatu-Wanganui, New Zealand - 1742 DNA GHGhigh gp2 (v2) (version 2) | ecosystem: Host-associated > Mammals > Digestive system... | reverse complement strand
GGTTCAGTGAAAATTATTTTGACACCATCATCATTGATGAGGCACATCATGCCATCAGTAAATCATACCAGACTGTCCTTCAGCATTTCAATAATGCGGAGGTTTTGGGCGTCACTGCGACACCGGACCGCGCCGACATGAAGGATTTGGGCAGTTTCTTTGATTCACTGGCTTATGAGTATAGTTTACCACAAGCTATTCGTGATGGCTACCTTGTCCCGATAAAAGCGCAGACAATTCCGCTGCAGCTCGATATCAGCAAGGTGTCCATGTCCGCCGGGGATTTTAAGGCATCGGATGTGGATGATGCTTTGGAGCCGTATTTGGAGCAGATAGCCGAAGAAATACGACATTACTGCAAGGAGCGTAAAACGGTGGTGTTTTTGCCGCTGGTCAAGACCTCGCAAAAGTTCCGCGACATTCTCAATCAGCATGGTTTCCGGGCGGCTGAGGTCAATGGTGAATCCCCTGACCGCCAGCAGATACTGGAGGATTTTGACAAGGACCAATACGATGTGCTCTGCAATTCCATGCTGTTGACCGAAGGATGGGACTGCCCCAGTGTTGACTGCGTGATTGTACTGCGGCCGACCAAAAGCCGCGCCCTGTACAGCCAGATGGTCGGGCGTGGTACCCGTCTGTTTGCAGGTAAGAAAGACCTGTTGTTACTGGATTTCTTGTGGATGACGGAACGGCATGAGCTTTGCCGCCCTGCACATCTTATTGCAAAATCCAAGCAGGTAGCAGACAAGATGACCGCCAAAATCGCCGAATCAGATGAGCCGCAGGAACTTGGCGAAGTGGAGCAGGAAGCGGAGCATGATATCATCCGGGAACGCGAAAATGCCCTGGCTCAGGAACTGGAGCAGATGAAGAAACGCAAGCGCAAGCTGGTTGACCCGTTGCAGTTTGAGCTTTCGATTGGTGCGGAAGATTTGAGCAGCTACGTTCCGTCTTTCGGATGGGAAGTTGAGCCGGTCACGGAAAAGCAGAAAACCAAGCTGGAAAAATTCGGTATTTTCCCGGATGAAATCGAAAGCGCAGGCAAGGCGGCTGTCATCTTAAAGCGGCTCATAAAGCGTGTCGATTTGGGGCTTTCCACGCCAAAACAGATTCGCTTCCTCGAAAAGAAGGGATTTCAGCATGTGGGGACATGGAGCTTCAAGGAAGCTAACGGCATGATTACCCGGATAGCTGCCTGTAATTGGAGGATTCCACGGGGCATTAATCCCCTGACGTATAAACCGGTTGATGTTAGGAGTGCAGAATGAATAAACAAGATTTGATTGACGCTATGAATCATATCAATCCCGGTATGGTTTCTTATGAGGAATGGTGCCAGGTGGGTATGGCTCTGAAACATGAAGGCTTCCCCTGTGCGGTTTGGACCGATTGGAGCGCGCAGGATTCGTCGCGCTTCCACAATGGCGAATGTGAGAAAAAATGGGCCAGTTTCCGCGAGCAGGTCGACAAGCCGGTTACGGCAGGCACCTTGGTCAAGATTGCTTATACGCATGGATGGGTACCACCACAGGTTGATGACCATGCTATGGGATGGAATGAAGCTGTATTGGTGACGGATACGGAGAAGCGCACAGGTATTATCGACAGGAACTGGCTGGAAGGCCGCGAGGTTATCGAGCCGCAGGATTCAGAATGGAATCCTGCCGATGACCTGATTAAATACCTTGAGGTGCTCTTTCAGCCGGAAGAAATCGTTGGCTATTGTTGTGAATCTTATCAGCGTCATAACGATGAGCGTTGGACACCGGCAGGCTCTGGTATATATGTCCGTACCGCCGGGGAGATTATCACCAAGCTGAAGCTCTATCGTGGAGACAGCGCAGTTATCGGCAAGGCTCTCGGCGACTATAACCAAGAGTGCGGCGCATGGATTCGGTTCAACCCGCTCAATGGCGAGGGCGTAAAGAACGCCAATGTAACAGATTTCCGCTATGCGCTCATTGAATCAGACAAGCTGTCCATTGAGAAGCAGAACGAAATCATCCACAAGCTGGAACTTCCGGTAGCTGCACTGGTCACGTCGGGCAATAAATCCCTGCATGCGATTGTCCATGTGGATGCCGGCAGTTACACCGAATATCGGAAGCGGGTTGATGCACTCTATAAGATTTGTCAGGAGAATGGTCTTGAGCTTGACCCGGCGAACCGCAATCCATCGCGACTGTCCCGTATGCCCGGTGTTATGCGGGCGGGCAAGAAGCAATTCCTCGTGGAAACCAATATCGGCAAAGAGAGTTGGGAAAAATGGCAGGAGTGGTACGCCGAACAAAATGACGATTTGCCGGATTTTGAGAATCTGGCGGATGAATGGGAGAACCTCCCCGAACTTGCACCACCGCTTATTGATGGCATTCTCCGGCAGGGACATAAGATGCTGCTTTCGGGGCCGTCCAAGGCGGGTAAGTCTTTCCTGCAGATAGAAATGGCTATAGCTGTGGCAGAGGGGCTGCCATGGCTAGGATGGAACTGCGCACAGGGGACAGTCATTTATGTAAACTTCGAGCTGGACCGGGCAAGCTGTCTGCATCGCTTTAAAGATGTGTATGAAGCATTGGGGATAGAGCCGAAGAATCTGCGTAACATTGATATCTGGAACCTGCGCGGCAAGAGTCTGCCGATGGACCAGTTGGCACCTAAGCTTATACGCCGGGCACGGAAGGAAAACCCGATAGCCATTATCCTTGACCCGATATACAAGGTCATTACCGGTGACGAAAATAGCGCCGACCAGATGGCACGGTTCTGTAATCAGTTTGACAAGGTATGTACAGAGGTTGGCTGCAGCGTGATTTACTGCCATCACCACAGTAAAGGCGCGCAGGGCTCAAAAAAAGCCATGGACCGTGCCAGTGGTTCGGGAGTATTTGCCCGTGACCCGGATGCGCTGATTGATATTATCGAGCTTCCGCTGAAGGATGAGCAGTATGAAAACATGAAGGCCGACAAGCAGCGCGAGATTATCACGCAGTATCTGGATACGCATGTGAGCGGCTGGCGTAATCGCCTGCCGGACGAACATCTGAGCGATGCTTTCCGGCTGAGCGAGTATTGCAAGAAGAATCTTTATGAGAATGCCAAGGAAGAACTGTTCGCCCAGATTGCCGAATCTGACCGCCACGTTGAACATACGACGGCATGGCGTGTAAGCTGTACGCTCCGCGAATTCGAGAAGGCAGATAACAAGGATATATTCTTCAGCTGGCCGATACATCGTGTTGATGAGTCGGGGATGCTGGCGAAAATCCGTCCGGACATTGAAATCAACGGTAAGACCATTCATCAGCGGGATGTATCCGATGGCAGCCACAAGGCTGAGAAGCTTGCAAAGGAACGTCAACAGATTATTGATGCGTATACACTCATTGCCGCAGAAAAAGACCCGAACAAAGATGGGGTAGTAGTAGTAAATGTTCGAGACTTCATAAAGCGTTCAGAGGAATTCTTTAATAAGAAGCTGGCACGCTCAAGCATGTATAAAAAGTTGCAGAAATTTGGCGATTTTACTATTGAGCGTGGAGATGTATTTCCTAATCATGATTCTGATGATTACAATGATGATTTTGAGGAGGAAAATGAAGATTAAATATTCTGACTAAGGCTAAATGTCACCGTCACTATTTTTTCTTATATATACATATAGTAACAGTATAAAAGTGACAGGCTTAAAAGGTGTTACATCACTCTATATACGGATGGGGCTGTATTGCCCCCATCCTATAGAGATGACTAGACACTTTTAAGCAAAAGCCGACAAAAAAATGGTGAAAAGAGGTTAGATTGAGTGGAGTTTTTTGTTTCAATGCGAATTCCGACCGCAACACAGCAAGAACATAAGGTTGCCGTCGTGAATGGTAAGCCCAGATTTTATGAACCGGCAGAAGTGAAAGCCGCCCGCCAGAAGTATATGAGTTACCTGAGCAGCCATGCTCCGGAGAATCCCATTGATGGCCCTGTTCGGCTGATGGTCAAGTTCTGCTTTGCGGGCGGCCAGGGATGGAAGACCACCAAGCCCGATACCGACAACATGATTAAGATGATGAAGGACTGCATGACCAGGCTCGGCTACTGGCATGATGATGCCCAGGTATGCAGTGAGATTGTAGAAAAGTTCTATGATGCGCATGAGGGCATCTATGTAAGGATTGATAACCTATAAGCAGTATTGGAGGAATATGCCATGAAACTTGAAGTTTGTAAGCCGGAAAAGACCTATGAAGCTCAGCTGGACCATTGTGGCAAAGAGTTTGAGGAACTTATACAGGCGCTCGCCATCTATCGTAATGAACCAACACAGAAACACCGGGCCGAGGTGCTTTTTGAGGCCCTTGACTGCATCACCTGCATGTGGACCTTCATCGCCATGATTTTCAGCCGGGCCGAGATTGATGCGGGGATTAATGTCGTGAACTGCAAGAACTATGTCCGCGGCTACCTGATGACTCCGGATGACTATGACATAGACGCAGCATCTGAAAGAACCTCAGATATCCTTGAAGGAGCTGAAGCAAGATGAGTAGTTTTGCCAGGGCAGAGAACAGGTCGAGCAGGAATTGGCACGGCAACGTAGAGCGTTGGAGCGTATGACAAAACGAAAAATGCCGCAGCAGACGGCAAGGCGAATTATCCAGCGGTCACAGCATAGGATTAATTATATTATTGCTGACGAGCTTGTGAAGCACAAGGCATAGACCACTTATATAGGCAACACATAACAAGCATGTTGTAGGGGTAATGAGCACGAGCACAAACGGAAATTAGGAGGTTATATTATGGCTGATATACCGTTACGGATAGCAAAAGCTATGCAGGGCTTGCAAAATTGGTGTTATTCGGTCAGATGTAACGAATGTGATATGTGCAGCCAATGCAGATTGGGAGATATGCTTTATAGCCGGACTGATTACAGATTCGTTACCGACAAGGACATAAGGCGATTGGAGAAAAGAGAGCCAAGGGCAATGCAGATTAATTTGTTTGGAGGTTATACAAAGTGAGTTTTGCAAGAAAGCGGGCGCGTTTTTCCCGCAAAGCCGAAGAAAAGGCAATGTTACGAGAACAGCAGTACAACAACGCAGTATATAACAATATCAATAGCGTTACGGAGATTTTGAAGCGGTGCGAGCCGGAGTACAAAGCAGACATTACGGCGGTACTTATCCGTCAGATGTTTGCTATGAGCTTTATGGCACTTCATGACACGTTTGGTTTTGGAAAAATCAAAATTATGCGTTGGTACAAAAAGATGTTATCGCTGAACCATGAAGCGTTGGCAAGTGGTAGCAAAACACCGTTGGACGATTTGATCGTGGCACTTAAAGACGATTACAAGTTCGATTTGAACGCCGAGATGGAGAAGATAAACAAAGAATTTGAAGCGGAGTGTGAAGCAAAAAAGGCGGCGATTTGATGTTGTATGCGGTGGATTTATCGATTGTAGCTGAGAAAACAATGATTGTCGAAGCTGATAGCAAGGCAGAAGCAGCCAGCATGGTGATTGCCAAGGCACGCAAGCGCAAGTATTTGCTTGAAGAAGGGGACTACACTGTTCTGTGTGGCACGAGCCAAGCAAGAGCGTTGAAGGAGAGCAGGAAATGAATATCGGGGACAAAATCAGGATTATCAATGCACGTTCTGCGTATTACAACGATGTGTTCACGTTGGTAAGCATGGACAAGAACAGATACCGATTTGCCAACGAGATTAACAGTTTCCACATGGATAAAACGCAGAAAAAGGGATATGTCAGATTGGAGCGTGGAGCAGAATGAAAGATTTCTACGATGTGTATGTGAAATTCAGCCGGACGGACGTTATCGAAGTCGAAGCTGATACGATGGACGAAGCTGAAGCCAAGGCGTTAGAGATTGCCGAAAAGAAACTGCGTGATGATGAAGAAGTCGTGGTCGAAGGATTTAATCTCCAATTATAAATACGCCGTTTTAAGGGCTTGAAAATGGCAACGTATATAAATATATGCGTAAGCACATAGAAGGTGCTTGTAGGGTAAATGATTACGAGCACAAAACGATTTTAAGATAGTTTATTACAGGAGGTTATCACGGAATGATGATTAAGGGTATGAGAGAAACCGCAATTGAGGATATGAACAAGCGTATTGAGAAATCTGAAAGCTACAACGAGGGCTTGCAGGACGGATATGCAGAAGGTTATGACCGAGCCATTGCCGATGTGCAGGGGATTTTGAAAAAGTATCATGTTGGCACAGAGAAGCAGGACATGGTGCAGGAAAAGGAATTGAAGCCAGCTATCAGATTTTTAGGTATTTCCCAACGAGCACTCATTGATAAGATCGTGGAGGAATGTGATGAAGTCGTTCAGGCGTACAACGATGGCGAGTCCAAGGAACGTTTGGCAGAGGAAATTGCTGATGTTCAGGAAGCGTGCGAAACGGCTTTGGCTGGTCTGGGACTGCATGAAAAGGAACGCCGTGTGGTGCGCTTGCAGGTTATCAAGAAGAACGCTGACCGTGGCTATTACATGCCGCCGAGAAGTAAGTTTGGTGATTGATATGAGAAATCAGAAGCAACATGAAAAATGGCTTGCCGTAGCACGAAACAGATGGTACAACTTGTCACTTGCTCTTAGTGAAGCTGGTACTTACATCATGATTAAAGATTTGTGCGAGATGGCAGGTATTCCCAACGATAAGGCATTGCGTGATTACTTTGATAAGTGGGGCGATACGATGGTCGAGAAATACGGCAAACTGCCCTATGTAAAACTCAATTCTAACAGGTATGACAAATACATGGAGATGAAATAGTATGACGGATTACTATTGGGGATTGCTGGTTGGTGCAGGTATTGGTTACTGCGTGGCGTTGATTACCTTAGTGATGATGTGGGCTTTGTGTGTGATTGCGAAAAACGAAAGGGACGATGCAGATGTACAAGCAAAAGAGAACGTTGAAGCAAGCAGGGTTGATTACGACACGGCAGGTTCGCAGAAGCCGTGAAATTGCCTATTCTGATGTGGAGCAGGAGCAGCATCAACGTGAAAACGGCATAAGAAATCTAGCAAAGATAAGCACTCATGCCAAGATCAAGAGTCGTTGGTGTTCAGGTACTTGCAAGTTGTGCGGTGAGCAGATGGACGTTATCACCCACCTTCATGCAGGGCTTCATGGGTACAAATGCGCCGAGGATTTCATCAAGGATGGCAACGTGATTTTCGATTAGGTGGAGCAATGACTGATGAAGAATTAGCAAGATATGAATTGTTGGATTGTCCAAGTTGTGATTCTCACAATACCAATGTGAGGGTTGCAGGGCAAGGGTGGTACTACGTTGGGTGTATGGATTGTTTTAACAAAAAGATGTGTGAAGAAGCGTATATTGATGAATGTGTGGAGCAGTTCAATACATACTCCAGAAAGTGTGGGAAAACATGAGTAACACTGCGTTATGGATTTGCCTTACTGTCAGCTTGTTAGGTAATGCTGTTTTTGGCTATTTGTTCTGGCGGGCGATAAATCAGAATGGGCGGTGGAATGATTGAAAAAGATAGCATATATGCTAATACGTAAAATGGCGTGGTTATGCTTATCGGCAGGTGGAAAAATGATGGTGCTACTTGCTAAGTTTTATGACCACGAGTGCGTTTATCGCATTATTGGTACGAGGCATGGATTTAACGTAGAGGTTGTGTTTGATGTGTGGAAAAATGGCAGCGGAGGAACGGAAAATGAAGCATAAAATCTATGCACTCTACAAAGGTGAAACGCTTTTAGCTGATGGGACTATATGGGAGATTGCAGAAAGGACAGGTGTGCGAGTAGAGACAGTCCGGTATTATATGACTCCTGCTTATCAGCGCAGGGCGAAGCATGTGAGAAATCGGCGAGAGCTGGTGTGTTTAGATGATTGAGCATTGGCAAGCGATAGCAGCAGGCTTTCTGTTCTGCTTGCCAGCGTGTGTGATATTGCTGATATGGGCGTGGAGGTGTAGGAAATGAGACGTAGATATACAGGCGCTATAGATATTAACGGCAGGAAAATATATACAGGTGATATTGTTAAAATGCACTATTTCTACGAAGCGCATGATTATCATACATTAGGAGCGTATGAAGGCGAAGCAGAAGTGGTTGGTGTTGTAGGGCATTGTTGGGGCAAGTTTTATACAGAACAAGAAGAACGACATTACTATAATGGCAAACTTGAAACGGTACATTGCAGATATTATTGGGATAAATATTTGCAAGAGTCTGAAGAAGAATTAGAAATTTTATAAGGTGAGAGAAAATGACTAAGAAAGAGTTAGCACATATAGCAAGGCTCATGTATGACCTGCAAGAGTATTGCAGATACATTGACGAGTTAAATAATCACGAGGAATGTAATGGCTGTGCTTTTGTTTATAATCGTGGTGATTGCAGATTGATTGATTTGACGAACGGTACTAAGGTTCCTTGTGATAATTGGGGAATAACCAAAGCCGACATTGAGCGATTGGAGCGTGGCGAATAATGACGTTGGACGAGTGCATAGCGTATCTGGAAAACGTGTCCTCAGAGCGAAAGCCAAGAAGCAGAAAAGCACGGCAAATACTTAATTATTTGCAGGAATATAAAGCGATTTTAGATATGCAGAATTTTAAGCGTAGATATAAGGAGCGTGGCGAAGATGCAGATAACAGAGCAATTCAGGGAAAAGATTATTGATTTCAAGGAAAGATTATCCGAAGAAGATTATGAATTAACTTTTGAAGATAAAGTGTTCATGCGTTATCTGGTAAGTCTTATGTTAGAAATTGTGGAAGTTAAGAACAAAGCAGGGGAGCGTTGCGAAGAATGAAGTCAATGAGATTTTCCCTACGGATTGGTGGCAGATAATTTTCAGCCGGGGAATGAATAGCGGTATTAAGATATATGACCTGTGGTATCACGGCAGTAGTAAGGTGCCGGATATTCACCACGTATCTGTAGTTGATGATGAAGCGTTGAAGATTGTTCAGGGGGTAGTGTAAATGGAGATTCCTATTTTTTATGAATTTCCAATATGTCAGTATTCAAGGCGTAGACCTAATAGCCATTACAAATGCCATTATGAAGATTGCAAGCACCACATTTGTAATATGCCTACAGGCCCAAAAGCTCCCGAGTCATTCTATGAATGGAATCCATTTTCCAATAACTCAAAAACAAGATGTCCACACTTCAAAACAAAAGCACAGATGATTATCCAAAATCATAGGAGGAACAAAGAATGAACAGTATGGTTAAAATTTCACAGCGTTATAACGCTGTAATGGCGTTAGCCGAAGATGATACAGTACCACAGGAAACAGACCATTGCGGCTTGATCGTGCCGATGTGTTCGCTCATAGATAACCTGTTTACGCTCAGGGCGACCAATCGCGAAGAGTGGGCAAAGTATGAACAGCGTTTGCGCTCGACTCCGCTTTTAGTCCTGGATGATTTAGGCGGAGAAGAAACGGAAAAGTCGTGGGTGCTGGCGAAAGTCGATAGTATTATCACAGAGAGATACAACAAAATGCTTTCGGTGATAATCACCACGAACTTAACGCAGGACGAATTAGCCGGAACTTATTCAGGACGTATCATGGATCGGCTGCGCAATACGTCAAAATACCTTGGCTTTGACGAACGTTCGCAACGTAGGGTGATGCAATAATGAAAGAACGCCGGCATATCAAAGAAGGGCAAAGAAAGTGAGAAATCGGCGAGTGCTGGTGTGTTTAGATGATTGAGCATTGGCAAGCGTTTGCGGCAGGCATCTTGTTCTGCTTGCCAGCGTGTGTGATATTGCTGATATGGGCGTGGAGGTGTAGGAAATGAGCAAGAAAAAATTTGACATTAGTCTAACACTTGCAGAATTTTATGCGATACGAAATGCACTTGCTAAACAAGGAAACGAAATAGAATTGTTGATGAAAATCAATGAGCAGATTGATATGTTACATCACTATTTTGATGGGCGGTGGCATTTGCCGCAAGGCGTTGAGCCTAATTTGCGATTGTGGCGATTGCGCTAGGGGGGAGGTGCAGAAAATGAGCCGTAGATATACAGGCGTTATAGATATTAACGGCAGGAAAATATATACGGGCGATACAGTTAAAATGCACTACTTTTGGGAATGTCATAGCCTTGAAGGGGCGTCTGAAGCGGATTGTTATGTGACTGGTATAGTCGGGTGCTGTTGGGGAAAGTTTTACACGGAACAAGAAGAACGACATTACTATAATGGCAAACTTGAAACGGTACATTGCAGGTACTATTGGGATAGATATTTGCAAGAGCCGGAAGAAGAATTAGAAATTATAGGAGATGTAATCAATGACTAAGCAAGAATACGAATTTGCGATAAAGAACATAGAGAAGTATCGGAAACTTGTTTGTGAGCATGAGCACCATGACTGCGACTATAACCGCTGTATGGCGTACATCAATGGCTGCTATGGCGGTGAATGCGCATTTGATGTAGTAATCGAATCTATTGAGAAATTGGAGCGTGAGAGTAAATGAGCGCGATGAAGGTTTTGAGTTTTGCCCGTTTTGCGGTAAAAGAATGTCAGGCCAGATGGCAGAGAATAAAATGGCAGAAGTTGCCCGGCTATTCGGGAAGAAACTGGGTGAAGAGTTTACAGTGAAGTATGAAGATAAAGTAAAAACATGGAAATTTGATGAACGTGGTTTACTTTATCACAATGCAAAAGAAAATGAATGGCGAAAAAATTATGGCTATCTTGATTTCTTAATTAGGGGCAAGGCGGTGATTATTGATGAATAAGATGGCTGATGTAGCAAAGCTATTTGGCAAGAAGTTGGACGAGGAATTTTTCATAAGATGGGGAAACGTTGAATATATGTGTGAGTTTACAGCGAGAGGGTTACGTTGTTACCCGTCTGCTAAAAATAACATAAAATATACTTATAGCAATAATGATTGGTTGTTTCTTTTGCTGATTGGTGAGGCGGTGATTATCAATGATTGACGAAAGAAAAATAAATTTTGTAGCAAATAATCTAAGCATGGATGTTTTGGAAAAGGACAAAAAGAAGTTGGAAAAGATGCTAAAGGACGCATATATAAAAGGTTTCAAAGATGGGGTTGATAAAGCGGCAGATGTCTGTGGTCGGTGCAATGGAATTGATGACAGTAAAAATATTTCAGACGTATGTAAATCTTGTAAAAGAAATAAGGCGGTGATTGTCAATGAATAAAAGTATTGCTACAAAAATCCGTATAGCCAACAGAAAAGAAGCTAGGCGTTTGTTTAATAGAAGTACAAGTGAAGGTCGCGAAGCATATAGAGAATACTTGAGGGGGCTTGTAATTAATGCTAGACAGAATACAGTTTCGCATCCAGCCGATTGAGCAGATTCGCAAACGCAAGCAGCGCAAGCGTGATATGTGGGAACGGCACGAGAAATTTGCTGAGTATGTTGAGAAGGTGCGAAAAAAGCGGAGGGCTGGCAATGTTTAATTATGAGTGGCAGAAATACATAAAGCAAAAGTATTTAGATTTAGCGCACGCAATGCAGATACCGTATAACGGTAATGCCGCAGTTATACTAAAAGACATAGAAGCTGCAAATGAAATGATTGAGGCTTGTGAGAAATACATTGCAGAGCAAAAAGCGTTTCTACGAGGTGCGGAGGGCTGACAATGAAAACTGATGAATTAAAAATGGCAAAGTTTATGCTTGATAAATTGGTCAAAGAATATCCTTCGATGTTTAACGAAAAGGGAAACCTTATATGCTGTTGGAGTCGTGATGCAAGTATAAGGGAAACAAGTCCCACCAGAGCAAAGGACGATATCAGATTGATTCGGCGGTTACTGTTGGAAGTGTCGAAAGAGTTATAGGAGGGCTGACAATGACTAATGGCGATTGGCTAAGAACGTTGACGGACAAACAATTAGCAAGTTGTTTGGCAATCGTTGACAACCGTGATTTTGCTTGTGATTGTTATAAATGGGAAGAATGGCTGAAAGAGGAGTATAAAAACGATGAAATCATGGCTGAAAGGTAATGTGCGTGTCTTTCGACAAGGCTATAAAGATGGCAGAGAGATTGCACGGAAAATGCACAGGCTAGGAGCTAAGAATCAACCACGGCACACGATGATTGATAGGGCTGAAAAGTTATGTAGGAGGGTTGGTAATGTCGATGGACAAAGCGATTGAGTATGGCAAAGAGCACAGAAAGCCGTATCATGGAGCTAAAGCCGTGGATAAGACCTGCCGTAATCATGGCGGTTGCCCTCATTGTGAGGCAGGGCGATTGCATAAGTATCTGCGACAGATGCCAGCGCAGGACAAAGATGCGGTGCAGGATTTGAAGTGTTTCAAGCGGAGGTATAAAGATGGGCGAGAAAAAATTTGATGAAAAAGTATGCACCTGCGATATTTTTTCTAATAATTTAGAACATGGAGAGTGTGATTGTGATGAAAAAGTCTGTGTTGAAGAAGTGGGAATAACGCCAGAAGATTATCTTGAAAACTTAGAACGTGGCAGGGAATATCATAGATTGATGGAGAAAGGTTTTTGCATGGCTATCAAGGCTTATAAAGCAGGCTATGAAACAGGGAGGGCTGACAATGACAAACGCAGATAAGATTCGGTCAATGACGGATGAGCAGTTGTTAAAGTTTATTGTTGACATGAGAGAAGGAGATTGTTGCTATTATTGCAGTCATAATAACGGAACTAGGACTTGTTGTGACGGCAAATGTACTGACGGACTGGCTGAGTGGTTATTACAGGAGGTTGACAATGACTAAAGCGGAGTACATCAGAAGTTTATCGGACGATGACTTAGCAAAGTTCGTCAGAAATATATCGTTATCTGGTTGTGCCGTATGTGCTTATGTAGAACATTGTTCGTATGATGGCGTTGAAGAAGATTTCTGTTTGCTGGGCGTAGAGCAATGGTTAAAGCAGGAGCATAAATCTAATTCGTTTTAACTCAATTAAACGAGTTAAGTTAAAAAGTTAATTCGATGTGACGAGTTAGGAGGTGTAAGATGCCACAAATAGTTAAATTATATCTTCTTGGCGGTACGGCAGTCGTGGATTTTATCTATGCGGCAACGTCGCCAATAATTCAGATATACTTTATCAGCTTAATCAGCTCAAATATTTTGGCTATGGCCAATATCTTAACCACGGCTTTGGCTGCCGCTGTAAATGCGTCCGTCCAATCAGATAGGCTCAAGGACTTCTATCGTCACCATTTCTTATGGATAATCGCCATAGATGTGATATGTTTTGCCCTTGTCAGCTTTGAGGGATTATCTATCCCCGAAGCAAGATTTTTGGGGCTTGCAATCTTAAATGCTGTATCTTCAACATTGTGGTTCACAGTTGTCAATGATGCAGTAAACCACCAAATAAATGGCGACAAACTTACGAAGTGGAATAGTTTATCCAAAACGGTTAATCTGACGGCGGCGTTATTAGGTAGTGTTATTGCTATCATATTTACAGGGGTAAGCGTAGAATTATGTATCGCAGCCCAGTGTTCGGCAAATCTTGTCATGGGCGTCACAGATTGGTTAGCCTACAAGAAGATAAGATATTGATAATGGAGGTGACGAATTAAAATGAGCATGGATAAAAGCATTGAGTATGGCAAAGAACACCGCAAAAAGTATCGCGGTGCTAAAGCGGTGGATAAAACTTGTCGTAATCATGGCGGTTGTCCGCATTGTGAAGCAGGGCGAAAGCATAAGTATCTGCGACAGATGCCAGTGCAGGACAAAGATGCGGTGCGTTGGGAAGAAAACGATTATCGGTATTCGTTTTGGTGAGGTGTGAGTATGAAAAGTTTTGACAAAATAGCAGAAGATACACAGGTTCAGATTTTGAATCAGGTAATGACGGTGGATGGCGATATGGCTGGTATAGAAGGTTATCTGAACTTGCGAGACAGTAAAAAGACTATGACCTTCATGGCATCTGTTGATGATAACGGAAAATGGGAGCACGTTAGCGTGTCATATAACGGCGAGACAAAGAAGCTGCCGAGCTGGACGGAAATGTGCGCTGTTAAAGACGTGTTCTGGGAGCCAGAGGAAGAAGTGCATCAGATTCATCCGAAACATTCACAGTATGTGCATGGCTATGGCAGGAAAGAGAATATCCTGCATCTGTGGCGACCAGTCGGGGGATGGAGCGAGGAAGAATGAAGATAGAAGATCTTGAAAAGCTGAAAGACTTCCTGTCGGCATATAAGACAGAGAAGTGTAAAGAGTATAAAAATGACAAGCACTATAACGTATATCTTGACATATCATGTTCGGATTGTCCGGCAAAAGACCTTATATTCAGCAATGACGGTGATTTTATAGGATCAAACTGCATGATGAGTATATTAATCAAAAATATAGCGGATGAGATAAAGTATTACGGGGGATTCAGCAGTGTCGAAATACAAGAATCAGAGGACGGAGATTGACGGTCACAAGTTTCCGTCATTAAGAGAGGCTGAGTATTATCTGCTATATAAGTCTATGCTCCAGCACAAGCAGCTTGTAAAACTGGAGTTGCAGCCTAAATTTACATTACAGCCGGGATTTGTCAACAAAGCTGGCAAAAGAGTTAAGCCGATAACATATAAGGCTGACTTCCTGCTGACGTTTCCAGGCGGTCGGCAGAAAGTCGTCGAGGTTAAAGGATACAGGACGCGAGACTACCAGCTTCGGCGTAAGATGTTTGAGTATAAATTCAAAGAGTACGAATTCGAGGAGGTACATTGATGAGTGAGTGGTATGATTGGTGCAAAGCTAATCATGTGTGCTATCGTTGCGGCAAAGAAAGAGCTGATAAAGGATATACTACTTGCTTAGCATGTCGAATGGCGTTGAATGTCAATGGCTTAATACCGGACTTGCTAAAAGGCAAAGTCAGAATTATTGACGAAATAGAACAAGAAGGATTATTCTAAAGGAGATGGAACTATGCAGAAAGTATTGGAAGCTTTGGAGCATGTCAGCGGGCGGATGCAGAAGGTCAGGGACGCATTAGGCAAGGAAGAAATGCTGGCAGGTCTGGCAGAGGAGTCATGCGAGTTAGGTCAGGCGGCTCTAAAACTACGGAGAGCATTGGACGGACTCAATCCGACGGACAAGCCAGCGATTGATGCGGATGAAGACCTGCAGGAAGAGATTGCAGATGTCCTTCTCTATGCATGGATGTGTAACATAGATACAGGGCTGGTCGCAGAAATCATCTACAAGAAGAGTCGCAGATGGTGCAGCAGGATGAAGATAGACTGTTAACGAGGAGTGAAGCGCATGATATACTGTAATGACTATATCAGATTGACAAAAAGCTATCTGCGTAACCTCGTCTATTATAGGGTTGCTATATCCAATATGACTGAGGATATCAAGGAGGATGCGGAAAGCATAGGGACTGCGAAAATCGCAAGCTATGAGACGAATCCCGGAGGAACAAGTGAGCTGAATGGCGTTGAAGCCAGCGCAGAGAAATCTATGCGGTGCACAGAACAAATGCGACAGCTTATTAAATTACAGCGTCAGGTCAAAAAACTGGAGCGATGCATAGAAAATCTGTCAGCGGACGAAAAAGAAGCGGTTCGCATGTTTTATCTCTACCGACAAACATACGAAGAAATGTCATCGTCTCTGCATATAAGCATCAGTACATGTAGGAGGCGAGTCAGTAAGGGGACGAAAGCTGTGGCGGTTATGCTGTTTGGCGAGCGAGCCGGCGAGCAAATTCAGTTTGCATCGTAGGAAAGAGGGTGTGAAGCCATTTTTTAGTGGTCAAAATTTGAACATTTTTTGAACACATTTTCGGTAAAAAACGTGATATGATAATAGTATCGAATTCATGCAAATAAAATAATCCCTACAAATAGAGCTATCCAAGGCGGATGGCTCTTTTTGTATGCAAAGACAAGAAGAGGAAGGCAGTGGCGGCATGTTAACAAGAATATGCCAGCGGTGTGGCAAGAAGGTCGTGCAAGGCCAAAGATGTGACTGTTATGTCAGACCGGGACGAAGAGACGAGAAATACCATGCGTTCTATTCGTCGGCAATGTGGAAGAAGGTAGCTAAAGCCGCAAGGCAGAGAGCACAGTATCTGGATGAATATGAGCTGGCATATCGCGGGCGGCTGACTGCAGGAACCATTGTGCATCACATCTTCACAGTCAAAGAGCGTCCAGATATGATGCTGTCACTGGATAATCTTATAGTTGTGTCGCGTAAGACTCATGACATGATTCACGATGCGTATGCAAAAGGCGACAGAGAAGCGCGTTTAATGCGCGATAAATTGCTGGCGATAAGGCGGGGAGGCGGGGATGGGATGGATTGACCCATAGGGGACGCTTCAAAAGTTTTCACTTTTTGCTCTTCCAC
>Ga0310694_10003115_pt1 | contig 16410 bp, 24 predicted proteins | sample 174DNAGHGhighgp2_FD_203884 | JGI IMG/M metagenome (GOLD analysis project Ga0310694, IMG submission 203884) | Sheep rumen microbial communities from Palmerston North, Manawatu-Wanganui, New Zealand - 1742 DNA GHGhigh gp2 (v2) (version 2) | ecosystem: Host-associated > Mammals > Digestive system... | reverse complement strand
TTGAACTTGTCCTGCAGGGCCTTGATGGTCTCCTGCTGGTCCTTGATGGTCTTGTCGAGATTCTCGATGCTCTTTTCCTGGGCGTCGATCTTCTCCTGCTTGGCCTGGATCTCCTTGATCTTGGCGTTCAGCTCGGCGGACATCTTTTCATTGACCGCCTTCTCGATGCTCTCGCGCATCGCTTTGATCTCGTTTTCGGGCATGATGTTTTTGGGTTGGGGGTTGTTGTTGGTTTGGTTGTGGTTCGGGTCGGCTTTCGCGCTCACGATGATCGCGTCCGGGTTGGCTGCGATCGTGACGGGCGAGCACTCGTACACGGTGATGGCGTCCAGGATGCGGATGTCGTATTCGTAGCCTTCGCGCTTTTCGTAGTGGTAGCGGTCGGCCCGGTATCCGATGGAGAACTCCTTGATGGCGCCGGACTTGATGAGGATGGCGGCGTCGTTCCCGTCGGTGGTCGGGAGGATGTCAGCCTCGATCCACATGCCGTAGTCGTCCACGCCCTTGTCCGTGATCTTGCCGATGACGGTGCGGCGCTCGTGCTGGTAGCAGAGGGCCATTCGGTCGGCATCTTCGCTCTTGAGGAATTCATCCAGGGCTCCGGGCATGATGATGTCGCCCCAGCTATCGATATTGCCGAAAGCCAGGGCGTATGCCTTGATGTGCAGGATGCCGCCCTCGCCGTCGGCCTTGACCTCCAGGCGGGCGTCTCCATGCTTGGTTTCCAGCCCCTCGCCGGGGCCGGCCTTGAATTGGATGGGGATTCGCTTCATTTGTGCGTTCCGGGTTGGTTTCGCACAAAAGTAGAACTTTTGACGGCGTATCCAATACACCGCCCTCTCGGTCTTTTCGTTATGGGGCTATCGTTTCGGGCGGCGGATGCAGTCGCAGGCGCAGTTGATTATCTCGCCGGCGTCGGCCCCCATCGAGGTGTCGTGCGGGTACATCATCATGCCTCCCGGCAGGACGAAGGGCTCGTCCTCGTCCACGATGACGCCGTCCATCAGCTCGTGGCTGGCGCGGGTGTTCCCGAGCCCGGAGATGGCCCACTGCTTCGTGAAATGGATGCTCAGGGTCTTCGCGGCGTCGTTCGCGGCCTCGGCCATCCCGATCATCGCCTCCGTCTGCGCGATGCGCCGGCACTGCCATTTCTCGATCGTGGCAAGATAGCGGCGGTAGAGCTCTTTCGTGACCTTCTCGATGCCCCGGCCCAGGTCCTCGGCGAGGATTTGCCGGACAAGCCGGACAAGAGTGTCCTTCCAGGTGCCGGACACGATAACGATCTCGTTGCCTGCGCGGGTGGTCGCGTAGTTCCGGAGGCCCGTGAGCCAGACGTCCTCCTCGCCGGCCGCCTTCATCGCCCGCAGGTCGCGGGCGGTCGCCTTTGCTATCGGGAGGCCGGCGTCCACGATCAGGCCCTGCCACCATTTCCCCAGGTATGGCGTCTCGTCGATCTGGCCTTCGATAAGCGGGATGATTGCAATTGGGTCGGTGTAGTCCTTTGCAAGTGCGAGCACCCGGCGCAGTTCCGCCCGGCGGTCCTTCGCCAGGCGCGTCTCATAGACGGAGGCTACCTGCAGCGTCTTGCGCCGCAGGTAGTCCCGGTGCCGTCTTTCGGCCGCTGTTATCTTGCCCTTTGACGGCATCCTATTCCTCCGGCTGGTTCTCGTCGATGTCGTTCACGCCCTCGCCGCCGAACACGGTGGACATAGGGATCATGGGAAGATCGGCCCAGGGCTCCGGGCGCGGCTCGTACCCGTAGGCCTCGCGTTTCTCGTTCAGCGTCGCGTGCATCTTCGTGAGGTTGTCCAGCACGTCGGACGGATCGTCCTGAAGGACGGAGATCTTGTCGGTGTTCACGACGAGCCGGTATTCGATGTCCATCCCGAAGTGGGAAAGGAAGTCTGCGGCGAACTCGTTTGCCAGGGGGATGGCGTTAGTCTCGTACAACGCCTTCTTTGCCTCCTTCGCGTTTTCGTACTTGGATTGTCCGTAGTACAGATCCACGGGGATGTCGTACACGAAACACAGCGCGGTGATGGCCTCCTTGTGGCTCGCCAGGATGCCGAGGTCGACGGGGGAGACGCCCAGCTGGTGGAGCTCGATGGCCGTGCGCAGCGCCTTGATCTGGCCCTTCACTTCCTTGCCGTTCAGTTCCTCCGTGACCGCGTCGGCGGTCGCCGGCATCACGCCCAGGTTGTCCGCCTTCGGGGTGATGATCGCGGACGGTCCGCCGTTCTGCAGGGAGACGTCCTGGCGGAGCATGCCCTTGTCGATGACCGACAGGTAGACGGCCGCGACCACCAGCGGGCTGGTGCCGAAGAAAGACGTGTCTTCCAGGTTGTAGTTGAACGACATGAAAAAGTCCTTCGGCTCGATGAGCTCCGGCTGCTTCCCCCCGGTCACCTTGATGCCTTTCATGGGTGCCCGGTAGCCGCCCTTCTCGATGCCGACACGGTGGCCGGGAATCAGGTACATCTCCTTCCCATGGCCCAGGTCCTTTCCGATGAGCTTGGGGGAATACACCGTTGCGTCGCCGTAGACCAGGCGGTTGATGGTCCAGCCCTCGCCGAAGCGCTTGCAGTTGTAGCGGTCGTTGGGGTGGTGCAGGAGGTCGAGCAGCCAGTGCGTCTCGACGTCCTCCCATTCCTTTCCGTTCCAGTGCTGGAGCTCCAGGAAGGTGAACATCTCGCCGACGGCCTTTGCGATCTTGTTGATGATGCCCCAGGCCGGGGCGTTGGTCTCGTAGGCGTGCTTGAGGTCTGCCCGCTTAATCGCGGCGTTGATGTCTTCCAGGTCCATCCCCTGGAGCAGCGGCGCGATGGCGGCGAAATAGGCGTTCCCGGCCTCCTGGTTTTCATAGTAGCCTTTCACCTCGGCTTCAAGGGCGGTTATTTTCGCTTCACGGGCCTCCAAGTCTTTCACCCGTACAGTTTTAAGTCCAAACATAGTAAATGCGTTATTTCGGTCCCAAAATAGCAAACGCGGGGAATTTTGGACCGCCCCGGCTCTCGGTCTTTTCGTTACGCCCGTCCGGGGAGGTCCCCGTCGTCGTTTGCGATGGCGAGCCGGCGCAGATGTGTCGTGCCGTACGATATGCAGTCCATGCAGTGATCATTTCCGTCCTGCGGTGTGTCCGTAAACACTTCGGGGTCGTTTTTGTCCGGCTCCCAGGAGTAGGTCTCCACCTCGTCTCCGATGTCCTTGCCGACGTAGCGGACCTTAAAGCCCTGCAGGTAGCCGATACGTCCCACCTTGTCGCGGTTGATGCCGGGCACGGCGTTGATGCCGTACTGCATCCGAAGCTCCTGGATGCTGTCCGGCCGGGCCGGGTCGCAATATACCAGGGCGCGGTCGCAGTCGGCACCCCTGGCCTCGCAGTCGCGGCGGATCGCCAGCGCGACGTCCCTGGGGAGTTTCCCGGTGGCGTACATGACCTGGACCACGTACAGGGTTCGGGTCAGCGGGTCGAAGGCCATGCGGCAAAGTGCGTCCGGGTCGTTGCTGTAGCCCCAGTCGTTCGCGTACCACCATTCCAGGCCGAGAGGGATGTCCGCCAGAGTGCAGGCCTCCCAGCGCGGATAGATGAGTCCGGACCGGCGGATGGCCCAATCCCCCAGGTAGATGTTGCGGTATTTCTCCGGGTTCTCGCGCTCGCATTCCAGGGCGTTGTTGATGAAGCTCTGGGAGAGGTACTGCCGGACGTCCCTCCAGTCGGTATGGATGTAACGCACGTTGTCCACCACGCCGTTGTAGTCGTATGGGACGCCGGGCTTCTTGAAGAACCGCTTGCAGATCCAATGGTGGATGTCCGATGGGTTGAGCAGCAGCTGCACCTCGTTCACCGCAGCGATGTCGCGGATGGACAGGTCAATCGTGTCAAAGTCCACGGGGTTCATCAGCTCCTGGGCCTCGTCCAAGACGAACTTCCGCAGCTTGGGAATTGACTTCAGCTTTGCCGTCTGGTTTCCGGATGAAGTGAGGATGCCTCGGAAGATAAGGTCTCCGCGGCTCACGCGGTTGTGGATCATGTCGGACTTGACGGCGAAGTGCCTGGCCTTCCCCAGCAGGTTTATCTTGTCGGTGTATTCGGGAATGACGGAGATTTCAGCCGACGACATGGTATAGCGGGAGTAAAGGATCGTCCGGTCATCCGTGTAGGAATCGCAGACGGTCGCCGTGCTGGTCGCCGTAGACTTGCCACTGCCACGCCCTCCTGTCACCACCGTATAACGCGGGCCGCCTCTCCGGTCTTTCTGGAAAAGCGGCTCGTACTTTGGGTGGAATATTATGCGGCGGGCGTCCATTTCTAACTGCTATTCTTCGGGCGGTTCCTTCCCTTCCTCCGGATTAGGCGTGCCGAATGCAATGACCGGCGGCGTCTCCATCTCCACATTCAGATCGGTGGTGTTGTCCACCTTGTTCTTCCAGTTGTCGGGGTCCATGTTCGTCAGGAGGAACGTGGCCGCGTGGACGTTCGGCTCAACATAGATTACCTCCCGCGTTGACCTGACCGGGACGATCTTGTCGGTCTGGTAGGACTTGACCTTCTTCCCGGTCTGCGGGTCGTACTCCGTCACCACCTGGGGTTTGCCCTCGGTCTTTGTCTTGACAAACTCATACCCTTTGGCCGCCTTGACGAGCGCGTTGGAGACATCCTGGACGGTCCGCTGCTGGAACACCTCACGAGCGCGTGATATGGCGCTCGCAAAATTCGCATTTTGGCTCCATCGCTGGTAGGTGTCGAATCCAATCCCCATAGCCTCGCAAAACTGCTTGACGGATGCGCCGCAGCGCTGTGGGTAGAGACCGTTCTGCTCAACCCACTCGACGCACTCTTGTATCTTTGCTTTGCAGTATTTCATTTGCCCGCGGCCTCCTTCTCCGGTCGGTTCTTTATTGTGTCAAGGTGATAAACGCCTTGTAAAAGTCTAAATTACAAGATGCCAACTCTATATATGCTTTTCCAGATTCCGGGAAAGTGTGGATGGCGAAGTGGCTCTCACAAAGGACCCATATTGCCGTCCACCCTTGCGGCTGGAAGTGGTGATCTACAAACTCCAGCACATTGAAACCGCTCCGGCGAAGGAGCGCGTCGTATTTCGTCCGTAGTGCGTCCGGGTCGGTCTCCGCGATCCATTCGCTATGGTTCCAAATCTTCGCTTGCATTTTCTTCTGGTTCTTGGATGCGCTGCAGTTCTTGGATGCGCTGCAGTTCTTGAAAGTCCGAGAGCCGTTCCTTTTCCTCCAGGAGTTCGGAGTAAGGGCGGTTCAGTTGCGGTATAATCTCTTGCAGTTTCGCATAGGCATCGGCGGTCGGGAGACACCATTGGCTCTTTTTCGTGAAGTAGTGCGATGCCATATTCGTCCCGATATGCTCCTTGATTTCCTTCGCGGTCAACCCGCTCGCCTTCTTCGCGTTGATGAAGTATTCCACAAGTGGGCCGAACTGCTGAGTAATAATCATCCCCTTCTTCCACTCCATCGCGTTCTGCGCGGTGGTGCATTTTGCCTCCTTGATGAAGCCGGACACCTTTTCCCGTGCGGCCTTCGCGATCCGTTTCGCGTATTCCTCCGGAGGAAGTCCAACCATGTCGGGGGTCTCCAGCGACTTGATGATTTTCCGAACCCGTTCCCTGTGTTGGTCCGTCATATCGAGGGGAAAGAAATGCGAGGCGACCGTGGCCGGGTTTCCCTTGAAGAAGACCAAGACGTTTTGGTGCGTCTTGACTACCTTCCGCGACTCCATCAGCCCACTCGCCCGGATTCCTGCGGTTGCACCGCTTTCGAGGAGAACAAGTTCGTTATAGAGGTGCATCCCGGCCTCGCGGAAAATCCGCTTCACATCGCCGGGAAAATCGTAATAGCCACCCCCGTCATTGTCGCGGACATCGCCCACAACGATAACGGCGAAACGGTTCTCTTTGAGACAACGCACAGACGCGGTGAATGCATTCCGAAGAATCGCGATGAAGTCCGCATAACTGCCCTGGTTGCTTGCATCCCGTGGATCGTCGCTATACACTTCCAGGTCAAAGTAAGGAGGGCATGAGAATAAGAAGTCCTGCGAGTTCTCCGGAATTAGTTTCCCCACGTTCTGCCCATCGTCGCAAATGTACCTGGCCGTCATTCCTTCCACCCTCTCCGTGTTCAGTTTCACCTGCTCCGGGCGCAACTCTATCCCAGTGAAAGATATCCCCAAAGATGCAGCAACGAATCCGAAGACCGTGTCCCCTGCAAACGGATCGAACGCATTCCCGCCGTCCAACGCGAACCACTTGCACATCACCTCGGAAAGCACCGGGTCGAGCAGAGAGACTCCAGCCGCAAGGATGGAGTTATTCTCTTTCTCCAAGACCTCCGGTGGCATGGATGCGATGTATTCCGGGAACTTCATCCCGGCGGGGCGTTCCTTGTTGAACTTGTCGTACAATTTCGGGTACTTCAACTGCGGGGAGGTGATGAGGGTGTCTTTCCTGCTTTCCCCAAAGTCACCAATTTTCTCCCGCCATATTGCCTTGCGATTCTGCCACCGAGCCGACTTTGTATCAAGCACAGAAAATGGAGGGACAATGAAATAGTCTTCCAACCTACGTTCTTCCTCTGTCTCCGCGTCGCTTTCTTGATTGAGCGATCCTTTCGACCTCGTGTTGTTGTTGTCCCCTCCATCACCTTCCTGAGGCCACGCCGGAATACCGAAGTCAACCAGGGGGAAGTCGTCCCAGCTGTTGGCTAACTCGTCGTAGTCCCACTGGCCGAATGAACCGTTGTCCTTGAGGGCTCTGCGCTTGACTGTATCGAAGTCGGTGTCCGTCTCGGGATAGTACACAACGCACGGAAGAACGGTGATCCCTTCCTTTTTCGCTGCGGTCAGGCGAAGGTTTCCGGCGAACACAACGTACTTCTTCCCGTCCGGCACGACCAGCAGCGGGCGGTCCTCCAGGAAATCCTCGTCCTCGCGGATCGAAGCGGAGGTGCGGTCGATGTCCGTCTGCGTCCATTGGCGCGGGTTCTTAGGGAGCCAGGGAATCTGGCCGTCGTTCTGCGAAAGTACCGATGCCTTCAAGGCCTTGCGTTCTTTCTTCATTGTGCTATGGATTTGAGATAATACATGATGCGTCTTGCTGAGTCGAAGCGGACGGGGACCTTGCGCTTGGCGTTGTAGACGGTCTCCCAATGGCAGCGGGTGCCGCGTGCGATCTCGGCGATGGTGAGGCCGGACGCCTTGATGGCGGTCGAGAGCTCCGCCAGGCCCTCTGCGAGGTCGGCGGCGTATTCCGCCTCCGGGATGCGCCTGTCGTCGCTCATAACCCCATCCTCCTGCAGTAGTCACGGCGGAAGCGCCTCCGGGCAGGGCCGGTGCCGTAGGTCATAATCTCCAGGGCGGATTTGAGCAGCTTCTCCTGCTCGTCGAAGTTCTCCGGGCGGTCGTCGCCGACCAGCTTTCGGAGGGATTCCAGACGGTACTCGATGTACTCTTTGAATTGCTGATTGGTCATGGGCTTTGCGTGCTTGGTTCGCCGCAAATGTACAAAAAAAACGGAAATGGCGTATAACATACACCGTTTCCGTGTCGGTTTTCTTTGTTAAAAGACCTTATTTTGGTTTCCAGGCCACAACGCCACAAAGTCGATATCCGGTCTCATCTATCCAGTCCATACCGTTCCATGTGGCCTCGTATGTGTCATAAACGAGCTTTACTTTGCAGGCCGTTCCTGGTTCTGGCTTTTCACGAAGGACATCGTGCCATTCTTTTGGTGGTCCCATGTAGTCCGTCACCAGCTCGCGGAAGGCATCGAAGGTCCTGATCACCGCGTACTTGTTCCCGGCCTTCTCCGCCGCCTCCTGCCACACCTTCTGCGAGGGCCGCTGCTTGCTGGACTTGTCGCGGGTCTTCATCTCGATGCACAGGGCCCCGTAGCCGCCGCGGGCCTCCAGGAGGATGAGGTCGGCGACGCCGGCGGTGACGCCTTCACCCTTCATTATGGCTCCCTCGATCCGGGAGCGGCCGCCGCCGTTCGGGACTGCGAACAGCATCAGCGCGTGGGCCGGGTACTGCGCACGAAACCAGGCCACACAGGTTTTCTGCAGGTCGCTTTCCTTGTGCCGCGGGCGGGATCGCCCGGTGTTCTTCTCCTGCTGGGCGAGGAGACGATGGTAGGCGTCGGCAGTCATGATGTTCGTGGGCTTCTTCATTTGTCGTACTCGCTCTTGATGGGTTCGATGTAGGGGAAGATGGTGACGAGTTCGAGTCCGGTCCGCGGGTCGATCATGCCGGTGAAGGTGTAGTCCCACTGAATGTGGTGCTCGTCGCGGGTGACCGGGTTGCCGAGCGGGTCGAGCGGCGCGATCGCCATGGCCTCGATCTCCTTCCAGATCTCCTCCTCGATGCGCTTGATGGCCTCGTTCTGCTTGCGCTTTTCCTCCCGCCCCTCCGGTGTCTCCTCGCCCTTGAGCTTTTCCGGGGCCTCCCTCAATCCGTGATCGTCGGCCAGGGTGCAGGAGACGCTGACGGATCGGTTCCTCCGGACCTCGATGGTGAGCTGGCTGTCCATTTCCAGGACTATTTTCTTGACTTCCATCATGGCTGGGTCTATTTTGCGCGGCCGCAGGGGCAGTTGGCGGCGTGGATGATCGCGCAGCCCACGGAGGAGTAGGCGACGATGTAGCGATGCCCCTCGAACCAGCATCCATCGACGACGGGGATGCAGGTAATTATGGCACTTTTCCCTCCGCGTATGTTTTTTGGGCCCTGGTTTTCGGGCTTCTGGCTATCGCTCTTGCACCCGGCCAGGAGCAGGAGCGCGGCGATAATGATAAGCTTTTTCATTTCGGTAGTGTTTTGCTCATGAATTTGAAACTGATCCCCATACAAATGTCGGGGATTGTTTTGTAATATCGGCGCTGCTTATAGCGGTTCCAGCCCCAAAAGACGTGGACTTTGTCCTCTGCGCTTTCTGCGATGCCGATGTAATGGAGTTTGTCGCCGGCAAGGTACACAACCTCACCGGGCCGGAGTTGTCTTGGCTTCATCGTTGTAGTGTTTTTCAATGGCGGCCACCAGGGCCTCCGTCAGTTCAGCAGATGTGAGCTCCAGCGGGAACTCATACTCAAGGCCCAGGCCGTGGGCAATGTCCCACAGGCGGCCCAGGGGTATCGGGTCCGGCACGATCTTGTGCGAGGTCTCCTGCATGTGTAGCTTGACGAAGGGGCAGCCGGCTGCGATAAGGCGGAGCCCCTGGGCAATCGTGGTCTGGTTGGTGGCTGGATTCATGCCTGTTTCCTCCTCTCAACAGCGGCGTGGATCTCCTCCAGGGACCGCTCCGTGATAATGAACATCTCGTTGAACGGGCGCACCTTGACGTAGCAGTAAGGCTGGCCGCTGCGGTAGGTAGGCCAGCCGTCGCCTCCGGGCATCGGCGGGATCTCGAAAAGCGTCGCCTCCCTTCCGTACTCGGTGATGAGGTCTATGTCGATGTCCCTGCGTTCCCCGCTTTTAAGCTGTATGGTAATAGTCATTTCTCGTCCTCCTTCGGTAATTTCAGCAAATCCGAATACGGGATGTAGTACCCGTTGTAGCCTATCCCGACGCTTCCGAGGATAAACTTGCACTTGTCGGTCTGGGGGTCGTAGTCATCGTCAACTAACCATTTGACTTCTGTGTCCATATCAGTCCTCCTTTTTGCATGGGCAGTCCGGGTCGTGCTTGACGTCCATTACGGCCGAATAGGCACCCTGCTTGAAAAAGACGACCCAGTTGTGACCGCCGTGTTGTACGTCGTAGATTCGTATTCCGCTATCCGGGAAAGGGTTTGTTTTCACCTGAGAGTCAGGCGCAGTTGCCTCGCTGCAACCGGCGGCGAGCAGCAACAGGGAAATGATTGCTTTTTTCATTGTAAAATCATTGTTAAAAGGGCGCGGCGGTGGGGATAACCTAAAACACTTTAACACACTGATATGACATCACAAACTGCCCACCTGCGGTAGTGTCACGCCAGCGCTTTTCCGCGCCCTGGGTTATTACTTCACAAGTTCAAACTCATAGACGAACACCCACGGATTGCTCGCCCAAGTTCCCTTGCCGGACACCTTGTCGATGAGGGCGGCGAAGGCGTCCCGGGGACTCCAGAAAGCGTTGAGCACGCCGTCATTGTGATGTGGCCTTTGCAGCCCATCAACAAAACATTGTCCGGGAATGTTCGACTGCGACACCCCTTCTTTCAGGCAGTCCTCATCGGTGATGTCCTGAAGGCGTTCCACCTGGACGCCGGTGATGCGGATCTGGTGAGGCATAAGGTCTGCCTGGACGAACATCTTATTGGCCCAGCCAACCATCTTCTGAAACACCATTACTGTAATATCTGTTTTGTGTCCCCAATTAACGAGGATTTCGTTTACACAGTCCTTATAAGGTTGCGCCACGGCCACGACATCTCCGACCTTGTAGTGCGACATTTTCACGGTCTCGTCACAGTTTCCCAAGGGAGTACCGTCCGGCACAATCCTCCGCGTCATGGTCTTTCTCCCTTCCAGCACAGCTTTCGTGAGGCCGTACTTGTCATTGAACATTATCTTTTTCATGGGTTGCTTGTTCTATTGCTTGAAAGATTCGGTACATCACCTGCGGGACTATCGCGTTTCCGTAGGCCTTGATGGATTCGGTTCGCCACTTGCTGAAAGGAAGGGAAATTCCGTCCAGCCGAATGGGAATCCCATCATTTCCTCGGTGAACAGCGGAGACAGTCGGAAAGTCCCTCCATCGGTTTTCGGGGAGCAGATCCTCCCAATCGTGTCCGGTAAGGTTTCCCCGTACTTGCATCCGCTGCCCTTCTTTACGACTCCAGGGTTCGTCTTCCCTTTCCAATCCCTCGCAGACGGGGTTGGAATCATTCCACATTGCAAAAACTTCGCAATTTTCCCTTCCAAGCGTCCCTTTTTGTCGTCCGCTATTTTCTCGTTCGCGAGGTTCAGGTTCACCATGTTGTTTGATCTCGGTGTTGGAAGGATTCCCATCGCAGCCAAGTCGTTCAGTTCTATCGTGTACCCCTGCTCCTTCTTCCTTGCAATCCTCGCACCATCCGGGCTTGACGGGTTCTTCTCGTCCCGGGCCGTTGGTGTCGGTAACATTCCGCTCCCCGCCATCGCCGACAGGCTCTGCCCCATCTGCGAGTTCTGATTCCAGGTGTTCGTAAATTTCGCTCCTTCTATCGCGGTCGGTGTCGGCAGAAGTCCCTTCTCCACCATCTCCCTCGCAACTCCACGGAGATACCCCTTCCCAACATCGTGTCCGTTGACTGTGTTCTCGTTGTAACAATCGCTTGCGTTCGGGGTTGGAATCATCGTGGGCGATGATGAAGACCCGGTCGCGCCGGTGGGGTGCGCCGACAGCCGCAGCCGGAATAAGCACCGGCTGGACGGAATATCCGAGACGCTCAAGGTCTCGGCAGATGCGTTCGATGGTGAAGGACTGGCGCAGGGCGTACTCGTGAATATCGTTACCCTCTCCAAACAAAGTGGGACTGCCTCCCAGGTCAGTGCATACCCCTCCTTCCACCATAGTGGTGATTCCAGCAACGTTCTCACCAACGACCCAAGCGGGCCGGATTTCGCCAATAGCGCGGAGCATCTGCGGCCAGAGGTAACGCTCGTCCTCTCGCCCCCCCCGTTTTCCTGCGTAACTAAATGGCTGACAAGGAAATCCTCCCGTGAGGACGTCAATCTTTCCGCGCCAGCAGCGGAAGTCGGTCTTTGTGATGTCTTCATAACTCATTGATTCCGGGAACCAGTATTCCAGGACGGCGCGTCCGAACGGGTTGATCTCGCAATGGAAAGCGTTCTCCCATCCGAGCATCGCAGCCGCGACCTCCGGTCCACCGATTCCGCTGAATAAACTTGCGTGTATCATATCAGTTTTCCTCCAGCCATCGGTAAATCTTACGGCAGAGGGAATTGATGGCTGGCGGGATGCCCTTTGTCTTGTTCGGATCGACCAGAGCCTGGTTGATGGAGTTGTGCCAGGCGTTCGCCAGGATGAAGGCGTCGCGGTTGATCGCGTCCAGGTGTCGGTTCTTCTCCGGCCTGTGGACCATGACCTGTTTGACGGCGCCGTTCCTCTTGACGAGTGTTGCGACGCGGTATACGTTTCCCCATGCGCATTGGGCGGCCTGGGCGAGGACGTGGCAGAGCAGGGCGGAGACAATGGGCTTCCGCTGGTCGAATGGGACGTCGCCCAGGAGCAGCATGAGTTCGGACCGCAGGACCATGACGTTGTTGGCGATCGCGTCCTCGAAGTCGTCCATGAGGTCGGTAACCTGGTCGTGGTTGTCCGCTCCGATGGCGGCGAAGAACGGGCGGTTGAAAAGGGTGTAGTGCTGCACCCAGTCGTTGCGCAGCTTCTTCTCCTCCCGGTGCAGGTCCAGGGGCGCGATGTCGCGGTTGTAGATCGTGTAGATGGCGTCGCCCAGGAGGAAGGGGAGCAGGGGCTCCGTGGAGTCACCCTGCACCCGTGTCCGGCCGACGTTGGAGAGGTAGGTGTTGATGAGTTCCTTCTTTGTCATAGCTCTATCTCCTTATCAATTCCGCACAGCCGGAGGGCGTGCTGGAGTTCATGGACAAACAACACTTCGCACCAATCACGGCAGAAAGAGACAAGGTCTGCTCTTCCTTTTTCGTCTTTTCTCCCTAATTCATTATGAATCTCGATCGCTACCTTATCGGTGAATTGGATAAAAACATTATTACGTCTTCCAACATTACATACCCACACGCCACGAAAGGTGTTATGTGCGACATCTTTATAGATGAATCCGTTCTTCTCCAGGATCTCCGGGGTGATGGGAATTGGCTCGAAGTAGTAATCGTGGCTATCTTCGTAGTGTTCCGTGCAGATATAGCCATCGTAAATCGACGTCACCTGCTCAATTTGTCCTCTCGTGAACACCAAGTCCCCGATCATCAGTTCGTTTGCTTTCATTCCGCGTCCTCCTTCACAAGGATAATCCGCACCCGGTCGCCGTTCTCGAAGCGTCCCAGGAGGGCGTCCCGCTTGTCGTTTTCCACGAGGAGGTTTTTGGGGCTGCAGTCCGTGTAAACGCGGCCTGCGACCGACTCCTTCATGAGATTTCTCCGTTCATAGCGCCGCCCATCTTCAAAGGCAGAGTTGTAGGTAAAATCGTCGTTCATTTTGCGTGTGTGTTTAGTTATTGTTGATGTTGTAGTCCTTGCGGAATTTCTCCTGCTTCTTCCGTTTTTCCCAGGAGGCCTTCAGGGACGCGGATCTCCTGGCCTTCGTCTCCGGGCTTTCGACCTGTCCCTTCTTGAATTCCCCGGCCGGGTAGTTGCGTTCTCCTTTCTTGAAGGCTGACGTCAGCCGTCCCTCCCGGTATGCCTTCTTCAAGGCGGTCCTTGCGAGCTCCACGATGTCCTCCCGTCGGTCGTCAAGGAAGCCTGGGCGCTTCTCAAGGCCGAGTTCTCGGGCCTTCCGTATGAGGCTGCGTTCGGAGACGCCGATCCAGGCGGCGAGTGGCTTGTTGAACATGATCGGGAAGAAGTCATTCAGCGTTTTCAGCATCCTGGGTGTCCAGACAATCCCGAAATGCCCCTTCTTGAGTCCGAGGTGGTGTGCCTTGACGAAGGTGGCGCGGGTTGTCCTTCCGAGCATGGCGGCCACTTCCTCGCATTCCCGGACCGGGTATTCTTTGCGCAGGATGTCGATATCCCTGGGGGTCCATTCGTTTCTCATAGCAGGTCAAGTTTGAGCTGTTCTTCTTCCTGTACTGGAGATAGCTTGATGTTCCCGCGAAGGTATGGCTGTTCTCCGTGAACACATCTGCTTACCGTACAATGAGCACATCCTAGCTTCTGCGCAGCTATCGTCATATTTGCGTAGATAGTCTCCGTTCCGTCAGGAAACGTGGCCCGGACAGCCTGTTTTGCATTACGTTTCCTAAATAGCCCCGGTTCGTGGAGATGTACCCTCGTTTTGTGGTTAGCCATGTTCTCACGCGGCCATGCCCAGCGAAGGTTGTCCACACGATTATTGGCTCGGTCGGTGTCTATGTGGTCCACCTGGGTCCTTCCGTCAGGGTTCGGTATGAACACTGATGCGACAAGTCTGGAAATAACAAACATTCTTTCCTTCCCGGAATTGTCGGTTATGTGGACCTGCTTGAACTTGCGATTGTTCCAGGTACCGAAATTCCGTTTTTTGCTCCCTACCTTTCGGACATAACCGAGGGAACCGACAACGTACCTGCCTTCAAATCCTGGTATGTATCTTTCTTCGTTCATGGTGTTTCTTCTAAAAAAGTTTCAGTTCCTGCCTGTTCCTTGATCCGGCGGTCGTCGGTGAGCCGGGTGATGGTGTTCAGGCGGCGGAGGATCGTCCGCGCCTCCCTTGACGTGAGTGTTGCTCCGATGTCCATAGCCGTGTCAGTTTTCGATGCGGTAGTCCAGAAGCCAGTCGCCTGCAAGGTCGTTGTCCGCGATGAAGGCGGCGGCTGTCCGGGCCGCTCCTTCGGATCGGAAGCGGAGTGCCAGCTTCTGCCCCTTTCGGCTGATGTTCGTGAGCTGTTCGAGGAAGGTGTCCTGTGCGTCCTTGACGCGGCCCTTTGCGGCGTTCCAGATGGCCCGGTACCAGCGAAGCGCCTCTGCGTCCCAGCGGGGGCCGGCCTTCAGGGGTTTCCATGCCTTTGCGGCCTGGTCCGCGTCTCCTACGGGGGTCCCGTCCTGGTAGGTCCATCCGCGTTCTCCGTAGTGTTTCACGAAGCGCTCGGCCTCCCCGCCGGGGTCCTTTACATTTCCAAAAAAGAAGATTTCAAAAAAGTCCGCCGCCGTCAGCGGCGTAATATTATTATGTTTGTTTGTTTGTCTGTCTGTTAGTATGTTAGTTAGAGGGATTCCGTCCGCATTGCGTTCGGATTCCGTCCGCATTGCGTTCGGATTCCGTCCGCTATCCGATTGCTTTTCCCAGCGGGCTGCGTTCGCTTTGCGACTGGACTCGCTGCGGGCTCCGAATTTGGTCCGCATCTCGTCGATCCGGGAAGTCGCGGAGTGGCTGGTAATGATACCATCCGCGACCTCGAACAGGCCGTATCCGGTCACCACCTTCTCCACTTCAGCCGGTTTGCACCAGCGCAGGGCGAAGGCGATGCTCTTGTAGTTGGCCGGGATTGATCCGCCGTTCTCCCAGAGCATTTCAACCAGGCACCAGAAGATGCCGAGCCCCTGTCCGCCCATGTCCATCTGCAGGTCCATGAGCTTGGGATCGTTCCTGGAACCGAAGTCGTGTGTGATGTAAGGTAAATCCTTCATAGCGGCTCAAATTTCAAACTTGTTCAGGTCGATGTATAGTCCGGCCTTTGCGACGGAGATACGGGCAAATAGGGCCGTTTCTGCCGCCCTGCGGGCGAATTCATCGCGGTCTGCGTTGTTACGCGACAGGTGGATGAGGATCACGTTCTTCAGTTCGGCGGTCTGGTCCGCCCGGATGAGCTCGCAGGCCGCCTTCAGCGACATGTGTGTCCCTTTGGTCCTGGCTGCCCTGGCGGAGTCCACCAGACCGTTCGCCACGTTCCCGTCCAGGATGTAGTCGTCGTAGTTCGCCTCGACCATGATGTGGTCCAGGCCCAGGGCCCGGAAATCGTAAGGGCAGCAGGCCGTATCCGTGAGGAACAGGATGCGCCCGGCCTCCGGGTGCTCTATGATGAAGCCCAGCGGCTCGGCCGCGTCGTGCCTGGTGTCGAAGGGCATCACCTTCCACTCGTCGATGTACAGGACCTCCATAGAACGTAGGGTGCGGACCGTCCCGTTCATCAGTGGGATTGCTTCGATAGTCCCGCGGCTTGCGTATATGGGAATACCGAGGGCGGCGTAGCGCTGTGCGTAGCCGGCGTGGTCGTGGTGCTCGTGCGTCACCAGGGCCCCGGCGATCCGGGAGATGGGGACGGCCGTCCGGCGCATAATCACTTCGGGCTTCACTCCGCACTCGACCAGGAGCGCGGAGTGTCTCGCCTCGAATAGATAGCCGTTTCCGGCGCTTCCGCTTGCTAAAACGGTCAGCCTCATTTCCCTACGCCTTGAAAAGGTCCATGTCTGCGTCGTCGGTCGGGACGTCGTTTTCGTCATTCTCCCAGGGAAGCCTGTCATCCTGCGGTTCCCAGGGGGCGGTTCCTTTCTGACGGTGGACGACGACCTTCTGGGGTTTCTGCTCCGCGGGAGCTGGTTCCGGATCGGGCTGCTGGACGGGTTCCGGGTCCGGGGTGAACTCCGGCGGCTCCGGGTCGGCCTGCTGCTCGGGCGCCGGCGCGTCGATCTGCTTCTGCTCCTGGAACTGCGGGATGGTCTTGTTCGCCTCTCCCTTGTGCTCAGGCTGCTGCTCGTCCGGCATCTCCTCCGGGGTGTACATGCCGT
>Ga0310694_10003113_pt1 | contig 16413 bp, 17 predicted proteins | sample 174DNAGHGhighgp2_FD_203884 | JGI IMG/M metagenome (GOLD analysis project Ga0310694, IMG submission 203884) | Sheep rumen microbial communities from Palmerston North, Manawatu-Wanganui, New Zealand - 1742 DNA GHGhigh gp2 (v2) (version 2) | ecosystem: Host-associated > Mammals > Digestive system... | reverse complement strand
CGCTTTGCTCAAACGATTATTTCTTATTTCGCTTTGCTCGAACGATTATTTCTTATCTCGGCATAGCCTCGAACGATTATTGCTGCGCAATTTTCTCAATTCTCAATTCACCATTCTCAACTATCGACCTTCTCCAAGTGTTGAGAACGCTGATGGGAATAAAATACGGTTTTGATTCAATGCGTATTTTCCGCGCGATATAGGGAGTGTCGCCTAATTTGGCCAACTGCGTGCGGATGGTTTCCAACGCTTTTGCTTCGTTCTTTGCCGGCTCTTTGACACATGCAAAACTCTGTTTGACCGTCTTGTTGTTGGACGGATTGTAGTAACTCAGTTCGAAGCCGTTCTCCGTTTCTTGAAACAGGATGTCAACGGGTATCCGCCGCTCGGAATGAAGCAACTTGACAAATTCGACATCCAGATTGCGGAATAATTGAGAATTGAGAATTCTTTGCCTGGCGGCACGATCTGAAGGTATGGAGAGTTGAGAATTGGTAAGGTTCTTGTTGATTTTGATGATGTTTCCGTCTATTCCGTTGACGTTGAATCCATCGCTGCCCATAGTCAGTCCGTCGCCGTTATGCAGCGTGATGCCTTGTTTGAGCCGCACACGGAGTGTGTTGCCGCGCACTTCCAGCACTTCGCCGATATGCTCGCCTGTCGATTTGGGCGTATCCCAGTTGGCCATCGGCTGAGTTCTGCCGTGCAAGAAATAATCCGTTCCGCCGCGATGGAAAGTCTTTTCGGGATTAGGGGTAAAAGAGTGGATGAAAATGGATTGCTGATGGCTGAAAGCGGAAAGCTTCTCTCTGTAATATGCCGTAACGTTGGTCACATAATCTGCATCTTTGAGCCGGCCTTCAATCTTGAAAGTAGTCACTCCGGCGTCAATCAGTTCCTGCAAATAAGCACTTCGGTCGAGATCCTGCAACGATAGCAAGTATCGCTGATGGATAGGTTTTCCTTGTTCGTCCATCACTTCGTTTCCTTCCTCGTCAAGCAGGTCATACGCCATCCGGCAGAACTGCGCGCAAGCACCTCTGTTGGCGCTCCGTCCTGCCAGCACTTCGCTGATGTAGCACCGGCCGGAATAACTGACGCACAATGCTCCATGGACGAACGCTTCGAGCTCGATGTCCGGAACGGCTTGACGGATGGCGCGAATCTCATCAATACTCAGTTCGCGCGCGAGGACAACGCGCTTGAATCCCATGTCTCGCAAACGCGCCACTTGCTCCGGCGTGCGGTTGTCGCACTGGGTCGAGGCATGAAGGCGGATAGGAGGCAAGTCAAAGTCCAGCAGATGCAAATCCTGAATAATGAGTGCATCGACACCTATTTTATATAACGCGTGCGCGAGCGCGACTGCGTCCGCGTATTCGTCCTCGTGCAGAAGTGTGTTGAGTGTTACCAGAACCTGCACTCCGTACAGATGCGCATAACGAACCACTTCCTCCAGGTCTTCAAGACTGTTTCCCGCAGCTTGTCGTGCACCATACGCCGGCGGACCGATATAGATGGCATCCGCCCCTGCCTGAATGGCTGCACGGGCTACTCCTTTGTCCCTTGCCGGAGAGAGGAGGCTAAGCGGTACATGACTATTCCCGCCGTAACACTCACGTTCATGGAGTGTTTGGTTCCGTATTGAGGAATCTCTATACATCCGTCACATAGATCAATTACTTCTTGTTGCACGCCGAAGACTTCATGGCCGAGTACAACCGCCCATTTATTCTTTTCCGCTTGCCGTTTGCCGATTTGCTCTGCGGCTTGTTCGAGCGTGACAGAGTCGTGTGCCTGCTCAACGGCATAAACGGTATATCCGTCGGCTTTCAGCGCCTTTACGGCATCTGACGTGTCTTTGTAATAAGTCCATTCCACACTGTCCTCTGCGCCCAAGGCTGTCTTGTGCAGCTCTTGATTAGGCGGACAGCAGCAGATTCCGCACAGCACGACTCGCTCGATGCACATGGCATCTGCCGTCCGGAAAACAGCGCCCACATTATGCTGACTGCGCACATTGTCCAGAACGACCACCAACGGCAGTTTGTCCGCTTCGCGGTATTGCCCGACGCTCATGCGCCCCAACTCAGCCATCGTTCGCTTTTTCATAATACAAAGGGAAAATGCACGCGTAGCACACGCGCCTGTTCGTCTATCTCGATAATGAAATCTTCGTGGAGTGGTACCATCCGCCCGTCGGTCAGCGTAGCAAGCGTGTTCATTGTGCTCTCGTCAATCGTCTCAATGACTCCGACCGTCATACCTTCGTCCTCAATCGTGTATCCGACCAAGTCCTGCCACGTCATCAGTCCGTCATCCTCTTCCTGCACGTCACGGCGCAGGACAAATGCTTCTTCGCCGATTAGTTCCGGCACGCGCTCCGAGCGGAAAGGCACAAACAGTCCGTCACGCTTGACGAAAATGAACGGCGGCAGGTCTCTGTAGCGCGTTCGCCGGAGAATACCGATGGAAAGGAAATCCTTTCCGCTGAATATGGGTTGGTAATTGCTCATAGCTGTGTAACCGTCAGTTTGCCGTCAGAAATGATGATGTTGTATCTTCGCAGGAACTCATGTGCGATGCCGCGTTGTGGTGCAGCGGTCCCGGAACCCAAATCGTATTGCTCGCCGCACTGGGGACAAATAGCCATGAAACCGTCAATCGCGCACCGCTTGCAAGCTCCTTCCGCTGCGCATTTGGGGCAAGCCATATCATGCGCCGTATAGCCGTTCATGCCGACAAAGACGACTACGCCGCCGTAGCCGTATGCGTCCATTCCGCTCCGTGAAGCCACCCACTGGCCGTTATAGCGGAAGCCGTCCTCCGTCAACGTGACATAATCGTTCTGCGCCGCATTCGCAAAATGAACGAACGCGCCGATCTTGGTGTCAATCGAGAAGTGCACCGGATACGTCGGTACACTGCTTCGGAACGTGGTTGATTCGCACGCCGTGAGAAGGACTGCCAGCACGATTAATATACGATACTGCATATATGAACTGAATAGATGAGAGTCGAGTAGGGCGGAATATAACTCTGCGTGCCTTCCGTGCCGAAGCCTTCCGCGTCGCTATATTCATTCGACTTGAATTTGCTCTGGTCATACCCTAAATAAGCAGGGATATAGAGTTCGATGTCTCCGCTGCAATGCACCTGATGACAACCTTCCGCAAAGCCGCTGATGGTATTGGGCAGACTCAGCTGCACACCGTTTCCGCCATCGACTTGATAGCCGTTGATTAGTTTGACTGTATAGTCGCAAATAATGGTACTCGTCGTGTTCGGGCGGCTCTCGCCGTTGTCTTTCAACGGGTCGGCGATTACTTTGTATTGCAATCCGCTACTCGTCTCCACTACACCGGGTTTTGACTTGTTTTGAGCAAGCCACAATTCGTTCTGCACTTTCCATTCCGCCCATTTGTTCTCTTTGCACGAACTGAGCACAACGAGCAGAATGCACATAATTATGTACGTAAATCTTTTCATTACTGGGTAATCCATAATTCAGGGTTTAACAGATTTCTGTCTTTGTATATCTGGAAATACAATTCCGTTTTCTGATCTTGTTCAGGGTCGGTAAAAATAGTACCGATAGTCTGTTTGGTATCTACTTTGTCGCCTTGCTTGACATTCAGTTTGCTGAGGTTGGAATAGACTGTCCGGTAGTTACCGTGCTGAATGATAACGGCATAAGTGTTGGCTACCATGAAGCAACTGGTCACTTCGCCTTTATAGACAGCCCGTGCCTTTGCGCCGGCCACCGTCTGCAGATAGATGCCCTTGTTGTCAATCGTGACTTGTGAATAGACAGGATGTTGCTGCTTGCCGAAATGACCGCTTATCATGCCTTTCTCCACAGGCCATGGCAAGCGTCCTTTGTTTGCTTCAAAACCTCCGGCTAACAGTTGTTGCTCCTTCGTCAGAGATGTCTTTGATGCTTTCTCCGCTTGCTGGCGAATCATGTCGTCAATCTTTTTGTTCAGTTCCGCTACTTTCTTCTGTTGCTGCTTAAGCTGCTTGCTGAGGTCTTTCTCCTTGGTCTTTAGCTGATTGAGCATTGTCTGCTGTTTGCGTTCGTCGCGCTGCAGGTTCGCCTGTTCTTTTTTTCGGTTGCTCAAAGCGGACTGCTTGTCGTTCTTGTTGGTCTGCAGCAGGTCGTTCTGCATGTCAATCTCCATCTGGGTGTACTCGATGCGGATGACCTGTTCCTTGCGGAATTGCGCAAACTCCTGCAAGTAGCGTGCGCGACGAGCCAGTTGTTGGAAACTGTTGCTGCTGAGCAAGAACAGCAGAGGCGACTGTTGCATGCGCGCGTAATGACTCTGACGAATCATTTGCGCATAGTCTTCTTTGTAGGTGTTGAGCACTTTCTGCAACGAGTCACGCGTCAGGTTCAACTTCTTCATCTCGATGTTCAGCGCCGTGATTTCGTTGTCCAGCGTGCGGATGAGTTTCTTCTGGTTCTTGATGTTCTGACCGATGAGTTGCAGTTTGTTCAGTGTCGCATTCTCGTCTTTCTTCGTCTGGTTCAACATCTTGTTGGTCTGCTCGATTTCCTCCTGCAACTTCCGCTGCTTGTTCTGCAACTCTTTCACGCTGTCTGCCGCCGGCACATATGTCAAACAACTGATAATCAATAGGATTACCAGAAAGAGCCGTCTTCTATTTCTTATATCTTTTTTCAATTGTTACAGCCATTTAGAGATGTCAGCCTGCGAGTAGCGGTTAAGCGGCTGGTGTGCCACACGTACGGGTACGTCCAGTTGCCGCTGTGGGTACTCGATAATCAGTTCGATGGTTTCTTTGCCGAACTGGTAGGCCAGCCGTGCTTTTTCGGAACCCGTGGGTAGTTCTGCCGAACAAATCTGCTGCATGATTTCCCAGCTGATGTCCGGCGTCAGTTTGCGATTCAGGTCAACATAAGTCGCTTTGCCGTACTGCGCATGAATCTTGTCAATCGCAATCACCTCTTCCGGCGTGGCTTCCACGCGCAGCATTTCCAGCCCGAGCATAGGCATGATGCTGATTACCGCCATCGAGTCGCGTACGGTCTGCATGGTTATCTGCGCCGTGAGACGGTCACCTCCGCGAATAACCGTTGCGCGTGCGTTCTGTATAACACACGTTACCCACGCAGGCTTAGGAGGCTCGTTCGGCTCTACTCCTTCGATAGTTCCTTTTGTTGCTTTTTTCTTCGCCCCGCAACCGGTCAGAACCAGCAGCAGGACAATGAGACTATATATCAGATATCGTTTCATAATTCTCAATTCTCAATTCTCCATTCTCAATTCTCCATTCTCAACTCTCAATTCTCAATTTCCTTCAAGTGCTTCAAAATCTCCTCTTTCGTGCCGTCCAATGCGTTCTGCAGGGCTTTGTTGAGGTAGAATTTTGCCAAATCACGCTGCCCCTGCAAGTACAAAATCCATCCGTATGTGTCCAGATATACCGCATTTCCCGGCTCTTCCCGGATAGTGATGGCACTCATCCGCTCCGCTTCCTTCAGGTCACCGCCGTGAGTGGCCAGATGGTAAGCGTAATTATTGAGAACCAGCAGGTTATACGGATCCAGCGCCAAGATTCGTTTGTACATCGCGTATAAGTCCTCCTGCTTGACTTTCATCTGTTCCATTACCGCCAGACGGAACTGCAGAAACTGAATGTTCGTCGGGTCGTTTTCAAGGTAATTGTCCAGAATTTGCAGGGCTTTCTTCGGCTTGTTCCACATAAGGTATATGCGGTATCTCGTCAGTGCACTATAACCGTCAAACCCCCGTTGTGCGTCCAGTTCGTCTTGCATCGCGAGGGCTTTTTTCCATTGCTTGTCGGCCATGTAGAGCCGTTTTAACTGCTCCAGCAACTCCTCTTCCGCATCCGGCTTCTGGACATTGTAGGCTTTCTCCAGAACTCTCAACGCCTCGTTCTTTCCTTCCTCCGTGCGTTGTGCCAGCAACACCTCGCTGTACTTGTACCACTGGTCACGGGGCGCCGCCTCGAATGCCAACCGGAACAGTTCCTGTGCTTTCTCCCGTTGCCCCATGCCGTCGTACAGTACGCCAAGGAACATCAGCGTCGTTCCGTCATTCGGCTTGAGCATGTGGCAGAACTCCAGCAACGCATACGCATCAGCAAAACGCTCCTCGCGGATAGCCTGTTGTGCCGCGTACCAGTAATAGGTAAACTGCTGCTCTTCTTCCACGGACAGAACGATTGCCTGCGGCTGAGGCTTTTCCTTTGCGTTAACAGGCAACATCGCCATTACCAACGCAAAGAGGATTACTATGTAACTCTCAATTCTCAACTCTCAATTCTCAATTTTCTCAATTCTCAACTCCTTCCGCTGTGTCCGAATCCTCCGGCGCCGCGTTCCGTGTCGCTCAGTTCGGTTACTTCCACTATTTCCGGCGTCTCGTGGCGGGCAATAACCATCTGGCAGATTCGCTCACCAGGTTCTATCGTTTGCGCCTCGCTGCTGAGGTTGATGAGGATAACTCCCACTTCGCCGCGATAGTCTGCGTCAATCGTTCCCGGCGTGTTGAGCACCGTTAGACCGCGCTTGAGCGCCAAACCGCTACGGGGACGGATTTGCGCTTCGTAGCCCGCAGGCAGTTCTATAAACAACCCGGTCGGTATTAACTTGCGCTCCAGCGGTTGTAATGTGACAGCCTCCGGGATGTTGCAACGTATATCCATACCTGCCGCCTGTGCACTCTCGTACCGGGGCAACGGATTCGCACTCTTGTTGATAATCTTCAGTTCCATATCAAAAACGCTTTTCTACCAATACTTTCAGTCCGTCTTCCACCATCCGGATGTGTATATCCTTTTCCATTTCGACAGGATCTCCGTCTATATGGAAAGGAGCTTCTGTTTCGCGTTCAAGTGTCACTTCGCGGGCGCGTAGCGTATCCATGAACAGACTGTCGTCAATACTGCCCGTGAACAGCCGCAAAGCCAGACTCGCACTGCCTAAAATAGCGTGACTCGACATAAGCATAATGTCCATCTTGCCGTCCTGAACACTGGCCTTGGGCGCAATCAGAGCCTCGTAACCCCATTGGTTTGCATTGGCAAACGTAATCAGAAACGCCTTGTGGGTCACGTCCATACCGTCGCCCGTAAGGTGGTAATTCTGAGGCGAATAACTGAACACGTCGTGCAGAATACTTCTCAAATAGGTCATGAAGCCCCGTTTGTTGCTGCCCGCAAAATGGTCTGCTATCAACGCATCAAATCCCGTGCCGCAGGTGCTGACGAACAGCCGTCCGTTGGCCAACCCGTAATCGACGCTGATTGGCTCGGAGTGGTTCAACATCTCAATCGCCTTGTTCGGACGCACGGGTATGTTCAGGTGCCGCGCAAAACCGTTCCCGCTACCCATTGGCAGGATGCCTAACGCGGTCTGCGTTCCTTTGACCCCTTGTGCCACTTCGTTCACCGTCCCGTCGCCGCCGACTGCTACCACGGCATCAAAACCCATACGCGCATACTGACGGGCCAACTCAACCGCATGACCTGCGTACTCGGTAAAGGCAATGTTCGGCAACCACTGCTCGCGATCCAGCAACTGCATAATCAGCTTGGGCAGTTTGCGTTTCTCCTTGCGCGTCTCTTTGCTCCCAGATACGGGGTTGATAATAAATGCTATGTTTTTCATTCTTCGTGAATTGTGTTTATCGGACACTAATCGGGCGCAAAGGTACAAAAAATTTTGCATATGTGCAAATTTTAACAATAAAAATCGAAAATATGTGGAAAAAAGTGTGATTTATTTGCATATATGCAAAAAAAATCGTACCTTTGCATGCTTTTTGTGGTATTATGAAAATAGCACTCATCGGATATGGTAAAATGGGGCATATGGTTGAGACCATTGCCGTCGAACGTGGACACACGGTTGTAGCCCGTATTGACGCGGGTGATTCTTTCGATTTGCTGGGCAATGCAGAGGTGGCAATCGAGTTCAGTACACCCGCTACCGCGCGGGAGAATATTTTACGCGCGTGGGCGCACGGCGTGCCCGTTATAAGCGGTACTACCGGATGGAATGCGCAGGAACTAATAGAAGAAGACCGGCGGCTGCACGAAAAACCGATGCTCGTCTGGAAAAGCAACTTCTCGGTCGGCGTGAATATATTCTTCGACCTCAATAAATTCCTTGCCAAGGCGCTAAAATCCCAGCCGCAATACACGCCTTCGATTAAGGAAATACACCATATTCACAAGCTCGACAAACCCTCCGGAACGGCCAAAACGCTTGCGGAGCAAATCGGAAGGGACGTTCCCGTTGAATCTGTCCGCGAGGGCGAAGTGCCCGGCACGCATGAAGTCAAATGGGACAGCGGGGAGGATACTATTGTCATTACACATATAGCCAAAGGCCGCAGGGGATTTGCGCTCGGAGCGGTGCTCGCTGCGGAAGAATTGATTCGTTAACTGTCAACTTTGTATATCAACTCGCATGAAAAGTTTCAAAGAAAGAATAGCAGAAGTGCCTCGCGGAGGATGGATTCGCGCGGGGATTTGGAGCGCTGTGTATATCGCGTTCGTCGTTTGGGTCGCTTGGGGAGACTGGGCAAGCCTTGCCTGGCTGATTCTACTGCCACTCATAGTGGATGCCTTTACAACCAAGTACATCAATTACGGCTGGTGGCATAAGTACAAGGACACCAAACCGGCTCTGTTCACACTGTGCTCGTGGATTGACGCGATTCTCTTCGCGCTCATAGCCGTCTATTTCATCAATTTGTACATATTCCAAAACTACCAAATCCCGTCTTCGTCCTTGGAAAAGTCGCTTTGCGTCGGGGATTTCCTGTATGTGAGCAAGATGGCGTACGGTGCGCGCGTGCCGCAAACGCCGCTCTCCATGCCGTTGGTGCAACACACCATGCCGGCGTGGCTCGGAGGTGGCAAGAGTTATCTGGAGCATCCTCATTGGGAATACAAGCGCCTCAAGGGGTGGACCAGCCCGCAGAAAGGCGACATAGTCGTATTCAATTTCCCTGCGGGAGACACGGTCGTCGCTGGGCATGAGAACCCGGACTATTACAGCCTCCGGTATCTGTCCGAAACGCAGGGAAACGGCGTGCTGCGCCATTTCGGACTCACGCCGAGAGACATGAAGAACGTCGTCGTACGGCCTGTGGACAGACGCGAGAACTACGTCAAACGATGTGTCGGAACGCCCGGAGACAGCCTGCAAATAATTGATAACGTGGTGTTTGTGAATGGCGAACGCGAACCCGAACGGGAGGGGCTGCAACTCAACTATTTCGTACAGACGGACGGACATGTGTTTGGAGCAAAATACCTGGAAAAAATAGGAATCAGCATGGCTGACCGCAATCAGGTCCGCAGCGACTTGTGGCATTTCCCCTTGACGAAAGCTATGAAAGCCGAACTGGAGAAGAACCCGCACGTGCTGAAAATCCAGGTGGAGGAAGATGCCATGGGAGGCAGTGTCTATCCTATGGGGCATAACGACTGGACACGCGACAATTACGGACCCATATACATCCCGCGTAAGGGCGACCGGATCATGATTACGGAGCAGAATTACTGGCTCTACAAACGCATCGCCGACGCCTATGAGTTCAAACCGATGGCTGTCGGACAAGAGTATGAGTTCAGCATGGATTACTACTGGATGCAGGGCGACAACCGCCATAACTCGGCCGACAGCCGCTACTGGGGCTTCGTGCCGGAAGACCACATCGTCGGAAGACCCGTGTTCATTTGGCTCAGCATCGACAAGGATAACCGTTCCATCCGTTGGAACCGCATCGGAAAAAAAGCAACTGGCAGATGACACTTCCTGTCGCATACATGGCGCCAAAAGAGTGGTACAGAGCCTATCTGTCTGACACTACAGACGTGCAAATAGAGGCTTTGGAGAGCTTTGAGAAACAAACATGCCGCAACAGATGCCTCATCACCGCGCCGGACGGACCTTTGACACTCTCCGTACCCGTCAAAAAAGTGGAGCACAAGCAGCTGACACGCGACATAGAAATCAGTTATCAGTCCAGATGGCAGCACCAGCATTGGATCTCGCTCGTATCCGCTTACAGGCACACGCCGTTCTTTGACTACTATGCCGACTTCTTCGCTCCCTTCTACGAGCGGCAGACAAAGTGGCTATGGGACCTCAATGACGGATTGCACCAAACAATCATGGCTTTGCTCCTCAATAGTCCGAAGCAGCTCCAAGGGTACGGATACAAGGCTACATGCGACTGGAAAAACGAAGAACTCAACACTTTCTTCGGTGACGGAAAAAGCATATTGGATGATTTGTTTGAATTCGGACCCGAAACGATGGTCCGGATAACGAAATAAAGCTAAAAATGGCAAACGATAAAATGATAAATTGGTCAGAGTTAGGCTTTCATTATACCGAGCCGGATTTTATTGTCCGCGCCGCGTATCATGACGGCAAATGGGAAGAACCCTATGCAACGCAGGACAAGTTCCTGCATCTGCATGTTTCCGCTACCTGTCTTCAATACGGACAGGAGGCGTTCGAAGGACTGAAAGCCTTCAGAGGTGTCGATGGGAAAATACGCATTTTCCGCTGGAGAGAGAACGCTAAACGAATGGCGAAAAGCGCGGAAGGACTCTATATGGCGCCGGTCCCGGAGGAACTGTTCGGAAAGGCGATACACTTGGCGTTAGCCAAAAACATGGACTTTGTGCCGCCGTATGGAACAGGAGCAACATTGTATTTCCGGCCTTTGCTTATCGGAACAACACCGCGGCTCGGTGTCGGACCCGGACGGGACTTTGAGTTCATCGTCATCCCTTCCCCTATCGGACCGTATTATCCCGGCAAGTTCCACTGCACGACCTTTGTCGTCAACCGCCATGTGGACAGAGCGGCTCCTTTCGGAACCGGGCAGTTCAAGGTCGGGGGCAATTACGCTTCCTCTTTCAGAGCAACCGAACCCGCTCACGAAAAGGGAATGGACTGCCTCTTCCTTGATGCCAGATACCATAGGTATATTGACGAATGTTCGGCGGCTAACTTTATCGGAATAAAGAAACTGCCTTCAAATGCCAATGACCAGTCTCCCCGAATCGAATACCTCACGCCACGCAGCGCGGCTATTCTGCCCAGTATAACCAACGACAGCCTGATGACGCTCGCACGCGAAAAGGGATACAAAGTGACACGGAGACACATACGCCTCGACGAATTGGCACAGATGAGTGAAGCCGCCGCCTGCGGAACGGCCTGCGTCATCTCGCCTATTGACAAGGTAATCGACCCGGAGAACAATAGGATGTACAACTTTGGAAACGAACCGGGACCGGTGCTCTCCGAGTTATACCACGCACTCAAAGATATCCAGTACGGACGGGCCGCGGATAAACACCATTGGTGCGAGATAATCAACACCTGACAATCCGCTACCTTTCCGCTACCCTTGCGCTACCCTTGCGCTACCCTTGCGCTACCCTTGGACGGACGGAAACACGGTTCCGATGGATGAAAAAGTAAAGACAAAACAACAAATAATACAAATTAAAATCACTTATGTTTAAGAATCAACCTAAAGGGCTTTTCGCCCTCGCACTCGCCAACACAGGCGAACGGTTCGGCTACTACACCATGTTAGCCGTCTTTGCGCTCTTCCTGCGCGCCAACTTCGGGCTCACACCCGCTGCGGCCGGTACAATCTACTCCACTTTCCTCGCTTTCGTCTATTTCCTCCCGTTAATCGGTGGTATCGTGGCGGATAAAATAGGATATGGAAAATGTGTGACAATCGGTATTTTTATCATGTTCCTCGGTTACATCCTGCTCGCGGTTCCGATGGGAGGCGTCGAAACGGGAAACACACCCGTCGCTATGACTGCGATGATTGCTGCGCTCGTGCTCATTAGTCTTGGTACGGGACTCTTCAAAGGAAACCTGCAGGTCATGGTCGGTAACCTCTATGACGACCCTGCTTATGCAGACAGACGCGATGCCGCTTTCTCGCTCTTCTACATGGCCATCAATATCGGTGCTATGTTCGCGCCTACTGCTGCCGTCAAAATCATGGAATGGGCGCAGAATACACTCGGTACCAGCGTGAACGACAGTTACCACTTCGCGTTCGCAGTCGCATGTGCTTCGCTCGTTCTCAGTATTGCCATTTACTATGCTTGCCGCCCGTGGTTCAAACATGTGGAAGGTACAACCAAACAGGCTGCCGCAAGCGGACAGAAGGTGGAAGAACTGTCCCCCGAACAGACCAAGAAACGCATCATCGCCCTTTGCTTGGTATTCGCGGTGGTAATCTTCTTCTGGATGGCTTTCCACCAGAACGGACTCACCCTGACCTATTTCGCTAACGAGTTTGTCGCACCCGTGGTTACCGGAGTCCAGACCATGGCGTTTGATATCATCAACCTCGTCCTCGTGGCAATCCTGGTGTACGCTTTGTTTGGCATTTTCGGTGAGGGAAGCCGCAGAGCAAAAACAATATGGAGCTGTGTCGGAGTCGGAGTGATTGCCGCGCTGGCTTATAAGTTCATCAGCCGCCCCGATTCCATTGACATCGCTGCACCGATCTTCCAGCAGTTCAACCCCTTCTATGTAGTGGCGCTCACCCCTGTTAGTATGGCTATCTTCGGTGCGTTGGCTAAGAAAGGTAAAGAACCCAGTGCCCCGAGAAAGATTGCCTATGGTATGCTGGTGGCTGCTGCAGCGTATGCCGTCATGGCCTTCTGCTCTATCGGACTCCTCTCGCCTGCTCAGCAGGAACTCGCACGCGTCAGCGGAGACCCCACTTTTGCTAATGCGAACGTCCTCATCTTGACTTACCTTATCCTTACCTTCGGAGAACTGCTCCTCAGCCCGATGGGTATCTCCTTCGTCAGCAAAGTGGCGCCTCCCAAGTACAAAGGTATGATGATGGGTGGATGGTTCGTTGCTACAGCACTCGGTAACTTCCTCGTTTCAGTCGGTGGATATCTCTGGGGAAATCTGCCTCTGTGGCTCGTTTGGGGCGTATTCGTCGGCGTTTGCCTCATCGCAGCGATTTTCATGTTCTCCATGATGGGTAAACTGGAGGACGCTACCAAGTAAAGTACAAGGTAACAGCAATGTACAATTGACATGGAAGAATTGATTAAATATTTCGAAGCGCTGGAAGCGCGTATCGAGGCTTTGGAACAGGCGCAGGAGGCCAACGAGGCCGTCATCGCTTCACTCGAAGCCGAGATTGACGAACTGAAGAACCGACCTGAACCACAGCCGCAGGTGGTCGAGAAAATAGTAGAGAAAATCGTTGAGAAACCGGTAGAGAAGATTGTCGAGAAAGTCATTGAGAAACCGGTCGTAATACCGGAACCTCAAAATACCGTTCTCTCGGAAGAGTCGGAACCTGCTCCCGCAGTGGAAGAACCCGCTTCGGTAGTGGCAGAACCCGCTCCCGAACCGGAGCCGGTGAAGGAAGAAACGGCTTCTCCAAAAGCCGCTATCTACGGTAAAGCGGTGGATGACATTCGCCTCGCCATTTCGTTGGGAGACCGTTTCCTCTACCAGCGCGAACTGTTTGGACAGAACGCCGAACTGATGCAACGCACACTGACCGAACTGAATGCACTCGGCTCTTTCGATGAAGCACTGAAATACATCGGCAGGTTCAATTGGGACACCGAGAGCAATACCTACCAGCAGTTCCTCGTTACACTCCATCGCCGCTTTGGCTGATCACTGAATACTGACCACTGACCACTGAATACTGACCACTGATCACTGAATACTGACCACTGATCACTGAATACTGATCACTGAATACTGACCACTCAATGCTTTACCTCGTCCCTACACCGGTCGGCAATCTGAAGGACATGACGTTCCGGGCTGTCGAAGTGCTGAAATCAGTCGATCTGATATTGGCGGAGGATACACGCACAAGCGGCATACTCATGCAGCATTTCGACATCCGTACGCCACTTAAGAGCCATCATAAGTTCAACGAGCATGAGACGTCCGCGGATATTGTCGAACGCCTCAAGGCAGGAGCAAACATAGCGCTCATTTCCGATGCGGGCACGCCCGCTATCAGTGACCCCGGCTTCTTCCTCGTACGGGCGGCTGCTGAGGCTGGTATAGAAATACAATGCCTGCCCGGAGCAACGGCTTTTGTGCCTGCTTTGGTGGATAGTGGTTTGCCGGACAATCACTTCTATTTTGAGGGATTCCTGCCGCAGAAGAAAGGTAGGCAGACACGGTTGATGTATTTGGCGGAGTTGGACGAGACATTTATTGTGTACGAGTCTCCTTTCCGCTTGGTGAAAACACTGGAGCAGTTGGCGCAAGTCTGTGGCGAAGAACGAAAGGCAACAGTGTCTCGCGAGATAAGCAAAATACACGAACAAACCGTTCGGGGCACTCTCGCGGAACTGATAAACCATTTTAAACAAACACCGCCTAAAGGCGAGATTGTAATTTGTGTAGCTGGAAATGAGTGAAATGAAATCCTTGGCGAAGGACACCGCCATCTATGGACTGAGTTCGATAATAGGTAAGTTCCTTAATTATCTGCTCGTGCCGCTCTATACCTATGTGTTGGCGCGGACGGATGATTACGGTATTGTCACAAACCTATACGCTTGGACTGCACTGCTGCTGGTCATCCTTACCTATGGGATGGAGACAGGATTCTTCAGGTTTGCCAACAGGGAGGATTACGACCCGAAGACAGTGTACAAAACCTCATTCTTGACATTGCTCTGCTCCAGCGCGGTGTTCACCATGCTCGTCATCGTCTTTCATCAACCTATTGCAAATGGATTGGGATACCCAGACCATTCGGAGTTTGTGGAGATGATGTTCGCTACCGTGGCGATAGATGCCTTTGCGTGTATCCCGTTCGCATACTTGCGTTACCAAAAGCGCTCTATTGCTTTTGCGGCACTCAAGTTGCTCTTTGTTATTCTCAACATTGCATTCAACATTCTGTTCCTCGTCGTCCTCGGTAAGAATGATGTATTCTATGTCTTCCTTAGCAATATACTGGCTACTACCATCCAGACACTATGCTTGCTCCCGATGACGATGCCCAAAGGCGGACAGTTCAGCGCTCCCGTATTGAAGGAAATGCTCCGTTATTCGCTGCCGCTGTTGATACTCGGCATAGCTGGTATCATGAACCAGACGCTCGACAGGATTCTCTTCCCCTTCCTCTATCCATATGAGGACGCACAGGCGCAACTGGGTATATACGGAGCTTGCTTCAAGGTGGCGATGGTCATGATGATGTTCACGCAGGCATTCCGCTACGCATACGAACCGTTCGTCTTCGCAAAGCATAAGGACAGGCAGTCCGTCGGCGCATATGCAGATGCGATGAAGTATTATATTATCTTCTCGTATCTGATCCTCTTGGGGGTGGTCTTCTATCTGGACATTTTCCGTTATATCATTTCCAGTATGTACTGGGAGGGCTTGAAAATAGTGCCGGTTGTCCTTTGGACTTACGTATTCCAAGGGGTTTACTTCAACTTGAGTTTCTGGTACAAACTGACGGATGAGACCAAGTGGGGCGCTTATTTCTCCCTCATCGGACTGGCCATTACCCTTGTCCTCCAGATTGTAGGCGTGCCGCGTATAGGTTACTGGGCAAGTTGCGGAAGTAGCCTTGTGTGCTATTTCACAATCATGTTGTTATCGTATTTCATAGGACAGAAGAAAGCTCCCGTTCCTTATGACCTCAAAAGCATTGGCGGATACACGGCTTTGACGCTCGGACTGCTTTCTGTCTATTATGTACTGCGCCTCTGTTACGTTCACAATATGTGGCTCTTGATGGGCATTGGTACGGTACTTCTATGTATCTATATCTTAGTGTTAACTCGTAAAGATTTTCCATTACAAAATGTTTTCAGGAATCGTAGAAACAATGGCGCAGGTCGTTAGGATTGAGACCGAGCAGACCAATAAACACTTTACGCTTCGCAACCCCTTCGGCGAGGCGTTGGCTATTGACCAGTCGATTGCGCACAACGGTGTGTGCTTGACGGTCGTAAAAATAAATGACCAAATGGTAAATGGTCAGATGGTAAATGTCTATACCGTTACTGCTATGCAGGAAACGCTTCGGCTGACCAACCTCGACCTGCTCAAAGAAGGAGACTGGGTCAACGTCGAGCGCTCCATGATGATGGGAGGACGATTGGACGGACATATCGTGCAGGGACATGTGGACCGGAAAGCCGTTTGTGTTGAGGCAAAGGAAACAGACGGCAGTTGGTATTACCGCTTTGAGTATGATTCCACGAAGGACATGATTGAACGGGGCTATTTCTGCGTGGACAAAGGCTCTGTTACTATCAATGGGGTGAGTCTCACTGCATGTGAACCGGATGTGAAGGGAGACAAGGGATTCGTATCCGTATGTATCATTCCTTATA
>Ga0310694_10003112_pt1 | contig 16414 bp, 9 predicted proteins | sample 174DNAGHGhighgp2_FD_203884 | JGI IMG/M metagenome (GOLD analysis project Ga0310694, IMG submission 203884) | Sheep rumen microbial communities from Palmerston North, Manawatu-Wanganui, New Zealand - 1742 DNA GHGhigh gp2 (v2) (version 2) | ecosystem: Host-associated > Mammals > Digestive system >... | reverse complement strand
CGACATCATTCAGATACAGATGTCCTCCCGGAACAGGTATCGAAAATGAGCTCATGACCACATTCATTGCCGTAAAAACCGCTGTTACTGTAATAATTCTCAATGGAATATTTTTTTTGTTCTCCATAATTGCCTCTTGACTCTATATTGTTTGATGTATTATTATACACTCATCTGGCATTATTTGTATTGCCAGAAATGAAATATTTTTTAAGGTCAGATTGATATGCTTACATACAATATAGAAAACAGAAACGGGATTCCGAAAACCATATACCTGTACAGGTGCATCAAAGATGACATAGACAAAGGAATATTGAAAAAGGGAGATAAACTTCCATCTAAGCGTTCTCTATCAAATCATCTGTCTGTAAGCATAATAACTGTTGAAAATGCCTATTCTCTTCTTCAGGATGAAGGATATATAGAATCCAAGCCCAAAAGCGGGTTCTATGTGTCGCAGGACAATTTCTTCCGCCAAGAAGACAATGTTCTTTTCATGCCGCTAAATGAAAATGAAGAATATGACACAGACATTATTCCATACTATCCTTCTTTTGCCAAAATAATCCGCAGAATAATATCCGAAAATCCGGAGATAATCGGAATAAAACCGCCGTCGACCGGGTGTGCGTGCCTCAGAAATGAAATATCTGCATTTTTAAAGCATTATAGAAACATGACGGTCAATCCAAAAAACATCGTTGTAGGCTCAGGTGCAGAATATCTGTACAATCTGCTCGTTTACATCTTTTCAGGCAAAACAATTGCCATTGAAAAACCATCATATGAAAAAATAAGGCAGGTATATGGACTCAACAATGTAAACGTTAAAGAATTGACTTTGCTTTCCGACGGAATATCTTCATCAGAACTGAATCTCTGCAAAGCTGATGTTCTCCACGTATCTCCATTTCATAGTTTTCCTTCCGGAATAACCGCTTCTTCTGCAAAAAGGCGTGAGTATATTGACTGGGCAAACAAGAACAATTCTTTTGTGGTGGAGGATGATTTTGATTCAGAATTCGTATACGCAAAGAAACCTCTGGATACTTTGTATTCAATGGACAGCAACCACAGAATCATCTATTTAAATACTTTTTCCAAAAGTGTTGCTCCATCAATCAGAATCGGTTATATGATTCTACCGGATTCACTACTAAGCATATATGAAGAAAAATTGTCCTTCCTCTCGTGTACAGTTCCGGTTTTCGAGCAATATGTACTGGCAGAATTTATACGCAATGGCAGTTTTGAGCGTATGCTGAACAAAAAAAGAACGAACTATCTGAACAAAAATCGTACATTGGGGCAAAAAAGCCCAAATCCATTTTGTTGACAAGAAAAAAAGCATTGTTATATAATTATTCGGAACAGACAAATACATCAAAAAGAGGACTCGATATGATAGAGATACGCGAAGTTAAAGGCAAAAAAATGCTCAGGGATTTCATTGACTTCCCTGTCAGGCTGTACAAAGGTAATCCCTATTTCACACCATATCTTTATGAAGATGAGATTGAAAACCTTACTCCGGGCAGAAACCCTCAGACCAGTCACTGCATATTTAAATTGCTGCTTGCATATAAAGACGGAAAAATAGCAGGACGCATTTGCGGAATCATAAACAAGTATGCAAATACAAAATATAACCAAAAGCGTGTACGATTCAATCGAATTGACATGATAGACGACATAGAGGTTACAAAAGCACTGATTAAAGCTGTAGAACAATTCGGACTTGAATATGAGCTTGAAGAAATTGTTGGGCCTCTTGGATACAGCGACCAGGACAAAGAAGGAATGCTCACTTTCGGGTTTGATCAGAAAAACACTTTTATGACTTTCTATACACACGAATATTACGTCGAACATCTCAAAAAGCTGGGATTTGTACAGGATGCTGAATGGAAAGAATACAGGGTGCCGATACCCAAGGAAATTGATCCTCTTTTCACAAAGTTATCTGAGTTGTGCCAGAGAAGATTCAAACTCAAACCGGTTCAACTGAAAAAGCACGAAAACCTCAAACCATATGTCGAAGAAGTTTTGAGTCTCACTAACAAGTGCTACGCAGATTTATACGGATATGTACCGTACAGCAAAGAAGAAATGCATCACTTGGCTGCACAGTATCTTCCAATGATAGACCCCAAATATCTGCCGATGGTTTATAACGAACAGAACCAGCTGATTGCTTATGGACTGATGATTCACACCCCCGTCGACGCTCTCAAAAGACACAATGGTCATTTGTTCCCGTTTGGCTTTATAGACTTCCTGCATGAGATAAAGCATTCAAAAGTACTGGATATGCTTCTTGTGGCAGTAGATCCGGATTACAGAGACAAAGGTGCTCTGGCAATCATACTGGAACAATCAATTAAAAATGCCATTGCCGATGGAATAGAATATGCAGAGACAGGCCCGACACTTACAGAAAACAAGGAAATACAGGCAATGTGGGCAAGGTTCAACAGAGTCCACCACAAGACCAGAGCGTGCTTCATAAAGACAATTGAAAAATAGCATAAGAAATCCCCGATTCAACACCGGGGACATTTTTTTGTCAGAAGAACCCAATCAGTTCATTAATAAAGGCTTCGTTGAAAATTATAATTGAATCAGAAAATCCCATATATACAACATAGTAATTGCCGCTCCTCAAAAATTTTATGTAATCTCCTGAAACGATAATGCTTTCATCATAATCCAGAAATAATCTGAAATGAGACGATTCTATATATTGCGAATTATCTTTATCGAATATTCTGAATTCGGCATTTGATGAAACACTAAGATTTACCAAATAACCACATAATCCTTTATGAGTAAAGTATTCCCGAACATCTTCCGTGTTCTCTGCAACCCCATCTTGGTACTGATATGGTACGAAATCAATTGTGAGTTCGCCTTTTTCCATTCTCACCAGATTATCATCCCCTTTAAATTCAATCAAGAAGTTGTCTCCGTAGTTTTGCCCGAACAAAAAATCGATTTGAAGTAACTCATAATACGAATCAAACGACATTCCCGCCTTTACGTTTTGTTTGAACACTATTTCTCCATTTTTATCATCAATAAGACCAGTTGGATAAAACCCAATTTGCTCAGGTAAGTTATTATAACCATAAGTATTTCCTTTGTTGTCAATTATTACGAAAGAATCTCCAGCTGTAAAATCATAATATCCCCAAAAACAGGATCCAATTAACAAATTTTCCAAGGAACCAACTTTTTTCATGGGGTAATCCGTCGCTACACCATCATGAATTACTCTAACAACAGCACTGAATGGTTCATATCCGCTTACTGATACAACAAGGCGATCATAAGTATATGTGACGGTCACAACTGCTACAGCATCATTTTTCACTATTCCCATTAATGATATGTTTGATTCTAAATCCGGCTCGAAATTATACATTGTTCCGTTAGTCCAATTTCCAACACTTATTACATCATGTTTGCTGACATTAACTTCTACGGATTTCCATGTCAGATGAAATCTGTCGGATTCTTCCAACTCCATTTCACAGACATAATTCCCATTTACAAACAGTGCCATTTCCGGAGACAATCTTGGTATAACATTGTCATTAATTTCATTTTTGTTTTTATCAAAAATCTTTCCGCACTGGCTACAACGATAGTATTCTTCAGTTCCTTCTGATAAAAAAGTGGGTTCAATTCTATTAGAGTGATAATCGTAGTTGTGAACATGAACCACTATTTTTTCGTAAATAACAAATGTAGAATAACTGTCGAATGAAAAACATATAACCGAATCATTAATTAAGAAACTTGTCTTTTTCAATTTCCCGTCATCTATCTGATACAGCAAATATTTCTTGTTTTTAATTAAATCCAAAACCTCCAACGGAATTGTTATTGTTAATGGCTTCGACAAATCAACAATGCTCCCTTGCACGTTCAAAGAAATATCGAACACTCTGAAATCTGATTCATGGTAGTATTCCTGAGTGGATATGAGATTCTTAACCTCATCTTTTCTGGCGTCAGAATTATTTACTTTAAACTCTATTGTTGTGTTGGGAAGGAATTCATCTCCGGCAACAATAATGCCATTACTGGTTTCCAATTTGTTAATGGTTTCAATAACATCTTCAGATGTTGTTTGTTCATCAGTCTGAAATGTTGTTTCCTGAATTTTACCATCACAGGAAACCAAAAAGAAACAAATAGCACCCACAATTAGCATAAAAGCAAAAAAGTGTTTAATCGATTTTCTATCATCGTTGTTTTTTTTCATGTGCACCTCCATTTCTTATTGAACACTACGTCCAACCCAACATGGTCAAAATAACATATTGTCTAAACTCAAAAGGCATACATTTCGATAATATCAGTATCACCCATACTGCTAAATCTTATCGTTATTCTATAGTTATTACCTTTTTCATCTTTAATTTCTTTTTGATATAACTTCCCATTTTTCGAATATGAAAAGCCATTTTGTAACAATAAATCAGAATATTTTTCTAAAAAACCTTCTGTTGATAAAAAATTTGCAATAAAACATGATTGTCCTTCTTTCCATATTTCGTTGTATTCTGACATATCAACGGGCATTGGAATATCTGAAGTTTTAAGAATGTCTTTGAAAAAGAGTTTATATTCTTCTGGCCACCCATTAGAAAAGCTGATGGCATTTTTGTCTTTTATATAGTCAAGAGCCACTTCTCCGGAACCTTCAGAGTCACAGCACTCTAAACCCATAACAATTATATGCTCTTGGTTATTATAAATGACTTTGGTTTTTATTGCTAACAAATTGTTTTCATACAAATCAACCACAAAATAATCATTATTCAACTCAACATCGCAATTATCTATTACAAGGCTAGTAATCGGACTTGATTGAACTACTTCAAACTTATATTCATAAAAGTTTGTCGTTCCGGTGACATCTGTAGTCTCTCCTCTTGTTACTTCAATGATACTATCATAATTTAATACCAAATCAAAAAGCTTATTCATTCCATCAACATTTGAATCATATATTTCAGTAATGTAATTCCGCCAACCATTGTATGTTTTGACATCTTTAACATTGCATTCGTAGAAGTTCAATTTTGCCAACTTTTCTTTATATGGAACAATGTATAACACATTGTCCTGAAAATATGACTCCAAATAGCCTATTTTTTTTCGTTCGATTGACGACATCATTTGCAATGACAACACTTTATTTCTTGTCAACACACCATAAATAACTTCAGAGTTTGTTCCATCTGAATTCACATATACTCTATAACTCACTTGTGGATTCACATCATAATCGTCTATCCATGATTTTAACAATTCCATAGCCATTATTTTTTCATCATCTTTAACACTACTATACTTTTGAATGGGACGAAAATCTTGTGAATCTGAAAGACCTTGACAACTGCTCACTAATAGTAATGTAATCACAATCGAAATTGATAACGCTAATAACCTAATAACCCTCATACTTATCCTCCCATAATTACTTAATTGTTTAATGAAGTGTCAAAAAATTATCGGTTCTTTCTTGAACGATCTTTAGTGGCTCCACAAATTATAAATCAATATTAGACAATACATCTTTCATATCCTTAAGCATTCTTTCCCAATCAAAATCAAGTTTTGGATGTTTTTTTCCAAATTGTTCTATCGATTGGTATATGTGTTCAAAATACATCTTTTTTCGTTCCTCTCTAGAAACGGAAATGAATGTTTCCCAATCAATAAACAATCTAACATCTGTGGATTTATCCATTTTAGAATACATATTTCTTTCTTTCCACCCCGTGTCCTTAATAAATTTTCGACTTACACATGGCGAAATTAAATAAAAAGATTCAACATCATTGCCATATTTTTTTTCTTTGAAGAAATTTTCAAGCATGGGGCTTATTACCCTTTCCATGTCCATAATATACATTGTTGCTGGGCTCATCGCTTCGCAGCTCATAAATAATTTCATGCCAATAAAGTATAATTGGATTATCTCGCGAAATTATACTTTCCTCCTTTCTGATAAAACTATTACGACATAGTTTGCATCGACCTATTATATTCTCCGTCTTTATACTCTCTTGTTTCCATTATTTTCTTTAGTATGCCTATCTTTTCATATATGTCTGATATTTTATATGATTCTTTGATTTGAAAACTCGGATTGTCGGATTATGCACCACTCCAAAACTATTTCTCTTGTTGTTGTGCACTGACACAATGGTCAAAAATCCATTTTTTGTATTTCAAGAGATATGCTTTTAAAATCCAGTAACCTAACAAAATGCAAGAGCTATATGCACATAAGACAAAAGCTCTATAGTGTAATTCAATAACTGTGGTTTTGAACAAGAAAAACCACATAAATGAATTCAAACAGATGGAAATGACAATAATTATCACACACAATGTCACATACCATCTAAATCTTTTTTTCTTTTTAAACCATCTGAATGGAATTAAAACAGAAAGACTTGGAACAGGAAGATATAAAAAGAAAAACCACAAAAAAACATATCTACACAAAACATAGACCAAAAAACTCATCACCACAAGCATTGAAATAGAAATTACAAACCAAAGAGCACATTGACTCTTTGACATTATCAATGCTTCTTTGTCACTATTGCATTCTTGAGTGTTTTGCAATTCTTTATTTTCATCATAATCTTTGATCAGTATTTTTAACAAATCAGTAATATCCACATACACGCCCACTCCAAATCCCACGTCAAAAGCAAATTTTAAAGCTAGTTTTTCGTCAAAGTTTGAGATTATTCCCAGAATGTTGAACATGCATTTAATAAACAATGGCTTATTCATATCAGTATTCACAGTATAATCATTCAACAACACTTGATAGTAATTCCATGCACCAAACAAACGCGCTGTTATTAGAGTAACAACCAAATATATACCACCACAAGTAATTAGTGTTCCTTTGACATTTTCTTTCTCTATTTTTCCTCCAAAAAGCAAAAAGCCAAATAATACGAACAGTGGACTCAATAAATCAGGCAGACCAATTTCGTAAAATGCCAACCAAGATACAGGGCATGTTAATGAAAACAATAAAGCACCAATTAATCCCTTTTTTTTATTTTTTTTATTATTAACAAGATAGTCAATGTCTGTTGTGTTATTATTCATGAAAGCCTCCAACTCTTAACAGTTAACCACAGATAAATTGATTCATAATAAGTGATTAGTTCATTATCTCAAAAACCTAGATAAGCTATCATTTAAAAAACAATTGCCTTTTGATCCCCCACTCATCGATATAATCAATGCCCAAGCAAATGCAACGCAACTAACTCCGCCCAACAATGGTAGCGAGATGCTTTTGAAACTAGATTTATTTTTGCTTAAATGTTTTATAGTATCACTCAAAATTTCAAAAGTGCTCCTGTTAAGTTTTATTCTATTAAACGTGTAAAAACCATCATAATTGTAATGGATACATATTTCAATATCATTCAAATTGGCTACAACCTGAACTGTAATTCGATCGAACGTTATGCATAATCCGATGTGATCTTTACCAAATCCGATGCTCGCCTCGATTTCTCCAATCATTTTTTGAACAATAAGTTCAATTGTCTTCTCATTTATATCAAATGAAAAATACAAATCCGGATCATTGCCATTCAAATCTGAAATAGAAAGTCCTTCTCCGTTTTCAATGCAAATAACACCAATATCAATAATATCATCTACATTTTCATCCACTATTTCGAATTTTCCAAAAATAAAACTGAATAATTCTTCCCAAAAACTCCGCTCATCTGTTTCTGTACCTGTACCTATACCTGTATCTGTATTTATGTTTGTATTTGTATTCGTATTTGTTTCACTTTCGCTCGGCACATTGTCGTTTGAATTGCCACCACCATCTCCTTTATAGTTAACAAGGAATTCTCTTTTTCTTATGCATCCAGTTGGATCAATTAGATTAACCGGATTACCTGCACAATACCCAAACCAGTTGTCTCCATCCCTGATTGGGTCTTCTGTTGTGAATACTCCTCTTGATGCTGAATAACTTCTTGCTCTCAGATATATCGTTCCTGTTACTTTGTCGTAGTATTCTCCTCTGTATCTGAATGGGTTGTTGTCATTTGGATCTTTGTCTTTCTCATCGCCGTATCCGTTGTATTTGTAACTCTTTACTACAACTCCACTTGTGTTTGTCAGCTGAACTGTGTCTCCCTGGATGTTTTTGAGGTAGTACTTGTCTGCATTGTTTTCTCTGTAGAATATGAGGCTTATTGCTCTGAAATACAGCACATAGTCTGTCCCGTCTTTGTCACAGACAATGTTTGTTCCGTCCCAGCAGTGTGTTGTGCTTCCGATTGAATGCCTCAACCCATCAGCTCGGTATGTATAGTAAGTGTACCCTATAAAGTTTGGCGTGAAACTCTTTTCCCTGTTGAACAGGTCATAGGTATATGTCCCGGTGTAGTTTCCTCCGACAAGACTGCTGAGCAGATTTCCGTTGTTGTCGTATGAATAATACGTGAGTACAGTTCCGGTCAGTTCCGTCGTTATTCTGTTGTTGTTATCGTAAGTGTAACTCGTCAGAACTCCATTCTCTGTTTTGCTCGTTCTGTTGCCGCTGTTATCGTAAGTATATGATACTATTTTTTCACTGTTGTTTGCAACTGTTCTTTCCTCAGTCAGTCTTCCATATCCGTCATAGCTGTAGTATGTCACTTTGCCGATTTCTGTTACACTTGCTATGTTTCCGTCCAGATAATAGGTATAACTGTACGAGGACAATGTTGTGTTGCCCTTCTTGTTTACAATTGTGTGGGGTAATCCTGATGAATAATATGTATATACGGTTTCTGTTCCGTTTTTGTATTCTTCCTTGGTTACATTGCCTCTTGCGTCATAAGTATATGTTACAAATGGTGATTGTTCGATATATTCAACTTCTGGCTCTGTAGGACACAAGAATCCTTCATATACCCAGCTCATTATCCCTTCTCCGGGTATCGGAGTTGGCGGAACATCCGCCATTATTGTATCTGTTATTGTTCCACTTGCGTTTGTGAGGTAGTAGATTACAGATACTCCCTGTCCGAGCATCTCTTCCGGATCGTAATAACTTATGTTTCCAAAGTCATATTCTGCACCGCCGTAAATTACATATCCTGAATCAACATTGCCAAGGCTGTCAAGATATATCTCTCCACTCACGGTTATTCCAGTAAACTTGATGTTCATTACTATTGTGCTTGTTGAGTCATATACCAATATATCTCCGTTGCTGTTTACTATTGAATATGTTCCAAGCACAGTTCCGTCTGAAGACAAAACCGAATTGCTCTGATGTCCCGACTGGTTGATTGTGTTTACCTGAATCTCGGTCTTCTTGACTTCCTTTGTTGTCAGTATCTGCCCTGTAGCGTTATATGTGTACTTCTCCCACAATTCAATCTCTTCACCTATCATGAGCTTATACTCAGTCCTCTCGTGATTGTTGTTGTAGAAATATCTGTGGGTTATTCCGTCGCTCTCATACTGGATTATGAGCCTTCCGGAGTTGTCGTACATGTTTGTAACCGTAACTCCGCTGTTGTTGGTGCTCCTTACAAGTCCCGTTTTTGTATATGTATACGTCTTCGTCTGACTCACGTTGTTCTTAGTCGCAGTTTCCGTGAGCACTTTTCCGAGGCTGTTGTACGTATATGTGAATACTGTCCCGTTCCTGTCTGTTTTGCTTGTCAACAGACCATTGGGATTAGTTACATATGTTTCAGTGTGATTCATCGCGTCAGTCACGCTTGAAAGGTTGCCTCTTAAGTCATACGTGTTAGTTGTGGTTTTCCCGTTTATTGTCTCTGTCAGTACTTTTCCCGCATTGTTGTATGTCAGACTCTTTGTTATTGAATTGTTTCCGTCATACCGCGTCACTGCAGTTACATTGCCCATGCTGTCATATGTATTCTGAGTGCGCAGGTAAACCGTGGCGTTTGAATCCGTCACTTTCGTCTCTGTATTCTGATTGTTTTTGTTGTAGTATTCTTTTGTTATGTTTGTGACGCCTGTCTGAAGGACTGTTGTAGTCTTTATCTTTCTGCCAAGTATGTCATATGTATTTATCACAAGACCATTCAGTGGATCTGTTGCCGTGAGTACATTTCCCTGGTTGTCATAAGTATATGTTGTTGTATTGTTAAGGGCATTTGTCTCTGTAAGTACTTTGCCGTTATAGTCATAAGTATAACTTACTGTCCTGCCGTTTCTGCTGACCGACAACACATTTCCGTAAATGTCAAATGTGTTTGTCGTCAGGACTTCCGTCTCGCCTATAACTTCCCCGGTTCTCGCTGTTTGTCCCATTTTGTTTACATATTCACTTGTAACTATTGATGGTGAGTTTGTATCTCCGAGTATTGTTTTTACTGTTTTGAGATAATATGCTCCTCCGGTGCTGACTACTGAATATGCGTAGTTTTCCTGGTACTGGACTGTTTCCTGTGAGTTCTTTATCTTTTGTGATGTTACTCTGTCCTTTATGTCATAAGTATATTCAGTCACTGATTGTGATCCGTAATTGGCACTTGTTGCTGTTCTTCCATATATGTCGTAAGTGTTTGTCTGCAGCACATAGTTTGTGCTGTTTTCTTTTACTGCAAGAACGTTGCCCAGATAGTCATACTGTGCTACCAGTGTATATCCGCTTCTGTCTGTGTGTGTTACCCTTTCATTTACAGCGTCATAAGTATAGCTTTCCGTTGAGTTATTTGGATATGTTACTGTTGTGAGTTGTCCTTTTGTGTTATATGTATAGCTTGTTGTATTGTTTTCAGCATCAGTGCTTGAAAGTACTCTTCCCAGCATGTCATAAGTATTTGATGCAGTTATTGTTCCGACATTCTGGTTGTCTGCGTCTTTGACGCCTGTTACAGTCTTTGATGTGACAAACATGCCGCTGTAATCAACACCTTGGGGTCTTGTGACGTTATCTGCATATGAATATGTTATTGTTCTTGTATTTGTTCCGGGGTAAATATATTCTGTTTCGGTCAAAACGTTACCATATGCATCATATGTTAAGTCGGTTCTGTTGACAAGAACGTTGTTCCAGTATTTCTCAACCTTTGATACCGACTTATTGTCCTGACTGAGTGTATTTTCCACCCTCAGATTTCCGAATGTCTTTGACAGAAGCAGACCGTAGTACTGGCTGTATGTGAATGTTGTCACATTTCCCTGGGGATTTGTATATGTAAGAACATTTCCTTTTGAGTCATAGGTATAGTTTTCTGCTGCAATCATGCTTCCTACCTTCTTGGTAACTGTTGCAGGAAGATAGTATTCGTTATATGTCTTTGTTACAGTTTCATCGCTGAACACCTGCTCTACACAGAGGTTGTTCACATTGAAAGTATACTGGGTAACCTTATTACTCTCGGTTACTGTTATGTAGTACTGATAGTTTGATTCACCCTTTGCCAGAAACGACTGAGCATCATTTGATGTACCGGTTGCCGAATATGTAACTGTATATTTTGTTGTATTGTTCTCATTTACGCTCTTGCTTGCGAGCACGGGATAATCTCTCTGGCCTATTCCCCATCCGGATGTTATGGTTGAGTAACTATACTGTACATATGTTCCGCTTGGTTCTGTAACTTTTGTGAGTTTTTTGTATGACACGTTATCCACAATGGAACCACAGTATTCGACGTCATATCCAGATGTTGAGTACTCAAATGTATATACTTCGTTTGAGCCGTAATCTATTGATGTGAGTTCTCTTTCCAGATTGGGATTCTGTGTTATTCCTATTGTAACCACACTTCCGTCAGGTGATGTGACTGTTATTGATGAACTTGTGTATGCCAATGTGAGACTTGCACCTGTATCTGCTGTGATTGACAGAAGATACCCTTCGAGTGAGTCATAGACATAATTGATTCCGTTTCCGTATCTGTCCTCTTTTCTGATGCAGTCATCATCTGAATTAAAGTAGTATGTGGTTCCGTCAAGGAGAATAACTTTTGTTGCTGCCGTTCCGACAGTTGTTGAATATGTTCCTCTGGATATTGTCACATCTTCCAGTTCTCTGTTTGTGAAGACATAGTCCTGCATGTTTATAGACATGCCGTTATCCAGGTGTAGTACCTGAAGAGTTGACATGTTTTCACCATCTTCGATTTGTTCTTCAATATATGGGATATTAAATCTCCAGCCGTCAGTCAGCATGGCGTTGGTACTGTGAATATCTTTTTCTTCTCCGATGAATTCGTATTCATAGTACTCACCCATGTCTATGAACTGGAGTTCTATGTAGTAATAACTGACACCATCTTCAACATATTCATATTCTCCGAGGTTCTGTTGGCAAGAATCGTAATACGCTGCATTAAAACTTGAGTATGTTTCTGTTTGGATTGATCCATATGTTGTGATATTGTGTGTCAAGTCTATGAGTATTGATGCTCTTGAAACATAATAAATGACATCGTTTGTTTTCACAAAATGCGGAGCAAAATTTGTACTTTCATCGAGATCGTACATCAGTTTTACCTCAGTTCTAATGCCATTTCTTCCTATTATGTTTCCTACGTTATATTCTCTGTGCTGCGACAGGTCACTTAATTCAACTGATTCCTCGCCTTTTCCGACTAAATATCTGTTTGTATAGTCTTTTACGTATTCACCAACATTAAAATCCTGTATTGTTAAGTTTCTGTTATTTGGTGTTCTTTCTACCAATCTTTCAATTTCAGCAATTTTAGTTTCATCTGTCAAAGGAGAGAGTGTCCCGTTTTCAATCTGCTTCCGTATTTCTGCCATTATTCTTGCTGCAGGATTAACAGGTGTCTCAACGTCATGTTCGTCTTCTTCATAATTGTCTTCAACAGCATTCTCGTCAATGACGCCTTCTGAAGAATTTGTGCTTCCGACAATCTCGTTTTTTATGTCTGCAGCCAAAATGACTATGCCCTGCATTGTCAAAAAGGTTGCAATCACTATTGCGATTGAGATTATTTTCTTAATTGTTGACTGATTTGCAAATGATTTCATAAACTTGTTTCCTTTCCTAATAACAATGAACGGGTTTCGCCTACGAAAAGTATCTTTTATAAACCTGTCAATTTCAATAGTCCTGGGATAAATGGTTAAAAAACAGGGATAAATGGTAAAAAAATCGTTCATTTTGTTGAAATATGAACCTCGAAAAAGTAAAATGTAGATTGCAGTCAAACATGTATTATTTTCATGGAGGTGGGGTAACAATGACTTTTGCATTGTGCGATGACAATCTGGATTTTTCATCATCTTTCGCCAAAAAAATCAACTCATTGCTTTTAACAATGAACAATAGTACTTCGTCAACTCATTCACTGTTACCACCTTGCGTTTCCGGAAATGAATTGCTTGATATTTTAGAAACACAAAATATTGATGTTGTGTTTCTTGACATCGATATGCCGGAAACCAACGGATTTGATATAGCCAGAGTTATTAACCTCAAATACCCTGACACGTTGATAGTTTTCATTTCCTCGTATGATGATTATGTTTTCGAATCATTCAATTATTCACCGTTCTTTTTTATGAGAAAAACAAAAGTCGATGAAGAATTGGAGAGGACATTGACCAATGTCATAAACAAATGGAATGAAAACCATCAAACCATCACAATCTCGTCGTTTGACAAGGACATGGTAGTTTATCTTAAAGACATTGAGTTTGTCGAAAGTTCAGGCAATTATTGTTTATTTCATATGATTAACGGCGAAATAATAAAGTGCAGGAGTTCACTAAAGTTTTTTGATTCATTTTTGGCAGGTCGAAATTTTGTTAAAGTCCACCCAGCATTTTGCGTCAATGAAGAACATATTCAATGTGTTGACTACAGCAACTTGTGCCTGATCATGAAGAGTCTCAAAAAAGTATATATCAGCAAGCGACGACTTAATGATTTTAAAAACGCGTACTTTGGATTTACCAGAAAAGGAATGTGCTAAATTGAATATAGTATTTGATATTGTTTTGTTGCTGTCAAACAGCATAATGATGGTTTATTTCATAACAGTTTTCAATAATTTCACTTTTAACGTCAAAAAAAACAGGACTTTGATTCCTGTAGTTCTTGTTCTGTTTTCTTGGTTTGTTATTTGCCACTTTCTAATAAAGAATATCATCATTTCGAATGTCGGCATTTTTGTTTTATTGTTGTTTTATGGCATTGTCTCATCCAAAAAACTTAAAGGTATCTTCCCGGCCATAATAATTGCAGTTTCATTTATCTCTGTTGATTTAGTGGTATATTATTCAGCGACATCTTTGATCAAGGACTTTGAAACATTGTTAAAAGGCAATGACACTATTACCTGGAATATTTTTGAGTTGATTCAAACTATTCTTCTTTTTGCTGTAATAAAGTCTGTCATTTTCATAATCAAGCCGAATAAAAAAGATACATGGAAAAGTTTTGTATTGACTTTTATATTCTCTTTCACCACTTTTTTGGGTCTTTGGCAAACACTCAGAATGATAACCATAGATCTGTCATCTGAATCAAAAAAACAACTCTTTATCATATCTGTTTCTTTTGCAATTACAAATCTCCTTCTTTATATTTTGTTGTACCAACAGCAAAAACTGCTCAGAATAAAATACGAGTCACAATTTTTGAATAGCTTGGCTTCTTTTGAAGATGAAAAGTTTACTGAAACAAGAGATTATCTGGAAGAAATCAAAAGCATAAAACATGATATGAACCAGCATTTTACGATAGTAAATGGTTTTTTAAGTGACAATAACATTGAAAGCTGCAAAGAATACATAGCCAGTGTTACAAAATCATTTACTGAAGACAAGTATCATTTTTCATTAGGCAACAGGATTGTCGATTACATAGTCAACTATAAACTTTCGAGAAATAACGAAATCAAACCAATTGTATATGGTTCATTGGGCAACACTTCAGACATAGCTGAAAAAGATTTGGCATGCTTATTGGGCAACATTTTAGATAATGCCATTGAAGGAGCCCTGCAATCTTATGATAAGAAAATCGACTTGTGTTTCTTGAGACAAAACCTTAGCAGAGTCATTATCTGCAAAAACTCAATTGACAAATCTGTTGTCAGTAACAATCCGGACCTTTCATCAACAAAAGATGAAGTGTCGTCGCATGGATATGGAACAAAAATAGTGCGCAGGATTGTCACTAAGTATAATGGAATGATTGACTATTTTGAAGAGGACAACATGTTCTGCGTTCAGGTAATCATACCGGACATGAGCGGTTTGTCTTCGTGATTCTCTGCAACGAAAAACAACATACGCAAGAGAATTTTTAAAAATGGTGCAAAAGAGGGGCTGTGATTTTGCAGCCCCTGTTTTCATAAACATATTAAATTGATCAAATAAGGAAAAAGTACACAATCGCTCCAAGCACCACCAGAAACAACAAATTCAAAAGAATAAAAATTCTTATGTATTTTTTTCCTTCGTTTGGATACAGTTTTTTGTATTCACTGTATGTAATCAGACTTGCAAGTGAAGCTATGAGCGTTCCTGTGCCGCCAATATTAACACCCAGCAGCAACTCTTTGAAATTGTCAGTAAATCTTGACAACAATATTGCAGTGGGAACATTGCTTATAACCTGACACGATGCAAGAGAAACAAGGAATGTGCTCTTCTCCAGAAGTCCTGAAAGCATATCGTGAATAATAGTCAGCCTTGACATATTTCCTGCAAATATGAAGAAAGCCACGAAAGTTAGTAACAGCGGATAATCTACAGCAGCAAGTGCTTCCCTGTCAACAAACAAAAACACGACTAGAATCAAAGCGGCAACTATGGGATAAGGCAACACTCTAAAGACAGCCAATATGGATAAAGCAAACAATACTATGTACAAAACCGTTTTAAACTTTGGCAGAGGCTTAGCTACCTGTTCATCCACTTTCAGTTTTTCTGCAGGCAACGGAAGACAGCAAGCCACGAGCATCAAAACTGCTAGAATAAATGGTAAAGCCATTATGCCCACGAATTCGCCTGTGGGTATATTGAAATACGAATACAGGTACAGATTTTGCGGGTTACCAAACGGAGTAAGCATGCCTCCGAGGTTTGCTGAAATATTTTGCAGTATAAAAATGTACGCACTGTGTTTTTCCTGTCCTGTAACAGACAGAGATAAATATCCAAGCGGCAAAAACGTGATCAAAGCCATGTCGTTGGCAATAAGCATAGATCCGATAAAGGTCATTACAATCAGTGTAATTGCCAATGCCTTAAGATTTCCGACCACCCTCACGATCTTTCTTGAAATGATTGTAAAAAACATTATGTTTCTCAAAGCACATACAACCGCCAGTGTTGCAAACAGACATGCTATGGTCTTGTAATCTATATAATTCAGATATTCTTT
>Ga0310694_10003110_pt1 | contig 16419 bp, 11 predicted proteins | sample 174DNAGHGhighgp2_FD_203884 | JGI IMG/M metagenome (GOLD analysis project Ga0310694, IMG submission 203884) | Sheep rumen microbial communities from Palmerston North, Manawatu-Wanganui, New Zealand - 1742 DNA GHGhigh gp2 (v2) (version 2) | ecosystem: Host-associated > Mammals > Digestive system... | reverse complement strand
CAGCAGTTGGGCTCAGGCATTGACTTGAGCAACCTTGACAAGTCGGCACGCGCTGCTGACGATTTCTATCAGTACGCCTGCGGCGGATGGATGCAGAAGAATCCACTGCCTGCCGCCTATTCACGCTACGGCTCCTTCGACGTCTTGGGCGAGGAGAACAACAAGCGCATCAACGGCATCCTTGACGAACTGCTGCACGGCACCTACGCCAAGGGCACCATTGAGCAGAAGCTCTCCGACCTCTACAAGCTGGCTATGGACAGCGTGAAGCGCGACGCCGACGGCATCGCTCCCGCCACGGCCATCATCCAACAGATGGAAAAGGCCAAGACGAAGGAACAGCTCTTCCAGATACAGCTGCAGCTGGCTCCCGAGGGCGACAGCGAGTTCTTTGGCGCCGGCATCGCTGCCGACGAGAAGAACGCCTCGCAGAACATCCTGCAGGTAGGACAGGGCGGACTGACACTGGGCATGAAGGACTATTATTTAGACACCGACCCCGAGACAACGAAGATTCGCGAGGAATACAAGAAGCACATCGTACGCATGTTCCAGCTCTTCGGCTTCAGCAAGGGCGTGGCCACAAAGAAGATGAAGAACATCATGCGTCTCGAGACCGAGCTGGCCAAGGTGAGCCGCTCGCGCACTGAGCTACGCGACCCGCAGCGCAACTACAACAAGACCACGCTGGCAGAATTTGCATCCAACTATCCCAACCTGAAGCTGGAGCAACAGATGAACGCACAGGGTGTGGACTCGAAGTACATACAGGAGCTGATTGTCGGACAGCCGGAATTCTTTGCCGGTGCCGACAAGCTCGTCGCCACGATGACCGCCGCTGAATATCGCGACTACATGGAGTGGGGACAGATCATGTCAGCCGCCGGCTATCTGAGTGAAGCCGTCGAGCAGGCCAACTTCGAGTTCTTCGGCAAGGTGATGTCGGGCCGCAAGGAGAATCATCCCCTCTGGCGCCGCGCCACTCGTCAGTTGGAGAGCCAGATGGGCCAGGCACTGGGCAAAATCTACACGCAGAAGTATTTCCCCGAGGCTTCCAAGAAGCGCATGACCGAGCTGATTAAGAACCTGCAGATAGCCCTCGCCGAGCGCATCGCTGCTCAGGACTGGATGACCGACTCCACCAAGGTGAACGCGCTGCTGAAGCTCTCGACGTTCTACGTCAAGGTGGGCTATCCCGACAAGTGGATTGACCTCTCGAAGCTGAACATCGACCCGCAGAAGTCTTACTACGACAACATCCGCGAGTGCCAAAAGTTCTGGAACGCCTGGCATATTGACCACACCGCCGGCAAGCCCGTGGACCGCGACGACTGGCACATGTACCCGCAGACCGTCAATGCCTACTATAACCCCACGACCAACGAGATTTGCTTCCCCGCAGGCATCCTGCAGCCCCCGTTCTTCGACATGGAGGCCGACGATGCCTTCAACTACGGTGCCATCGGCGTGGTCATAGGCCACGAGATGACCCACGGCTTCGACGACCAGGGCCGACAGTTCGACAAGGACGGCAACATGCACGACTGGTGGGCTGCCAGCGACGGCGAGCAGTTTAAGGAACGCACCGACAAGTACGCCGACTTCTTCTCGGCCATCAATGTGCTGCCCGACCTGAAAGCCAACGGACGCCTGACGCTGGGCGAGAACCTGGCCGACCACGGCGGCCTGCAGGTGGCCTATGCCGCCTTCAAGAACGCCACGAAGAACAAGCCGCTGCCCGTCATCAACGGTTTGACGCCCGACCAGCGCTTCTTCCTGGCATACGCCGGAGTGTGGGCTGGCAACATCACCGACGAGGAGATTCGCAACCGCACCAAGAGCGACCCGCACGCTCTGGGCCGATGGCGCGTCAACGGCGCACTGCCCCACATCGATGTGTGGTATGAGGCCTTCGGCGTGAAGCCCGGCGACAAGATGTACATACCCAAGGAGCAACGCCTGCCCCTGTGGTAAAGTATGAAGTAAGAAGTTGTTTGCAGAGATGAAAAAGACAACCATACTCCTCGCGGCCATGCTCTTTGCAGCAACGACCGTTGAGACCATAGCACAAGACGACGTGAACATCGGCAGACAGAACATCAAGCTCGCCAGCAACCTCATGACGCCCGAGGCCTTGTGGGCCATGGGGCGCATCGGCAGCTGTGCCGCCTCGCCCGACGGCAGCAAGATTGTCTATCAGGTGGGCTACTACAGTGTGAAGCACAACAAGAGTCACCAGGTGCTCTACGTGATGAACGCCGACGGCACCAGCCAGACAAAGCTGACCGTCAGCTCGAAGAGCGAGACCGACCCTGCCTGGCTGCCCGACGGACGCATCGCCTTCGTCACAGGCGGAGAGATATGGGCCATGAACGCCGACGGCACTGCCCGGCAGCAGCTGTCGAAGACCGACGGCGAGGTAGAGGGATTCAAGTTCTCGCCCGACGGCACAAAGGTCATCATCCTCAAGAGCATCCCCTTCCACGAAGTCATCAAGAAGAATCCCGACGACCTGCCCAAGGCCACCGGCCGCCTGATCACCGACCTGATGTACCGCCACTGGGATCACTACGTAGAGTCCATCCAGCATCCCTTCGTCTACACTACGGGTGAGGGCTTTGCCATCGCCGCCACCGGCAAGGACATCCTCCAGGGCGAGCCTTTCGAGTGCCCCATGGAGCCATTCGGCGGCATTGAGCAACTGGACTGGAGCCCCGACTCGAAGACCATCGCCTACACCTGCCGCAAGAAGACCGGACTGGAGTACAGCATCAGCACCGACTCCGACATATATATATATCATGTAGAGACGGGCACAACGAAGAACCTCTGCAAGCCTGCCGACTATGTGGCTCCCAAGAACGACCCCACCACCACCTTGCGCGTGCAGGCCGTCAATGCTCCTGACAACCTGAAGAACAACGTGGGCTACGACCAGAACCCGCAGTTCTCGCCCGACGGCAAGCAGATAGCCTGGCTCTCGATGGAACGCGACGGCTACGAGGCCGACCTCAACCGTCTCTGCGTCTGCGACATAGAGACGGGAGCCAAGTGGTATCTGAACTGGAAGAGCGACATCGACGCCTTCTGCTGGGCACCACAGCCCACCCAAGGCAAGAAGCCGGCCAAGGTGAAGGCCACCGACCCGCAGTTCTATTTCCTCAGCGTGTGGCACGGATGCTGCAACCTCTACATGGCTACGCAGAAGCGGGAGGTCAGCCAGCTCACCGCGTCATGGGACGACTGGACGTCGCTGCAGATGGCCAACAACGGACAGCAGCTGCTGGCCACGCGACAGAGCCTCAGCACTCCCACCGACATCTACCGCGTGACGCCTCCCGTGAAGAAGCAGCCCACAGCTGTACAGCAGCTTACCTTCGAGAACAAGCACATCCTCGACCAGCTGAAGCTGGGCAAGATGGAGCAATACTGGGTGCCCACCACCGACGGCAAGAAGGAGCTGGTGTGGGTCATGCTGCCCGCCAACTATGAAGAGGGCAAGCGATACCCCACCCTGCTCTTCTGCGAAGGAGGCCCGCAGAGCCCCGTCTCGCAATTCTGGAGCTACCGATGGAACTTCCAGATCATGGCTGCCAACGGCTACGTCGTCGTAGCCCCCAACCGCCACGGTCTGCCCGGCTTCGGACAGCAGTGGAAAGAGCAGATCAGCGGCGACTGGACAGGACAGTGCATGGACGACTACCTGTCGGCCATCGACTTTGCCGTCGACTCGCTGCCCTACGTCGACCGCAACCGCCTCGGCGCCGTGGGCGCCAGCTTCGGAGGCTTCAGCGTCTATTACCTTGCCGGCATCCACCAGAAGCGATTCAAAGCCTTCATCGCACACGACGGAGCCTTCAACCTCGCAGCCATGTACACCGAGACCGAGGAGAACTGGTTCTCCAACTGGGAGTATGACGAGGCCTACTGGCACCGACCGCAGATGGCCAATGCCAAGAAGACCTACCACGACTCGCCACACAAGATGGTGGAGAAATGGGACACACCCATCCTCTGCATCCACGGCGAGAAAGACTACCGCATCAACTACACGCAGGGCATGAGCGCCTTCAATGCTGCACGCATGAAGGGCATCGAGGCACAGCTGCTCATCTTCCCCGACGAGAACCACTGGGTGCTCAAGCCACAGAACGGCATACTCTGGCAGCGCTCCTTCTTCAACTGGCTCGACCGATGGCTGAAGCCATAAAGCAACAGGAAGCGTAAGCACACAAGCGCACGAGGTTTTTTGTAACCCGTGCGCTTGGCTTTTGTCCTGGCCTGTATGATTCACGGCGCAGCCATTCCCCTCCTTTTTTTTATTAGGTTGGGACATCTCTGACAAACCACCCCTTACCTCTCCTTTGGAAAAGGAAGGGAATGGCTGCGCCTGTTTGTGTAGAAAGAAATTGTTTCTGTTTTTTTTCCTTCTTTTTCTTTTTTTTACTTTTTTTCCTTTTCCACTTTGCTTGTGTCAGTTTTTATTTGTACCTTTGCACCTCAAAAGCAGTAAGCATTAAGAATTAAGCATTAAGAATTAAGCATTAAATAGATGTTCGAGAATTTATCTGAGAGACTGGAACGCTCGTTCAAGATACTGAAGGGCGAGGGAAAGATAACCGAGATCAACGTTGCTGAGACGCTGAAGGACGTGCGCCGTGCATTGCTGGATGCCGACGTCAACTATAAGGTGGCCAAGAACTTCACCGACACTGTGAAGCAGAAGGCCCTGGGCATGAATGTGCTGACAGCCATCAAGCCCAGCCAGCTGATGGTGAAGATAGTGCACGACGAGCTGACAGAGCTGATGGGCGGCAAGAGCGTTGGCCTGAACCTTGAGAGCCGTCCCGCCATCATCCTCATGTCAGGACTGCAAGGCTCGGGTAAGACCACGTTCACCGGCAAGCTGGCCAAGATGCTCAAGGACCGCCAGCACAAGAAGCCGCTGCTGGTGGCTTGCGACGTCTACCGCCCTGCCGCCATTGAACAGCTGCGAGTGGTGGCCGAGACCGTGGGCGTGGATGTCTATATGGAGCCCGACAACAAAAACGTGATCGAGATAGCCCAGAGAGCCATCCGCAAGGCGAAGCAGGAAGACTACAACGTCGTCATCGTCGATACCGCCGGCCGCCTGGCCATCGACGAGCAGATGATGAACGAGATATCGAGCCTCAAGCAGGCCATCAGCCCCGACGAGACCCTCTTCGTGGTCGACGCGATGACGGGTCAGGATGCCGTGAACACCGCCAAGGAGTTCAACGACCGCCTCGACTTCGACGGCGTGGTGCTCACCAAGCTCGACGGCGACACCCGGGGCGGTGCTGCCCTCTCCATACGCACCGTCGTCACCAAGCCCATCAAGTTTGTGGGTACGGGTGAGAAGATGGACGCCATCGACGTGTTCCACCCCGAGCGCATGGCCGACCGCATCCTCGGCATGGGCGACGTCGTGTCGCTGGTAGAGCGCGCACAGATGCAGTTTGACGAGAAGCAGGCCAAGGAGCTGGAGAAGAAGATACGCAAGAACAAGTTCGACTTCAACGACTTCATGTCGCAGATACAGCAAATCAAGAAGATGGGCAACATCAAGGAGCTGGCCTCCATGATTCCCGGCATCGGCAAGCAACTCAAGGACGTGGACATCGACGAGAACGCCTTCAAGAGCATTGAGGCCATCATCAACTCGATGACGCCCAAGGAGCGTGCCAACCCCGACATCATCAACCAGAGCCGCAAGCTGCGACTGGCCAAAGGCAGCGGCACCAAGCTTGACGACGTCAACCGCCTGATGAAGCAATTTGACCAGACACGCAAGATGATGAAGATGGTGAGCGGCATGGACAAGGCCAAGATGGCCCAGATGGCTTCCGCCATGAAGCAAATGAAAAAGTAGACACTCAACAAATGTCTCTCAACTCTCAACACTCATCTCTCAACACTCAACAAATGTCTCTCAACACTCAACTCTCAACACTCAACAAAAAATGGCAATAGGAAAGTGGCTGAAAGGCTTACTCGGCAGCGGAAACGAGAAGCAGGGCTCTGGCACTGAAGAACGGCGACCAGGGCAGTCGGCTGAGAAGGTAAACATCACCGATGAGTTCCGCAAGACTTTTTCCGCCCGCGAGCGGCTCAGCGAGGAGCAGCGCAACAGCTTCATCTTCTCGCTCCTGGTCATGGCCTCCTACATCGTCATTGCCGACGGGCGAGTGGATGAGTCAGAGACAGCGTACATTGGCAGGTTCATGGGCAACAACTTCGGGCCGGAGGTGGAGAAGGAGAGCATGGAGGTGCTGCATAAGCTCTTGGCCAAGCATGTGGAGCTGCACAAAACCAAGCCCATGGCCTTCATTCAGCTCATCGGCGACTGTGGGCAGCAGATGTCGAAGACGCTCAACGCCAACCTACGCTATCAGCTGCTCAGCATGCTGGTGATGATTAGCAAGAGTGACGAGCACCTCGACGACAAAGAGCTGGAGGCCCTGCACGACGTGTCTATCTATATGGGCATGAAGAGTCAGGACGTGGACGACCTGCTCGACATCGACCCCGAACTGGCCAAAAGAGGCTGGCCCGACCTGAACCTTCACGAATAATGCATCGGGGGATATGTCTCTCAACATATGTCTCTCAACTCTAAACTCTCAACTCTCAACTCTCATCTCTCAACTCTCAACAAACGTCTCTCAACTCTCAACTCTCAACTCTCAACAAACAACTCTAATGACTCTCATCGACGGAAAAGCGACGGCAGCTGCCATCAAGGCCGAGATTGCCGAGAAAGTGAAAAACATCATGGCCTCAGGAGGCAAGCAGCCCCATTTGGCAGCTGTGCTCGTTGGCCACGACGGCGGCTCAGAGACCTACGTGAAGAACAAGGTGCTGGCGTGCGAGGCGTGCGGCTTCAAGAGCACCCTCATCCGCTATGAGGACGATGTCACCGAGGAGGAGCTGCTCAGCTGCGTCGACCGCCTGAACCGCAACGGCGATGTCGACGGCTTCATCGTGCAGCTGCCCCTGCCCAGGCACATCGACGAGCAGAAAATCATCGAGGCCATCGACTACCGTAAAGATGTTGACGGATTCCATCCCGTCAATGTGGGCCGCATGGCTATCGGCCTGCCCTGCTTCATCTCTGCTACGCCCTTAGGCATCATCACGCTGCTGCAGCGCTATGGCATCAAGACCAGCGGCAAGAAGTGCGTCGTGCTGGGCCGCTCGAACATTGTGGGCAAGCCCATGGCACAGCTGATGATGCAGAAACAGTATGGCGACGCCACGGTTACCGTGTGCCACAGCCATTCCGCCACGCTGAAGGATGAGTGCCGCCAGGCCGACATCATCATCGCCGCCATCGGGCAGCCCGAGTTTGTCACCTCTGACATGGTGAAGGAGGGTGCCGTGGTCATCGACGTGGGCACCACCCGTGTGCCCGATGCCACCCGCAAGAGCGGCTACAGGCTGACGGGCGACGTGAAGTTCGACGAGGTCAGCCCAAAGTGCTCGTTCATCACACCCGTTCCGGGCGGCGTAGGCCCCATGACCATCTGCTCGCTGATGCTCAACACCCTGAAGGCTGCAGCTACCCAACAATAAACGCTCAACAAGAGGAGAATGACCGCCGAGGAATATTACCAGCTTGGCAACGAGGCACGCAAACACGGTTTGTGGCACGAGGCCATCAACCACTACATCAAGGCTGCCGAGATAGATCCCGACAGCCCTGCAGTGGAGGCCAAGCGTATGCTCGACGACATTATGAACTTCTATTGCAAGGATATGTATAACCCCTAATACGTTCCCCTATGGTGCTTCTGCTGTGCTCAGTTATTTTGGAATTTACATCATAAGTTGAGGAAAACAGCGTTATGTAAATGACAGATGAAAGACGAGAACAAAGAGGAGAACTATACTCATATCCTAAAATATACAGGCATCTTTGGCGGCGTGCAAGGTCTGAACATCATTGTGGGCCTTGTGCGCAATAAGTGTGTAGCCTACCTGCTGGGTCCCAGCGGCATGGGTCTGGTGGCGCTGTTCAACTCGGTTGTGAACTTCGTGTCGCAGGCCACAAACATGGGCATCTCGTTCAGTGCCGTGCGCCATGTGTCAGAGCTGTTTGAACAGGGCGACGAAGAGCGCATCACCCATTTTGTGAAGGTGGTGCGTGCGTGGAGCCTGCTCACAGCCCTGCTGGGCATGCTGTTGTGCGTGATAGCCGGCCCGCTGCTGAGCAGCAAGACATTCTCGTGGGGCGACCACACGCTGCACTTCATGCTGCTGGCACCGGCCGTGGGACTGCTGGCCATCACTGGCGGCGAGACGGCCATCCTGAAGGGTGCGCGGCGGCTGAAGTCACTGGCAGCCATACAGGTGTTTACCGTTGTCATCTCGCTCATCATCACCATCCCCATCTATGCCTTCTTCGGCCAGGCAGGCATCGTGCCCGTCATTGTGCTTGGAGCACTGACCACGATGCTGCTCACCATCCGTTACTCCTACCGCCTCTACCCCCTGCAGCTCACCGGAGCGAAAGGCATCCTGGGCGAGGGCATGGAGATGGTGCGGCTGGGCATGGCCTTTGTCGTGGCAGGCATCATGGGCAGCGGTGCGGAGATGCTGATACGCTCGTTCCTGAATGTGGAGGGCGAGCTTGACGTGGTGGGCCTCTACAATGCCGGCTTCATGCTGACGATGACCTACGCCGGCATGGTGTTCTCGGCCATGGAGACCGACTATTTCCCCCGTCTGTCGGCCGTTGGCAACGACGTGGAGAAGCTCAACATGGTGGTGAACCGCCAGAGCGAAGTGACGCTGCTCATCGTCTCGCCGATGCTGCCGGTCATGATGCTGCTGCTGCCGGTGCTCATCCCCATCCTGTTCCGCAGCGACTTCCTGCCCGTCGTGGCCATGGCGCAGGTCATCCTCCTCTCCATGTACGTCAGGGCTGTCTATCTGCCAATGGCGTATATCACGCTGGCCAAGGGCGACTCCATTCACTATTTCATGCTCGAAGCAGCCTACGACATCCTCGTCGTGGTGTTTGTCATCGTGGGCTATCTACACTGGGGACTCACAGGCACAGGCATCGCCATCGCCCTGGCCAATGTGTGCGACATCCTACTCACCTACGCCTACACCAGCATCCGTTATCAGCTGCGCATCTCGTCGTCGGTGCTCTGGTTCATGGGCATACAGCTGCCGCTGGGCATCGGAGTCTATATTCTCACCTTCATCGACAATGCCGTGCTCTACTGGGGCATGGGCAGCCTGCTGTGTCTTGTCAGCATGATGATTTCCATCTATATCCTGCACCAGAAGTCGTCGTTATGGACGGCACTGGTGGAGAAGCTGAAGTCAAGATTCTCACACCATGCCTAAGGTCACCGTTCTCGTTGCTGTCTACAATGCGGAGACGTGGCTGGCCCGCAGCCTCGACTCGCTGCTGGCGCAGACGCTACCCGACATCCAGGTGGTATGCGTCGACGATGCCTCTACCGACGGGTCGTTGCAGCTCTTGCGGCAGTATGCGGCCAAAGACTCACGCATCGAGGTGATAGCACTGAGCGAGAATCACGGTCAGGCCTACGCCCGCAACCAGGGGCTGAAAAGGGCACAGGGCGACTATGTTTGCTTTCTCGATGCCGACGACTGGTTCTCGCCCGACGCTCTCGCAATGGCTGTCGATGTGTTCCAAAAGCATGGGCAGACAGACTGTGTGCTGTTTCAGGTTGACATGATTTACCCTGACCGGGTGCAGCGCTATGCCATGCCCGATGCTGACGTGCTGACAGGTCACGAGGCATTCCTGAAGAGCATCGACTGGCAGCTGCACGGCATCTACATGGTGCGCACGCCCATCCACCAGCGCTTCCCCTACGACGACAGCTGCCGATGGTTCAGCGACGACAACACCACGCGCTTGCATTATCTCGCTTCGCGTGAGGTGCGGCCATGCGACGGCGTCTACCATTATTTCCAGCATCCTGAGTCGACGTCCTATGCCGTCAGCGTGCACCGCTTCGACCGTCTGCGTGCCGGCGAGAGCATGAAGGAACAGCTGCTCAGTGCCGGTGTGTCGCATGAGGTAATGTGCGAGTGGGAGGCACAGCGTATGCTGGTGCTGGTGGAGTGCTATCGTTTCTACCGCGAGGAGGGACGCAGCCTGACAGCAGCCGAGCGCCGTCAGGGACTGCTGGAGATGCACCGGGTGTGGGGAACCATCGACCGCACCATGCTCCGCTCGCCTTTGGTGCACAAGTTCGGCTATCGGCTCATGCCCTCCTGGCCACTCTTCCGCTGTCAGGAATGGCTCTATTTCACCCTGCGCAGACTACTGGGGAAAAGCAAGTGACTGTGACGAATCACCAGCGCACTAATAATTAATATGCTCATAGGTTATTCCTTTTATGGCATTCTATTTGGTAAGGTTGCCTGCTGAAACCTTAGTAAAAAAAAACATCAACAGCAAGCTAAGGCCAATCCCTTACCCACTAGGGCAGTTATCAGCAACAAGGTTAGTAGCACGAAACCATTGTGCAACAGGCATTACATTTATCTGCTATAAAAAGGAATATTTAATCCCAAAATTAATTACACCATATGTTCCTATGGATAAAAGCTCCATGAAGAATCTTAGTTTTGAGCCTCCATTTTCTATTGAAATAAGAGAGATATTGGGCATAATAGATACTTTTTTTTCTGTGCCTGTCGCCAATGCCAAACCCATTCCTAACCTCGAATACATAGCACAGCTCTCCTTGTTGAACCAATAGTAGCGACCTGTAGCACTCACTGTAAACCAATTAGTATACCTTTTTTTGTCTAACAGACTACCACCAATAAAGCGTCCATATTTATCATAATTGTAATATAATTCTTTAGTAAAATAACTACGTGTAAAATCAACTGATAGTCCCAACCCTAAATCATCATTCATGTTGTAAAGATACTGTAAATGGATATTCCCTTTCCACCATTTATAGGAATTTTCAATGTAATTATCGCTATTTTTTGATGGTGATTCCAAAACATTTCCCCTTCCATATCCAACACTTATTTCATGTTTGAGTTTTTCGCAGCTCACGCCATCCTTTTGTGCCTGTGCAGGAAGGCACAAAAACAGGGATATTGCAATCTCTAATGCGATAAGGCACCTAATTATTTGTACATTAATACTCATATCATCTTTCTCCTCCTTGATAAACGGTTATTATTGTAGTGTTGTCAGGTTCTTCAAGAGGTGAAATAACAATTAAGCCTTTTCGAGAGCTATTACTCGGAATAGGTTCAGCTATACGTACCTTCAATGTTTTTGAAGTACCACTTTTGGGGTCTACAGACAAAAACGGATCCACCCTGCTGACAAACCATCCTCCATAACTAGCTGCTACCTCAACATACTGTGACGTTGAGTCTTCAGAACTGAAATACAAAGAGTCGGGCTTCACACTAATATTATAAAGCTTATAGCATCCAGTAAAGACCAAAGATGAAGTTAATAACGTCATGGTAGCTAAGGATGGTAATTTGTTTTTAAACAGATAACGCATTGTTTCTTTATTTTTCATTGTTTTATAACTTATGACTGTGGTTTATTTGTTTTCGAAACTCAATTCCAAACTCATACAATGTGATGATTTGAAGACTCAATATCTCCCGAACCTGTATGTCAATCCCGTTTGGAAATTAGGGTTTAAGCCTAAACCGAATTCAATGAACCAGCGGACTTTCTGATTGCGAATCTCCCAACCGAAAAAGATTTTCATGCAAGCGAACCTCAATTTATTATCTTTTAAACAAATAATCTTCATAAAAAAACATTGTTTACAAATAGGTCTATTGTATTATTCCCACATTCACCTCATGTCTGCAGTATCTCGTTTGCTCTCCTTTGGTTCTGTAGAAAAAGATGACAACACAAAGATAAAGGCTATAGTCGTTAAAATGAGTTTTCTCATTTGCGATTTGTTTTTAGTTCAGAAATAGAAACCGGCAGAATCACAGCCCCACATCCATACCAGCAGCCTATGCCTCCTTCTATGTTTGAATGGAGGCTATGGGAATAGGGCATAATTGGGTTACGGGAAAAGTTAATGTTGTTTTCATAGCCCTTCCAGAACTGGTATGCTTGCTCGTCAATACGCGAAATCTTCACCATGATGGTATCCTTCTCTGCAAAGTAGGGTGTGTACTCCGTGGTGTCCGTGATGAGCCACGGGCGGTTGACAGGCAGCTCCATCAGCTGGTCACTCATAGCTTCGTTGTCGGCCACCAGCCCCAGATATGCAGGAAGCCATTGTCTTCCGTTGCGTCCCATTCTGACAAACGTCATGTAATAGTTTCTTTTCAAGGAGTCTGGTGAAAGACATGCCGACAGGCTGTATAGCGAGTCGGTGTCGGAAGGTGACACCTTGAAAGAGTCGACGACAGGCGCTTCGGGAATGGTAGTCACCGCCCAGGCATGATAGTCGCCATAGTCTACGGTCAGCGTATAGGATTGTCCTGCCCGTCCTCTCATCCTGCTCGTGGTATATACAAACGGAGGGAAGAACGCCCTGTCTACCATGCCCGTCAGTATCACCTCCTGCTCGCCGTCGCTCACCGTGACCTTCGCCCACCGCAGTAGATGGTCACCCAGGCTGTCTATGTATTGTGGCTCCCGGCTGACAGGTACGGTGGTTGTCAGCATCACCAAGGGGAAGCCGCCATCGTCAACATAGCCTTCCACCACCAGCAGCGGCTCATACTCCGGCCACTGCTGTGTGTCGCAAGCCTGAAGCATGGCAGCCAAGATCTCTACAACTATGATTGCGCTAAAACTTCGCATAGTAACTAATCGAAGGTATGACCTTTATCAGAAACGACACAGGACGATAGGCAAAGCTGCCAGTGCGTGACACATGCCAGGAGTAGAACAACTCATTCTGCCGACTGAGTGCATTATAGAGTGACACATTGATTCCGTGTTCCTTTCCTCTCAACGACGACAGGCGATAGTTGGCCGAGAGATCCAGCCTTGAATAGCCTTTCAGCCGGTGAGCGTTGTGGCCGCTGAAACTCGATACCGGATAGCCTCCATACAGGTAAAGGTATTCGGGCATGGTAATGGGTGTGCCTGAGGCCATGGTGTAGTGAGCTCCTAGGCACCACCGCCTGCCCACCTTGTATATAGCAACGACATTCAGTTCGTGTATCCGCTCATGGCTGGCAGGAAACCATCCCTCGCCCGCATCCTCTTCGTCGTAATGACGCATGGCACGCCCTAGGTTGTAGCTCACCCATCCGCTCAGACGTCCTACCGTCTTCATGACTGTCAGGTTGATGCCATAGTTACTGCCTCGTTCTGAATAGAGCAAGCCATTTCCGCTGTCGTCAAAGGAAAGGAAGTCAAGAACCGTTCCCTGATACTCCAGCTGGTGGCGCAGCCTTTTGTAGTAAACTTCGGCCGAGAACGTCATTCCCCATTCCGTTACCCTCTTCCCCACGCTGGCATAAAGGTTCACGCAGCTCTGCGGACGATGGGTGCTGTCGGCCGCCGACCATGACTCTGTGGGCAACCCTATGGCTGAGAAACTCGACTGGAAGAGATACTGATGCCTGTTCGATGCGGTGATGTCCCATCTCCAAGAGCCGTCGTCATAGCATAGGCTGACGGAGGGGTCGGCCGAGGTGTAGTGCCGGAAATGAGGATACATATAAACAGTGGTTCGAAGGCCTGCGCTAAGCGACAGGGTGCTGGACATGGGGATCTTCATGTCGGCCCAGGCAGACAGTTCCTGCGTATCTGACGACGGTAGCCTTCTCGTCAGGAATTGCCTGTCTCTTTCATTTGTCTTGGGAGAGAGCTGACAGAGATGATGCCATGCCGCATCTATGCCGGCGTATAGCCACGACCGTTGAAACTTGCCTCTGTAGCCCGCGTCGCTGATGGATGACGGCATCGTAAAGCCCATCAGCTGGTCAAGTTGCAGACGGCTGTGATAGGTAGTGTAATAGAGCGTATGAGCCACCTGCTGCCTGTCGTCGAAACGGTGCTCCCAGCGTATGGAGGCCATGGCATTGCCCCATTTGAGCCGTATGTCGGCCTGATAATCCCTCTCCTGCATCCTGGCATGGTCTCCGCCCCAGTAGGCGTCCACCCTGAAACGATTGTCGGCATCGGGCTGATAGAGCCAGCTGGCGTTCACGTCGCCGAAGGTGTAGCCAAGCTGCGACTCGTCGGCCTTCAAGGCATAGCCATAGAGCCAATTTAGGTAGCTGCTGCGGGCAGAAACCGTTAGCGCACTATTCCCTCCCAAGGGCAGACGAATGGTGCCTTGCGAGGATATGAGTCCTACCTGTAGGTCACCGCTCATGCTGTCGAGAAGATTATTATGGGGACAGAGGCTCACCAAACCTCCAAGCCGATTGGGGAATGTGGCGTTGCTGGCAGTCTTGTGCAGTATCATTCTGGAATAGTGAGTAGGGTTAAACACAGAGAACAATCCCAACATGTGGCTGGCATTATAGACGGGCACTGCGTCTATGCACACAAGGTTATGGCTGTTATCACAGCCCTGAATATGTAGTCCGCTGTCATACTCGTTGTTGGTCTGCACGCCAGGTAGCGTCTGCAAATAGTGCATAGGATCGGCATTACCAAGGATCTTCGGCAAGTCATCCATTAAAGCCATATTCCATTCTACCCTGCCCTGCTCCGCAAACAGCTTTGGTGTGAGGCGTATATTGCCTATTACCGTCAGCCCCTCTATCTTCCTTTGCAGTGTGTCAGCCATGACAACAGCCTCTTGTGCCGAAGTACAGAGAAATGGAACCAAGGCCGACAGACACGAGAGAGAGAGACGGTTCATAGCATTAAGCCTATAACAACCTCAAAAAAGGATAAACAATACGGAATAATAGCTATTAGGATTCGTTATTGCTCATAATAAGCAGCATTGACAGAACAGCTTACTCCAAGAAGTAGAGTTTCAACGGAGTGTAGCCTTGGCCTGTGAAGAGCAGGTGTCTGGCGTCAAGCGCTCCCACAAAGTCGGCGTCGCCGGTGAAGTTCAGTTCGATGTAGAAGGTGCCGTCATCATTGTGGATGATCTTCTCGTTGTCAGCGCCGATGTCGCCAACGTTCCAGTTGGGATCCCACCATCCTGTGGTAATGCGCACATTGTACCAGTCGGCATTGGGCTGTGCAAGGATGTAGAAGGTGCCGGTCTTCATCTTCCCCCAGAGATCAGCAGGAATGGTTGCGATTTCCTCGCCGTTGGAGTTGTTCTCGGAAGCGAAGCGATAGTCACTGCTCCAGTTGATGTTGCCGTGGCTGCCGTCGTTCTGCCAGATGACGGTCTCCTTGGCTTCGTTGCCACCACCCTCGGTCTTGCCGTTGAGCGAGTAGAGGAAGGCCTTGCCCTGAATTGTTTCAGGTGTTGTTTTGTTGTTATAAATAACTTTGCCACAAACAATGACATTGTCGCCAACATTCAGCAGGTTACCATTTGTATACTTTCTATTGCCCAAATACAAGGCTCTATATATTATAAATGTGTTATTGTCGGTACCATCATCAGAGATTTTAAAAGTGGCGTTGCCATATTGCGTACCATAGTTTTCTGTAATAGATGCAACCTTACCTTTAATGTAGACTTCACCTTGTGAGTCATCTGAAAAACTGCCAATATACTCAGCGAGTGCCGTTGCTGCCGCAGCATTGAAGGGATCGTCGAGGGTACCGCTTCCTCTTGTGTTTTCTTTCTTTCGTAGGAAAACAGTGGTGTTTTTATCATCCTCAAACTTCATATACAGATAATCAACAAAGAAGCTTCCTTCCACATTCTGCCCCTTTAGATAGATGATGCCCTCAGGTGTTTGTGTTACCGAAAGTACGACAGAATCTTTCATCTCTATTTCATACTTGCGATAAAGATATGTTAATTTGACTTGATTTGACGATATCCGTTTCAGAGAGACAAAGCCATGATTGTCTCCTGATGGATAGGTATAGCAGCCCTCTATCTCCGCTGCAGGGTCATCAAATTGCTTTTCGCCATATGCTGGCACTTGCATTACGAGGACACTCCTCTTCTGCATACCGCTCTTCACGTTCATTGTTGCCACGCGTGCCTCGCTGCCTGTATATACCCCGGCAGTGACTCTGATGGTGTCGTTGCCGATACCATTAGTTGACGATACTTTCACCCAAGAGGGGATGTCCGTCAGTGTCCACTGCCCGTTACATCTCACGACTATGGGTTTTTCGCCTCCATCTTTGTTGAATACTACAAGCCCACTTGCCCACCAATAATCGTTGCTGCCCCATGAGGCTCCATTTCCTATCGATTTGCCTAAGTCCTCAAAGTCATCAAGCAGGTTCCAGAAGGTGTTTGTTACCGTTCGGAAACGATCTTCGGTGAAATAAGAGTCGAT
>Ga0310694_10003109_pt1 | contig 16420 bp, 10 predicted proteins | sample 174DNAGHGhighgp2_FD_203884 | JGI IMG/M metagenome (GOLD analysis project Ga0310694, IMG submission 203884) | Sheep rumen microbial communities from Palmerston North, Manawatu-Wanganui, New Zealand - 1742 DNA GHGhigh gp2 (v2) (version 2) | ecosystem: Host-associated > Mammals > Digestive system... | reverse complement strand
TTGCCAGGAGGCTATGGAGCTTCTGATACTTCACTAGGAAATGCAACATTAAATACAATAGAAAGTTCTGCAAAAGGATCTGCAGAAAAGAGAGACTTTGAAAAAGATTCTGCAGAAAGCAAAAAAATAACAGATAACAGTATTGCAGCAGCTCGTGCTAAAACAATAAGAGATGCAATGAAAAGAAAGTAATATAAAAGGAAAGGAGATGACAATAAATGCATAATAAAGTTAATATCATAAGAAGAATGATTGCATTAATAATGGTGTTTGTTGTCTTCTTCAATACTTTTGTTTTTGCTGTTGATCCAGTTTATTCAGTTAAACCAAGAGGAAAATGGCAATTTGGATTTGAAAGAGCTTATGGTAGTATACAAGATGTTCAGATGGGAGAAGCATTTTCAAGCTTTACTGATTTTACTGACGGAGATGGTGAACCTGGAGATCCATTACAATTTGATCATTCAATAATTAGTGAAGGATTGACTTCATATTTTCCTGCTTATAGGGTAGGTGTATTCTATCAAGGAAATTTAATATATGAAGATGCAGTTGGAAAAACACAAGCGGCATCTGATTTTTGGAATATAACAACAATTGGAGATGCACCAATTGATTATGATAATCCTGATAATAACACAGCACTTAAGTCTTGGGTTATGGCATGTAAGTCGGATCCTAATACACCATTAGAAATAAAGATTATTCCATATGCTTATAAGAATTCTGCAGGAAATACTGTTAGTTATAATGATGTAAAAGATAAAAGTTGGTCACAAGGAATTCCGGTTACGACTTCTAATCCATCAAGTGGAACATGGCTTAGTGTTTTAACAGGATTTGATGATGCTGATAAGGCTTTAGCAGAATTAAATATGCTAGATGGTACATCAGGAGATATAACAGGTGCAGATTTATATGAATCTGAAGATAAATCTGGTGGCTTTTTTCAGGCTTTAGAAGAAGCAATAGCAGATATTATTTTTGGATTAGCAAATTTAATTTTTAATATAGTTCAAGATGGTATCAAAACATTTGGATCAACTACAGGATCATCAATAGTAACAATTGATGATATTGTATTTGATAGATATTCAGAAACAAATATAAATTTTTGGGATAGTTCAAATCCTAGTACATTAATTAATCAATTTAAATCAAATATAAGTGAATGGTTCTATAAATTTAGAGCATTAGCAATAGCAGGATATTTAATAATGCTTCTATATATAGGAGTACGTATTTTACTTGCAGTTGGAGGAAAGCAACAAGAAAGATATAAAGACATGCTTACTTGTTGGGGACAAGGTGTTATTATCTTGTTCATATTTCCGTTAGTAATAAGATACTCTATGAAAATTAATCATGCAATTGTAACAGAAATAGGAAGCGGAGTAACAGTAAGAACAGTATCAGGTTCTGTTCAGGTAACATATCCGCAATCAACAGAAGATACAGAGGATGCACAGATTGCCGCACAAGGAGTAACTTCGAGTCCATTTGATGATGGAGCATCAAATGGTGACTATATGGCTGCAATGGCTAATAGTTATAAGCAAGAAAAAAGCATTATGAAAGCATTTGTATATCTAGTAATGGTAATCCAATTTATACTAATTTTAATTACTTATTACAAAAGGTTATTTATGTTTTCGTTCTTATTTGTAATATTCCCAATAATTGCATTTACGTATGTTATAGATAAGGTTGGCGATGGACATGCTCAAGCATTTGAGGCATGGACTAAAGAAATAATACTAAATATATTTATGCAATGTATTCATGCCGTGGTCTATGTATTTGTAATGTCAGTTGCATTTACAGGAACCACGTATAATAATGATTGGGTTCTAACAATAGTTGGTATTACATTCCTATTTAAAGGTGAAGAAATATTAAGAACTATTTTGGGACAATCTGGTGGAGAAACAGCAAAATCAATGAAACAAACAGCAGCAAAAGCTGCGGCAACTATTGCTGTTACACAAACAATCTCAAACAAATTAAGTTCGGGTGCAAGTAAGGTAACTGGTGCAGTGCGTGCTGAAAGGCAAGCTAGGGCAGATAGAAGAATTGCTAGAAGTATGCGTGGTGAAGAGACTACAGCACGTGGTAGAGCAAGAAATATGCTTAATGAGTTTAAAAAGGGTAGAGATGACAACAATTGGGAAACAAGAAGAGCGTTTGCTAAGAGAGTAGTAAATGCAAGAAAGGCACAAACAAAACCAGGATGGGCTCAACAATATATGCAAGGTGGAAATGGTGTAGTAATTATTGCGCCACCAAATCTACAAAGTGAAGCCGGAAAAGAAATGCTAGATGCTGCAAGAGTTGTTTCTGATCCAATTGGAGAAGGCGCTAATCCAGAGCAATTAGCAAAGGCTTATGACACAATCAAAAAATATGATAACCAACAAGTATTAGCGACACTTCCGCCAGATGCACAAGCTGAAATAATGGATATTAAATCACAACTTGGAATATCAGATGATCAACTTCGTATGATAGCTGATGCACAAGCAAGTGCAGCAAAACAATTATTAGCTGCAGATACAACAGATGATAAAAGTTATCAACAAACACTTGTTAAGGTTAATAAAGAATTAGGAATAAAACTATCTACTATTCTTACAGGTAGTAAGCAAAACTTTGATAGTAGAGATGTTGTAATGTGGAAGAGAGCAGTACTTGCAGACTTGAGAAATGTAAGTTCTGATCAAATTAGAAGCGGTTTAGTTGGTCCAGATGGAGATAAATTCTTATCTAGAGGTTCTTCTCAATTAAGAAAGAGTATGAGCTCAAAAGAACAAGAAGAAAAATTTATCAGCAGAGCATCAGATTTACAAGCATGGGTTGATGTAAGTGATAGAGATAAAATTGCCCAAGGTGGTATGTTTGCTATTGCGACATCTAGAAAAGGACTAACTAGTCTAGCTGATCAAGAAAAGAGAAGAATCTTAAAATCATTAGAATCTGATCCTCAAAAGAAAAAAGAGATTAGAGTTTCTGATGAAATACCAACAGGATTCTTAGAAAATGAAAGAAATGAAAAAGTATATCAAAGACTTGTAAGTAATTCATCTAATAAAGAAAAAGAAGAGTTAGCTGAAAGCATTGCAGTTCTTAAAGATTTTGGTGCAAGAACACACTTAACACATGAACAACAAATTGCAAATGAAAGTACAAATGGTTATACAGTTGAAGATATACAAGATAGAATTGCTAAGTTAAAAGAATTAGTAAATGGAAATAGTGAATTAGAAAGCATTATTAGTAACGAATTAGGATTTAAGACAGAAGAATTAGGACAAATAGTAGATAATTTAGTAATGATTTCTTATCCAGATAGTCCTGGACATTCGGTAGTTGCTGAAAACATGCCAAAAGGTTCAGCAGCAGATAATATTAGAGAATCAATACAAAGAGATGCTTCAAGACAAAACTTAGGTGGAGCAAAATCTCAATTAATGATGAAGAGAAGAGAATCTACTGTTAGAAGAGTTCGTAAGAGAGTAATTGAACGTAAAGAACGAGATATCGTTTATACAATGAGAAATGTAGGCGTAGATGGTAGAAGAGAAGAAGCAAGAGCGGCTCCAATTAGTATTTCAGGACCAAATAGAGCTGGAATGGAAGTAGTATCTGAAAGCTATAATAGAGAAGCTCCAGAGACATCAAGAGTAAGAGTTGAAGCAAATGCAGGAGCGGTAGCTACTGGTGCAATCGCTGGAGCAAGCATAGCAGAAAGTGCTACAACAGCAACTAGACAAGAAGAAATAAGAGATAGAATTAAAAATGGTTCTATAAGTGCTCAAGACAGAGAACGTGTCAAAGAAAAAGTTCGTGGAATGAGCGATGAAGAATTAGGAACTATTTTTGGAGCAGATGGAACGCTCGCAAGTGGAAAAACGACAAGAAAACAGTCGGCTGCTGATGCTCGTATGGGAAGAGGCTCTGTAGGTGAACCAGGAAGAATGACACCAGAGGATATTTTGGAAAGAGCAAGAGAGAGTGTAAAAGCTTCAGATGATAGGCCAGGAGTTGCATCTAGTACAGCAACATTATCAAGAGATAAAGTTGAAAGAACAATCGAAACATTATCAGATCGTGAAATTGCAGAAGCAATGGACAGATTTGGTATAGAACCAGAAAAAGAGAAACCTGTTGACAAACTAAAGAAGGTATTAACACCAGAAAGCTTGTCAAAATCTAATGAAGAATTAGTTGAAGCAACAACACAAGTGTTAATGTCTGAAGATGTTGGATTACCTAAAGAAGAAGCTAAAATCGCTGCAGAACGACTTGTTACAGAGGTTAAAAATCCAGAACGTAGTTCTACTGAATCTATTGAAGACATTTTGACAAGTACAGAATGGTTACCATCTATGGAACCAGAAGCTCATCCAAAACCAAGAAGAGAAACTGCAGCTCAAAGATTTGTTAAAGAACAAAACGGTGGTGAAGTTGATATTTCTTCACTTATTGGCGAACGTGAAACTCCTATGCAAAGAATAGCTAGAGAGCAGGGTATAGGTGGCCCTGTTGAAGCAACTTCTGTTACAAATGAAGGTGCAGATTCAAGAATTAATCTAGCACTTGGAGGAGATTCAGCACAATCTTCAGGAGAAACAAGCAAAGTAAATCATAGATATTATAGAACTTCAGCTGGTGGAGATATGGCAATTGATCAGATGTTTGAGCTTTTGGAAGAACATAAAGACTTAAGATTTGATGAATTAAGTCAAGATGGGCCAAATCGTTCTAAAGATTATGCTCATGTAATTGGACAATTACATGCCGGAGACAACAGAGAAAAAGTTGCAGGATTAGTTGATGACTTGTTACAAGGAACGCAAAAGGTTGATGAAAACCTAATGGCTGAACGATTTGAAGGAATGACAGCTCAAGAATATGAAGATAGGGCTAAATCATATAAAAAGCAAGCAATTCAAGATGCATTAAGCTTTACTGGTACAACAGTTGGAGGAGTTACGCTTGGAACAGCAGGAGGTTTCTTGAATGTTGGCATGAGTAGTAAAGATTCAATGCTTGAAGAGTTTGGTACGGGCTTCGTTGCTGGTGCAGCAATAGCTGCTGGATCTTCAAATATGGCATTTGAAGGATCTAGTGAAAAGACAGTAAGGGTTTATAATCCTTATGATGGTTCACTTACTGATGTAACAATTAAGAAAAATGGTGCATTTCTTGATGGACAAGTATTACCTAATGACTTTAAGGATGGAGAAATCATTGATTTAACAGATAGTAGATTAGATAAAGTTAGAACCAAAGTTCAAGGAGTGCTAGTAGAAAAAGCGGCTGAAAATAGAAAAGAAAGAATGAATGCAGATGCTAAAAAACGTGCAAATAAATTTGAAGATGCTTTAAACTACAGAAAAGGTAAAAAATAATGATAAAAAGTGATGATAAATACAATTTACCATCACTTTTTATTTGTTCTATACATTTACTTATATATAAGATTTTTATATAATATCAAATGAAGGAATAGCAAAGGAGAGCGTTTTTATGCGTAATATAAAGCTTATAGTTGAATATGATGGAAAGAACTTTGCTGGCTGGCAGTCTCAACCAGGTAAAACTAGCATACAAAGTGAAATAATAAAAGCAATAAAAGAAGTTACTGGAGAAGATGTTGAACTAAATGCGTCAGGACGTACTGATGCAGGCGTTCATGCTCTCGGCCAAGTGGCAAATTTTAAGACAAATACAAAGATTAAAACAGAAAAAATCCCTTATGCAATAAATAGCAAATTACCAAATAGTATAGTAATAAAATCAGCAGAAGAAGTAGATGAAAGGTTTCACTCTAGATATAATTGCCAAGGAAAGACATACAAATATGTAATAAATAATAATGAGTTTCCTTCAGCACTAAATAGATATAGAGAGTTTCATATGCCTGAAAAGCTAGATTATAAGAGTATGAAAAAAGCTACAAAAATGTTTGAGGGAACACATGATTTTGCAGGCTTTAAGTCATCTGGAGGAGCTCCTAAAAAAACTACTGTAAGAACAATAAAAAAAGCAGAAATAGCCCAAAATGATGATGGCAGAATAGAAATAACCCTTACAGGAGATGGCTTTTTATATAATATGGTAAGAATAATAGCAGGTACAATTGTGGATGTTGGACTAGGAAAAATTAATGTTGAAGATATCCCAAATATTATTGAATCAAAAGATAGAAAAAGGGCTGGAAAAACATTGCCACCACACGGGTTGTATTTAATGGCTGTTTATTATGAAAAATAAGTAAATAATTAAAATTTTTTGTTGAAAAATGGCATTTTTTATGGTATAAATTATGTAAAGTTTGCGAACAAAAGCCAATATTTTTAAATGGAGGGTTTTAAAATGATAGCAATTGGCTCAGATCATGGTGGATTTGAACTTAAAAAATATATAATAGAGAACCTTAAAGACTTTGAGTTAAAGGATTACGGTACTTATTCTGATAGTTCATGTGATTATCCCGATATCGCATTATCACTTGCTAAAGATGTTAGTAATGGTATTTGTGAAAAAGGGATTTTAATTTGTAAAACAGGCATCGGAGTGGATATTAGTGCCAATAAAGTTAAAGGAATAAGATGTGCATTATGCTTTAATAAAAAGATTGCAGAAATGTGCAAAAGACATGAAGATGCTAATATAATAGCTCTTCCAGGTGAATATATAACGAATGAAGAAGCGCTAGAAATAATTAAAACTTGGAATGATACAAAATTTGAAGGCGGAAGACACCAAAGAAGAATTGATAAGATAAAGGAATACGAAGAAAGATAGGTGTAATTTATGATGTCTTCTACAGAGTGGTTAAATATGATAATGACGTTTGTAATAGCCTGTGTTGCAACTGCTATTCTAACGCCATTTACTATAAGATTAGCATATAGATTAGGTGCGGTTGATATACCAAAAGATGAAAGAAGAGTTCATTCAAAACCAATGCCAAGAATTGGTGGATTAAGCTTTATTGCAGGATTCTTTATCGCCACGCTAATAATGTTTTTACTTTGCAATATAGATAGAACAGTTAATTTACAAGAAGTTAATATTTGGGGATTCTATTTAGGTGCAATTATTATTTCAGTAGTAGGATTAATTGATGATATTAATGTATCTAAAAAAGGATTAAGACCAATTGTAAAACTTGGAGGACAAGTTTTAGCAGCACTTTGCGTTGTATTTAGTGGAGCAAGAATTTTATACATTAATATACCTTTCTTAGAAATGTATGGATTAAATGATATATTATCAGTCATCATTTCGTTAGGTTGGGTAGTAGGAGTAACAAATGCAATTAACTTACTAGATGGTTTAGATGGACTAGCAGGTGGTGTTTCTGCAATCGCAGTATTATCACTTACTGTTATCTTTGTGTTAAATGGTAGCGCTGCAATTCCTCTAATAATGGTAGCAGCACTTTTGGGTGGACTACTTGGTTTCTTACCTTATAACTTTAATCCAGCAAAAACATTTATGGGTGATGTTGGTTCAAACTTTTTAGGTTATACTTTAGCAGCAATTTCTATGCTTGGAATGGCAAAGACTTATACATTTATGGCAATTATTGTTCCAGTATTTGTACTTGCACTTCCAATTTTCGATACATTATTTGCAATCACTAGAAGAGTATTATCTGGAAAATCAATTATGGAAGCAGATAGAGGACATTTACATCATAGATTAGTTGATTTAGGACTTTCTCAAAGACAAGCCGTTCTTGTTCTTTATGCAATAGCAGCAATTTTTGGAATATTTGCAATTGTATTAATGGAAAGCTCTATTTGGAAGGCAATTGGTTTTGTGGGAATTGTTGCAGTACTTGCATTACTTGAAACAAGAAACATCCAAATTAGAAAAAGAAAAGGACTTCCAAAAGTACAAGTTAAAAATTTGGCTGATGGCGGGAAGCTTAGAGTAATGCTTGTTTTCGGCACAAGACCAGAAGCAATAAAAATGTGTCCTTTAGTACTAGAATTAAAGAAAAGAGAAGACATTGTTACAATAGTTTGTGTTACAGCTCAACATAGAGAAATGCTAGATCAAGTTTTAGAAGCGTTTAATGTAAAACCAGACTATGACTTAAATATTATGAAGAGTAAACAAACTCTTACACATATTACATCTTCTGTATTAAATGGAGTTTATGATGTAATACAAATCGAAAGACCAGATATAGTTTTGGTACATGGTGATACAACTACTACTTTAGCTGCTGCAGAAGCTGCATTTGATAGTAAGGTTAGAGTCGGACATGTTGAAGCAGGTCTTCGTACTTATGATAAGTATTCACCATATCCAGAAGAAATGAACAGAAAAATCGTAACTCAAATTTCTGATTTATTCTTTGCACCAACACAAAATAATAAAGATAATTTATTAAAAGAAAATATAAACGAAGAAGATATTTATATTACAGGAAACACAGTAATAGATGCTCTTAAAACAACTGTTAAGAAAGATTACGAGTTTGAACACCCTGTATTACAAAGTTTAGATCCAAACAAAAAAATCATATTTATGACTGCTCATAGAAGAGAAAATTTAGGAGCTCCTCTTCACAATATTTGCGAAGCAGTAAAAGAAATTGCAACCGAGTTTAAAGATGAAGTTGAAGTGGTTTATCCTGTACATTTAAATCCGGCTGTACAAGAGGTTGCACATGAAGTACTAGATGGTATTGAAAATGTACATTTAATAGAACCATTAGATGTTATAACAACACACAATTTAATGAATAAATCTTACTTTGTTATGACAGATTCTGGTGGCATACAAGAAGAAGCTCCATCACTTGGAAAACCAGTATTAGTTTTAAGAACTGAAACAGAACGTCCTGAAGCGGTAACAGCTGGTACTGTTAAAGTTGTAGGAGTTGATAAAGATGTTATTGTAGCTGAAGCTACAAAACTTCTTACAGATTCTTATGCTTATGAAAAAATGAGCAAAGCAACAAATCCATATGGTGATGGAAATAGTTGTGATCGTATTGTTGAAGCAATTCGTTACTATTTTGGTTTAACAAAAAAGAGAGTAAAAGATTTAAAATAAGGAGATGAAATCTTGCAAACAGCTCGTGAGATAGCACTAACCACGTTATATAAAATCGAGGTAGGAGAAGGATATTCAAATCTTACACTTGATAAAGAACTAAATAAATCAGATTTATCAAAGCAAGATAAAGCCTTAGCTAGTGAAATAGTTTATGGCGTATTAACGTGGAAGATTACATTAGATGAAATAATCAAAAAATATTCATCTATTAGACTAAAAAAGATTTCTCCTTGGATAATAAATATATTACGAATGGGAATATATCAAATTGCTTTTCTAGATAGAATTCCTGAAAGTGCGGCAGTAAATGAAAGCGTTAAACTTGCAAAAAAATATGGTCATGAAGTATCAAGCAAATTTACTAATGCGATATTAAGAAAAATAGAAAAAAATGAATATGATAAGCTTATATATTATATAAAAACAAAACCATATACAGATGAAGAAATAATATCTATTATGACTTCACATCCTGTTTGGATGGTTAGTAGATTATTAAAAGATTATGATAAAAAATTTGTAATTGAGATTTTAGAATCAAATAACAAAACTCCAGAAACAGCGATTAGAGTAAATACAATAAAAGCAAGTAGAGATGAATTAAAGAAGTTATTAGACCTTAAAGGCGTAGATAATAGACTTGGAAATTTACCAGACAGTATTTTTGTTAAAAAACTAACAGATTTTAACGAAAAGTTGTATGTGGTTCAAGATGAAGCAGCACAATTAGCAGTTTTAAAATTAGATCCAAAAGAAGATGAATATATTCTTGATGCATGCAGTAGTCCAGGTGGAAAAACAACATATATATCTGCGCTAATGAATAATACAGGTCGTGTAGATGCGTGGGATATACATGAGCATAGAGTTGAGCTAGTTAAAAAATTAGCAGAAAAGTTAGGAATTACAAATATTTATGCTAGTGTAGCAGATAGTGCAGAATATCACACATTTCTTAGAGAAAAATATGATAGAATTTTATTAGATGTTCCTTGTTCTGGATTAGGAGTTATTAGAAAAAAGCCAGATATTAAATGGACTCGTAATGAATCAGATATTGATGAATTGATTGAAACGCAACGATCAATTTTAGATTCTGTATCTGAGTACTTGAAACCTGGTGGCACTTTAGTTTATAGTACATGTACAGTTTTAAAAGATGAAAACGAAAGACAAATTGCTAATTTCTTACATAAGCATATAGAATATAAATTGGAAGAAGAGATTAAATTATTTCCAAATGTAAATAATACAGATGGTTTTTATATTGCTAAATTAATTAAAAAATAAAAAAAGAAACTGGTGAAAAAATGAAAAATATTAGAGATTTTACTCTAGAAGAATTAGAAGCAGAAATGCTTGAAATAGGTGAGAAAAAATATAGAGCTAAGCAGATTTATGCTTGGCTTTTTAAAGCTGTAGAAAGCTTTGATGATATGACAGATTTATCTAGAGATTTAATAAAAAAATTAAAAGAAAATTATTACTTAAAGAATCTAGAATTAGTCAACAAATTAACTTCAAAAGATGGAACAATAAAATTCTTATTTAAATTAAATGACGGTGAGAATTACATTGAAAGTGTAATGATGAAATACAAGTATGGATATACAACATGTGTTTCAAATCAAGTTGGATGTAAAATGGGATGTAATTTTTGCGCATCAGCAAAGATAGGATTTGTTAGAAGTCTTACGGCAGGTGAGATTGTTTCTCAAATATTGGAAATTGAAAAAGACACTGGAGAAAAAATATCTAATGTAGTTTTTATGGGAATAGGAGAACCATTAGATAATTACGACAATGTCTTAAGAGCAATTCATATTATTAATGATCCAAAAGGATTAAATATAGGTGCTAGACATATTAGTATTTCAACATGTGGTCTTGTTCCAAAAATTATTAAACTTGCTGATGAAAATACTTTACAATGTAATCTATGTATATCGCTTCATAGTAGTAGAAATGAAGTAAGAAGTGACATGATGCCAATTAATAATACATATAAAATAGAAGAATTAATTGAAGCATGTAAATATTACATTGAAAAAACAAACAGAAGAATTACATTTGAATATGCATTAGTTGATGGTGTAAATGATAGTTTAAAAGATGCAGATCATCTTGCAAAAACTTTAAAAGGAATGTTATGTCACGTTAATTTAATTCCAATAAATAAAATAAAAGATGGAAAGTATGAAAAAAGTTCAACAGATAAAATATTAGCTTTTAGAGATAGACTAAATGAACGTGGAATCGTTGCAACCGTTAGAAGAGAACTAGGTTCTGATATAAGCGCAGCATGTGGCCAATTAGTTAGACAAACACAAAAATCATAAAAAAATTTAAAATTTTGACACTTTAATAAAAAATATATATAATAATCGTGTAACATTTTTGTTACATTTTTAGTCAAAGCAGTATATTAAATCGACTAAAAAAGAGGTGATGTGATATGCAATTTTGTGGCATTACAGATATAGGCAAAAAAAGAGAAAATAATGAAGATTATATATATGTTCCGGGTGCTGAAGAAAGTATGAAATTATTTATCTTGGCAGATGGTATGGGCGGAGCAAATGCTGGTGAAAAGGCTAGTTCCTTAGCAGCTAAGACAGTGCGCGATTATGTTAGAAATAATTTTATTAAAATAGAACGAACCAAAGAAAATTTGGAAAAATTAATTTATGATTCGATTATAGAAGCCAATAAGGTTGTATATACATTGGCTCAACAAGAAAAAAAATATAAAGGTATGGGAACAACCTTAATTGTTGTTCTAATATATCGTGGAAAAATATATATAGGACATATCGGTGATAGTAGAGTATATAGAGCAAGGCAAAACATATTTAGACAACTAACCAAAGATCACTCTTATGTTCAAAACTTAGTTAAACAGGGTGAAATAACAGTAGAGGAAGCTAAAAATCACCCTCAAAAAAATGTTTTAATTAAAGTTTTAGGATGTGAAGAAAAAATTTCTCCAGATATAATTACAAAAGGTGTAGTTAAAGGAGACATTATTCTTATGTGTTCAGATGGGCTTACCAATATGGTTGATGATAAGTACATTTATGAAATAATAATGAAAAACATTTTTGATGTAAAAGTAGCTTGTAAGAAGCTAATAGATAGCGCCAATAGAAACGGCGGTCTTGATAATGTAAGTGCAATATTAATATCAAATTAGAAGTTTTACAAAAATTCTTTTGGAGGGAATAGTAATGGACCTAATAGGTAAAACATTAGCTGGAAGATATGAAGTACTTGAAAAAATTGGCAATGGAGGAATGGCTACAGTTTATAAGGCAAAAGATAAAACCCTAAATAGAAATGTAGCTGTTAAAGTATTAAAAGAGGAATTTGCGAGCGATCAAGAATTTGTTAAAAGATTTCAAATTGAAGCTCAATCAGCTGCGGCACTTTCTCATCCTAATATAGTTTCAATTTATGATGTAGCAAAAGATGGTGACATCAATTACATCGTTATGGAACTTATTGTAGGAAAAACATTAAAAGAGGTTATAAAAGAGGAAGGAAAGCTAGACTGGAGAAGAAGTGCTGAAATTGCATCTCAAATAGCTTCGGGTCTTTCTACAGCGCATAAAAATCATATCATTCACAGAGATATAAAACCTCATAATATAATAATGACAAAAGAAAATCTTGCTAAAATTGCTGATTTTGGAATAGCAAAAGCATCTACTTCAAGTACAATAAATGCTAATGCAGGAGCTATGGGAAGTGTTCATTATTTCTCACCAGAACATGCAAGAGGTGGATACACAGATGAAAAATCTGATATATATTCATTAGGCGTTGTTTTATATGAAATGGTTACTGGACGTCTTCCTTTTGATGGTGATACACCAGTTAGTATTGCAATGAAACATCTTAAAGAAGAAGTTGTACCACCAAAGCAAATTAATCCTGAAATTCCAGATGGCTTAAATGATATTATTTTGAAAGCTATGCAAAAAGAAGTAAGTAGCAGATATGTAAATGCTCATGAGATGTATACTGATTTACAAAAAATATTAAAGGATCCAGAATTAAGAAATATTGGTATTTCAAAAAGCGATGATGGAGAATTTGCTACTCAAAAAATTCCTGCAATCAATTCAAATGTAACTAGGTCATATGTAAAAGAAGGAGTTAGAAGACCAGAGAATATGAATGTTTCTAACAATAAGAAAAAGACTAAGAAAATTAAAAATGAGTCTTCATCAGTAAAAGGAATCATTTTAAAAATATTAGCACTTATATTAATATTTGGACTAATAGCTCTTGGTAGTTTTGTAATTTTTAATGGTGGATTTGATAGCTTAGAAGAAAAAGTTGAAGTTCCAAATGTTATTGGTAATAGTAAAGAAGCTGCTATTCTTAGCCTAAAAGAAGCAGGGTTAGAGGCACAATTCACAGAACCTGTTGAAGATGACTTACCAAAAGATTATGTTGTTAAACAAAAGATTGCTGGTGGTTCTAAAGCAGCAAAAGGCACAAAAGTTGAATTAACATTAAGTAGTGGACCAAGACAAGTAAAAGTTCCAGATGTTCTTACTGATTCACTTACAGCAGCTACAATGAAAATTAGAAATGCAGAATTACAAATTGAAGTTATTGAAGAAGCAAGCGAAGATGTTGCTGTAGATAAAATAATCAGACAAGATCCATTACCAAATACACAAGCTTACGTAAATGATATTGTTAAAGTATATGTTAGTACAGGACTTCCAGATGATGTTACAGAAGTTCCAAATGTATTAAATGATACAGAAGAATCAGCTATTGAAAAATTAGAAGCAATGGGATTCGTAGTATTACCTTCTTATACAAAGGATACCTCAAAAGCGGATGGAAAAATACTATTACAAACTCCAGAAGGCGGAAAAATAGCTCCTACTGGTACATCTGTAATAATTGTAGTTAATAAACTAAAAGAAACATCATCAGGTGGACCAACTTCGGTTACAATTTCACCAGTAGTTGGACAACCAGGACAGCAACAAGGAAGTACTACTACAACTACAGAACCAGAAAAACCTGAAGAAAAACCTACAACAACTACTCCTCCAGCTGAAAAAGTTCCAGATAAAATATTAAATGTTAATTTATCAAATAAAGGTTCAAAAGATACATTTGAAGTTAAGGTAGAATTAAACGGAGATATATTAAATCGTAAGGAAATATATAAGGGAACACATAAAAGATCAGATGGTACAATCAAAGTGCCATATCCAGGAGATGCAACAGGTGTATTGAGGGTATTTATTGATGGAGTATTTGATTCTGAACAAGTAATTAGATAATGAAAAAGAAGAGCTTTTGCTCTTCTTTTTTTTTATTATAAATGATATACTATATGTTGTATAAAAATGCCCTGGTTGACATAAATACAAAAGAAATAAATTTTTTTGAGGTGAGTAAAATTAAAGGAATTGTTATAAAAGTAAATTCTGATTTATATAAAGTAGATACGGGATTGTTTTGTAATTATTATAAAGCAAAAGGATCATTTAAATTTAAAAAAATGAATATAGTAGTTGGAGACTCAGTTGAGGTAGAAGGAGAAGTAATTACTAAAGTTTACCCAAGAAAAAATGAATTTATTCGTCCTCCAATTGCAAATATAGATCAATTAATAATTGTAGTTGCAACGACAAATCCAAATCCCGATTTAGAACTTTTGGATAAGCAATTAGTGATGGCAGAAAAAAATGATGTTACACCAATTATTTGCGTGAATAAAATCGATTTATCTACAGATTACGATAGTATAATAAGTACTTATGAAAAAATTGGATATCAAGTAATAACTACAGATGCAAAAAACGGAATTGGAATTGAAAAACTAGCAGTCTTTTTACAAAATAAAATAACAGCTTTTACAGGAAACTCAGGTGTAGGTAAATCTGCACTTACAAATAACATTTTTGGTATGGAAAAATCAGAAGAAGGAGAAACTTCTGAAAAATTAGAAAGAGGAAAACATACTACAAAATTTGTAGAGTTATATAAAATAACAGATAACACCTATATAGCTGACACCCCGGGGTTTTCAACTTATGAAATGAAAAACATTTCGTATAACGATTTAGATAAATTATTTGTTGAATTCGTTCCAGAAATTCCAAAGTGTAAATATAGAGGATGTTCACACATAAAAGAAGAAAAATGCGCTATTAAAGATGCAGTTAATAATAATAAAATAAATGCAGGAAGATATGAAAGATATTGTAAGTTTTATCAAAAGCTTAAGGAAGAAAAAAAGTGGTGATTTTATGGAGAATAAAAGTTTTAAAGAACCCCAATTATCAGCATCAATTTTGAACGCTAACAAAATAGAATTACATAGCAAAATTGTAGAATTAAATGGACTTTTAGATTACATACACATAGATGTAATGGACGGAGTATTTGTTCCAAATAAAACGGATGGAATAGATATGTTTAAGAATGCTAAAAGGACAGAAAACAAACCTTTAGATGTTCATCTTATGGTAGAAAATCCAATTCAAGTAATTTCAAATTTTGATGGTGCAAGTATTATTTCTTTTCATATAGAAACAATAATCAACAGTAAAAGTATGACACTAGATATGAATAAGTTTTATGAGCTTGCTTATGAAATAAAATATATGGGAGCACAAGTTGGAGTTGCAATTAAACCCAATACTTCTGTAAGTTTATTAAGGAATATATTAAATAAAATTGATGTTGTAGTTGTAATGACTGTTGAACCAGGTTATGGTGGTCAAAAACTAATAGAATCAACACTTGAAAAGATAGAAAAAATAAGAGAAATGGGATATACAAAATCAATTGAAGTAGATGGCGGAATTACATGTCAAAATGCAATCGAACCAATTAAAAGAGGAGCAGATATTATAGTCGCTGGTACCGCATTGTTTGATGCAGATGATATATATGATGCAGGATGGCAAATTAAACAAAAATAAGAAAGGATGTGGCATAATGCTTGATTTAAGTGAAATTGCAATTTCAAATAATGAGAAAGAAGAAGATCATTTATTTGAATATGCTTTTTTATCTAAAGATGCAAAACGACTTGTCGAAGAGCATAGAGAAGAAGAATTTAATGTAAGACCTCCATTTTTTAGAGATGCAGATAGAATTCTTCATTCACAAGCTTATGCAAGATATATGGATAAAACCCAGGTTTTTCCAATGGTTTCAAATGATCTTATAACGCATCGTGGACTTCATGTTCAATTTGTTGCAAAAATTGCAAGAACGATTGGTAGAACACTTGGGTTAAATGAAGATTTGATTGAAGCTATGGGATTAGGTCATGATTTAGGACACGTACCTT
>Ga0310694_10003107_pt1 | contig 16423 bp, 15 predicted proteins | sample 174DNAGHGhighgp2_FD_203884 | JGI IMG/M metagenome (GOLD analysis project Ga0310694, IMG submission 203884) | Sheep rumen microbial communities from Palmerston North, Manawatu-Wanganui, New Zealand - 1742 DNA GHGhigh gp2 (v2) (version 2) | ecosystem: Host-associated > Mammals > Digestive system... | reverse complement strand
AAGGTCAAAGAGGTCACGACCTTTCTTTCGCTGGTAAAGGGCACGAAGTTTAGTGCCCAGCAATTCTTCAAAATGATAGGTGGTTAGTTCGGCTTCGCCAGTGGACCAAGAGTTCTCGACTGAAGAGTACATTTCTGTCTCTCTCACGTCCTCAATAGAAAACGTGGGAAATCCATGAATGGCTCTATCCTTTATCCACTTTTGTAACGTCATATTGAATGGTTTTGGCGCAAATATAATAATAAATTCATTATAAACGTGCAAACAATTCAAAAAAGTCACATCATTTTATCCTATTTTAATTAAAAACGGCAGTTTTCTCTCATTTAACTATCATTTTTGGTGTCCAAAGTAAAACATCCTCAGTTAAAAGAGAAGTGTTTTCAGAAGGAGGGAACACGAGATGGCACATTCTCAGTAAAAAGAGAAATGTTAAATAACAAACCCATTCTGCAAGATAAATGAGCAAAACGAACGTAATGTCAGGAGAAATAATTAATTTTGTAAGCAAAATAAGCATAACGTGTTTGAACTACGGAGATGCAATCAATGTTTAACAATTAATTGAATAAGATATTACACTAGTGTCCACTAAAAATGGACGAGTTTAAAAATTAAATAAATTAGGTTCACCTGAACCGCTTCGGTCTTTGTCATTTTTGAATATAGTTTTGTCGAAGAGATCTCTCAGATGCGTTGTGTCAGTAAGTGACATGCTGAGGATTTGCAGTACATCATAAGTGCTTCTATCCAGTCGCATATCATGCTGCACAATGGCAACGAGGCAGTAGGCGCAGATGGCAGAGTAAATCTGTATCCTGACAGCGTTCTCTGTAGTGCCCCAGAACTTCTTGATTTTGAGGTGCTGCTTGAGCCACTTGAAGAACAACTCTATCTGCCACCGATTCTTGTAGAGGTCGGCAACCTGCAGAGCAGTCAGTTCCATTGCGTTGGTCAGGAACATGAACTCACGACCTTGCTCCTCATCAAAGAATCGTACAAGTCTAAGATGCGCTGGATATCCTTTCTGGCTGCCATAGATGGTCAGCTCTATCTCCGCATCAGTCAGTATTCCCTTGGGCAGTCTGCGTCTCCACTTGATGCACTTGTACTGCAAATTGGTCTTAGCCCTGACAACAAAGAACGACTCCGCACGATGTATGCGATAGAGTTCCTTGAAGTTGTTGTAGCCACGGTCGAAGATGTAGTAAGCACCTGTCTCAATGGGGATCTCCTTCATCGCCTTGGAGTCATGCACTGATGCCGTAGTGATATGGAAGAAGGCAGGTATCTGAGTTTCCAAGTCATACAGGGTATGTATCTTGATGCCGCCCTTATGCTTGCGGAACTTAGCCCACCAAAACACATTCAGGCATAGTGAAATGGTCGTGGAATCGAAAGCATAGACGTTACCGTCAAGTTTGAAGATGTCCGTTGCCCGCTTTCGCCTGGCCTCACTGACAAGGTAATATGCATACTCCTCAAAGATGCGATAGTCACGGTTGGTATTGGCCTTGCCCAGATTACTTCTGGTCACATGTTTGCCAAGTCCGAGATGATAACACTTCTGGTGATGGGCCTCTTTGGCGATAATCAAGTCTCGCATGCTCTCACGGTTACCAAGTTGTCCGAACATCAATGTAAGAAGTTGATTCCAACATGTGAAATGCTTCACATAGCGGTTACCACCGTATTTGTCAACGATGTGACGAAACTTGTCAAAGTTCAAGAACTCTACCAATTGAGAGAATACGTATTTTGATTTGTTCATGTGCAGTCATCCATTTTGGCTGCAAAGGTACAAAATCAAATCCGTGCACCCGAAAAATCTCTACAACTAACTATATTTCAATCATTTCAAAGAACGCTTTGCGATTTTTAGTGGACAGCAATGAATTAAAACATCAATTTCTATGGATAAGGATTATATAATCAGTATTCAAGACTTGCTGAAAGGTTGGAATAGAAATTCCGATTTTGACAATGTGAATGAATCAAGAATAAAACTGGTACGTCATAGTAGCGATGTAAAGCCAGACAGTTTCATTTATAATAAGTATAAAGGTTCTGTATACAAGCTCTATCGTACAGATTACGCTCTGTTTAAGTATGCAAAGACTGGACATGGAAACAATAAGCTTCTTGTAGCTTTGCTTGTAGAAAAAGGAATAAGCTATGCTGACCAAAATTTCCATTGGACAATCCTTGAAACGCTTCCTCTTAACGTTACGCCCAAAGTTGCCATAGATAGGGAATCACTCTATAAAAAGAAATTTGGGACACGTGAACACGGTTATAATGAGAACTGAAAATGTATGAAAGATTTTGCAGCAATAGACTTTGAAACGGCTAACAATGAGCGCAGCAGCGTATGCTCTGTAGGAATCGTCATTGTGCGAAATGGAGAGATAGTAGATTCGTTCTACTCTCTCATCCAACCAGAGCCGAACTATTATAACTATTGGTGTTCACAGGTTCATGGTCTCTGTCATGAAGATACTGACGATGCACCAGTTTTTCCAAAAGTATGGGCACAGATAGAGCCATTAATCCAGGGATTGCCTCTTGTGGCCCACAACAAGCCATTTGATGAAGGGTGTCTGAAGGCTGTTTTCCGTGTTTATCAGATGGACTATCCCGACTATGAGTTCTATGATACCCTTTGTGTTTCACGGCGTGTGCTTCCAGATTTGGAGAATCATCAGCTTCATACAGTAGCTGCAGCCTGTGGCTATCAGTTAGAGAATCATCACCATGCGCTAGCTGATGCAGAAGCCTGTGCCTGGATAGCAAGAGAAGTATTGTAACTATTATTCATTATCATTGCTGTCCACTAAAAATCGCCAAGCGTTCTTTGAAATAATTGAAATATAGTTAGTTACAGAGGTTTTTTGAGTCAACGGACTTGATTTTTTTATTTTTGCAGCCAAAATGGTTTGCATATGTATCAATACAAGTACGTTTTCTCTCAACTGATAGCATTTCTCGATAGGAATCACTTCAATTATCTCGTTCGCAAATAGATAGATTACTCACCAACATGGGAATTGAATGAGAAAGTCATTGACTTAATATCTTCAGCAATGAGGATATTAACAACGTGAAGATTACGGTAATTCCTTTAAGAGGATGTCGGAGTACAATCTTATCTGCGGAGAAGCAATCGTCAATGGTGAGTACGTATTTGTAATCTCGACAAGAGGCAAACCCTATTGTAGCAGAAGACTTGGAATAAAGGCAACAAGAACTTCAAATGAGCTTCATATTAATGGTAAAAATGATGGAAAAACATTAAATTTAACCTCTTGTGTGAAATTTACTCAAAATATTTTTGCGGATTAAAAGAAAGTATGTACTTTTGCAGTGTAAAATTTACCAAAGTGTAAATATGGAAGAAAAAATGTACAGTTACAAATACCCACATCCGTCTGTAACAACGGACTGTGTGATCTTTGGTTTTGATGGAACAGAACTACAAGTGCTACTTGTAGAAAGAGGCATTGACCCATATAAAGGAAAGTGGGCATTCCCCGGTGGCTTTATCAAGATGGATGAATCTTGTGAAGAAGGAGCGTTGCGTGAGCTTAAAGAAGAAACAGGATTAACAGGTGCATATATTGAACAGTTTCATACTTTTAGTGACCCGAACCGAGATCCAAGAGATAGGGTTATAACAGTAGCATATTATGCGCTTGTACGAATACAAGATGTAAAAGCTGGTGATGATGCGGCGAAAGCAGAATGGTTCACTCTCGATAAGATTCCGCAACTTGCCTTTGACCATGACAGGATTCTCCGATCAGCGTTGAAAAGACTTAGAGAGCGCATCCATTTTGAGCCAATCGGTTTTGAGTTGTTGCCAGAGAAGTTTACTCTGAAACAACTGCAGAACCTTTATGAAGCCATATTGGATGTAAGGTTTGACAGAAGTAACTTCGCTAAGAAGATGCTTCATTTCAACATCCTTACACAATTGGAAGAAACCGTTTGGCCGACACCAAAGCGTGAGGCATATCTATATAGTTTCAATGAGGAGAGTTATAATGAACTTAAGCAAAAAGGATTCCGGCTGGAATTCTAAAAGGAAGGAAACCCGTTATGAAGCATTTATTATTGAGTGTAGCTATTGGTGACTGAAAAAAAAACTTTTCTAATACTAGTAATAAACTGAATGCCCAATAACCTATATGAAGGCAATAAGGATTATAGATAACGTTATTCGATATACAGAAGATGCCAACATTCCGATGTTGACACCTAAGTTCAATGTCCTTGTTAAGGTGCATTATGCAGGAATCTGTAGGACGGACATAGGTGTTGCCAATGGAGCCATAGACCATAAAGATGCTATTATCTTGGGACATGAATTCTGCGGAACAATAGAGGGCTTTTACAATGGCGAGACAGAGCTTGAATGTTGGCGAAAAGGTATGGCTGTCAGTTGTAATCCCATGATGTTCGGAGAAAGAGCCTCTGACACCATGTGCGGTAAAGATTGTGACGGAGCGTTTGCAGAATATATAGCAGTACCAAGCTCTGCTCTTATAGGAATGGCTGATCACCTTCTCTCTCCTCTTGGCGCATATCTGGAACCAGTTGCAGCCGCGCTTGCACCACAAAAATTCCTGACCGGTGTACTTGATAAGGACATCTGTGTGTTTGGAGATAACCGAATTGCAGAACTGACTTTGCAGGTTGCACACTGCATGGGGCATAAAGAAGTTCGTCTGGTGAAGAATGTCTCAGAACTGGGTTCCTGTAACTATGATTGCATTATTGAAACAGAACCTCAATATATCAACGAATACATAGATGCATTACGTCCGGGAGGGACGCTGATAGTTAAGTCCAGAGCTTTTGCATCTTATGGATTGATTTTCAACAGCATTGCCATGAAGGAAATAACTATTCAGGGAACAAGATATGGCGACTTTAATGTTGCATCTCACATATTGTCTGCAACGTCTTCGGGCTTAAATGGTGTACTGAACACAGATACCCTTTTGGGTGCTGTGTATGAGTTGTCCGATTTTTATTCAGCCTTCAATGAGGCACAAAAGAGAAACAGCAAAAAGATATTCTTCAGAATATGTGCGGAATAACAGCTATTGTCAGCAGAGACAAAAGGCATCGTAGTGAATGTCTTCATTCTGCCTTAAAGACATTGGAACTAAGAGGGCCTGATGAATCTGGCATATGGGAAGACAAGCTCATATCAATAGGCCACCGGAGACTATCTGTTATGGGGCTGATAAATGGGAAACAACCCATCTCTTCACAGTGTGGTCAGATTGTGGTAGCTTGCAACGGTGAACTGTATGATTACAAGAAACTTCGTAATGAGTTTGCTGGAGACTATCAATTCAAGACGGACTCCGATAGTGAAGTACTGATTCCTCTGTATCTCAAACATGGTATAGAGGGAATGATGAAACATCTCATTGGCGAGTTCGCATTTGTACTTTATGACAAACGTATAGACACACTATATGCGGTTAGAGATCGCTTTGGAATCAAGCCCCTTTGCTGGTTCCATGACAAGGGTCAGACAATAATCTCAAGTAAGGCAAAGGCAATCATGGCTTGTGGGGTAAAAGCCGAATGGGACAAGCTCTCATTGATGCAGTCTCTCTCCATGCACTATCAGCCAACAGACCGTACCATGTTTGCAAACATCCGACAAGTGGAGCCTGGTCATATTCTGGTTTGCAAAGAAGGAACATCACCCAAGGAAATACAGTATTGGGATGTGAACTATCCTGTAGACACATCTTACACTCAGTTGACTTTGGCAGATGAGAAAAAGTATATAGATGAATTCCACGACCTTTTATATGAGTCTGTCAAGACAAGATTGGTTAGTGATGTGCCAGTATGTTGTCATCTGAGCGGTGGGCTTGATTCAAGTACGATAGCAGGTCTGATGAGCAAAATGATGAGCAATGAACCTATTCATTGCTTCACTATCGTATTCCCTAACACCGATACTGAGTATGATGAAGATTTGCTTGCAACAGAAACGGTTGAAAGCTTAGGTGGAGTTTTGCACAGGATAAAGATTAGCCAAACTCAGATAATAGACAACTTATCAGATGCGGTTTATCATAGTGAGGGATTGGCAGTAAATGGTCACTTGTCTTGCAAATATCTTCTGAATAAGAAAATAAGAAAAGAGGGATTTAAGGTCGCTTTAACTGGTGAAGGTGCTGATGAGTGTCTTGCTGGCTACCCACATCTGAGAAAAGATATTATTGCAAATCTTTCAAAGACAAAGCGCGAGGAATTGACAAAAAGGCTGTATCAGACCAATCTTGCGATTACTGGTACAGAGATAGCTGCGGGCAATACACTTGACTGCTCGGCATTAGAACGCAAACTTGGTTACACCCCTTCTTTCCTGCAAGCAAAAGCCAGTATTGGGTATAAGATGTACCAATTCCTAAGTGAGGATATGCTTTATGAATGTAGTAGCCACGACTTCTTTAATGAACTTTTAGCTCGGTACAAAATAGATAATCTGCTAAAGGGCAGACATCCTGTTAACCAGTCATTATTTCTCTGGATAAAACTTACTCTAAGCAATTACATTCTCGGTACTCTTGGGGATGGTTGCGAAATGGCATCGTCCATTGAAGGCAGATTGCCCTTCCTTGATCACAGATTGTTCGAGTATGCCGCTAAATTACCCATGCAAATGAAGATTAAGGCATATACAAATGAGAAATATATTTTGAAGGAAGCTGCAAAACCATATATAACGAATCGTGTTTATAAGCGTCAGAAGCATCCGTTTCAGTCGCCTCCGATAACTCGGTTCTTTTCAAAAAAAGACATTAGCCGTTTGAGAGACGAGCTCACTTCATTGGACTTCGCAAATACAAGAATCTTTGACACGGAAAAAGTTTCCAATCTTATAGAGTCGATACCTTCCATGAGCGTGCTCGGCCAGACAATTTACGAACCTGTGGTAATGCTGATGCTTACCATTCATCACATGAACAATAGATTACTACGATGAAACAAAATAAAGAACAATGGTGGTTGGACTTTTTCAAAGGCGATTTCTCTGAAGTCGTTCTAAACCAACAAGCACATGAAACTCTTGTTTTCATGCAGCAAGTTGGAGAACTGGCAGAATCCATGAACGTTTATGATCAATGGTGTGGAAAAGGTTATCTTGCTCACGAATTTGACAGAGCAATGATGAATGTGATAGGCATCGATTCTTCCGACGATTACATTTCTTATGCAAAAAAAGAACTTGAATCAAAAAGAGCCACCTTCCTTTTGGGTGATGCAAATGAGTTCTTTAAAGAAGACTATTTCGATGTCTGCATCAACTGGAACACAAGTTTTGCCTATCATACCGATGACAAAGAAAATGAAAGGATGCTTGTCCCTTTCAGTAAGAACTTGAAAGTTGGGGGGCAGTTTTTCATTTGTACTATGAACCCACTCTTTATAAAAAAGCATTTTCAGAAGTTCATTGTCAAGCAGATTCCTAGCAAAGACAGTACCATAGTGACTATCAGAGAGAGTTGGATTGAGGATGAGATGATGAAGTCTGATTGGCTGATTATCTATCCTGATGGTAGAAGAGAAACCAAATACGGTCAAACCAAACTGTATTCTCTTGAACAGTTCAAGGAAATACTTTTGCGTCATAATCTTGTTGTCGAGAAAGTATATGGAGATATATCTATGTCACCATACGACGATGATCATCCAAGCCTTATCATGTATGGACACAAAGTTTGAAGACATAGTTTCGGAAATCAAGAGAACAGTTGATCTGTTTCCTGAGAATATCGCTATCATAGAAGATGGGATTCCTACCTTGACTTACAGCCAGATGTGGGAAAAAGCAGCATGTGTTGCAAGCGGGCTGAAAGAGACAAATAGCACTTCCGAGTATGTGACAGTTAAGCTTCCCAAATCAAGCCGTTATATTATTGCCGTTTTAGGGTGTTGGTTAGCAGGAAAGGCTTTTGTCCCTTTAGGAAGCGACCTGCCAGATACGAGAAGGAAGTACATTGAAGACATTGTAGATACTGACTTGTCCATAACAGAATGTAATTATGATGATTTTCTTAAAAGCCGTCCTATTGATTGCATTGAGGCAATAACTGCTTCAACTCCGGCCTATATAATCTTTAGTTCTGGCACCACAGGTAAGCCAAAAGGTATTCTTATTGGCCACTCTGGTCTTGTCAATCTGGCAAGGTGCCAGCGCAAAGCTTTTCGCATAAAAGATCATTCACGCAACTTGTTTTTCTTATCCATCAATTTTGATGCGTCAATATCTGACATTTTGGTGACATTGACATCAGGAGCTGCACTCGTCATCGAAACTGCAGATGCTGTTGATCTTTCTGCAAATCTGATGCATGTCATAGCGAAACGTGGTGTTACTCATGCTGACATTCCCCCTTCTGTTCTTCGAGTAACTGATGCAAATGATTGCCCCCACTGTCTTGAAACTGTAGTAATTGGTGGTGAAGCAACAGAAAAATTGACTGTTCATAATTGGGCAAATAAGGTGAATCTTGTCAATGTATATGGTCCTACTGAAACCACTGTATGCACAAGTCTCTGTCAATGTACAAAAAACTGGACAGTGCCAGTTATAGGAAAAGAAATTCAAGGAGTAACATATCAGATACATCGTGATGGCACAATGGATGTTGATGAAGGAGAATTATGGATTTCAGGCGACTGTCTGGCGATTGGCTATTTCAAGAACGAAGAACTGACGAAAGAGAAATTTCCTGTAGTAAATGGCATCCGATATTATCGCACATCAGACCATGTCAAAAGAACAAACGATGGAAACATAGAGTTTATTGGTAGATATGACAGACAAGTAAAGTTCCATGGGCAGTTGATTGAATTGGAAGAGATAGAGTCAACGTTAAAGATGTTGCGCCTTGTCAAAAATGCTGATGTTTTGAAGCGTGTTGTTTCTGAGAGCAATAGCAAAGAGATAATTGTTGCATTCGTGGAAGTGAGCGATACTGTCAATGCAGAAGAAACTAAAAAAAATATTAGAAAAGCATTGAGACATCACCTCCCTAAATGGATGATTCCTGGGCATATTGAGTTGATTCAGCGTCTTCCAAAGGTAGCTTCAGGCAAGGTTGACTATTGTGCGTTATCTGTAATGCAACTGAAAGATTATGCCGTGCTACCAGAAGAAAAGTATCATTCTGACAAGGAGAAGATTGTAGCGAAAATAATGGCTGATATTCTGAAGCTTTCACGTGTTAATCCTAATGAAAGTTTCTTTGATCTTGGTGCCGACTCACTTGATACACTCATGCTTATTGCAAGGCTTCAAAATGAAGCTAAGATAATCATTACTCTTGATCAATTGAAGCATCATGCCACACCTTCCGCAATCTGTAACATGGCATCACAGAGTAAATCGATGGCAATGTACAGCAAAAATCTTGCTGAAGACTGGATATTTGACTTTGCTCCTCAACTTGTATCAGAACAATCCAAAGGTAATGCTGTATTCATTACTGGTGCAACTGGCTTTTTGGGGTCACACATTCTAGCTGAGCTGATAGATTGTGAAGAATTCAGAAATAGGAATATAGTTTGTCTTGTTCGCTGTACATCATCAAGTCATGGTGCCGAACGAATCCATGAAACCTTTAATCGCTACAATCTGAATGTAGATCATTTAGGAAGAGTCAAGATTGTTTCTGGCGACCTCGTTTTGCCAGAATTCGGGTTGGATCACAAAGACTATGAGAATCTTGCAGCAGTCACATCGGAGGTATATCATTGTGCTGCAACCGTTAACATGATGGCTGATTACGAAACACTTAAACAACAAAATGTAACTGCCACAAAACGCATTGTAGAATTCTGTCTGAATGGAAGGAGGAAAAAACTAAACTATGCTTCAACACTCTCAGTCTTTGTTTCAACAGACCGAAATGAGGGTGTAGCTCTGGAAAGTGACCGTCTTGATGAGCCATGCATTATTTATGGCGGCTATGGACAGACAAAATATGTATCAGAGAAACTATTGCACAACGTCCCCCAAGAGCTCTGTGGCATCAATATAATAAGGTATGGTCTTCTTTGTGGAGATACGATAAACGGCATATCTGCCCCAAAGGATTTCCTTGGAATGTTCATTCGCGGAGCAAAGGTGGTAAAGAAATTGCCAGCAGATCCTTCTGGTAAATTGAGAATAGATATTTCACCAATTGATATTGCTTCAAAAATGACTGTTGATATAGCGACAAAGTCACATAGAGGTATCTATCATATTGCTTCCGAAAATCCTCTTTCTTACTCGGATCTGTGTAAGATCATTGGGAAAAGTGCAAACGTTGAAATTATAGAGGATTACAAGACATGGAAAGGTGTACAGGAAATATACCAGGATAATGCAAATGTTACTGCATTATACATGAGTCTATGCAGACTTGACGAGAACGCATATCATTCACTAAGATATATGGATCTGTTTCAAACAACCAACATACGTTTTGATATGACGAATACGCATCGACTAACAGAACATCGTATTTATCAGAATGACAAACTCATAGAATTATACATTAAAAATGAAAAGATATAAAACAGGCTTTGTGCTGGGCAAGTTTTGTCCACTTCACAAAGGTCACATGTTTCTTATAGACACGGCATTGTCTCATGTCGAACAGCTATACATCGTCGTTGATAATATTATGGATGATGTGATTGCTGTTGACAACCGTATCCAATGGGTTAAAAATGAATACCCTGAAGCCATTGTGCTTACTCAACCGCATCCCCTTCCCCAAGATCCAAGTGAGACTCCTTACTTCTGGAGTATTTGGAAGGAAACATTGTGTACATTGCTTCCTGAAAGTATTGACATTGTTTTTGCATCGGAAACTTATGGTGAACGTCTGGCCAAAGAGTTAAATGCAGAGTTCTTTATGGTAGATAGTGAACGTTACCACGTTCCTATTTCTGCCACATCAATCAGAGCCGACATTGTTCGAAATTGGGATTATTTGTCAGATTCAGCGAAAGCAGATCTTATGACAACTATTTGTGTCTTCGGACCTGAATCAACAGGAAAGTCAACATTGGCAAAGCAACTGGCCGAATACTTTGGCGCTCCATACGTAGATGAATATGCAGAAACTGTAATTCGTTCAAAAAAAGGGAACATATCTTTTGAGGATATGGAATTAATTGTAAGAGGACATCACGAGAATATCCAGAGTGCCATGGCAACATTCCCTCCAATTCTTTTCATAGACACTGATGCCATCATTTCAAAAATATGGAGTAATGAACTTTTTGGAAAAGAATCCCCTATCATAGAAGATTATATTACCCAACAGGATTTTACTCATTATCTTTTACTAGATGTAGATTTGCCATGGCAAGCCGATTTACATAGGTACAGTCCCAATAATCGTAAAGATTTCTTTACAAGATGCAAGCGAGAATTAGATAGTAGAGGCAAAAATTACTCGGTGGTAAACGGAATTGGAGAGCAACGAAGACAAAACGCCATAACACTTGTCAAACAACTTATTAAACAAATATAACGATCTGTTAATTGATTGTTTTATAAACACAGAAGGTTGGTGACTGCAATGCTGCAGCCATCAACCTTCTGCGTTGCAAGAGTTCACGTGGAGGGGATTCTTCTTTGTATGTTGTAGACCATCAGCACAAGGTTATGACTCCAAATACTACCCGTATGGTGTGAACACTTTATTTGCAAACAAAATGAGCCGAATGGGCAGAATGAGTCTAAAAAGAGGTGCCAGCACTTTACACTAACTCTGTAAGTAGCTGATACTTAGTTTTGTCTAGCCGCCGCGCAGGCAGCTGTTGAAGAATAAAAATTACACCTGCATAATGTTAGGGACTTGCTCACAATTGGGCAAGTCCCTTTTTGGTTCGTCTACAAGCTTGTTTCTGGCGTCTTTACACTTTATGTATCTACGCTCATTGCCTTACTTGTAGCTGCAATAATAACTTCAATTAGTCAATAATGCCAAAGTTGGGGAACATAAAGTCCAGAATATGTTATTCTTTCTAACTTTTCCGAAAATTTCCGTTCAACGCGCCTGTTTGCATGAGTGTTATTACAAGCACAGAAAAGCCGACAAGTAGAGAACCGAAAAGATAGAGCACGTTGTCCACCCATCCTTTAATAATGTCCGGCTGACAGATTTGCAACAGAACAAGGTCTTCTGGACTGGTGACACTATAGCAAGTGGTGCAGTTGGCAGCAACAGCTTGGTATTGCTCGTAATGGTGGTTATTTTGGTGAATGACCTTGAAGAAATGCGCAGAAAGAGCTGTTTCCTTTATCGAGCCTTTTTCTCGGTTGACGAAATTTGTCCTCCATTGTTGCAACCTATCTTCGGATATCCATCTGTAGGGATGTGTCTCTTTCGTTCGAGTGCAAAGGAAAACGCCTTTCTTGTTTTTAAGCGGACAGACTTGATAAAACCAGAAATTGATATGGGCACCTCTTCTAAGAGGTATGCGGGCATCGTTAAAATGATAGTAGCACGAACTTGTATCAGGTTCAACACTTTCTATCTGAAGATAATCCGTTCTCTTGATTTCTTTGTTCGATAGTGTAGTGATACTGTCAACCTTCATTACCTTGGTACTGGATTCTTGTGCAATTATCCCAGCATTGACAAACACCAATGTGAATGGTAGCCAGTCGTATTTCTCCCAAGCCAAGACGATGAGTGCAAATATCAGAGCGATTGCCACGATATACAACAAGGTCTTACCAAGTATTGCTAAAGCATCTTTATTCATTTCCTTTGATTTTATTTCAGATAAAATCCGATTAATCTGATAGTTAGTCAGTAATTATTGTAATAACCAGTTAAGTTTAACTCTCCAAAAAGTGACAACCTTTTTCAGTTGAGGTCAATATCGGTTTATTTCGGTTGAAGACTCAGGCGGTATTCGCTAGGCGACTGGCCAAGATGCTTTGTGCAGTAACGGCTGAAATACGATAAAGTGGTAAAATTCATCAGTTCGGCTATCTGAGTGAGCGACAGGCGTTCATCATTCAGATAGTCTTTTAATATAGGTATAGTATGGCGGTCGATGTACGAGGTGACGCTGTGGCCTGTCACACGTTTGATGGTAGCCGAGAGGTATTTTGGCGACACGTTCAGTCGCTCTGCATAATAGCTCACATCGCGCTCCGTACGACTGACGCCCGTGGAGAGCAATGCCATCAGCTGTTTCACGATGTAGGCAGTGCGGTCTGTATGCGAGTCTGTGGTTTCACGCTGAGCATGAGCCTCGAAGATGTCGTACATCATCGTCAGACAAAGACTGCCCATCAGTTCGCGATGAAACTGCAAATGGCGGTCATCCATGCGGTCACGCAGACGATGAAAGTCATCCTGCATATGCCAGGCCTGTTTGTCCGAGAGTCTGATGACGGGGTCTTGGTTCAGCGAAATACTTCCACCGATGCTGTAATTGTTCGATGGCAGCAGGTTCTGCAGGAATTTATAGTCGGCAGCAAACCACTCCACTTGCAAGTCATCATGTCCTGCAAGGTTGCTGACACGTTCAGGCATCGGTATCACCACCAGGTCGTTCTTCACAATATGATAGCAGCGCTCGTTGAACACAAAACTTCCCTCACCTGCCAAGCAGAGCAAATGCATACAGGTGTGACTCAACTCGCGGGAATTCATCCCATAGAAGTCAGTGGAATAATAGAATTTTGCTGTCATGGCTCCAATGTTGCGATTAAGCGAATGCAAAGCGAAGTGTGCTTCAGCTATGCTGAGCGTGAGCAACTTCGCCGAATTCATTCGGCAAAATTACACATTATTTTAAACATAGAAGAATGAATTGCGCAAAAAGTGAAAACTATAACGCAATTTGTGAAACCAAAGTATCGAAAAATCATCGTAACTTTGCACCCAGATTCAAAAGAATAATAAATATGAATATCAAAAGTATCATCACAGCCGCCATAGCATTGCTGGTTTCCACGGCTTGCAGCGGTGGCTCAAAACAGGAGAAAGTTATGGCAAAGGACGGAAAGTCAATTGTAGTGTTCTTCTCGCATGCAGGAGACAACTACGCAGTAGGTAACATTGAGGTGGGCAACACGAAGATTGTGGCCGACTACATCACGGAACTGACAGGTGCAGAGCAGTTTGAAATCGTCACCCACAAGTACGACGGCATGGCCTATAACCCGCTTATCAAACTGGCACAGGAAGAAACCAAGAACGGTGAGCTGCCCGAGTATGAGGGTGACGTCGACCTGAGCAAGTACGACACGGTGTTCATCGGTGGTCCTGTCTGGTGGGGCACCTATCCGCAAGTGATGTTCACCTTCTTCAAGAAGCATGAGAGCGACCTGAGGGGCAAGACCGTCATTCCTTTCACCACTCACGAAGGCAGCGGACTTGCCAACTGCGTAGAGGACGTGAAGGCTGCCTTCCCGGGTGCTAACGTCCAGAATGGCTTCAGCATCTACGGCCACGAGGTGCGCACAGAAAAGAAAAAGGTTGAGAAGTGGATAAGAAGTTTGAGTGAATGTGAAAACGAAAACAAACAATGATCGATATGAATACTATCAAACTATATAACGGCGTGGAAATGCCGCAGATGGGTTACGGAGTTTATCAGGTGTCGCCTGAAGAGTGTGAACGATGCGTGAGCGACGCCCTTGAGGTGGGCTATCGGATGATAGACACGGCACAGGCTTACCACAACGAAGAAGGCGTTGGCAATGCCTGGCGCAAGAGCGGCATACGGCGCGAAGACCTGTTCCTCGTGTCAAAGATTTGGATCTCCAACTACGGCTATGAAAAGGCGAAGGCATCCATTGACGAGAGTCTGCGCAAGCTGCAGACAGAGTATATCGACCTGATGCTGCTTCATCAGCCATTTTGCGACCGCTACGGTGCTTATCGAGCCTTGATCGATGCCTATCGTGAAGGCAAGTTGAGGGCTATCGGCGTAAGCAATTTCTACCCTGACCACTTTATCGACCTGGCATCGAATGTGGAAATCAAGCCGATGGTGAACCAGGTGGAAACGCATGTGTTCTGTCAACAGAAACAGCCACAGAAATACATGGAGGAGTTCGGATGCCAGATCATGTCGTGGGGACCCTTGGCCGAGGGACGCAATGGCTTTTTCACCAATGAGGTACTGGCTGAAATCGGTAAAGGTCACGGTAAGAGCGTGGCACAAATCGGTCTCCGCTTCCTGTTGCAACGTGGAGTGGTCATCATACCGAAGTCAACCCACAAAGAACGCATGGTTGAGAATATCAACATCTTCGACTTCGAACTTTCTGCCGACGCGATGGCTAGCATCGACGCACTCGACACCCGGCAAAGCCTGTTCTTCGACCACCACGATGGTGAAGTGACTAAGATGTTTATGGGCTGGCGTGGGTTGGCATAATATGACTTTGAGGTATGGAGAAAAAAGTATCAGTATTAGTCGGTGCCGGCAGTATCGGGCAGGCAATTATCCGCCGTGTGTCCGCTGGTAAGCACATTGTGCTGGCAGACTATAGGCTTGAAAATGCTGAGCAAGCAGCTAAGACGCTGGAGAATGCTGGCTTTGAGTGTTCCACCATCCAGTGCGACCTCGGCTCGAAGGAAGATATCCTGAACTTGGTGGAGTTTGCAACGAGCAAGGGTGAAGTGACGAATGTGGTGAATGCCGCAGGTGTATCGCCTTCACAGGCTCCTGTTGAAGAGATCCTGCGTGTTGACCTATATTGCACAAGCGTATTATTGGAAGAGTTCGGCAAGGTGATTGCAGAGGGAGGTTCAGGCGTAATTATCTCTTCGCAGAGTGGTCATCGTCTGCCAGCCTTGCAACAAGAGCAAAACGATGCCTTAGCCACGACTCCTGTAGAAGAACTGTTAGAATTGACATTCCTAAAGGAAATCAACGACACGCTTAAAGCCTACCAATACTCGAAGCGATGCAATGTGCTCCGCGTGATGTTCGAGGCTACCCGCTGGGGACGACGTAGTGCCACCATTAACTCCATCTCTCCAGGCATCATCATCACGCCATTGGCCAACGATGAATTGCATGGTCCACGTAAGGACGGCTATCTGAAAATGATTGAGGGAATGCCGGCGCGTCGTGCCGGGACACCCGACGAAGTGGGCGACCTCGCCGAGTTCCTAATGTTCTCTCGTGGTCGCTTCATCAGCGGTGCCGACTTCCTCATCGATGGTGGTTGCACGGCCAGTTATTGGTATGGCGACCTGCAATATTTGAAAGCAACCCACTGACCGCATCATAGTAACATCGGCGGGCGAAAGTGAAAGGCTACTCTAACTTTGCAGTGTCAATGAGATTGGTGAGTACTCGTTAGAGAAATCTCCATGAAAAGGTTTGACAATTCGAGGAAAGTCCGTAC